>JADMIO011014774.1_pt1 | contig 19572 bp, 10 predicted proteins | sample 8958161 | NCBI WGS metagenome assembly JADMIO01 (sample SAMN16585339, study PRJNA669376) | soil metagenome | isolation source: Crop rotation soil | place: USA: Cullars Rotation, Alabama | collected 2011
GCCGCGACTTCAAGTCACGTGAATTCCAAGCTTCGGATCCCACTGTGCTGGAAAGACGACTACGCGAAGGTCACCAAGAAGAACACCAAGGGCGTCCCCGGCAAGCTGCGCCTCCTCCTCGAGTTCGCGATCGCCGCCGGCGCGATGTCGTACCTGTTCCTGTCCGACACCATGCCGCCCGAGCTGCGCCACGAGCTGCAGCTGCCGTTCACCAACTTCTACGAGGTCTCGCCGACGCTGTCGTCGTGGATCTACATCGTGTTCGGCTCGTTCGTCGTCGTCGGCACCGCGAACGCGGTCAACCTGACCGACGGCCTCGACGGCCTCGCCATCGGCCCGACGATCATCAACGCCGGCACCTTCCTCGTGTTCGCGTACATCGCCGGCGTCGAGACGACGATCCTCACCCGCACCGGCGGCGAGGAGACGGTCGCCCAGTACCTGCACGTCGCGCACATCCCCGGCGCCGTCGAGCTCGCGGTGTTCTGCGCGGCGCTGTTCGGCGCCGGCGTCGGCTTCCTCTGGTACAACACGTACCCGGCGTCGGTGTTCATGGGCGACGTCGGGTCGCTGTCGATCGGCGGCGCCATCGGCATGCTGGCGGTGCTCACCAAGAACGAGCTGGTCCTCGCCATCGTCGGCGGCCTGTTCCTCGTCGAGGCGCTGTCGGTGATCATCCAGGTCGGCTCGTTCAAGACCCGCGGCAAGCGCGTCTTCCGCATGGCGCCGATCCACCACCACTACGAGCTCAAGGGCTGGGAGGAGCCGAAGATCATCGTGCGCTTCTGGCTCATCTCGATCGTCCTCGGCCTCCTGGCCATCGGCACGTTGAAGCTGCGCTGACGTCAGCGACGGGCGCGGCGCACGATGCGGCCGACCGCCAGCACGGCCACCAGCACCACCGCGCCGGTGAGCACGCCGGCGGCCGCGCTGGCCACGGTCGGCACCAGCCAGGCGAGGAAGCCGCCGATCGACGCGATCTCGCCCGCGCGCGCCGCCCACGACTCGATCGCGCGGTGGACCGGGCCGATCGCGTGCGTGACGATGCCGCCGCCGACCATGAACATCGCCGCGGTGCCCGCGATCGACAGGAAGCGCATGAGGCGCGGCGCGAACGCCAGCAGCGCGTGGCCGAACGCCCGGGACGCGCGGCGATCGCGCGCCACCAGCGCCTGGCCCAGGTCGTCGAGGCGCACGATGCCCGCGACCAGGCCGTAGACGCCGATGGTCATGACGACCGCGATCAGACACAGCACCGTGATGCGGACCGCCGCGGCCTCGTCCGCGACGATGCCGAGCGTGATGACGATGATCTCGGCCGAGAGGATGAAGTCGGTGCGGATCGCGCCCTTGATCTTGTCGCGCTCGGCGGCGACCAGATCGACGGTCGGATCGGCGACCGCGGCGACGTGCTCGGCGTGGTGGGCGCGGTCCTCCTCCTCGCTGTGGAGGAACGGATGGGCGAGCTTGTGGAAGCCCTCGTAGCAGAGGAAGGCGCCGCCCACGAGGAGCAGCGGCAGGATCAGCCACGGCACCAGCAGGCTGATGACGAACGCGGCCGGCACGATGATCGCCTTGTTGAGCAGCGAGCCCTTCGCGACCGCCCAGACCACCGGCAGCTCGCGGTCGGGCCTCACGCCGGCGACCTGCTGCGCGTTCAGCGCGAGGTCGTCGCCGAGGACGCCCGCGGTCTTCCGGGTCGCGGCCTTGGACATCACCAGGACATCGTCGAGGAGCGCCGTGATGTCATCGAGCAGGAGGAACAGGCTCGAGGGCATGCGCTATGATGGGGGGACAGGATCCGGGGTCGCAACGATTCGAGATGACGAACGAATTCGGACGTACCGCGCAAATTATTCCCGAGAGGCGAGCGAATCGATGAACCTGCAAGGCAAGCGCGTCGTCGTCGTCGGGCTGGCGCAGACCGGCGTCGCGCTCGCGCGGTTCTGCGTGCGGCGCGGCGCGCGCGTCACCGTCACCGACGCCAAGCCCGCCGACAAGCTGGCCGAGCCGCTGGCCCAGCTCGCCGGGCTGCCGCTCACCTACGAGCTCGGCGGCCACGACGTCGCGTCGTTCACGTCGGCGGATCTCGTCGTGATGTCGCCGGGCGTGCCGACGCTCCCCGAGATGGTGGCGGCGCGCGCGGCCGGCGTCGAGGTCATCGCCGAGATCGAGCTGGCCTTCCGCCACCTGGTCCCCGGCACGAAGGTCCTCGCGATCACCGGCACCAACGGCAAGTCGACCACGACCGCGCTGACGGGCGCCCTCTGCGCGGCGTCGGGGCGGCCGTCGTTCTGCGGCGGCAACCTGGGCAACATGCCCATGATCGACGTCGTCGATCACGAGGCCAACGTGAAGGACGGGCTCGTCGTCGTCGAGGTCGCGGCGTTCATGCTCGAGCACTGCACGTCGTTCGCGCCCGACGCCGGGATCCTCACGAACATCACGCCCGATCACCTCGACCGCTTCGGGACGATCGAGCGCTACGCCGAGATGAAGGGCCGCATCTGGGCCTGGCAGACCGACGACGACGTCGCCATCGCCAACGCCGCCGATCCGCTGGTGGTCGGCCAGGCCCTGCCCCACGAGCGCCGCCTGCTCTGGTTCGACTCGCGGCCGGGCGCCGACGTGCGCCGCGGCGCCTGTCTCTCGCCCGATCGCCGCGAGCTCATCCTGCGCGGCGTGCCCGGCGCCGCCGCCGAGGAGCGCCTGCCCGTCGACGATCTCGTCATCGTCGGCAACCACAACCTCGAGAACGCGATGGGCGCCTACCTCGCGGCGCGCTCGTGCGGCGTGCCGCTCGACGCGATCCGCGCCGGCGCGCGCGCCTACCGGCCGCTGCCGCACCGCATGGAGTGGATCGGCGAGAAGGACGACATCCGCTTCTACGACGACTCGAAGGGGACCAACGTCGCGTCGGTGGCGGCGTCGGTGCGCGGCTTCCCGCGGCCCCTGGTCCTCATCGCCGGCGGCGTCGACAAGGGCGGCAGCTACGCGCCGATGCTCGAGGCCCTCGACGGCGTGTGCAAGGGCATCGTCCTCATCGGCAAGGCCGCGCCGCTCATCCGCGCCGCCTGCGCCGAGCACCGCGTCGCCTACCCCGTCCTCGACGCGTCGTCGATGCACGACGCGGTCGCCCAGGCCACCGCGCTCTGCCAGGCCGGCGACGCGGTCGTCCTCTCGCCCGCCTGCGCCTCGTACGACATGTTCCAGAACTTCGGCCACCGCGGCCGCGTGTTCCGCGAGGCCGCCGCCGCCGCCGGCGCGCGCCGCCTCGATCAGTAGCGCGAACGACCACCGCAGCGTGATCCACCGGCCTGCCGGCACGGTGGTCGCCGAGCGCTTCCGGCCCTGACCCGACGACGCCCCGCCGCTCTGAGCCCGGTTCTCCTGGCCGCGCGCCCGACGGCGGTGGTAGCGTGGGTCGATGTTGCAGGCGGGCCTTCGGGGGGCGGCCGCCCTCGCGTTCATCCTCGGCGTCGGCGGCATGGGCGCGTGCGCGGATTGCGGCGGCGGGCCGACCGGCAGCGATGACTGCAAGGAAGTCTGCCCGACCGGGACCGTGTGCGAGCAGGGGACGTGCGTGATGCCGCCGTGCGCCGACGGGTTCGTCGACTGCAACCTGATGGCGGCGGATGGCTGCGAGGTGGAGATCGGCAGCGACCCGACCCACTGCGGCGACTGCGACCACGCGTGCACGGCGGACCACGCGACGCCGGCGTGCAGCGACGGGATGTGCGTGATCGGCACGTGCGACGCCGGCTTCGACGACTGCGACGGCAGCCCGACCAACGGCTGCGAGCAGGACCTCACGATGACGCCGGCGAGCTGCGGCGGCTGCACGACCCAGTGCGTGACGGTGCCGCACTCGACGGCGACCTGCGCCGACTCGATGTGCGGCTTCGCGTGCGACCCGGGGTTCCGCGACTGCGACGGGCTCGAGGGCACCGGCTGCGAGGCCGACCTCGCCGCGCCGGCGACGTGCGGCAGCTGCACGAACACCTGCGCGGGCGGAGCGCACGCGACGGCGACCTGCGTCGACGGCGGCTGCGGCCTCGCGTGCGACGCCGGCTGGGGCAACTGCGACGGCATGGCGAGCACCGGCTGCGAGGTCGACACGACGACGACCGAGGCCCACTGCGGCGCGTGCAACAACCCGTGCGCGGCGAACGAGACCTGCGAGGGCGGCGTGTGCACGACGCTCACGTGCGAGGCGCCGCTCGCCGACTGCAACGAGATCTCGACCGACGGCTGCGAGGTCGACACGTCGACCGACGGCGCCCACTGCGGCATGTGCGACCACGCCTGCCCGGCCGGCTCGTCCTGCGTCGGCGGCACGTGCAGCTACGCGTGCCGCGCGCAGCCCGACGATCCGATCACCGGCCAGAAGTGCCCGATCGACACGCCGTGCACGCTCTACGCGCAGTGCGGCACGCAGCAGAACGCGCCGACGTTCCGCTACTGGTACTGCTCGCCGACGCTGCACACCTGCCAGTACCTCCCGCAGACGGGCGGCTTCATGACGGCCGGCGGCACCTGCGCCGCGCAGCTCACCTTCAAGCAGCTGTCGAACGCGCCGTACGACAAGCGCATCGTGCCGCCGGACGGCGTCGCGTTCCGCACCGGGACCAGCCTCGCGTTCGAGGTCGTCAACTCCACCGGCACCGACCTGTACCTCGACCAGATCCCGCTGACGCTCGATCTCGCCGGCACGAACCCGTCGCGCTTCGACGTCAACGCGGTGCGCATGTACCAGGTCGGCAACATCAGCGACTACGGCGACGGCAACAACGCGACGCTCCTCGTCTGCTCGAGCCCGCAGACCCCGTTCGGCGCCGCGAACACGTTCACGCTCGGCACCGGCGCCACCGGCGGCTGCGGCGCCTCGACCTTCTCGCGCGTCCGCGCCGGCCAGTCGCAGCGCTTCATCATCAACCTCGCCTTCTCCGCCTCGGCGACGTTCATCGACGGGCGCCAGTACCGCCTGCGCATCACCACGCCGCTCACCGGCGTCCGCGCCCGCCTCTCGACGGTCGGCCCCTCCGCCCCCTACACCGGCTGCACGCTCCCCGCGATCGGCATCATCGGCTCCTACCTCGTCTTCGACACGCCCTGACGGGCGCGACCCGCGCGTTTTTGTGCGGTGACCGAAAAAACATCATGGGTCGCAATCCCTTGCGACCCATGATCCTGTCCCTCTGTCCGAGGCTTACTTGCGGCGGCGGCGGATGAGGCCGACGACGCCGAGGCCGAGCAGCAGGAAGCTGGCGGTGTTGCCGCGCCCGGTGGTGCGGCAGCCGCCGCAGCCTTCGCCGCTGATGGAGACGTCGGTGTCGCCGGTGTTCACCTCGACGCGGAAGCGCTGCGTCGACGAGTACTCGCTGACGCCGCCCGAGCGGTCGCTCGCGCGTGCGCGCCAGGTGTACTCGGCGGCGTTCTCGAGCTCGTCGGCGGTGGCGGTCACGTTGCCCGACACGCCCGAGATGCTCGTCACCACCGCGCCGGTGGAGTCGAACACCTCGACCTCGTAGGTGATCGGCTCACCCTCGGGGTCCGTCGACTGCGCCCACGAGAAGGCGGGCTGGAGCGAGGTCACCACCGACTGGTCGGACGGGTTCATCAGCACCGGCACCGTCGGCGGCGCGTTCACGGACGAGACCGTGAAGCACGCCGTCGCGTAGGCGCTGGTGGCCAGGCCGTCGTCGGAGCGGACGCGCCAGCAGTACTTCGTGTCCTCCTGCAGGTCGGCGGCGAGGCTGAACACGCGCTGCCGCTGATCGGTGCCGCTGTCGAGCAGGCTGTTGAACGTCGCGTCGGTGCCGAGCTGCCAGTCGTACACCAGCACGTCGTGGTCGACGTCGGCCGCGTCGAGGATGATGAGCTCCGGCCGCAGCACCGGCACCACCGCGCCGTCCTGCGGCGCGCTGATGGTCGGCACCTCGGGCGGCGAGTTCGTCGTGGTGACGAAGAACTCGCCGGTCGCCGTCCACGCGCCCGCCACGGTGTCGGGGTCGGTCGCGCGCGCGCGCCAGTAGTACGTCCGGTCCTCGGTCAGGTTCATCGACACCTGCCACGAGGTCGTGTTCGCCCCGGCCGGGACCGCGACCTGCGACGCCACCAGGGTGGTGAGCGCCGGCTCGCGGTAGACCTCGAACGTGTAGGTCAGCGCGTCCTCGTCCGGATCGGTCGCGTTGTCGATGACCAGCGTCGGCCGCAGCTGGTTCACCTGGCCGCCCGGCGCCGGCGAGTTGATGCGCGGCGCGCCCGGCGCCTCGTTCATGGTGTTGACGAAGAACCCGCACGCCGGCGCCGAGTACGGCCCGAAGGTGAACGCGTCCTTGGCCCGCGCCCGCCAGTAGTAGTGCGTGTTCTCGGTCAGCACGTTGGGCACCAGCCACGAGGTCGACCCGAACGCCTGCGGGATGTTCGCCTGCGACGCGACCGGGATGCTGAGGCCGAGGTCGCGGTACAGCTCGAACGTGTACTTCAGCGACGCCGGGCCGGCCGCGTTGTTGACCACCAGGCGGGCCTGGAAGCTCGCCAGCTCGCTGCCGCACGCGGGCATCGTCGGCGTCGGCGCGCCCGGGCCGTCGTAGCTGTTCGGGTTGGTCCCGCCCAGGTACTCGTGCAGGTTGGGCCGCCCGTCGCTGTCCGGGTCGCCGAACTGATCCTGCGCCTGGATGCCGCCGAAGTTCGCGGTCTCCCACGAGTCGGGCAGCTGATCGTTGTCGGCGTCGAGGAACCCGGTGGCGAAGTTGTTCGTCGCCGAGAACGGGCTCATCGCACCCGACTGATCGATCGCGCGCGCCCGCCACCGGTAGCTGGTCTCCGGCTGCAGCGGGGCCGGCATCAGCGTCGCCGTGCCGACCACACCGGTCGACGACGTCACCACCACGCCGTTCGCGTTGAGCACCTCGACGTTGTAGGTGATCGGCTCGCCCTCGATGTCCGTCGACGGCGCCCACGAGAACACCGGCTGCAGGCTCGGCACCGTGCTGTTGTTCGACGGGTTGTTCAGCACCGGCGTGCTCGGCGGCGCGTTCGAGGCGGAGACCACGAAGCAGGCCGTCGCGTACGGGCTGGTCGCCTGGCCGTCATCCGACCGGGCGCGCCAGCAGTAGCGCGCGTCCTCCATCAGGTCGCCGGCCAGGAAGAAGCGCGTCGAGACCTGGCTCTGCGTCGGCACGTCGACGCCCGAGTCGATGATGTTCTGGAAGGTCAGGTCGGTCGCGAGCTGCCAGTCGTAGACGAGCGTGTCGTGGTCGACGTCCTCGCCGTTCACGATGGCGAGCTCCGGCCGCAGGGTCGGCACCACGCTGTCGGCCAGCGGCAGCAGGATGGTCGGGGCGCCGGGCGGCGAGTTCTCCGTCGAGACGAAGAACGAGCCGATCGCCGTCCACGGACCGTTCATGCCCGAGTTGTCCTGGGCCCGCGCCCGCCAGAAGTACGTGTGGTCCTCGACGAGGTTCAGGTCGACGGTCCACGTCGTGCTGCCGGCGCCGGGCGCGACCGGCGCGCTCGCGGTCACGAGGTTCGTGAGCGACGGATCCGAGTACACCTCGAACAGGTAGCGCAGCGGATCGCCGTCCGGATCCGTCGTGTTGTCGACGGTGAGGTCGGGCGTCAGCACGTTGACCTGGCCACCGATCGCCGGCGTGTTGATGCGCGGCCCACCGGGCGCCTCGTTCAGCACGTTGACGAAGAAGTGGCACGTCGCCGAGTACGGACCCGACGTGAACGCGTCCTTGGCGCGCGCGCGCCAGTAGTAGTGGACGTTCTCGGTGAGGTCGAACGGCACGGTCCACTCCGTCGAGCCGGCGCCCTCGGCGATGCCGACCTGGCTCGCCACCGGCATCGTCAGGCCGAGGTCGCGGTACAGCTCGAACTGGTACTGCAGCGGCGAGCCGGGCGGCGACGTCGCGTTGTCCGCGACCAGCGTGACCTGGAGCGTGTCGACGACGCTGTCGCACACCGGCACGGCCGGCGACGGCGCGTCGGGCCCGTCGTACGAGTTCGGGTCGGTGCCGTCCAGGAACTCCTGCACGTTGGTGCGACCGTCGCCGTCGGGATCGCCGCCCGGAGCCTGCGTCGTGTCACCGAAGTTGTCGATCTCCCAGCGGTCGGGGATCAGGTCACCGTCGTCGTCCTGGAACGCGGTGGTGAACTGGTTCACCGCCGAGTAGTTGCTGGCCGCGCCGGAGCGGTCGACCGCGCGGGCCCGCCACCGGTAGGTGGTCTCGTAGCCGAGCGCGTTGGCCACCTGCGTCACGGTGCCGTTCACGCCGAGCACCTGCTGCACGACGACGTTGTTCGTGTTGAGCACCTGCACGTCGTAGGAGATCGACTCGCCCTCGGCGTCCGACGACGGCGCCCACGTGAACGACGGGGTGATCCCGACGCTCGCCGCGTTGTTGGCCGGGTTGGTGAGCACCGGCACCGACGGCGCCGCGTTCACCGCCGACACCAGGAAGCACGACGTGACGTAGGCGCTGGTCAAGAGGCCGTCGTCGGAGCGGACGCGCCAGCAGTAGCGGTTGTCCTCCTGCAGATCGGCCACCAGGAGGAAGCGAGTGGTGAGCGGGCCCGTCGCCACCACGTCGTTGGCGCTGGCGATGATGTTGGTGAACGTCGCGTCGCGGCCGAGCGCCCAGTCGTAGACCAGCACGTCGTGGTCGACGTCCTGGGCGTTGAGCGAGATGAACTCCGGCCGCAGCACCGGCACGGTCACGCCGTTCTGCGGCGCGACGATGGCCGGAGGCTCGGGGGCCGAGTTCTGGGCGCTCACGAAGAACGTCGACGTCACCGACCAGTTGCCGGCGAGGTTGTCGGCGTCGACCGCGCGCGCCCGCCACCAGTAGGTGCGGTCCTCGGTCAGGTCGAGGTTGACCTGCCAGCTCGTCTGGCCGTTGCCGGCGGCCTGGCCGACGCGCGACGCGGCCAGCGTGGTCAGCGCCGCGTCGGAGTAGACCTGGAACGTGTACGTGAGGACGTCCTCGTCGACGTCGGTGGTGTTGCCGATCGCGAGCGTCGGGCGCAGCGTGTTGACCCGCACGCCGTCGAGCGGCGCGACGATCGTCGGCGTGCCCGGCGCGTCGTTGGCGGTGTTGACGAAGAACGCGCACGACGGCGCCGAGTACGGGCCGTACGTGAACGGGTCCTTGGCCCGCACGCGCCACCAGTAGCGGCGGTTCTCGACGAGATTGACGGGCACCTGCCACGAGGTCGTGGCGCCGGCGCCCTGGACGACGTCGTCGCGCGACGAGACGAGCGCGGTCATCGCCGCGTCGCTGTAGACCTCGAAGTTGTACTTGAGCGCGACGCCGGGGGCGCCGACCGTGTTGCCGGCGACCAGCGCGGGCGGCTGCACGGCGATCTCCGTGCCGCACACCGGCGAGTTCGTCGTCGGCGTACCGGGGCCGTCGTAGTGGTTCGGGTCGGTGCCGCCGGTGAACTCCTGCCGGTTGTTGCGGCCGTCGTGGTCGGGGTCACCGAACTGATCCTGCGCGGCGATGCCGCCGAAGTTCGTGGTCTCCCACGTGTCGGGCAGCTCGTCGCCGTCCTGGTCGCGGAACGTGGTCGTGAACCGGTTGGTCGCCGAGAAGTTCGACGCCGCGCCGGAGCTGTCGACCGCGCGCGCGCGCCAACGGTAGATCGTGTCGAACTGCAGCGGCAGCGGCATCGAGGTGCTGGTACCGCTGACGTTGTTGACCGCCTGCACGACCTGGCCGCCGGCGTCGAGCACCTGGATGTCGTAGGTGACCGGCGCGCCCTCGGCGTCGCTCGACGGCGCCCAGAAGTAGGTCGGCGAGACCTCGATGCCGGTCGCGTTGTTGGCCGGCGTGTCGAGCACCGGCACGCTCGGCGCGGCGTTGACCGCCGACACCAGGAAGCAGGCCGAGACGTACTGGCTCACCGCCTGCGAGTCGTCGGAGCGAACGCGCCAGCAGTAGCGCGTGTCCTCGACGAGGTCGGCGCCGAGCAGGAAGCGGGTCGAGACCACGCCGCCGCTCGGGACGTCGTTGGCGCCCGCGACGATCACGGTGAACGTGTTGTCGGTGGCGAGCTGCCAGTCGTAGCGCAGCGGATCCTGGTCGGAGTCGTTGGCGTTGAGGCTGATGAGCTCGGGCCGCAGCGTGGTCACCAGCGTGCCGTTCTGCGGCGCGACGATGACCGGCGGCTGGGGCGCCGAGTTGACGGTGGTGACGAAGAACTGGCCGATCGTGCTCCAGTCACCCGGCAGGTTGTCGGGATCGACCGCGCGCGCGCGCCAGAAGTAGGTGGTGTCTTCGGTGAGGTTGACGTTGACCTGCCACGTCGACGTGCCGACGCCCGACGGGCGGCCGCTCGCCGAGGCCACGAGCTGCGAGAGCACCTGGTCGCGGTAGACCTCGTAGGTGTACGTCAGCGTGTCCTCGTCGGGATCGATCGCGTTGTCGACCTTGAGGATCGGCGTCAGCGAGTTGGCCTGGCCGCCGAGCACCGGCGAGTTGATGCGCGGCGCGTTGGGCGCCTCGTTGGCGGTGTTGACGAAGAACGCGCACGCCGGGGCCGACCACGCGCCCGACACGAACGGATCCTTGGCGCGCACGCGCCACCAGTAGCGGGTGTTCTCGAGGAGGCTGACCGGCACCTGGTACGAGGTCGTCATGCCCGCGCCCTGCGGGACGTTGTCCTGCGCGATGACGAGGATGGTCATCGCGGCGTCGCGGTACAGCTCGAAGCGGTACAGCAGCGCCTGGCCCTGCGGGTCGGCGGCGTTACGCGCGACGAGGCCGGTCTGCTGCGTCGCGATCTCGCTGCCGCACACCGGCGACTGCGGCACCGGCGCGTTCGGGCCGTCGTAGCTGTTCGGGTTGGTGACGTTGGTGAACTCCTGCAGGTTGTTCATCCCGTCCATGTCGGGATCGCCGAACTGATCGGCGGCGCCGGTGTTGCCGAAGTTCGTCACCTCCCACGAGTCGGGGAGGCCGTCGTTGTCAGCGTCGAGGAAGCTGACGCTGATCGTGAAGTCGATGCAGGTCTGACCCAGGTCGTCGTCGGTGACGCAGACGCGCACCGGCGCCGACGAGCCGATGGCCTGGGCGAAGTTCGGCGTCCAGCGGAACTGACACTTGCCGGCCACCAGGTTGATCGCCGAGCCGGCCGGCGAGACCGGCTTGCTGCACGTGAAGGTGTCGAGGGTGCCGGGATCCGTCCAGGTGAGGTCATAGGCGAACTGGACGCCCTCGGTCGCCGGCGGGTTGTTCGGCGTCGCGGACGTGATGGTCGGGGCCACGTTGTTGACGGTGACCTGGACCGTGTCGTTGCCGGCGCCCAGGTCGTCGTCGGTGACGGTGACCTTCACCTGGCGCACGCCGTTGTCGGCGAACGTGTGGTTCGGGTTCTTGGTGTTGCCGTCGCCGGTGCCGTCGAGCCACTCCCAGCGGTACGTGAACGTGTCCGCGGTGCCCGGGTCGGTGACGGCGACGTCGAAGCCGGTGACCGAGCCCTCGTTGACCACCTTGTCGGCGCCGGCGTTGCCGGTGGGCGCGACGTTCGTGATGGTGACCGGGAAGGTGTCGACCGAGGTGCCGCCGATGGAGGTCGACGTCAGGGTGACGTTGAAGTTGCCGTTGTCGGGGTACGAGTAGGCGACGTTCTGGCCGCCGAGGCTCTGGCCGTTGCCGAAGGCCCACGTGTAGAGCGGGTTGCCCGAGCCGGGGTCCGACGCCGAGCCGTTGAAGTTGATCGGCGAGCCCTCGGCCGCCATCGTGATGTTCGACGTCGCGATCGCGAGCGGCGGGATCGCGTCGGGCGAGAGGACGAGGATGGCCCAGTTCGCGCGGGCGACCTCACCACCGCCGGAGTCGCTGTTCGGACAGATCGAGCCGTTGTTGGCCCACCGCCACGACCCTGCGTTGGCGGCGGGTGGGTTGAGCTGGTTGTTGATCAGGTACTGCGAATACCGCTTGAACCAAGGATGCACGCCGAAGTTCTGCTGCTCGGGGATCACGGCGCGGGCCGCGTCCTGCCAGTGGAGCATCGCGTAGTGGTTGCCGTTGCCGTTGACGTCGGCGAAGTCGCCACCGCCGATCACGCCCGAGTTCCAGCAGCCGTGGGTGCCGCTGACCGAGCCGGTGAAGATGTTCCCGATGTACACGAGGCTCGAGTCGAACTGGGTGCGCAGGTTGCCGCGCGTGGTGCCGCTGTAGCCCGGGAAGGCGATGCGCGGGTCGTTCGCCGCGTACTGGTTGCCGCCCATCCACCCCAGCACCAGCATGTGGGCCGCCGAGACGGTGTAGTCACAGGTCGTGCCCGAGGTGTGGTAGCTGCCGCCGGTGCCGCCGCCGGGGCAGCCGTTGGCGTTGCCGCGGATGTAGTCGACGAGGCGGACCTTGGCGAAGTTGGGGACGATGACGCCGTCGTCCTTCGCGAACTCGTCGGCGTGCCACAGGCCGGTGATGCCCCACAGCGTCGTCGAGAGATCGTCGGTGCCGCTGTTGGGGCCGTAGTCCCACGCGCCCGGCTGGTTGCTCTCCATCTGCGCCCACACGAGGCCGTCGACCAGCTGCTGGAGGATGAACTCCATCTTGCGGCCGAGGACGCGGTTGACGTCACCGATCTGGGCGACCTGGCCCCTCATGAGCGAGACCGAGAGCGCCGCGACCGAGTGGCCCATCGGGTACAGGTCGGCGAGGTAGAGGCCGATGTTGTCGTCGGTTCCGAAGATCGGCTCGGCGTTGACCTCCGGATAGAAGCCCGTCAGGTTCGACTCGTTGGGCTGGCCGTCGGAGGTGACGTTGGGGATCACCGTCATGTTGTTGAGGAGCTGGTTGGTCAGGCGCGCGGCGTCCTCGGCGTACGGGTCGTTGGCGAAGCGGGCCGTGTTGTCGGCGGCGTTCGGCATGTCGCCGATGTACGCCGGGCCCCACGCGGCGAAGTGGCCGTTGAGGCCGAGCGCCCAGAGGAAGCCCGCGGTCTGGGCGATGCCACCGACGTTGCCGAGGATCTGCGCGCCGGCGAGCGCGTCCTCCTCGCTGGTGGTGCGGGCCATCTGCTGGTGCAGCCACCAGAGCGCGTTGTCGGTCGCCACCGAGCGCATCACCTGGAGCTGGCGGTCGGTCGCGTTCGCCGGGTTGGCCGGCACGTCGGCGAAGACGCGGACCGGGTAGGTGCCGACGACGCTGCCGGCGCCCGGGTTGCCCGGCGGCGACGTGACGCGGATCTTCGCCTGGAAGGTCGTCGTCACCGCCTGGTTCGCGTACGTGAACGACCTCGACAGGTCGTAGCGGTTGTTGGTGTCGAAGGTGATGTCACCGGCGCCGCCGAAGCCGTCGCCGAGGAAGTCCCACTCGACGCGATACGAGCCCGTGCCGCCGCGCGCGACCGCTTTGAAGATGGTCGCCTTGCCGTTGTAGGCCTGGTGCGGGATCGTGACGTCGGTCGCGACCCACGGTACCGGGATGACGCGCAGGGCTTGCGCCTCGGCCTCGTGCGCGAACGTGACCAGCGCGATGAAGGCGACGAGGATCGCGGAGGCGAGCTTGGTGGGAGACATGCGGCGGCGCCCTTCGTTCGGGTTGTAAATTTTCAGCAAATCCAGCCACTGCGTCCCGAGCGCAGCCCGAGCACTGTCGGCGATCCGCGGGGGGCTCTGCAAGAGTTTTGAAAGCGGTCGAACGCGTGCGTCAGCGCACGGCTCCGACGGAAACTGAGCCGTTCACACCCGCGTAAGCTTTCGGGTTCGACCACTGCGACGCGATGCGTCAGCGCGTTGCAGTAGGCTTCACCGTCGCCGGGTGAAAGGCGAAATCCAGCTCACCAAAAAGTTGGTCCTGATCGTGCCCGTGGGCAGGATGCGAGCAAGCCCGTGCTGCCCCCGAGCATCCAGCCGGTGATCGACGATCAGGCCCCCGTCCCGGAGCGCCCGGCACCCGCGCTGGCGGCGCAGGCCGCGGTGGTGGACCTCGACGAGCGCCCGTTCGACCTGATCTTGATCGGCGTCGCGCTCGCGCTGCTCGCGATCGGCACCATCGAGATCTACTCGGCGACCGCGGCGCAGGCGCTCGCGCGCCACCGCGACTCCGCGTTCTTCCTCGAGCGGCAGGTCTTCTACCTCGCGTTCGGCGGGCTCGCGATGTGGGGCGGCGCGGTGATCGACTACCGCTGGCTGCGGCGGCGCACGTACCTCTTGCTGCTCGGCTCGGTGGTGCTGCTCGCGGCGGTGCAGGCGATGCCGCCGCTCAACGGCGCGAAGCGCTGGCTCTTCCTCGGGCCGCTGACGTTCCAGCCGGTGGAGCTCGCGAAGCTCGCGCTCGTCGTCTACCTCGCGCACTCGCTGTCGAAGAAGGCGGAGAAGGTGAAGACCTTCACCGTCGGGTTCGTGCCGCACCTGGTGGTGTGCGTGCTGATGATGGGGCTGTTGCTGCTGCAGCCCGATCTCGGCTCGTCGATCATCCTCGGCGCGACGACGCTCACGATGCTGTTCGTCGCCGGCGCGCGCGTCTCGTACATCGTGCTCGCGGTGCTGGCGGCGGCGCCGGTCGCGTACCAGCTCATCATCGGCACGCCGTGGCGCCTGCGGCGGTTCATGGCGTACTTCAACCCCGAGGCGTTCAGCGACCGCGAGGCGTACCAGATGGTGCAGGCCCACGTGTCGATGGGCTCGGGCGGGCCGTTCGGCGTCGGCCTCGGCAACTCGCGCCAGTCGCTCGGCTACATGCCCGAGGGCCACAACGACTTCATCCTCGCGCCGATCGGCGAGGAGCTCGGCTTCGTCGGCGTCGCGGTGGTGCTCGGGCTGTTCGCGGTGCTCATGTGGCGCGGGCTGCGCGCGGCGATGGGCGCGCGCGACACGTTCGGCGGCTACCTGGCGTACGGCATCACGACGATGTTCGGCCTGCAGGCGCTGCTCAACGTGGGCGTGGTGCTCGGCGTGGTGCCGAACAAGGGCATCACGCTGCCGCTCGTGAGCTACGGCGGCACGTCGCTGATCGTGACGATGTTCCTGGTCGGCCTGATCCTCAACGTCGGGCGGCGGGCGACCGCGATCCCGCGGGGGCGGACGCTCGTCAACGCGAGCTACGCCGCGCGCAAGAAGCAGCGCGTGCGGGTCGTGGTCGGCGCGCCGGCCGCGGCGAATCAACGGGTGTAGCGGGGCGTTCGATGGCGATGAGGCTCTTGATCGCCGGCGGCGGCACCGGTGGCCACCTGTTCCCGGGCGTGGCGATCGCCGAGGAGCTGCGCGCGCGCGAGCCCGACGCGGTGGTGCGGTTCGTCGGCACGGCGCGCGGCCTCGAGGCGCGGGTGCTGCCCGACCTGGGCTGGGACCTCGCGCTGATCGAGGTGTCGGGCCTGAAGACGGTCGGGCTGTGGGGCGCGGTGAAGGGGATGTTCAAGCTGCCGCGCGCCTTGTGGCAGGCGCGGCGGGTCGTGAAGCAGTTCAAGCCGGACGCGGTGATCGGCGTCGGCGGGTACGCGTCGGGGCCGGTGGTGATGATGGCGCGGCTGCGCGGGCGGCCGACGGCGATCTGCGAGCAGAACTCGATCCCCGGGTTCACGAACAAGCTGCTCGGGCGGATGGTGCGGCGGGTGTTCCTCTCGTTCGAGGAGAGCCGGCGGTTCTTCAAGCCGAAGAAGGTCGTGATGAGCGGCAACCCGGTGCGGCGCGAGCTCGCGGCTCGCCTGATCGAGGCGGGCGCGCGCGCGCGGCCCGAGGGGCCCCCGGCGGTGCTGGTCAGCGGCGGGTCGCTCGGCGCGGTGGCGGTGAACGACCTCGCGTCGCAGGCGCTGATCGCCTTGGCCCGCGAGGGGGCGCTGCGGATCGTCCACCAGACCGGCACCGCCGACGAGGCGAAGATCGCGGCGCGCTACCGCGACGCGGGCGTCGAGGCGGACGTGCGCGCGTTCATCAAGGACATGGCGACCGAGTACGCGAAGGCGGACCTGATCGTGTGCCGCGCGGGCGCGACGACGGTGGCGGAGCTGGCGATCGCGGGCAAGCCGGCGATCTTCATCCCCTACCCGTTCGCCGCCGACAACCACCAGGAGATCAACGCGCGCGAGATGGCCGAGGCCGGCGCCGCGAAGATGTTCCGCCAGAAGGACCTGACCGGCGAGAAGCTGGCCGCCGCGATCCGCCCGCTCCTCGCCGACGAGGGCTCGCGCGCCGCGATGGGCTCGAAGATGCGCCTGCTCGCGCACCCTGGCGCGGCCGCGACCGTCGTCGACTGGGCCCAGGCCCCCGCCGCGAAGAAGTGACGCTCTACGTCGCGTACAGCTCGTCGACGTCGAACTCGATGGACGGCGCGAGTTGCACTCGCCGACCGGCGACGAAGGTCTGCACGAGCCTCCGGCGGTTCCGGGTCAGGTGGCGGTGCGGCGGCGGAAGGCGCGGAGGGCGAGGGGCATGGCGATGGCGATGAGGAGGAGGCACCAGAGGACGGCGGAGGTGACCGGGTGGCGGAGCGGCCAGGCCGCGTGCTCGGGGAGCGCGGTCGGGTTGCCGAACAGCGTGCGGACGGCGGCGGCGATGGCGCTGATCGGGTTCCACGAGGCGATGGTCTGGAGCGTCGGCGAGAGGGTGCCGAGCGGCACGAACGTCGAGGCGAGGAACGTCATCGGGAAGAGGACCATGAACAGGATGCCCTGCACGCTGTCGGCGGAGCGCACGGCGATGCCGAGCCACGTGCCGCACCAGAGCATCGCGAACGCGAACAGGAAGACGAGGCCGTAGCCGGCGAGCGCGTGCGGCAGGTCGGAGTGGATGCGCCAGCCGACGACGAGGCCGGACAGCGAGAGGAAGACGACGGCCAGCGCGATCGCGGCCATCTCGGCGAGGGCGTGGCCGATGACGTACGACGCCGGCGAGATCGGCAGCGCGCGGAAGCGATCGACGACACCCTCGCGCAGGTCGGTGGCGATCGCGATCGCGGGGCCCATGACGCCGAAGCCGAGCGACTGGACGAGCACGCCGCCGAGCAGGTACTCGCGGTAGCTGCCGTCGGGCACCGCGATCGCGCCGCCGAAGACGTACGCGAAGAGGATCACGAACATGATCGGCTGCAGCGTGACGTCGATGAGCTTCTCGGGGATCTGGCGGACGTGGCTGAGGTTGCGGCGGGCGAGGACGAGGCTGTCGGCGACGAGCCAGCGGAGGCGGCGGCCGAGTGGGGGGACGTGGACGGGCGCGGCGGCGGAGAGGGCGGCGGTGGTCATGGGGCGAGCTCCGCGGCGGCGGCGGGCGCGGGGCGGCCGCCGGTGATGGCGAGGAAGACGTCGTCGAGGGTGACGTCGCGGCGATGGACGTCGTGCGCGTCGACGCCGGCGCCGTCGAGCGCGCGCACGACCTCGATCAGGCGGGTGCCGGCGGCGACCGGGGCCACGACCTGGAGCGCGGCGGCCTCGACGGTGAGCGCGCCGCCGGCGAACGGGGCGAGCGCGGCCTGCGCGGCGGCGAGCTGATCGGCGCCGGCGACGGTGACGACGAGGCGCTCGCCGCCGAGCCGGGCCTTGAGCTCGGCCGGCGTGCCGCGGGCGGCGACGGCGCCGCGATCGAGCACCACGATGTCGTCGGCGAGGCGGTCGGCCTCCTCGAGGTACTGGGTCGTGAGGATCAGCGTGGTGCCGTCGGCGACGCGGTCGCGCAGCACCTGCCACAGCTCGTTGCGGGCGTGGGGATCGAGGCCGGTGGTCGGCTCGTCGAGGAACAGCACCGGCGGTGCGGCCACGAGGCTCGCCGCGAGATCGAGGCGGCGCCGCATGCCGCCCGAGAGCAGCTTGGCCAGGCGATCGGCGGCGGCGGTGAGCTCGAAGCGCTCGAGCAGCTCGTCGGCGCGGCGGCGCGCGACCGCGGCCGGCAGGTGGTAGAGGCGGCCGATCATCACGAGGTTCGCGCGGGCGGTGAGCAGCCCGTCGACGGTGGCGGCCTGGGCCGCGAGGCCGATGCGCTCGCGGACCCGCGGCGCGTCGGTGACCAGGTCGTGGCCGGCGACCCAGGCGCGGCCGGTGGTGGGCGCGGCGAGCGTGGTGAGGATGCGCAGCATCGTGGTCTTGCCGGCGCCGTTGTGGCCGAGGAGGCCGAGCACGCGGCCGGCCGGGACCTCGACGTCGACGTCGCGCAGCGCCCACAGGTCGCCGAAGCGCTTGCCGAGCTGCTCGGCGCGGACGCCGGCCGGGGCCCGGTTAGCCGTACCGCGTACTGTTGGATCGTACATCGTACGAATGAGTTAGCAGTACACTGTACGGGTGTCAACCCGCCGCTCGCGCGCCCCGATCTGGTCCCAGCCCGAGCCCGGATCGCGCCGGCCACGCTTCACCCGCGAGCGGATCGCCGAGGTCGCGCTGGCGATCGCCGACCGCGAGGGCTTCGAGGCGCTGTCGATGCGCCGCCTGGCCGACGAGCTCGGCGCCGGCACGATGACCGTCTACCACTACATCCGGACCAAGGACGATCTGATCCAGCTGCTCGACGACGCGATCATGGCCGAGGTGGTCGTCCCCGACGGCGAGCTGCCGCGTGCGTGGCGGCCGGCGCTGTCGATGATCGCGCGCCGCAGCCACGGCGCGTTCCACGGCCACCCGTGGGCGCTGCAGGCGCTGCAGAGCGCGCGGTTCGGGCCGAACGGCCTGCGCCACTTCGAGCAGTCGATGGCGGCGGTGGCGAGCACGGGCCTGCCGCTCGCCGACCGCATGACGATCCTCAACATCGTCGACGACTTCGTCTTCGGCCACACGTTCCGCTCGACCCACGCGCGCACGCGCCGCCAGCACGACCACAGCGAGATGGAGTGGATGCTCGAGCTCACGCGCGCGCAGATCGCGACCGGCCACTACCCGGAGATCGAGGCGATCCTCGGCAACCAGGCGCCGGCGGCGGCGTGGCGCAAGATGGCCGAGCTGCTCGACGACGACGGGCGCTTCGAGCAGGGCCTGGCCACGATCCTCGACGGGATCGCGCTGCGGTGGAAGCTGCCCCCCGAGGACGAGGACGCGGGCGCGCCGCAGGCCCGCGCGCGGCGGGCGCGAGCTACCGCTTCGCGCGGCTCGGCGTCGGCACGTAGTAACCGCGCGCGAAGACGGTAGGCGTCGACGACGCGGGGAGGTCGAAGGTGAGCTCGATCGCGTCGCCCTTCTCGAGGCGGTAGGGCACGTGGTCGGCGGCGCAGTAGGCGGGCGCGGCGGTGGTGGCGCACGCGGCCGGCGCGAGCTTCTCGCCGTCGACCTCGACGTAGATCTCGTCGAGGAAGGTGACCTCGTCCTCCTCCTCGGCGAGGCGGAGGTGCAGCGGGCCGCGGTCGGCCGCGGGCAGCGCGAGGTCCTGGAGCGTGTAGGCGGCCTTGCCGCGCACGTCGCGGAGGATCTCGCCGATGCGCACCGGGCCGTCGACGCCGACGACGTAGACCCACGGGCACGCCGCGAGGTTGTTGCAGTCGAAGGTCTCGCCGGTCGGCTTCTTCTCGCGCACGGCCAGCGTACCGCTCGCGTCGAGCGCGAGGATGACCTCGTGGATCGGCACCGGCGCCGCCGGCATCTCGTGCCTTTCCAGCACATTGGGATCCTAAGCTTAGAATTCCACGTGGACAAGTTGTCGCG
>JADMIO010854486.1_pt1 | contig 19569 bp, 19 predicted proteins | sample 8958161 | NCBI WGS metagenome assembly JADMIO01 (sample SAMN16585339, study PRJNA669376) | soil metagenome | isolation source: Crop rotation soil | place: USA: Cullars Rotation, Alabama | collected 2011
TCACCGCCATAGCATCGGAAACGCACTCTCCCCGCGCCATCGCAGCGCTGGAACGGCTCGCCAAGGAGACTGCGGCTCTCCCGCTATGGTCCGCGGCGGACAGCGGCGTCACCGCGAGCCCGCAATTCCTCTTTATGCTGACAAAGGCGGATGGCTCCTACGTCACGCGAGCTGACGTCGCGCGCGCGCTCAAGAGCGGCAATCTCGAAGGCGTAATAGGTGCGCCGCAAGCCGCCTCTGGCGCGAGCCAGAACTAGCGCTCGCGGCTTGCGCGCAGCGTTACGGATTCGCACACGCGCTTAAGGGAAAACTATCAAATGTTTAATTCAAATGCCGCGCAGCGGCGCGGCCGAGCCTTGCGCGAGTGACAATGTTACACTCTCGCGCATTGGGCGCGTGTCAGCGCCGCGACAACCCCGGCAAAGCGTTGGCGAAGAACCCAATAAGGCTTGACTGCCGCAATTCTCTTATGTGTATTTCGCGTGCGCACCTTGTTTTGGCCGACCTTTCAAGACTTAAGCCTTCGGCCAGCCTTCGAGAGACTCCAAGACATGGTTGCCTACAAGAGCGGCGTTTTCGGACGCCGGACTAATGCCATGAGAGGAGACTAGCGAATGGCGAGCGGAACAGTGAAGTGGTTCAACGCGACCAAAGGATACGGCTTCATCACGCCGGATGAAGGCGGCAAGGATGTGTTCGTGCACATCACCGCCGTTCAAGCGGCGGGCCTGCAAGGGCTCAATGATGGCCAGCGCGTGAGCTACGAACTGGCGACCGAGCGTGGCAAAACTTCTGCCGCGAACTTGAGGGTCCAGTAGCCAGATCGCCCCTGGGGGGCGCGAGGTTACGAATTCGGGAAGGCCGGCGAGAAATCGCCGGCCTTCTTCTTTTTGCTTCAGGCTTTCGCGGTCTTCGCGCCGGGAATGAACATTGTCAGCACAAAGACAAGGACAAGCGTCACGACAATCATTGCGCCCGTCGGCAAGTCGTACAGCGACGAAGCGACGAGGCCGAAAATGTATCCGAAAATGCCGACCAGATAACCGACCGGCAGGCGCCAACCTTCCGAGAAGCGGCGAGCGGCGAGCGCCGGAACGATGAGGCTCGCAAAGACGAGATAGATGCCGACGAGTTGCACGGACTGTGTCACGACAAGCGCGAACAGCACGTAGAAGCCGATCATCCCAAGCTTTGCGCGCATCGAGAACCAGATCGCCAGCGCCACGGCGTAACCGATGGCGATTGGGATGAGGGCCTGCGGCGACACCCACAGGATCTGTCCGACGAGCAGGTCTTTCAGGTGCTCCCCGCCGCGCGGATTGTTGGCGAGAACGAGAAGCTCGACGCAGGCCGCAAGGACGAAGAGGACGCCGATCAGCGCCTCCTGCACTTCCGGCCATTTCTTCTCCGTCCAAGTGAGAAGGAGCGCGCCGAGGAGCGCCGCCCCGCCCGCCGCGACCTGCACGCGCCAGCCTTCAGGCTCGAAACCGGCGGCGCCGGCGATAGTGACGCCGAGTCCCGCGACCTGAGCGATCGCAAGATCGATGAAGACGATCCCCCGCCGCAGCACCTGTTGGCCGAGAGGAACGTGCGTCGACAGCACCAGAAGTCCGGCGAGAAACGCCGGAAAGAGGATGCTGGTTTCAATTGCGCCGGGCGCCATCACTGCACCGCCGCGAGCAGACGATCGATCGTGTCGTCGTAGAGCGAGAAGAGGTCGGTCGCCTTGTCGGTGCCGCCGACGGTGAAGGGTAGCACGACGGTCTTCGTTCCCGTCCGTTGCGAGATAAACTCCGACGAGCGCGGATCCTCATAGGCAGAGCGGATGATCACTTTCGCCGGCTGCTTCTGGAGAGTCGCAACGACTTGAGCGAGATACCCGCTTGAGGGCGGGATGCCGGGCTTCGGCTCGAGCGCGACAACTTCCTTCAGCCCGAGCCAGACCTCGAAATAGGTCCAGCTGCGGTGCGCGACGGCGACCTGAACGCCATTCAACGGCGCGGCCTTCGTCTGCCACTTCTCGATCGCCGCCTGAAAACGCTTAGCGAAGTCCGCATATTTCGCGGCGTAGGTCGCCGCGTTTGCCGGATCGAGTTCCGCGAACTTCTCCGACAACGGTTTTGCTACTTGCAAAACGTAGCGCGGGTCGGTCTGGATGTGCGGATTGCCATAGGCGTGAACGTCGCCCTGCGAACGATCGAACGACACCGGCTTGTCGAGAAGCTGGAAGAGCGGCGCCGCCTCGAAATAGCCCTTGCCGCCCGGCTGGATGTTCGCATTCGCCGCCTGCCTCGCGACAAGCGGAAGCCAGGCGATCTCGAGCTCCGCTCCCGTGCAGATTGCAATATCTGCGGCGCGCGCTTTCGCGATAAGGCTCGGGCGCGCCTGTACCTGGTGAGGGTCCTGCAGGCCAGTTGTCGCGACGTAAAGATCGATGAGGTCGCCACCGAGTTCGGTCGCAAGCGCTCCCCATTCAGGCTCGCAGGCGAAGGCTTTGAGCTTTGCTTCCGCCGGCGCCGTGCTGGCGACGAGCATCGCCAAAAGAATTGCAAGTCCACTACGCATGTCTGTTCTCCTAGAATCTGTGGGCGCCGTGCGGCCCGAAAATGACCGTGTACCGAGCGATAAGCTCGTTGTTCGAAACGACATCCGTATCGTCGAACGTGTACATGATGCGGAAGCGGCTGAATTCGCTGGTGTCGTATTCGAGCATCGCGCTGATCGCGTCAGGCGCGAGGCCGAGATCGTCGATTGAGCTGCCGATCAGCGCGGCGGGAACGCTCTCTGTCCCAATCGCCGCATAGCGAACGCCGATGCGCGTCCGCGGACGGAACTGGTAGACAGCTTGCGCGTACCAGCCGGTGCGGTTGAGATCGATCGCGTCGCCGTTGAAGTCGCCCTTCTCGTTGCCGAAGAAGTATTCGCCGTTGACGATGAGATTCTGGCGAGTCGGATTGCCGTTCGGCGACCATTTGTAGACGAGGCTGATAATGCCGACATTGTCGATGCCGGTGAAAATGTCACCGCCGTCGGTCTCACGTTCGATGGATTTGGCGCGGAGATAAGAAACCTTCGCGAGCCAGCTCGAACTTGTCCCGATGTCGCCGCCGGTTTGTACGAACCCGGCATAGGCGCCGCTGCCTTTGTTGGCCGCGCCGCCTGACGGGAACGCATCGCCGCGAAACACTTCTCCCCCCGCTTCGACGTAGAAATCGATCGGCGCGATCCAGCGCAGCTGCAGTCCCGGATCGCCGAACTGGTTTCCAAGGAACGCGCGATAAGGAAGCGGCGCGTCGATGAAGTCCCAATCGTGCGAGTGCTTCTCGTTGAGATAGCCAATCCCTGAGAGGAATTTGCCGCCCTTCAGAGTGAAGCCGCCCGGAAGGCTCGTCGTCTGGATGTAGCCTTCCTCGACTTCGGCCTCGCCTTCGTCCGTCAGCGCGAAGATGAGGTTTGCATAGATCTTGTGGTCGACATTCGCGTTGAGCGCGATCTCGGATTCGCCGAGCGAGAATCCGCGCGGATCAAGTCCTGCTTCTTCCCCCAGGACGAAGCCCGGAATGCGCGCGAGTTCAGGATCGTTCTCGAAGGCGGCGTACGAGCCGTTGAGTACGACCGAGATCCCGGGATTGTAGACGTTCGCGCTGACGACACTTTTCGTGGTCGCCGCGACAGGTCCGGTGTTTTGTGGAATCATGGCGGGCTGCGGCGCCGCCGCGAGCTGCGGTCCGGACCCTGGCGCGGCAAGCTGGGGCCCAGGTCCCGGCCCCGGCGCGTCGGCGACACGCGGGGACATCGGCGCCTGCACGGCGACCGCGGCTTGTTCGGCGGCGTCGAGGCGCGTCTCAAGATCCTTGATGCGCGCGTCGTACTCCTTGCGCATCGCATCCATCTCCGCACGCAGCGCGGCGACATCTTCTGACTCTGCGGCGTAGCCGCTGCCGGCAAGTAGGGCGGAAAGAGAAATGCCAATTAAGGCTGACTTCAGAACTCTAGCTACGGCGGTTTGCGGCCTCGCGAGACTTGCTCGCGCATCCGCGCGCACGCCGGGCGCGCATGGGATTCGCATGTGCATTGATCTTGTCCATCTTGATCACGTGTTGATTGCGCTGGGCGACGCGCGGCGACCGCAAGGACGCAGCGGCGCGCGCAGCAACGCTCGACTTATTCTGTGATCAGAGAGAAGGAGGCCCGCGTGACGGGGGAAGAACCGTATCTTCGCCGACAAGGGCGACGATGGCGGGAAGCGCGAACGGCAAGAACTCGGTCGCCGGAGGAATGACTTCCGGAGGCAGCGACGGCGCGCAGCCATGCATCCGGTCCGCTGCAATATGGAGGACGCAGGTCGCAGGGTTGTGGTCAGGCGCGTTGGCTTCGCCGGAGGCGGCGTGCGCCACGGTCAGAATCTGTACGACGGCCAGGTAAAAAGCTGCCGCGATAACAAACGCGCGCTTCAACGGCGCATGGCCGCTAATCCACCTGTTGACGCTTGACCCCTCAAGCACGTCGGCATTCGGGCTCGGAAAGCCCGCCCAGAGTTACGGTATCACAAGGCTAGCGCCGCCCTCCCCGCCGAACAAGCCCCGGAAAGTCGCTTTGACGAGGGTAGCCTTCGGCCTGCCGCGAGAACTAGGCCCGCCGGCTGGCCTTCGTTTCTTCCTGTTGGGAGGTCTCAGCCTTTTCAGCGGAACCGCGTGCGAACTCGATCGCGAAGCCCTGCTCCGTGTGCCGACAGACTTTGCCCTTGAGGGAGCCGATCTGAATGCGGAGGCCAATATCGGGACGCTCGTTCGATTCAACGCCGGCGCCCGACTCTGAAATGTCGATGATACGGCATGCAAACTTGCCGCCCGTATCGAGAAGCTTTGCTTCCGAAGCGAGGTTCACCGAGATACGCTTGTGGGCGCGGTTTTCGAGAAGGCGGATGTAGGTCTCGCCGTTGATCGCCGAGTCTATGCGTTTCTTGAGATAAGCGCGCTGTGTATCGGAAAGATCGAACTGGATCGCGATGCCGCCTTCAAAGCGACGGACGACTTTTCCGGTAAGCCGGCCAAGTCCTTCCGGATAAGCAACAATCGTATCGCCGAGATCTGCGACGGCGTCGGTCTTCATCGCAAGACCGCCTTCCGAAATGTCGACGACGCGTCCGGTCGTCTCAAGGTCTTCGCGTGAAATGAAGCGAACGCCGAGGTCGAGTTCGCGCCGCTTGTAAGTCCGCCTGTTATCGTCTTCCATTGCGAGGTCCTCCGGCGACATGCGCCAATGACGAAAAGCGCGCCCCCGGCGACCACCTAAGGCTGGCCATAATTTCCAAACTGGAGTCCGCCGCCGCTCTTATCATCGCTTCCCAATTAGCCTACCCGGAGTTAAGCAATTCATAAGAAAACAATCTAAGATTGTAGGTGAATTGTTCTAAAATCAGCGAAATTCCGGGCTTAGCCGGGGTGAACGCCTCACTTCGACAACCGGGGGTTTTGTACGGCGTCCAACCCTTGATATATTCTTGGCGGGCGGGACAAAACGGCTGGAATGAGCGGGCTTACCGATTCACTGAAATGGGAGCTGAAGCGCAATCCGCTTCTGGCGGGCCTTGAGCCGTCCGATTTCGACCGCCTCTTGTCAGCCGCCACGCCCAGCGTCCACCAGAACCGCTCCAGGCTTTGCAGCGAGGGAGATCCGGGCGGCAGCCTGTTCATGATTTTGTCGGGACGGGTGAAGGTCTCGAAGGTCGCACCGAACGGCAAAGACTCCATTCTTGCGTTCATGGGACCGGGCGAAGTTCTCGGAGAGATGACCCTGATCGACGGCAGCCCGCGCTCAGCGAGCGTTGAGGCGCTCGAGACTACGCGCGTTCTCGAAGTGCAGCGCCGCGATTTTCTCCCGCTTCTCGAACGCAATCCGACAACCGCCGTGTGGATCATCGAGCTCTTGTGTAAGCGTCTGCGCTCGACATCGGAAATGGTTGAAGCGGCGTCGCTTCAGGGCGCCGCGCCACGGCTTGCGCTGACTTTGCTTCGCCTTGCCGAAACGCACGGCAAGAAAGAAGGCAAGAAGACGATCATCGATCTCCCGCTCTCACAGAGCGCGCTCGGCGCGCATGCGGGTCTTCTCCGCGAGAGCGTCAACCGCCAGATGAAGGTCTGGGAAGAAGACGAAATTATCGGCCGCGAAGACGGCCGCATCGTCATTCTTCAAGCGGATGTTTTGAAAGTGATCGCCGACGATCTGGATTAGTTTTGGTCACGCGCGTTATTCCCGCAAACCGGTTTCCACTTTTCGGGAACGCGCTAGTTTGCGGTTGCGCGACGGGCGTTCGCTTCGATTTGGCCCCAATCTTTGAGCGTAATCGCTGTTCGGGGCGCGACCCACGATCCGCCGACGCAGACGACATTCTTGAGCTTCAGATATTCTGCGACCTGGTCCGGACCGATGCCGCCCGTTGGACAGAAGATAACATCCGCGAGCGGCCCCGCGAGCGCCTTCAAATACGCGACGCCGCCGGCAGGCTCCGCCGGAAAGAACTTCATGAACTTGATCCCGTGAGCGCGAACCGCAAGAACTTCCGATGCCGTCGCAACGCCGGGGATTGAGGGAATTTTCAGCGTCGCGAGTTCGACGAGAAGCTCGCGCGTCGCGCCCGGCGTCACAATAAAGTCGGCGCCAGCAGCGACGGCTTTGCGCGCGCTATCGCCGTCAAGCACCGTACCTGCTCCGACGAGAAGTTCAGGGCGCGCCTTCTTTGCGGCAACAATCGCATCAAGCGCGGCGCCCGTGCGTAAAGTGAACTCGAGCGCGCCAATGCCGCCATCCGCGAGCGCGTTTGCGAGCGGCGGTGCGTCCTTTGCGTCATCGATCTCGATGACCGGCAGCACACGGGTCTTTCTGAGGCGGTCGATGAGGTTCATTGACGCTCCATTGCGCGCATCACCATAGAGCGAGTTTCAGCTTCTGAAAATTCCGTGAGCAGCGCCGAAATCCATAAAGAGGCCCGGCCAGACGCGCGCCGGATTGTCATCGAGGCCGCGCACGCCGAAGCCGTGACCGCCCTTCTCAAAAATGTGGAGCGACGGATTCGCGCCGATCTCCTGCAGAGCTTCAAAGAGGAGGAGCGAATTTTGAACCGGCACGGACGGATCGTCTGCCGTGTGCATCAGAAAGACCGGCGGCGCATCGTCCCGGGCCATCGATTCAACGGAGTATTTCGCGATCATTTCCTCTGAAGGCTCGGCGCCGATGAGGCGCGTCCTTGAATCTTTGTGGCGATGCGGTTCGCGCATGGTGACAACCGGATAAATGAGCGCCACAGCATCCGGTCGCGCGTTCAAGGCGTCGGCGCCGTCAACCACCTCGTAAGTCTTTGCGTCGAAGCGCATCGCCAGCGAACCCGCGAGATGTCCGCCCGCTGAAAAACCGAGGACCGCGACGCGTGAAGGATCGATCTCTTTGCGGGCGCGGATAAGACGGATTGCGCGCTGCGCATCCTGCAGGGGCGTGTCGGGCCTAGCGCTCCAGCCCTGATACGGCAGACGATATTTGAGAACGAAAACCGCGGCGCCTTTGCCCGAGAAGAGTCGCGCGCTTTCGAAACCCTCTTTTTCGATGACGACCCAGCCGTAACCGCCGCCGGGAATAAGTAGAATTGCAGAACCATCGGGATCCTTCGCGCGAAAGAGCGATAGAGTCGGTCGCGTTACTTCATGCCAAGCGTGGTCAGGAAGTCCGTACGGGTTCGTCCGCTCGACGACATGCTCCTTGAGCGAAACATTCTCCCCGCCCGGCGCTGCACCGGGCCAAAGGTCGAAGACCTCGTCCGGCTGGCGGTCGACGTCGACGATAAGTTTGCCGCCGGTGTGCTTTGCGGGCTTAGCCGAAGCGCTTGCAATCACTGCCGGCGCCAAGGCGAGAAGCGTGCGCCGGCCGATCATCGCCTACTGCCTGAAAAGGTTCGGCAGCCACATCGAGAATTGCGGGACATAGGTGACGAGCAGCAGAGCCGCGCACAGCGCGCCGTAGAACGGCCAGATCGTCTTTGTCGCCTTCTCAACAGGAACGCCCGCAATCGCCGATCCGACAAAGAGCACCGACGCGACCGGCGGCGTCAAGAGTCCAATGCCGAGGTTCAGCATCATGATGACGCCGAATTGCACCGGATCCATGCCGATCTTCTCAACAATCGGCAGGAAGATCGGCGTCGTGATGACGATCAACGGAGCCATGTCCATGAACGTGCCGAGGAACAAGAGAACGACATTGATAATGAGAAGGATGAGGATCGGGTTGTCGGTGATCGCCGTGATGCCTTCGGCGAGATGCCTCGGCGTTTCGAGGATGGCGAGCACGTAGCCGAAGCTCGTCGCCGTTCCGATGATGAGGAGCACCATCGCCGTCGTCTTCACCGACTGCGTCACGGCTTCCATGAGCTTCTTGAAATTGAGCGTCCGATACGCGAGCGCGCCAATGACGATCGTGTAGATGACGGCGATTGCGGACGACTCTGTCGGCGTGAAGATGCCGCTGAGGATCCCGCCCATGATAATGACCGCGGCCATGAGGCCCGGGATCGCGACGAGCGTTGCGCGCGCGAACTCGCGCCAGCCCGGGAACACGCCACGCGGATAGCCTCGCTTCACGGCGATCAGCCATGCGCACACCATGAGGCACGCTGCAGTGAGAAGCCCCGGCACAATTCCCGCGAGGAAGAGGTCGGCGATGGAAACGCCAACGCCCGACGCCGCTGCGTAGATGATCATGTTGTGCGACGGCGGCACGAGCACGCCGAGCACCGCAGCGCTCGTCGTGACGTTCACCGTGTAGTCGCCGTCATAGCCCTTCTCTTTCATCAGCGGAATCATGGTCGATCCCATCGCCGACGCGCAGGCGATCGCTGAGCCGGAGACTGCGCCAAACATAGTGGATGCGCCAATCGTGACGAGGCCGAGGCCGCCTCGAGAACGGCCGAACACGGCTTCCGCAACCTTCACGATGCGCTCAGCGATTCCAGAGCGGTACATGAGGTTGCCGGCGAAAACGAAGAACGGAATCGCCATCAGGCTGAAGACGCTGATGCCCGCCGCGAAGCGCTGAAAGACGACAATTAACGGAATGTCGAGCGCGATGAAGGCGGCGATCGTCGCGCCGAGAACGGCGAAGGCCACGGGCACGCCGATCCCGAGCAGAAGAAAAAGAACGCCAAGGAGGATTGCAAGGACGGTCAGCTCCATTCGAGCTCCTCCTCCGCGACCTTGCGGCCCTTCGCTTCTTCGAGAAGCCGCTCAAGCGCGAAGAGTGCGATGAGGACGCCTGAAATCGGCAGGCCGAGATAGGCGAGACCGCGCGGCAGTCCAAGCGACGGGATGACGTGACTCCACGTCTTGTCGACAAGCTCGCCGCCCCAGATCGCCATGGCGATGCCGCAGAGCGCGACGATGAAGTCCGCGCTTACATGAACGATGCGCTTAACAGCTGGCGACATCGCCTCTTCGAAAGCGACGACGCGGATGTGAAATCCTTCGCGCACGCCCGCCGCGGCGGCGAACGAGACGTACCAGATCATCAAAGTGAGCGACGCTTGCTCCGACCAGGACGGGCTGTTGTTCAGCACGTAGCGGCCGAACACCTGCCAGCCGACAATCGCTGTCATCGCGACGAGTCCGAGCGCGCTGACCTTGATGAGAACGTCGCTCGCGCGGCGCGCAATGGATGAGAGGAGATCAAGCACCGGCTTCTCCCATCGCTTCGATTTCAGAGACGATGCGCTTCTGCTGCTCGGTGATGACAAACTTCTCCCAGACCGGATGCATGCGGTCGCTGAACGCCTTGATGTTGCCGACTTCGTTCGCCACGACCCCCGCCGCAAGAAGGCGCGTACGCGCATCCTCCGTCCGCTTGTCCCAGAGGACGCGCATGTAGGGCACGGAATCCTTCGCCGCAGTCTTCACGATGACCCGGTCTTCTTCCGAAAGCTTGTCCCAGCGTGTTTTCGACATGACGAGCACGTCGGGCGCGATCACATGCCGCGTCAGGCTGTAATATTTCGCTGGCTCGAAATGCCGACCGGTTTCGTAGGAAGGCCAGTTGTTCTCGGCGCCGTCGATGACGCCCTGTACGAGGGCCTGATAGACTTCGCTCAAATCCATCGGCGTCGCGTCAGCGCCGAGCGCCTTGATCATCGCGACGTAAAGATCAGAGTTCGGCACGCGGATCTTTAGGCCCTTCATGTCCTCCGGCGAATTGATCGGCCGTTTCGTTGTGTAGAAAGAGCGCTCGCCGGAATCATAAAAGCAAAGCCCGATGAGATCGTGCGGCGCCAGCGATGCGAGGATTTCTTCACCCGGGCTCGCATCGAGCGCGCGGCGCATATGATGCGTCGAACGAAAAAGAAACGGCAGCGCCGGGATGATCGTCAACGGTTCGATCGAGTTCAGCGGCGCGAGATTGACGCGCGTCATGTCGAGACCGCCGAAGGTCGTGATCTCCAGCGTGTCGCGCTCGGCGCCGAGCTGGCCGCCCGGAAAAATACGGATGTCGAGGCGGCCATCCGTCCGCTCACGGAGGAGTCGCGCCATCTCTCTGACAGCTGCAACGGTCGGGTAATCTTCGGGGTGCGTGTCGGAGGAGAGGAAAGGCCGCGCCGCTGCGCGGTCACAGCCCCACAGGGCGACGGAGACGGCCGTGATGAGCGCCTGGCGGCGCGTCGGCGCCCACGACCACGGATTTCCGCCCTCAGCGCTCATCCCGCCCTTCGCCCAGCGAGGCTTATGCGCCCCGTCTCGGCCCCTTTGTTTGTCGCATGGTAACCGGTGTCATAGAAACCGCAAGCGGAAAAGGCCGTCACGTCCCCCACTGGATAAAGGGGACCTTGGAGAAGAGTTCGCGCTCACCGCCGCGCGGGTCGTTTTCGAGGCGGCATTTCCTGTTGACGATCATCGTCTCGCGTTTCGCGAGCGAATACTGCGACCACTGCGGCAGGCCGTCATGGTTCGGATCGCCCGTTTTCGCGAGAGCGATGAACGCGCTGCTCAGTTTGTCGGCAACCTTGCGCGCATCGCGGCCGTTTCCGGTCAGCGAGCCTTTCGCGTCCGTGTTGTCAAAGGCGAGCGCAATGTCGATCGTGTGCGGCGCGCCCCATTTGCCGCCGTCGAGTGGCGAAACGAAGTCGACCTGATACGTCCATGTCGGCGCGCCCTGCACCGCGCGCAGCTCCACTTCCATCCATGCTGCGCGCCAGGAGCGTCCCGCTGTCGTCGCGGCGAAGAAGACGTCGCTCGCGCTGTAGTCGGGATAGAGGCGCTTGTATTCGGTAATGACTGCTTCCGGCGAAATGTCGACGCGCATATGTTTCGCGAGGCGCTTAGGCAACATCTCCCAAGTCAGAGAAAATGAATCCGGTTCGCTGCGGCCGATAAGGTTACGCGTTTCGTCGTGCGTGTTGCCGATAATCATCGGGATCGCTGCGGACTGCACCGGCGCATCGGGATAAAACGGGTGGCGCGTCAGGAAGTGCTCATCGAGCACAGGTCCGAAATAGATCTCGCGCGAGGGATCGATCGCATCACGGGTTTTCAACGCTTCGACAATGCGTTCCGCTGGCAACGATTTCAGTACTACCGCGTCGCTCGGCGAAACCTTTAGCGCATCAAGAAACGCTTTCGCCCGCGCCGTTGCATTCAACGGCCCTGAGGCTGTGATCTGTTGTCCGCTCATCGTCGCAGCGGCGTGGAAAAGGCCTTTCGCGGCGGGCGCGGCCATCATCGTCGCGATCTTCGCACCGCCACCGGATTGGCCGAACACCATCACCCGCGAAGGATCGCCGCCGAACGCTGTCGCGTTCGCCTTCACCCATTCGAGCGCAAGGATGAGGTCCCAGCTCCCCGCATTGCCGGAATCGGGGAAGAGCGCGGGCAGATAAAGATAACCGAACGCATTGAGGCGATGATTGACGGTGATGACGACGACGTCGCCTTTAGCCGCGAGACGGCCGCCGTCGTAGAGGGCGCTTGATCCGGACCCGGAGTTGTAGGCGCCGCCGTGGATGTAAACCATAACCGCACGTTTGCCGCCCTCATTGACGCCGGGAGTCCACACATTTAGAAAAAGGCAGTCCTCGCTTTGCGCCTCGTCTTTTCCGGACTGCGGCGACGCCGGCCCGTAGTCGAATGCATCCGCGACTTCAGTCCATGGCGCCGGCGGCAGTGGCTTCTCGAAGCGCTGCGCAGCCGTGTCCGCGCCGTAGCGAATGCCTTTGAAGATGTGGACGCCGTCTTTCCTGACTCCACGCACCGGACCTGCGCTCGTCATCGCAATAGGATCTTGCTTCTTCCCGAAGGCAGGTGAAACGCTGAGCGCCGCGGCAGACCCGATCACGGCGCGGCGCGAGAACATCAGCGACGGACGCTGAGGTCGTCGCCGGACATCGCGTCTTCAATGTCAGCGGCTGACGCGATGAGGAAGTCGCCGGGGATTGAATGCTTGATGGCCGCCGCGGCGACGCCGAAATCGATCGCATATTGCTCGCCGCGGCCTGATTTCAGCCCGTGAATGATGCCCGCCGCGAAGGCGTCGCCCGCGCCGATGCGGTCGACGATCCCTTCAAGCTTGTAGGTGCGCGACTTCGCCTCGCTCTTGCGTGAGACGATGACGCCGGAAATGTCGTGATGATCGACGCCGTGCTGGACGCGCGATGTCGCCGCGATGCGCTCAAGCGACGGGAATGCATCGAACGCGGCGGCGAACGCCTTCACGCGCGCTTCGGCTTCGTCGGCCGGGAATTGCTTCTTCAACACGAGTGCAATGTCGCGTTCGTTGACGAAGGCGAGCGTTGCGTGCGCGAGCAACTCCTTCAATATCGCAGGACCATCGCCGTCCCACCCCTGCCAGAGCTGCGAGCGATAATTTCCGTCGAAGGAAATCTTGAGGCCCTTCGCCTTCGCAGCTTTCACCGCGGCGATTGCAGCGTCCGCGGATTTGCGTCCGACAGCAGGCGTCACCCCTGAAAGGTGAAACCAGCCGGCGCCTTCGAGGATCTTGTTCCAGTTGAAGGATGAGGGGGCGGCCTCCGCAAAGACCGAATGCGCACGATCATAGAGGACCGAAGACGGCCGCCGCACGGCGCCGGATTGCAGGAAGTAGAGCCCCATCCGCCCTGACGCGAGCGCGACGTTGTTCGTATCGACTCCATAGCGGCGCAGCTCACCGATAACCGCGCGCCCGAGCGAGTTGTCGGCGACGACGCTCGCCATCGTCGCGTCATGCCCGAATTGCGAAAGCGCGACGGCGACATTCGCCTCGGCGCCGCCGAAATGCGCTTCGAGATGCGGCGATTGCAGGAGGAGTTCGCGCCCCGGCGCGTTGAGGCGAATGAGAAGTTCGCCGAAACAGACCGTCGCGCCCGTCGCCATATTCCCTCGCTATCGCGCGAGCCAGCCGCCATCGACCGGTAGCGTGATACCGTGAACATAGTCCGATGCGGGGGACGCGAGGAAGACCGCAGCGCCGGCAAGATCATTCGGGAGTCCCCATCGGCCTGCCGGAATGCGCTCCATAATCTGGCGATTGCGCTTCTCATCGGCGCGAAGGGCTGCGGTGTTGTTGGTCTCGAAATAGCCGGGCGCGATCGCGTTGACGTTGATCCCCTTCGCCGCCCACTCATTCGCGAGAAGCTTCGTCAGCCCTGCGAGCCCGCTCTTACTTGCCGTGTAAGACGCAACGCGGATACCGCCCTGAAACGACAGCATCGAGGCGATGTTGATGATCTTGCCGCGGCGCGCCTTGGCGATCACTCGTTTGGCCACAGCCTGCGAAAGAAAGAAAGCGGTCTTCAGGTTGACGTTCAAGACTTCGTCCCACTCGGCTTCGGTGAAGTCGAGCGCGTCGTTCCGTTTGATCGTGCCCGCATTGTTGATGAGGATGTCGATAGCGCCGAACGCCCGCTCGGCAGCGTCGACGGCGTCGCTGAGTTTCGTGATCGAGTCGAGGTTGGCTTTGACGAAGGCTGTGCGACCGCCATTGTCCTTGATGAACGCGAACGTCTCGGCAGGATCGGTTCTGCCAATCGCCACGATCGCGGCGCCGGCTTCCGCAAGCCCAATCGCGAGCCCCTGTCCGAGCCCGGTATTCGCGCCGGTGACGATTGCGACCTTGCCGGAAAGATCGAAGAGCGCGCTCATCTATTTCAGCTGGCAGATGTCGAGGACGTTCATGTCGGTGTAGTCGAGATTCTCGCCGCCCATCGCCCAGATAAAGGTGTAGTTCTTCGTGCCCGATCCCATGTGGATCGACCATGGCGGCGAAATCACCGCTTCGTCGTTCTCGACGACGATATGGCGGGCCTTTTCGGGTTCGCCCATGAAGTGGAAGACGCGGTCTTTCTCCCCGAGCCCGAAATAGAAATAGACCTCCGAGCGCCGCTCATGAAGGTGCGGCGGCATCGTGTTCCAGACGCTTCCCGTATTGAGGATCGTAAGACCGAGGAGAAGCTGGCATGACTTGCAGGTCTCCGGCACAACCATCTGGTAGATCGTGCGCTCGTTCGAGGTTTCAATCGAACCGCGTTGCAGCGGCACCGACTTCTCAAGCGAGATGAGCTGTGTTTCGTAGCGCTTATGCGCCGGTGTTGAGACGAGATAGAACTTCGCCGCAGTAGATGTCGGCGATTCAAAAATCACCTTTTCCGACTCCATCGGGATGTAGAGACCGTCGCGCGGATTGAGATCATAATTCTGTCCGTCGACTGAGATGCGTCCCTTGCCCGCGCCGACATTGATCGCGCACATTTCGCGGCGCTGCAGAAAAGGCGCGCCTGCGGCGGACTTCGGTTCGGTCTGATCCGGAAGCTTCACCGCTTTCGCGACAGGCGCCGCGCCGCCTATCACAAAACGCTCATTGTGGGAATAATTGAGCGTCACCTTCTCTGATGTGAAAAGACCGCTGACGAGATAGCGCTCCCGCAATTCCTCGTTGGAGACGTCCTCCATCATGTCCGGATGCGTCGCGTGATAGGTCTTCGCGAACATCAATGTCTCCTTTGTCTGCCGGTTTGGTAACCGGTGTCATAGTACACGTCGAAACGCAGCGCATCAATCACGCAATCGGCCGGCGATCCAGGCGCAGGCTGCGTCGAGGATTTCTGCGAGGACATCTGCATCCTTGCGGCCAGTTTTCGCGGGAACGTGGAAAGAATGATCCGCTTCTCCCGCGAGATGCAGCGTCGCGCGCGAACCGAGCCGCCCAACAACCGCTTCGAGGAGATCGAGCCGCGCGAGCGCATCGCGCGTTCCTTGCAAGAACAGCATCGGCGCGGCGACGTCATCGAGATGCGCCGCGCGTTCGTCGCCGGGCTTTCCTGCAGGGTGCAGTGGAAAGCCAAAGAAGACGAGCCCGCGCACATTCGTTAGGGACGAGATCGCCTGCGCCTGCGACGTCATCCGCCCGCCGAAGGACTTGCCGCCGGCGAAAAGCGGCAGCGCCGGCGCGCGCCTCGCCGCATCGGCGACAGCTGCACGCACCGCTTCGTGTGCAACCTTCGGCTGGTCAGGACGGCTCGAGCCGCGCTCGACATATGGAAAGTTGTAGCGAAGACTCGCGACACCGCGCGCCGCAAGCCCGTCGGCGATGGCGGCCATCGACTTGTGCGTCATGCCGGCGCCGGCGCCATGCGCGAGGACAAGCAACGCCTTCGCGTCGGGGGGCTCGCTCCACAGGCCTGAAACGGCGCCATCGGGGAGCGCAATCGTTACGGGCTTTGCGCTCACAACCGCCATCATCCCTTTGGGGCGGCGGTCGAGTGGCGAACGACAATCTCCGGATAAAATGACGTCGGCTCAGCCCCAGAGGCGGCTTTCCCCTGAATGAGCAGTTTCGCTGCCGCCTTCCCCATTTCGCGGATCGGAAGCCGCACAGTCGTCATCGGCGGCCAAATGCGCGCCGCCATCGGCGTGTCGTCAAAGCCGACGATGGAGATGTCCTTCGGCACGTCGAGGCCCGCGAGGCGCGCGGCCTGATAAACGCCGACGGCCATCTCGTCGTTGCCGGCGAAGATCGCCGTCGGCTTTTCCTTGCGCTTGAAAAGTTTCTCCGCACACTGAACGCCGCTTTCGAAAGTATAGGCGCCTTCGATGGTCATCGCCTTGTCGAGCTTCAATCCGTTCTCGGCGAGGCCTTGCTTGAAGCCTTTGAGGCGTTCGTGCGCCGAGCGGAATGAATCGGGGCCATGGATGTGCGCAATACGCGTGTGACCGAGCTCTGCGATGTGGCGCGCAGCCTGAGCGGCGCCTTCGGTGTCAAAGGTGCGCACCATTTGCGATGGTTCATCAAGCACAACCGACGCAATACGCACATAAGCGCAATTCAGTTCCCGCAACATGTCCGCAAGCTTCTCGTCCTCAGAAACCGATGGCGGGAGGATCAGGCCAAACGGACGCTGCTGCTCGACAAACGCGCGAATCTTCACGTGAAACTTCGGGTCCGAGCGATCGCAGGGACGCAGCACGAGCTGAAAGCTCGTATCCTCAAGCGTGTCGAGGATGCCGCGCTGCATGTTCACAATGTATTGTGGGCTCGGATTGTCATAGACCATGCCGACGAGGAACGACCTGCGGAAAGCGAGCGCGCGCGCCTGCGGATCGGGCGCGTAGCTGTATTCCGCGATGATCGCCTTCACCTTTTCGCGGGTTTCCTCGCGCACCAGCGGCGAATCATTGATAACGCGCGACACGGTCTTCTTCGAGACACTCGCAAGGCGAGCGACATCGTTGATCGTGACTTTGGCGCGCTCCTTGCCGCCGTTACCGGCGTCAGCCGGCAGGATTTTCTTGCTAGCGCGTTTCGGCACTTATTCCCTCTCCCTTGGAGGGCCTTGTTGCGCGATGCGCGTCATCGCGCAATTCTAATCGAGCAGCGTCAGGTTCCCTTCGCCTTGGTCGAGGCGTCGAGGAGATCGGGCGCCAGCGGCTCCAGCGTGTCGAGATTCCATTTGGACGGATCGAAGACGCGAGTCGTCGCGTCTATGGAGGGATAGCCGCCGACCTCTTCCTGGCTGTCGATGATCTCGCCTCGCCCCTCGGCGACATCGGCGAGAAGGCGCACATCATGCGCGTCGCGGTCCCAGGGCCGCGCGCCGGCATTCGCGAGCACCGACTCCTCCACCTTATCCACCGGCATCGTATTCAGCCCCTCAGGCATATCCAAAGGTTCGGCAGCTTCGTTGATCTTCGCAGCGCTCGTCGTGTAGCGGCCGAGCTTTTCGAGCGGCCTTCCCAAACTGTCGACATAGACATTGTCGCGCTCATAGAGGTCGAGATCGCCATCCCCGCCGATCATGATGAAGGCGACATGCTCCGGCGTCGATGGCCCCGCGCGCAGCACGTTGCCGATGACCGTCATGCGGCCGGTTTCGTGCGGAACTTCGCCCCATTCGAGCGCCTGCAGATTGTAGTGAATGGCGCGCGGGCCTGGATCGTAGATGAAATTGTTGACGATCGCGCCGTGAACGCCGCCCTTGAACAACGGACTTCTCTCGTAGTTATGCGCGTAGAGGTTCCCGTAGATCAGGATGTTGGTGACATTGTCGTGGATCAGCGAGCCTTTCGAGTGCTCGAATTTCGGGTGCGTTGAATGCGAGAGCCCTTCGCCGATAATGTTGTTCGAGAAGGTGATGTTGTGCGAGGTGCCGTTGCGCCAATCAGTCGGCGTCTCGCCCGTGAAGCGCGGTCCGGATGCGGAGAGATTCTCGTCCGTCGCCCAGGTGAGCGAGCAGTGATCGACAATCACATTGTAGGCTCCGACCGTCGAAATTGAATCCTCGCCCCAACCGCTTCCGGGCGCATCGCCTACATCGCCCGGACGGATGCGGATGTGCTGGACGATGACGTCATTACCGCGAATATCCATCCCGCCACGGATCAATGTGATCCCCGGCGACGGCGCCGTCTGGCCGGCGATTGTCACGAAGGGATTGCGAATGACAAGCGTCTTCTTGCCGAGATCGATGACGCCGCCGACATCGAAGACGATGATGCGCGGACCTTCGGCTTCGATCGCTTCGCGCAGTGATCCCTCGCCATCGCCTTCAAGTGTCGTCACATGAATGATCTGCCCGCCTCGCCCGCCCTTCGTCACCGCGGCCCAGCCAAGGGCGCCCGGAAAGGCAAGATCAGTGTTCGACGTCGCGGCCGGCGCCGCAGTCCCCTCGGGCGCGGCCTTGGCGGCATCTCCGCTTCGCCCGCAAGCCGCGCCGAAAAGGGGCAGCGCCGCAAGCAGAAGCACCACTAAATGTCGATATCCGGTCCTTGGCGCCGCCATGAAATTCGCCTCCCAAATTCCCGATATTCCCCAAAAGATAGCAGCTTTAGGACGCCACAAGCTGCGATTAGGGTTTGAAAATGACACCGGTTTCCCTTAATGTCCATCCAGTGATCCAGTAGGCTCCGGGCGCGCGCATGAATCATCAGAACGGCAAAAGCGACGCCCGCTCGGCGACGGCGGCGAGCTTCGTTGCAGCCCGGCTCGCAGCAAAGCCAATTGACGCTTATCCAGGCCCGCAGCCCGCGACCCTCGATGAGGGCTACGCCATCCAGAAGGCGGCGATTGCGATGTGGCCGGACGAAATCGCCGGCTGGAAGGTCGGGCGCATCATTGGCGAAGCTGAGCAGCGCTTTCAGTGCGACCGCCTCTCCGGGCCAATTTTCCGCCGCGCCATCCTTTCAAAGAAAACCGCGCCGACGCAGTTCCCGATTTTCGTCGGAGGCTTCGCCGCCGTCGAAGCGGAATTCATCTTCGTTATCAGCAAGGACGCTCCCGCGGATAAGACCTCGTGGACGCGGGCCGAGGCGAAGTCGATGATCGGCGCGGTGCTGATCGGCGTCGAGATCGCCGGAAGCCCGTTCGCCGGCATCAACGATCTGGGACCCGCCGTCACCATTTCCGATTTCGGGAATAATGGCGGGCTCATCATTGGCCCTGAGTTTCCGAACTGGCGCGACTTCGATTTCGAAAACTGGAAGTGCGAGACTTACATCGACGGCAAACTTGCTGGCGCAAACGATGCAGCCGCGATCCCGGGCGGACCGGTCGAATCCTTGCGCTTTCTTCTCGAAAATTGCGCGCAGCGCGGCATGCCCGCGAAGGAAGGCTGGATGATCTCGACCGGCGCCGTCACCGGCGTTCACCAGATTGAACCGGGACAAAGCGCGCGTCTCGTCTTTGTCGGTTTTTCCTCGATCGACTGCGCGGCAACGCCAGCGGCGCCTGTCGCAGCGACTTCGATCAAGCGCGAACCGCGGCTCGCGGCGCGGACCTGAAACGCCTTCTCACTGGAGGACGTCATGAAGTCATCCATCGCCCTGCTCGCGTTTGTCTTTCTGGCTGCCTGCGCCAAGGAAGAAGTCGGCGCGAGCCTTAGCGACAAGAAAGACGTCGACATCAATGACGTTCCCGCCGCGGTCCTCACGGCCGCGCGCACGGCGCGTCCGGATGTGACATTCGCCGAAGCCGAATACGAGGCAAAGAACGGAACAGAGTATCTTTCCAGCACAGTGGGATCCGAAGCTTGGAATTCACGTGACTTGAAGTCGC
>JADMIO011153642.1_pt1 | contig 19569 bp, 12 predicted proteins | sample 8958161 | NCBI WGS metagenome assembly JADMIO01 (sample SAMN16585339, study PRJNA669376) | soil metagenome | isolation source: Crop rotation soil | place: USA: Cullars Rotation, Alabama | collected 2011
AACCTCGCCTCCCTCCCCGCCTCCGGCGCGCTCGTCGCCGACGTCACCCTCGGCGGCAAGATGTCGCCGCTCGAGGCGCTGCGCCTCGACGTCACCTTCCCGCAGTTCGACGTCAAAGTGTCCGAGCACAGCTTCGTTCCCGCGCAGCCGCTGCACATCGCCCTGCGCGACGGCCGCATCGTCTTCGACTCCTTCGACCTGGCCTTCAAAGAGGGTGTCATTCCGAGCGACGCGAGGAACCCCCAGCCGCAGGGAACGACGACATCGACGCTCGCCGTCACCGGCTACGCCGAGATCAGCGGCGGCAAGAAGATAAACGTCAACGTCAAAGGCGAGCTCGAAGCGGCGCTGATGCAGCTCTTCGTCCCCGGCCTGCGCGCCGACGGCCACGTCGTCGTCGGCCTCGGCGTCACCGGCACGTTGAGCGAGCCGCGCCTCGCCGGCAGCGCCGAGTTCCACGACGCGCAGGTGCGCTTCCCCGGCTTCCCGCAGCTCATCGACCACATCACCGGCACGCTCCTCTTCCGCGGCGACCGCCTCGACATCGACTCCGTACACGCCGGCATCGGCGGCGGCACCGTGGTCATGGGCGGCACCGTCGCGCTCGACGGCCTGAAGCCGAAGTCGATGCGCATCCTCGTGCAGGGGAACGACGTGGCCATCCGCTACTTCGAGGGACTGACGGTCGAGGGCAACTTCAACCTCGTGCTCAGCGGCGATACCGATCGCATGCGCCTGCAAGGCGAGGTGACGGTCACGCGCGGCACCTACTTCCGCGACATCGACATTGGCAACGCGCTGCTCGGCGCCGTGCTGGCGCGCAAGGGGCCGACGCCGATCGTGGCCGCGTCGTGGCAGGACAAGATCTCGCTCGGTCTCCACCTCGTCTCCGACGGCACGCTGTCGGTGAAGAACAACCTCGCCGACCTCACCGGCAGCGCCGACATCGAAGTCACCGGCACGCTGGCGAATCCGTCGGTCGTCGGCCTGGTCACGCTCGACGAAGGCGGCCGGGTGCGCTTCCAGAACATCGACTACCGCGTCGTGCGCGGCTCGATCAATTTCCAGAACCCGTTCCGCATCGATCCCTACTTCGACATCACGCTCGAGGCGCGCGTCAGCGGCGGGCTCTCCGAGGTGGAGTCCGGACCGATCGACGTGACGCTGAACGTGACCGGGACGCTCGACCGCATCACGCCGACGATCTCCAGCGATCCGCCCGCGAGCGACATCACCCTCTTCTCGCTCCTAGGCGCGGCATCGCTCACCCGGCAGAGCGTGGCCACCGGCACGAACCAGAACTCCGCCGACGTCCGCACCGCCGGCAGCTCCATTCTTCTGACCTCGCTGAGCCGCCTTCTCGGCTCGCGCGTGCTGCCGTTCGCCGACTCGTTCACCTACGACCCTGGGCTGATCGAGTCGACGTCCGAGCCGGGGCCGAAAGTCTCCTTCGAGAAGCGCCTCTCGAACGACATGCGCGTCTTCGTCGTCTACGCCACGCAAAGCCACAAAAAGAGCGTCGTGCTGGAGTGGCAGGTCAACTCCGATTGGGTGCTGCAGGGGACGCGCGACGAATTCGCCAGCGAATACCGCGTCGAGGCGCGCTTCCGCCGCCGCTACGAAGGGCATTGGGCGTGGGGGACGTTCGGGCGCAATCCGTTCGGCTTCTTCACCGGGGCGCAGGCGATCGCGCCGGCCGCCGCGCGGCCGCTCCCGGCGCCGACGCCGACGGTCGCGCCGCCCGCCGGCGCGCCGGTGACGGCGATCGCGTTCCAGTCCGACGCCGCGTTCGACACATCCGTGCTCAAGCAGTACGTCGTGGTCAAAACCGGGCAGCCGCTGTCGCTGCGCGACGTGCAGTCGTCGATCAAGAGCCTCTTCGCCACGGGCGACTTCCGCGACGTGCGCGTCGAAGAGAGCGCCGCGCCGAACGGCGGCCTCGCCGTCACGTTCATTCTGTCGATCAACTACCGCATTGCCGAGGTGAGATTCGACGGCGTCGGCGGCAACAGCGCGCGCGAAGCCGCCACGCGCCAGATCACCGTGCGCACCGGCGACGTCCTCTCGCTCAACGCCGTCGACCACAGCGCCACGGCCATTCAGGAGTACCTCTCGCGCAGCGGCTACCTCGACGCCACCGTCGATCCGGAGACGACCTTCGACCGCGCCACGAGCCGCGCCAGCGTCACCTTCCACGTCGACAAAGGGCAGCTCGCGCGCGTCGCCAGCGTCGTCATCAGCGGCAACACCGCGCCGTTCACGGCCAAGCAGTTGATCGACCAGATGAAGCGCGGGCCGGGGCAGTTCTTCGAAGTCGCGCAGGCGCGCAGCGACGCTGAGCGCATGAGGAACTACCTTTTGCGCCAGGACTACCGCAAGGCGCAGGTGAAGTTCGACCGCTACACGTACGACAAGGCCACGAAGCTCGTGACGCTGCGCTACACGGCGAACACCGGACCGATCGTGAAAGTCGACGTCACCGGCGTGACGAAGCGCTCGCTGCGCGGCCTCCTGCCGTTCGCGCGCAACCAGGGCTACAGCGAGGACGTGATCGACAAGGCCGCGAACGACATCGTCACGCACCTCCAGCAGCAGGGCTACATCAACGCCGCCGTCGACACCGAGGAGCACCTCAAGGACAACGTCTGGACGACGACGTTCCACGTGAACCCGGGAGAGCGCTACGCGCTCGCGGCCGTGACGTTCACCGGCAACGCCAAGGTCTCCGACAAGACGCTCGCCGGCGTCGTCACCACGTCGACGAGCGGCGGCTTCCGCTCCTTCTTCGCCAAGATCCTCCGCCGCCCGTCCGCGCCGACGCGCGCGCAACTCTCCACCGACCGCGACGCCGTCGAGTCGTACTACCGCCTCAACGGCTTCTCCGAGGTGAAGGTGGCGACGCCGGTGGTGAAGACGGCGGCGAACGGCACGATGACGATCGACTTTCCCGTCACCGAGGGGCCGCAGACGCTCGTCACCGCCGTCGCCGTCGAAGGCAACGAGCAGGTGCCGGCCAAGGACCTCCCGCCGCTGCTGCTCAAAGCGGGCGATCCGCTGAATCCGCAAAGCGAGCGCGCCGACGTCGTGGCGCTGCAGACCTTCTACGCCGACCGCGGCAACGCCGAGGTGCAGATCAAGCCGCGCGAGGAAGTGAGCGCCGACAAGACGCAGGCCAAGGTCGCGTACGTCATCGCCGAGGGGCCGAAGATCACCGTTGACCAAGTCGTCGTCCGCGGTAACACCTACACCAAGACGAACGTCGTGCTGCGCCAGGCCGACATCGAGAAGAGCGATCCGTTCAGCTACTCGGCGATCCTCGAGGCCCAGCGCAATCTCTACCGGCTCGGCATTTTCCAGCGCGTCGACATCCAGCCCGAGCAGGCCGGCACCTCGGTGTCGCAGCGCAACGTCGTGATCTCGGTGCAGGAAGGGAAGGACCTGACCATCGGCGCCGCCGCCGGTGTGACCTCCGGCCTCACCCGCAGCGATAACAAGTTCTCGATTCTCGGCTCGGTGTCGATCGCGCAGCGCAATCTCTTCGGCACCGGCCGCTATCTCGGCCTGGAGCTGATCGGCACGAGCGACCGCGCGCGCAGCGAGGCTTTCCTTACCTACCGCGAGCCGTTCCTCGGACACTGGAACATGCCGCTGCAGGTGACGCTCTTCCAGACCAACACGCTCCGCCAGGGCGCCCACCTGCAGCAGCGCGGCACGTTCCTCGAAGCGTCGAAGGTGGTGGCGGCGCAGACGCGCTTCTCGCTGCGCTACGAGTACCGCATCTCCAAGTGCGTGATCGAGACGGACAGCAACGACGTCTGCGCGCTCGCCGCCGAGGCGCTGATTCCGGGGCTCGACCGCTCCATCACGAACATCAAGATCTCCAGCCTCACGCCGACGTTCTTCTGGGACCGCCGCGACGATCCCCTCGACCCCCACCGCGGCTTCCTCAGCAGCGCCTCGGTCGAGTACGCGTTCCGCGCGCTCGCCGCCGACGCGCACTTCCTCAAGGAGTTCGCGCAAGGCTCGTGGTACCTGCCGGTGAGCTCGCGCAGCGTCTTCGCCATCTCCGGCCGCGTCGGCGTGATTCAGGACCTCGGCGGCCCAGGCGTGACCGGCGTCCCCATCTCCGAGCGTTTCACGGGCGGCGGCGAGAGCTCGCAGCGCGCGTTCTCGACGGACCTCCTCGGCGTGACCTGCAGCGACCCGCGCGACGGCGGCATCGACTGCACGCCGACGCTGGTGAAGCTGCCCAACGACGGCGTGGCGCCGGTCGGCGGGCGGGGGCTGCTGCTGTTCAACACGGAGTACCGCTTCCCGATCGTGGGCGCGTTCGGCGGCGCCGTGTTCGTCGACGCCGGCAACGTCTACGCCGACACACGACTCCGCTTCAACAAGCTCCGCTACGGCGCCGGCGCGGGCTTGCGGTACCTGTCACCGGTCGGCCCCGTGCGGTTCGACGTCGGCTGGAAGCTGCACCGCCGGATTCTCTACTTCGACGATAACTTGAATCCGGTGTACGAGAAGCCGTTCGCGTACTTCATCACGCTGGGCTTCGCGTTCTGACGCCGCGACGCGGCCGTGTGCGCGTGAAAACCGACGGTGTGCACGCGCGAACCGACGGTTTTCACGTGCGAACCGGCGGTTTTCACGTGCGAATCGACGGTTTTCACGTGCACACCGCCGGTTTTCGCGTGCACACCGGCGGTTTTTTCGTGCGTCTAGAACGAGCTCTGCAGCGACTCCGCCGCGTTCTGGGCTTCTGCCGGAGCGTCACTGGACGGCAGCGAGTGCAGCCGCCGCGCGTTTCCTTCGTGCGCCGCGGCTCTGAGCGGCAACAGCACCCGTCAATGCAACAGCCAGCACTGCAACGGGCATGAATTGAAGCTTCATCGTTCCGCCGGCACTCGGGGGTCGACATTCCAGTCAGACCCTGGTGTCACGTTGACGCTACGGCAAGGCGGCGGATTGCCGGTTCGCTCGCAAATCATATATTCGCCAGGTTCCAGATAAACGCCACCGCCGGGCCGTTGATCGTATTGTGAATATCTCAGAATGCCGAACGACACGGGGATGCCGTCTGCAATGATGATTGTCTCCATGGGCCGGGGTACCCGCACAACACCGCCGGTTGATGACAGACGGATCAGTTGTTCGTTCGAATCGCCCTCACAAGTCGGAACGCTCAGGAACGCAACCGGGTCATCGTAGGTGACAACGACGAGCTGCACCGTGGAAGTGCCGCCGGTTACATCGAATGTGTATCGACCCTTCGCATCCACAACCCGGTATTGCCAGCCACTGCCATCATTTGCCGACATTTTTACGACGGCGCCACTGGCAGGGTAGCCGCTTGCGGTTATGACTTTGCCTGAAACTGTGAGCATCGGCTCGGTGGTCAGCGTCACCTCGCGCGACTCGTCCTTCGCCAGATCCACGGCGACCGGAGCGGGCGTGGAGCCGGCGACGTTCTGCGCATCCAGCAGGTATTGTCCTGCAGCGAGCCCGATGAGATCGAATGCTCCGTCCTCATCGGCCATCTGCTGTGCCGGCACGCGATATCCCTGTCGAGCATGGACCGCCGCCTTGCTGCGCTCGCCATTTTTGCCGACGACTTTGCCGTGGATCCGGCCTCCCGGAATTCGAATCACGACGTCTTGCGGCGTGTCCAGCGGTCCCTCTGCAATACGCAGCGGTTCTGCATTGATGCGTGCAGGTGATCGCGACGGTGGGTAAAGTACCATGACGCTCCACTCGCCGGCGGATGGGAGCGGCGTCTCGAAGTCGCCATCGGCATTCGCCGAAACGTGCACGAAGGCACCGTTCGGACCCGATAAATCGAGGACGGCATGCAGCGGCCGGTCGCCTGCCAGCACACTGCCACGAACCAGAATGAGATGAACATTGAGCAGCAGGTTGTGGCGCCCGCCGCTCGTCATATCAACGCTCCTGCGATCAACCAGGATGCCGATTGCGGTTCTGACCTCCAGTGTATACATGTCTGCTCGCAAGCCGGTCGCCGTCCATTGTCCGGACGGCGTGGCCGCACGCGCGACGGGCCGCCGTTCGCCCGACGGAAAGAGCCCGCTTTCTTCGTGCAATTGCACTCTCCAGGCATTGTCTTGGGGGTCACGCGCCGGCTCGAGAACGACGTTAACTGACGTTGCCGGCAAATGTCGGATCGCCTTCGGAATGACCATGGATTCACCCGGTCGCAGTAGGACGTCCGATACTACAGCCGGCGAAACACCCGGACTGTCGGCAATGACGCGATACCTTCCTTCGCCCAAACCGGTACATTGGAAAAATCCATGGGGATCGGTGCGCACGCTTTGAATCCGGGCCGGGACATGATCCCGGGCGCCTGCAAGGAGCTCCATCCGAAAGCAGGAGACCGCGCTGTCCCGTACAGGCTTGTCGTTCGGGCCATGAACCCAGCCAGCGATGCTGGCCCCTACCTCGAAGGTGATATTGGACTGCACGCTCGTCGTGCCGCCCGCGATCTGCTGGTCAAAGAGATAAACAGCAGCATACCCGCTTGCGTCCAATCGCAGATCGAACGGAACGTCTCCTGGCACAACGCACCGGGCTTTTCCGTCGTGAATCGAGCATCGATCAACATTGGACGCCGTCACAGCCGGAGCCCACATTCCCCGATTTAGATAAACGGCACTCGTCACCTTCCCGCGCATTCGGGGCGGAAGAGACACTTCTATCGTGGACGCTTTGTAGACGTGGACTTCGGTGTCGTCTGAACCGGTCGTCCACGCGCGTTTGTCGCTCCAGCACCCAGAACGAACGACGCCGACGCGCCATAGCCCGGAATCCGGCAAAGACAAACGATAAGAACGGCGGTGGAACGGCAATCCGAGCCGAGCCGGCAGCCGCCGCGGCAACAAGCTCTCCGTGCTCAGCACAGTCGCCGGCAGCATCGCCCAGGACGACGTTCACGGTAGCATCAAGTGCCAGTGCGCTGGGTCCGCACGCGAAGAGCATGGTCGCAATGGACCATAGGCGTGCACGTTTCATCGTTTGCCCCATGCGCTCTTCAAACGATCATCGTTACATCCGCCCTATCTCCTACGCAACGACTGCCGGGCAGGGTCGCATGGCGTGCGCCTAGAACGAGCTTTCCAGCGACTCCGCCGCGTTCTGGGCCCGCTCGCTCTCCAGCGTGACCACGCGCGCGCGGAGCTCGGCGATCTCGGTGTGGAGGCGGCCGGTCTCCTCGCGCATGCACTCGCGCACGTACTCCTGCAGTCTCGTCTGCAGCTTCTGCATCTGTTCGCGCGAGAGGTCGCCGAGGCGGTTCAGCGGCTCTCCGAAAATGTCCTTCAGCGCTTGCTCGAAGTCGGTCGGCATACAATCAAAAGCCAGCAATAGTCATGCACATCGAGAATTTTGCCGACTTCTGGCCCTACTACGTCCGCCAACACGCCAGTCCTGGAACGCGCACGCTGCACGCCATCGGCTCGGTCCTGGCCATCGTCACCGCCGGCGTGGCGCTGGTTGTGAACCTCTGGCTGCTCATCGCCGTCCCGGTCGTCGGCTACGCCTTCGCCTGGTACGCGCACTTCTTCGTCGAGCACAACAAGCCGGCCACGTTCGGGCACCCGTTGTACTCCCTCGCCGCCGACTACCGGATGCTCTTCCTGATGATGGCGGGGAAGATGAACGACGAAGTGCGCAAGTTCGTCACTCCGGCAACCAGCAACTGACGACCGTGCCGCCGCCCTCGCGCGGGGCGATGCGCAGGTGCCCGCCGTGCGCGTCGACGATCTCGTTGCAGAGCGGCAGCCCCAGGCCGGAGCCGCCGGGCTTGGTCGACCAGAACGGCAGGAGCGCGCGCGTGATCGTCTCCTCCGTCATCCCTTCGCCGCGGTCGCTGACCGTCAACAGGCTGCCGCCGGCGCGGCGCTCGACGTCGACGACGATGTCGTCGGCCTTGCTGCCCGCTTCCGCGGCGTTCTTGACGAGGTTGATCACGATCTGCTCGATCTGGGCGCGGTCGACGTTGCTCGCGTGCGCCGGCGGCGGCGACACGATGCGGAACGGCACGATCTGCTGCACCGCCTCGAGCACGTCGATCCACTCCGTCCGCTCCGGCCGCGGCTTCGGCAGCCGCGCGAACGCGGCATAGCCGTCGAGGAAGCGCTGCAGGTAGTCGAGCCGCTCCGCGACCGCGTCGTTGATCTCGTCCATGCGGTGCCACTTGTCGGGGCGCTCCTGGATCGCGCGCGCGGAGTGAAAGAGCGAGCGGATCGGCGCGAGCGAGTTGTTCAGCTCGTGGTTGAGCACGCGGATGGCGCGCTTCCACACCTCGACCTCCTGCCGCCGCAGCTCGGGAGTGAGGCGGTTGGCCATCCACAGCAGGTGCGCGCGGCCGTTGAGGTAGAACGTGCGCCGCGCCAGGTGATACGACTCGCTGCCGGCGGTGAAGAGCGTGTCGCGGTCGGCGGCGAAGGCGTTGCGCAGCGCCGGCGCGGCCACGAGGATCTCGTCGAGGTGGCGCCCCTCCAGGCGCTCGCCGGGGGTGAAGAGGTCGCGCGCGGCGCGGTTCGCGTAGACGACGCGGCCCGACTCCGCGGTGAGGATGATGGCCAGCGGCGTGGCCTGCAGCACGGTCTCGAAGAGGAGCTCGCGCTGCAGCGTGTCGCTGCGCTGCGCGCGGAGGAGATTGCCGACGTCGTTGTACATCGCCACGAGCGCGGTGATCTCGTCGTGGCCGGTGACGCGGAGCCGCAGCGAGAAGTCGCCGTCGGACAAGCCTTGCACGCCGTCCGTGAGCGCGCCGAGGTTCACGCGCATGCGGCGCAATGGGCCGCGGAGGAGAAAGTACGCCGATGCCAGCGCGACGAGCGCGAGCACGGCCATGATCTGCAGCGGCAGGTTCGTGAAGCGGGTGATGGCGACGGCCGCGGCGATCACCGCGGCGAGGGCGATCGCGGCGCGCAGCGCGATCGAGGTGGTGAGCTTCATTCCTTGGGACGGCGTTCCAACACGATACCAAGCCGCTCCATCTTCCGGTAGAGCGCCTGGCGCGAGAGGCCGAGCGACTTCGCGACGTCGGAGACGCTGCCGTGGCTGCGGCGGAGGAGCTCGGCGATCTGCTGCTTTTCGTCGTTGATCGGCACGGGCTGCCCGGCGCCGAGGCCGAGGTCATCCGGCGTGATCACGTCCCCGGAGGCGGTGACGAGCGCGCGCTGCAGGCGGTTGTCGAGCTCGCGCACGTTGCCGGGCCAGTCGTAGGCCAGCAGCGCCTCCTTCGCTTCGTCGGAGAGTCGGGAAGCTTGGCGCCCCTCACCCTGGCGCTTCGCGCCTGTCCCTCTCCCCGCTTGCGGGGAGAGGGGGGCGCCGGAGGCGCCGGGTGAGGGGCGCCAGCTTCCCAAAATCGCCTCCGCCAGCGGCAGCACGTCGTCCTTCCGGTCGCGCAGCGGTGGGACGTGGACTTCGATCACGTTCAGGCGGAAGAGCAGATCCTGGCGGAACGTGCCGCGGCGCACCGCGTCATGTAAATCCGCATTCGTTGCGCACAATAGCCGCACGTCGGCGCGGCGCGTCTCGCTCGAGCCGAGGCGCTCGAACTCGCCGTTCTGCAGCACGCGCAGCAGCTTCGCCTGGCCGGCCGGCGAGAGATTGCCGATCTCGTCGAGGAACAGCGTTCCGCCGTTGGCCGACTCGAAGCGGCCCATGCGCATCCGCGTCGCGCCGGTGAATGCGCCGGCCTCCGCGCCGAACAGCTCGCTCTCCAGCAGTTGGTCGGGCAGCGCGCCGGCGTTCACCTTCACGAACGGCATCTTCCGCCGCCCCGAGTTGGCCTGGATGATCTCAGCGATCTTTTCCTTCCCCGCGCCGTTCGGTCCGGTGATCAACACCGGCACGTCGGCCGCCGCGACCTGCAGCGCCAACGTCACGACGCGGTGCATCGCCGCCGACTCGTAGACGATGCCGCGGAGGTCGAACGAGCGCGCCAGCGCGGCGCGGGAGCCGCGGCGCTCGCGGTCGCGCCGCCGCGACTCCAGGAGAGCCGTGACGATGGCCAGCACTTTGTCGTCGTTCCACGGCTTGGCGAGGTAGTCGGTCGCCCCTTCCTTGACCATCTGCACGGCCGTCTCGAGCGAGGTCCACGCGGTCAGGAGCACGATCGGCAGCGCGGCGTCGATCTGGCGCAGGCGGCGGAAGAGCGACATCCCTTCGTCGCCGCTGGTGACGCCGGGGGTGAAGTTCATGTCCTGCAGGACGACGTCGACGTCGCCCCGCGCCACGGCCCGCACCGCATCCTCGGCGTTCGACGCCACCTCGGCATCGACGCCGTGGATGTCGAGCAGCAGCATCAGCGCCCGCGCCACGGCCGGCTGGTCCTCGACGATGAGGACCGTTCCGGCCGGGGCGCGGTGCGTTCGCTGCGTGCTCACGATCGGTGCAACCGTCACGTTACACCGCCCGCGTGGCGATCACCGGCGACACCGCGGCCGCGCGCCTGGCCGGCGCCAGCGTGGCGATGATGCCCTGCAGCCAGAGCAGGATCACGCCCGCGACGACGAAGCGCCAATCGAGCTTGTCGCCCTCGGCCTTCGTCACGAGCAGGTAGTTCAACCCGTAGGCCATGGCGATGCCGAGAAGGAGTCCGGTATTCGTGATGATCCAATTCTCGAGGAGAAAATAACGCAGGATGGCCGGCTTGGTTGCGCCGAGGGCGCGGCGCGTGCCGATCTGCTTGCGCCGCTCCGTGACGGCGAACGACGTCACGCCGACGATGCCGAGGCCGGTCACGATGACGAGCAGCAGGATCACCGCCGTCATCGCGCCGATGACGATGCGCGACTCGGTGAAGTACTGATTCTTGATCTCGTCGATCGTCTTGAACTCGAAGGTACGCCCGTCATTGACCTGCAGCAGGCGTTTTTCGATCTCCGGGATGACCTGCTTCATCTTTCCCGGCTCCACGTGCACCAGGTAACGCGCGCCGCCGTACGAGGCGATGCCGTCGGCGAAGTAGGTGTATTCGTGGATCGGAAAGCCGTACGGGTTGTAGAACTTGTCGAAGACGCCGACGATCGTGTCGACGCTGTTGTCGGATTCGAGGAGCTGCTGCCCGACGGCGCTCTTTCCCTTGAACATGAGCTGCTCGAGCGCGCGGGAGATGATCACGGTGCTCTTCGTCGACTTCGGGTCGAGGTCGAGGTCACTGTCGCGCAGCGCGCGCCCCGACACCAGGTGAACGCCGAGCGTGTCGAGAATTTGCGGCGAGGTCACGTATGCCTGCATGCGCACCTTGGTGCCGTCGCCGCCCGCCACTTTCGCCTCGGTGGAGCTGCCGCCGCCCTGCCACGGGATGAAGTTCGTGTTCGACGCCGCCGTGATGCCGGGGATGCCGTTGAGCGCGCGCACGTCGGCCTGCGTCGTGGTGATGCGGAAGGAGCGCTCGTTGTACGTCTCCGCGTACGGCTTGCTGTGGACCCAGAGGAGGTTGTCGTCGTCGAATCCCGACTCCTTCTGCATCTTGGCGCGGTGCCCCTTGATCATCGTGACGGCGTTGACGATCACGGCCAGGGTAATGCCGATCTGCAGCACGATCAGCAGCGTGCGCATGCGGTTGCGGGAAAGGGCGCGGACGATCGGTCCGAATTCCATGGCGTCTCCTTTCAGACTTTGAGCTGCACGGCCGGCTGCATCGTGCAGATGCGCCAGGCCGGATAGAGACCGGCGATGAGGCCGGCCACGAGCGAGAGGAAGATGGCGGCGAGGATCATCTCCAGGTCGAGGGAGATGACGGTCGTAGCGGTGATGAGCTTGGCGATGAAGCGCAGCACGCCGAGCGACAGCAGCATGCCCAGGACGCCGCCGGCCACGCCGACGATCTCGCACTCGGCGATGTGCTGCAGGAAGATGTCGGCGCGCGTGGCGCCGAGGGCGCGCCGCACCGAGACCTCCGGCGCCCGCGCCAGGAACTTGCCCAGCAGGAGGCCGGTCAGATTCAGCGCGCAGATGACCAGGAAGAGGATCGACATCGCCACCATCGCCGTCAGCGCCGGGCGCACCACGCCCATCTCCACCATCATGTCGTGCATCGCCGTGAGCTGGTTGTTCAGCGGGCGCAGGAAGCGCCCCTTCGTCTTCTCGGCGCGCACGTAGTTGTCGATGAACTGCTGGTACGCGGCGCGGTCGGCCGGCTTCGGCAGCTCGACCCAGAACGGGACGAAGTCGACGTCGGAGGCGAGGAAGTCGTCGAACGTCGGCCCGACCGGTTGCCACCCGTCGCTGTTGCCGACGTTGCGGATCTGCATCGGCCGGGTGAGGCTGAAGGGAATGTAGAGCGGCTCCGGCTCGCCGACGAAGTTCTGCGTGAGGTCGTACATCTTGATGAACGGCCGCCACGGCTTGAGCACGCCGACGATGGTGAAGTCGCGGCTGCCGACGCGCAGGCGCTTGCCGACGCTGTTCGCGCCGCCGAAGAGCTTCGCGTTCGTGGCGTGGTCGATGACGATGACCTGCTCGGCCTTCGCATCGGCCGTCTTGTCCCAGCCGTGGCCGTACTCGAACGGCACGTCGAACATCGGGAAGAAGTCGCTTCCCACGACGCGTACCGTAGCCTGATACGGACGGCTGACCCGGCGCTCCGGATAGACCGCGAGAATCGTCATGTACGACGGCGTCTGCCGCGCCGGGAGGTTCGAGCGCATCAGCTCCGTGACGTCGCGGAACGCCAGCGACGGCGGGAGCGGATTGGCGTTCTTCGGCCCGCTCTCGCTCGTCGGATACGGCCGGGCCGGATCCCAGTTGTCCATGCGGACGTAGAAGAGCTTGTCGCTCTTCCCCGGCAGCGGATCGCGGGCGAACATGTGGCGCACCGTGGTGAACGTGGTGGAGGCGCAGATGCCCAAGGCGATGCCGAGGATGATGATCGCCGTCAGGACCGGGTTGCGCTTGATGCTCTTCGTGGCGATGCGGGCGTTGTAGGCGAGCATGCCGTCCTCACTTTCCCGCCACGGCGGCGTCGAGCAGCGCCGGCGGGCGCTCCACGTCGACGACCTTGCCGTCGAGGAGATGGATCTCGCGCGAGGCGCGCGCCGCGCACTCCGGCGCGTGCGTGACCATGACGATGGTCGTGCCGCGGCGGTTGATGTCGTCGAGGAGATCCATGATCTCGCGCGCCATCAGCGAGTCGAGGTTGCCGGTCGGCTCGTCCGCGAGGATCAGCTTCGGCGCCGCGGCCAGCACGCGCGCGATGGCCACGCGCTGCTGCTGCCCGCCCGAGAGCTGCGACGGGAGGTGGTGCAGGCGCGAGGTGAGGCCGACCATGTCCACGGCCTTCTCGATGCGGTGCTTGCGCTCGAAGGCGGAGAGCCCGCGGTAGCGCAGCGGGACGTCGACGTTGTCGAAGACGTCGAGGTCGGGGATGAGGTTGAAGCTCTGGAAGATGAAGCCGATGTTCTGATTGCGGATCCGCGACATCTCCCGGTCGGAGAGGCGGCTGACGTCCTTGCCGTCGAGATGGTAGGAGCCGCCGTCGAAGACGTCGAGCAGCCCGGCGATGTTGAGGAAGGTGGTCTTCCCGGAGCCCGACGGCCCCATGACCGAGACGAACTCCCCGTCGTTGACGGTGAGCGACAGCCCCTCCAGCGCGTGCGTCTCCACCAGGTCGGTGCGGTACACCTTGCGGATGTTGTTCATTTGCAGCATGCGGTCTCTCCTTTTGTGGAGTGCGGCGGCCACGCCGCCGCTCTCATTGCAAAATCACCGATCGTGCGTTCCCGAACGACGACGTATCTGACGTCACCACGCGCTCCCCCACCTGCAGCCCGCTCACAATCTCCACTTCGCTCACGCTGGCGGCGCCGACGGCGACGTCGCGCTTGGTGGCGGTCTTGCCGTCGACCACCCAGACGCTGCGTCCGCCGCCGCTCTCCAGCCACGCGCCGCGCGGCACTTTGAGCACGTCGTGCTTCGACTCGAAGACGAGGCGCGTGGTGAGGCGCTGGCTCTGTTTCATCCCCTCGGGCCAGCCCCCATCCGGCACCGCGCGCGCCGTGACCTGGTTGCCGACGACCTCGGGCGAGATGGCGGTGATGTGCCCCGGCTTCTCCTCCGCGCCGAAGGCGATGGTCACCGGCGTCCCGATCTTCGTGTCGCTCGCGTACTCCTCCGGGATCGTCAGCTCCAGCTCCAGCGAGGAGAGGTTGACGATGTTGAGGATCGGCTGATTGGCGGTGACGGAGTCGCGGTCGTTGACGTTGACCGAGGCGATCATGCCGTCGAACGGCGCGCGGATGGTGAGGTCTTCCAACTTCTTCTGCAGCTCCGCGGTGGCGGCCTGCTGCCGGTTGGCCTGCAGCGCGCGCGTGCGGACGTCGAAGCCGCCGGTCTCCTGGCTCGAGCCGATCTCACGCGTGGCCTGCTCGAGCTCGAGCTCGGCCACGTGGACGTCGTCCTGCGCCTTCTCGTAGTCGCCGCGGTTCAGGAGCCCTTCCTTGAGCAGCGTCTCGGCGCGCTTGAGCGCGCGCTTGGAGGCGTCGAGGCGGGTGCGGGCGAGGTCGGCGAGCTGCCTGGCGCGGGCGTCGGCCTGGCGCGAGAGGATCTTCTGCCGCTCCGCGTCGGCTTGCAGCGAGAGCAGCTGCGCGCTCGCCTGCTGCAGCGCGCTCTGGAGCTCGGGGCTGGAGACGACGGCCAGGACGTCGCCCTTCTTCACGACGGCCCCGGCGTTCGTCCTGAGCGAGACGGAGCCCGCGGCGAGAGCGACGAGCGTCGGATGCAGCGCCGCGACGACGCGGCCCTGCACGGAGACGTCGCGGCGCAGATCGCCGCGCGTGACGGTGCCGGTGGAAAGCGTGGTGGCGTCGACGGCGCGGTCGGCGCGCGACCAGCGGCGGATCGCCGGAAAGGCGATCGCGCCGGCGATGACGAACAGCCCGACCGCGATGAGGGCCAGGAGGCGCGGCCGCGTGAGCCGCCCCGGCGTCGCGACAGGCCGGTCCATCGAAGAAGCGTTTTGGATCATGGGCGTCGCTATGCGCAACGGCGGTGCCATCCGTGTCGCGCTGTGTTTTCAGAGATTTAGATGTTTCGAAGAGTGTCCGAACGGACGGATGTCCGCGGACAGATGTCCGCTCCGTTAACAGTTCGCCCCTCGTTTTCGTCTCCCCGATATGAAGCTCGCATTCGCCGCACTCCTCCTCGTCGCCGCCACCGCCGCCGCGCATCCCGGCTCCGCGATCGCCGTCTCGAAGAGCGGCACGGTTACCTTCGTCGACACCGGCGCCGGCGTCTTCGCGATCGAACCGAACGGCCGCATTGAAAAGCGCCAAGGCCCGGCGTTCCACTGGTTCGCGTTCGATCCGGACGGCCGCTTCCGCAACACGCCGTGGCCGTCCATTCCGGGCGCGGAGTTTCGCTCCGCCGGGAACGTCGTGCTGTCGAGCGATTACCCGGTCACGGTCGGCCGCGACGGCCGCTTCTACTACGCGGACGGGAGGGGCCACATCGTGGCGATCGAGCCGTCCGGCGCGCGCTCGGTGTTCGCAACGCTTCCACCGGCGCGAAACGTGAACGGCCTCGCCTCCGCCCCCGACGGCTCGCTGCTGTACACCGAGGATCGCGCCATTCGGAAGATCGACGCGCGCGGCCGCGTCTCCACGATCGTCGCGAACGTCGCCGTGGCGAACTGCGCGACGATTCCGAGCGACGAGCCGCAGAACGGCCCGTACCTGCGCGGCCTGGCCGTCGCCGCCGACGGCACGATCTACGTGGCCGCCTCGGGCTGCGGCGCGTTGATGCGCGTCGACTCCGCCGGCCGCGCCGGCGCGTTGTTGCGCACGTCGTCGCCGTGGTCACCGACCGCCGTCGCCGTCAACGGCCGCGACGTTTATGTCCTCGAGTACCTCCACACGGCCTCGGACAACCGGCGCGAGTGGATCCCGCGCATCCGCAAGATCGGCGGCGACGGCAAGGTCAGTATGCTCGGTTACAAACGTTAGCTCTTCGGCTTCTCCGCCGGCTTCCCCTGCAGATTTTCCGGCGCCTTCTCCTTCTCGTCGATGCGCTTGCCGCTCGAGGTGTCGAAGACGGCGTTGCGCAGGAACGCCTCCGTCGACCACGGCGCGCCGCCGCCGCCGAGGTACTTCTGGAACCACTCCAGGTGCGAGGTGTAGTAGAGGACCATCTCGTACCAGCTCGGCCAGTGGCCGGCGTTCGAGAAGACGATCAGCCGCGACGGCACGTGCTGCTTCTGCAGCGCCGTGAACATTTGCAAGCCCTGCGTGTACGGCACGCGGTAGTCGCGCTCGCCGGTGATCACCAGGCACGGCGTCTTGAAGTTGGCCACGAAGTTCGACGGCGACCACTTCTGGTACAGCTCCGAATTCCACGGCTGCCCTTTGAGGTCCCACTCCGGGAACCACAGCTCCTCGGTCGCGCCGAAGAACGAGCGGTTGTCGAAGATCCCCATCATCGTGGCGATGGCCTTGAAGCGGTCGGTGTGCCCTTCGAACCAGTTCATCATGTAGCCGCCGTACGACCACCCCATCGCCCCCATGCGGCTCTTGTCGACGTACGGCAGCGCTTCGAGCGCGTCCGTCACCTTCATCAGGTCCTCGAACACGGCGCCGCCCCAGTCGCCGGAGATCTCCGCGGTGTAGGCCTGCCCGCGCCCAGTCGAGCCGTGCGGATTCGGGAAGGCCACGATGTAGCCGGCGCCCGGATAGACCTGCCAGTCCCCGCGAAAGGCGTCGCCGAACTGCGACTGCGGGCCGCCGTGCACGTTGAGGATTAGCGGGTATTTCTTCGCCGGATCGAAGCCGTGCGGCTTGACGATGTAGACCTGCACCTTTTCGTTGCGCGCGCCGTTGACCCACATCACCTCGGCGGGACGGATGTCGACCTCGTTCGCGAAGGCCTCGTTGAGGTGCGTGAGCTTGCGCCGCGTCGAGGCCGCGCTGCCGGAGAGCGAGACGCGGTAGATCTCCGACGGCTCGCCGACGGAGCGCTCGATGTAGAAGAGCGTGTCGCCGAGCCTGGAGACGTCGAAGGCGTCGATCGTGGCGTGCTCGTAGATCTTGCGGATCGTGCCGCCGGCGAGGTCGAGCCGGTAGAGCGGATTGATGCCTTCGACCGGGCCGGAGAAGACGATCGACTTTCCATCCTCGCTCCAGTGGAAGTCGTCGATCCAGTTGTCGAACGTTCCGGAAACGATGCGCGACGTGCCGCTCTGCCGGTCGTACAGCGCGAGCTGAAACAGCTCCGACTCGTACGCCGGCGTCTTCTGCGTGCGGTAGGCGATGGTCCGGCCGTCGGGCGAGTACTGCGGCGAGTCGTCGTAGCCGTGGTTCGCCGCGGTAATGTTGCGCGGCGTGGGCGTCGCTGACTTGAGGTCGATCACCCAGAGGTCGTTGTTCGTCGACGAGGCCGGCTGCGCGTCGTGGTTCGACGCCACCGTGAGCTCCGTCGAGTCGGGCGAGAAGGCGTACTGCAGCGGCCCGCCGAGCTGGAAGCCGGGGAAGTCGAAGTTGCCGGGGGTGAGGTCGCGCACCCTCTCCGACGCCACGTCGACGAGCAGCGTGTGCGTGACCTTGCCGTCGCGCCAGCCCGTCCAGTGGCGGTAGAGCAGCGAGTCGGACATGTGCGCCTGCAGCTTTCCCTTGCTCCAGCGGTCGGCGATCTTCTGGTTGCAGGCGTCGTCGGCGCCGCACTCCGGATAGACGTCGGAGGCGACGGCGATCGACTTTCCGTCGGGAGACCAAAGCGGATCGGAGACGCCGGTCGAGAGCGTCGTGAGCTGCTTGGCCTCGCCGCCGCCGACGGGCAATAGATAGACGTTGTCGCTGCGCAGGAACGCGATCGTCTTCCCGTCCGGCGAGAAATGCGGCGACGTGTCGGCGTCGCCGTGCGTCAGCTCGTGCGCGTTCGAGCCGTCCGCATTCATCATCCAGACCCGCGTCGTCCGCTTGGCGTGCGGCAGGTCGGACGTGGTGACGGTGTACAGCACCGTCGCGCCGTCCGGCGAGAGCGACAGATCGCCGAGGCCGCGGACGCGGTAGAGGTCTTCGAGCGTGAAGGCGCGCTTGGTCTGGGCGAGGAGCGGCGTGGCCACGACGAGGAGGAGAAAGAGGAGGCGTTTCATGGGTCGCAAAGCCTAATACAATCCGCCCATGGCATTACTGGAAGGCAGGACCGGTCTCATCTTCGGTGTCGCCAACAAGCGCTCCATCGCCTGGGCGATCGCGCAGGCGCTCGCGCGCGAGGGGATGCGCCTCGCCTTCACCTATCAGGGCGAGCGGCTGAAGGAGGGCGTGGAGGCGCTGAGCTCGACGCTGCCCGACGCGCTGCTGCTCCCCTGCGACGTCACGAGCGACGCGGAGATCGACGCGGTTTTCGCCGAGGTGGATGCGAAGCTCGGGCGGCTCGACGCGCTCGTGCACTCCGTGGCGTTCGCGCCGCGCGAAGACCTGGAGGGCGACTTCTTCAAGACCTCCCGCGACGGCTACAAGACCGCGCACGACATCTCCGCCTACTCGCTCGTCGGCCTGACGCGCGCGGCCGTCCCGCTCTTCGAGAAGAGCGGCGGCGGCGCGGTGCTGGCCATGTCGTACTACGGCGCGGTGAAGGCGATCGAGGGCTACAACGTGATGGGCGTGGCCAAGGCCTCGCTCGAAGCCTCGGTCCGCTACCTCGCCGCGAACCTCGGGCCGAAGAACGTCCGCGTCAACGCCATCTCCGCCGGCCCGGTCAACACCTTAGCCGCGCGCGGCATCAAAGGCTTCACCGGGATGCTCAAGCACTACGCCGACAAGGCCCCTTTGCGCCGCAACGTGGAGCTCGAGGAGATCGGAAACAGCGCGCTCTTCCTGCTGTCCCCGATGTCGTCGGCGATCACTGGCGAGGTGTTGTACGTGGATTGCGGCTACAACATTGTTGGGCTGTAGGTCACAGGTCACGGGTCATCGCCACCTGTCACCCGTCACCTGTGACCCGTCACCCGCTCACAGCGACGAGCTCCCCATCACAAAGAAATTCGTATTCGTCGGCTGCGCCACGCCGCCGCGTGGCTCGAGCGTCACGGCCAGCGCTTTGATCTCCGTCGCTACCGGGAGGTTCTCGATCGTGATCGTGGCGTTGCCGCTGCCGGTCACGTCGAAGACGCCGGCGCTCTGCGGCTTCGCGGCGATGATCCAGAGCTGGTAGCTCTTGTCCTTCGCGTTCGCCGGCAGGTTGTAGAAGAAGACGATGGCGCGGCGCCGCTCCGGCTCGAGGAAGACGCGTGCCGAGGCGCTCGGCGCGGCCTGCTGGCCGCTCAATGAGATCATGCGCGTGCCGGCCGCCGCCAGCGACGCCATCTCCGCGCTCAGCTTCTCGTTGTTCTGCGACAGCCGCAAGTTGTCCTCGGCGAGGCGCCGGATCTCCGCTTCCTGCGTCGTGTACTTCTCGCGCTCGACGCGCATCGTCAGCTCGCGCCAGCCCCACAGCGCCAGGAAGATCGTCGCCGCCGTGGCCAGCCACCACTTGCTTGAGCCGAAGCGGCGGCGCGCGTCGACGACGTTGTCGGGCGCTTCGCCGCTCACCACGCGCTCGCGCAGCTCG
>JADMIO011283450.1_pt1 | contig 19567 bp, 13 predicted proteins | sample 8958161 | NCBI WGS metagenome assembly JADMIO01 (sample SAMN16585339, study PRJNA669376) | soil metagenome | isolation source: Crop rotation soil | place: USA: Cullars Rotation, Alabama | collected 2011
AAACCGCGGCCGGAAGACGCGAACGTTTCCGCCGATCTGATCGATGCAAGTGGCGCGGTGAAGATGTCGAAGTCGCTCGGCAACGTGAAGTGGCTGCGCGAAATGATCTGGCCCGAAGGCCCCTACGATCCGATGGCCGTGCGCATGATGCTGCTGAGTTCGCATTACCGCTCACCGATTGTGTTCGAACCGGCGATGTTGGATGAGGCGACGGCGCGGTTGGAGAGGATTTATAATACTCTTGAAACGGTGGAACGGACCATTCCAGCCAGTTATTTAGATCGAAAAAGCGTTGAAAATGAGCCACTCTTTGATGCGTTTGTTAAAGCAATGGACGATGATTTTAACACGGCACAAGCATTGAGCATGATTTTCGATCTTTGCACGCTCGTGAACCAAGAGCTGAAACAAGCGACCGGACACAGTGCTGACTGGATCCAGCCGGCATTCCGTCGCTGGCAAATCATCAAAATGCTGGACATTCTCGGCATCCGCCCCACTCGCGCCAAAGCCGCGGCCGCCGGCGATTCGGAGAAGCTTGTCGATCTACTAATGCAATCGCGCCAGGACGCGCGCGCGGCCAAGCAGTTCCAGCTCGGCGACAAGATCCGCGACGGCATCAAAGCGCTTGGCTACGACGTCGAGGACCTGCCCGGCGGGAAGTGGTCGGTGAAAAAGAAGTAAGATTTTTTAAAGAAAGTCGCGACAATACGCCAATCTCAATCGGTATAGTATAGATGTAGGGAGCCCTCTCAGCAGTTCTATACCAATCGAACGCTATAAATAAGTTATCTTAGGTTGAGTAAATTGCACATTCTAGACTGTCGCAGAAAACGACTATTTTTAAAATTTTAAATCTATTGTTCAGTTGGCTTTATAACATTGATCGAAAATTATCTCAACTGCACATTGCGGACTCTTCTGGTCATACGGTATGTTGCATTGTGCGACATGCGCCGCTATGACCGGGGGAAAGAGAGATGACCACGATAAGAGTAACCTGCGAAAAATGCGGGTCGAAAATGGAGTGCCCGACGGCCGACGCCGGCAGCAAAGTTCTCTGCAAGCTCTGCTTTCATAACAACGTTGTCCCCAGCGCTCATCCGGCGTGGGATAATCTGGAACTCGACGGCGTCGAAAGCGAGCGGGCCTGTCGCGGCGATGATGTGCTCAGCGCGAGCGCTCACGAACGCAATCGGGCGCAGGCCAACGCGGACGCAATGACCAAGATCTTCTATGCTTCTGAAGACACTCCGCCGGCGCCGCCAACGCAGCCCAAAGATCCGGACAAGGCGCTGACCGGCGTGGCGATCGGCATCTTCCGCATGAAAAATTGGCCATGCCAGGAAGAGCCCGGCTACAAGGCGTTCCGCGCGAAAGTGAAATTTCACAGCGCGCAATTGAACGTGACCTCAATCGACGATTACCGCGTCTCGGCTGCGCACGGACTGTTGATGCTCGAAACGCCGGCGGTCGAGTTGCCACCGCTGACGAATGTGCCGCTGCTGGAAATGATCAACGAAATCAATCAGCGTTCGATCAGCAGCGTCTTTTTCCTGACCGAGCAGGGCGTGATGATGCGCCACGCGCTGATTCCCATGCCGCGCGAGGACGGTTTCCTGACCTCGGGCATGATTCTGCAGACACTGCGGCAGATCAACCACGACCGGCGCCACGCGCTCTCGCTCCTGCGTGAAGCCGTCGAATGCAAGAAGCTCGATCCGCTGGCCATTGCGCGCGCCTTTGCTGAGCCCGCGGCGGCCTGCGCCGTGAAATCCGATACGCTGGAACAGACGGCAGACCTGGCAGGATTCGCCGGCCTGCATACGAACCGGCTGAACGGCCAGATCACGCTGAGCAAAGACATCATGCCGGCTGACAAGTGCGCGGTTCATATGGCCGCGCTGCCTGGGTTTGTGCGAGGCTGGGCGACACTTGATGAAAGTTCTCGGGGCGGGGCGGCGTGGAATGTGATTCCGTCGGCATTTCGCGAGATGCTCAATAAAGTGGGGACTAAGCCATACAAAATTCTGGAACAGCTCAATGAAATGAATCGGAAAGCTGAGCTGGTGCGCTTCACTTACACGAAACGTAAAGTTGTCGCGAGCGCGGCGCTTTTCCCGACGGATGCGCCGACGAGCGTGGAACAGTTCAAAGTTTTTGCGGAGGCTCTACTGCATTTCGCGCCGAGCGAAAAGAGCGCTCCGCCATTAGCCAAGGCCGGTTGAGCGGGAATACTCCCCGGTTTCCCCTTGGGGCAGGCGCGAGGGATCTGCCCCGCAACCGGCATTACTTAGACTCCGTCCGGGAGGCTGTCCCAGCGTGAATTCCCCCTCACGCGAGGAACGCTTCCCGGACGGAGAAAGATTTTCAAACAGTATTGGAGTCTGGGAGTCTGGGAGTCGGGCAGTCTTTGTAACTCGCGCGCTGATGCAAATTCCATAGACTCCTAGACTCTAAGACTCCGAGATTCCAAGACTGGCCATGCCGCTTTCAATTTTGCATCTCGTTTCATTAATGGGCATGGGCGGGCGTTGCGCCACGGCGCTGCGGCAGGTCCGGCTCCTTTCCGGCCGCGGGCACAAAGTCGTCCTCGGCTGCCTGAGTAATTCATCGGCGGCCGAGCGCGGGCGCGAGATGGGCGTGAGCGTCTGCGATCAGTTCCGGTTCCGGCGCGGCTTCCGGCCGCTGGATTTTCGCCATGATTGCGCGCTGCTGAAATCGCTTTGCGCTGAGCACAAGATTCAGATCGTTCATGCGCACGTTTCTCAGGAATCGTGGGTCGCATGCCTGGGTGCGAAACGGTGCTCGCCGAGGCCGGTGGTGATTCGCAGCCGCGGCGTGGTCGTGCCAGTCAAGCCGCATGCGTTCAATCGCTGGATGCATAATTCGCTGACGGCAAATGTCATCGCGCCGTCGACTGTGATCTACGATCAACTGCGGGCGCTGCCCGGATTCGATGCGCAGAAAGTTTCATTGATTGCCGACGGCGTTGACATCAGGCGATTCGCGCCAGGGATCGGTGGCTCCGCCATCCGCGCCGAATTCAAAATTCCGCCCGATGCGCCGCTGGTTGTGATGGTCGCGCGGCTCGAACGCGTCAAGGGCCACGCGGTTTTTTTCAAAGCGCTGGCGAAACTCGCCGCCGCGATGCCAAACGTCCGGGCGATCTGTGCCTGCGATGAGCGCACACCGGGGGAATTTGATAAAGCGGTGCGGCTCGCGCGCGAGTCCGGCTGCGGTGAAAATCTGCTCTCCTTTACCGGCATGCGCGGCGACGTCGAAAAAATAATCGCCGCCGCCGATTGCATCGCGCTGCCTTCGCTCGGCTCCGAAGGCTCCAGCCGCGTGGCGCTCGAGGCCGGCGCGTGTGGAAAACCCGTCGTGGCCAGTTCCGTCGGCTGTCTGCCTGAAGTCATACTCGACGGCAAGACCGGACTGATTGTTCCACCGGGGGATCCGGACGCGCTGGCTGCCGCTATCTCATCGATGCTGAAAGATTCCGCCAAAGCGCGAGAGCTTGGCGCCGCCGCGCGCCGGCGCGTCGAGGAACTTTACGACGAACAGCGCATGGTGGAGCGGTTGGAGCAGATTTATTTGCAGAGCCTTACGTCACCTTGCGTCAAAGCGTAAAAAGGGCTATTCATAGGCCATGCTCACTAAGCGCCTCATCCCCTGTCTGGATGTGAAAAACGGCCGCGTTGTCAAAGGTATCAATTTCGAAGGCCTGCGCGACGCCGGCGATCCGGTCGAGGTCGCGGCGCGTTACGACGCGCAGGGCGCCGATGAGCTTTGTTTTCTGGACATCACCGCCAGCCACGAGGGCCGCGGCACGATTCTCGATGTCGTGCGGCGCACAGCTGAGCAGTGCTTCTGCCCGTTGACCGTGGGCGGAGGCATCCGCGCGGTCGAAGATATCCGCGCGCTCTTGCGAGCCGGCGCCGACAAAGTTTCGATCAATTCTTCTGCAGTGAAGGATCCCGAGTTGCTCTCCGCGGGAGCCAAAGATTTCGGCGCGCAGTGCATCGTGCTGGCCATAGATGCCAAGCGCGTTCCGCAAACATCTGACGGAAAACTAGCCTGGCACGTTTACATTCACGGCGGGCGCATTGATACCGGTCGCGATGCGATCGAATGGGCGAGGGAAGGGGTGGCTCGCGGCGCAGGCGAAATTCTGCTCACCAGCATGGACGCCGACGGCACACAGGCCGGCTACGATCTGGAACTGACGCGCACACTTTCGCAGTCTGTCGATGTCCCAGTCATCGCTTCGGGCGGCGCGGGAAATCTGGAACACATGCATCAGGCGCTGACCGCCGGTAAGGCAGACGCGGCGCTGGCCGCCAGCATTTTTCATTACGGAACGTATACGTTGCATCAGGCCAAGGAATTTCTGAAGGACAAGGGTGTCGCCGTACGGTTGTAGTATAGGGGTATCGCCTATACACTCTGGACAAACGCCGGCAAGGAGAGCAATCCACATGAGCGAACCTGAAGTGATTCAGCCTGGGATGGCGACGTCGAGCGTTCCGGCAGCAGCGCCTGCGCCGAGGGAAATCGACAAATTCTTCGCGGCGGCTTGGAAAAATAATGCGAGCGACATTCATCTCAAGGTCGGCGAGCCGCCCATGTTCCGCGTCAAAGGCTCGATCATGCGTGCCAAAACCGCGCCACTGAATTACGAGCAGGTCCGCACCATTCTGTACGAAATGATGTCCGAAAAGGACCGCAAGGAACTTGAAACAATCGGCGGCGCGGATTTCGCGTACTCCGTCAAAGGCGTGGGCCGATTCCGCGTCAACATTTTCCGCCAGCGCGGTTCGCTCTCGATGGCTGCGCGAGCTGTGAAGACTGAAATTCCCACGATCGAGCAGCTCAATCTTCCGCCGGGCGTTAAAGTGATTCCCAGCTACGAAAGCGGCCTGGTCCTGGTGGCGGGCGTGACCGGCTCCGGTAAATCGACCTCGCTCGCCGCGATCATTCAGATCATCAATCAGACCGAGGCGCTGCACATCGTCACGATCGAAAATCCAATCGAATACCTTTACACGGACGTGAAGGCGATCGTGAATCAGCGCGAAGTTGGCATCGATCTACCGGATTTCGGCAACGGCCTGCGCCACGTTTTGCGACAGGATCCCGATGTGATTCTCGTCGGCGAAATGCGCGACGCCGAAACGTTTGAATCGGCGCTGATGTCCGCCGAAACGGGACACTTGGTTTTCGGAACGATTCATTCCGGCTCGGCCGCACAGACTATCGGCCGTGTGCTCGATTATTTCCCCATCGAGCGTCACAACCAGATACGCCAGCTTCTCTATTTCAATCTGCGCGCAGTGATGGTGCAGAAGCTGCTCAAAGGGTTGCGTCCGGATATTCCGCGCGTGCCGGCGATTGAACTGATGATGGTCAATCCCTTGATCAAAAAATTGATCTACGACAACGAAGACAAGAAAATTCCGGACGTCATTCGTGCCAGCCGTCAGGAAGGCATGCAGGATTTCAATCAGTCGCTGTGCGATCTGGTCAAGCGCGGCCTGGTCGCAGAACAGACGGCGCTGGAATCCTCGCCGAATCCTGAGCAGCTCGCCATGAACCTGAAGGGCATCAACTTCTCCGCCGGCTCGATCTCGGGCTAAAGGTTTCTCGTGCCGGAAACTCGATTATCTCGCGCCGCCGTGCTGTTCTGGACGGCGACGCTGGTCGTACCCGTCATCGTCCTGCTGTTATGGTGGTTTCGCGCCGTTCAGCCGCAGGATTATTTCTCAGCGCTTTATTCCGCCGACTTGCCATTCGTCACGCGCATTCCGTTGATTGCGCTGACTCTCGGCGCGTTGCTCGCCATGTTCGCGAAAAATCGCGTCGGGCCATGTGATCAGAAAGCTCTCGCATCGCAAAGATTGAGGTACGCAACACTGAGCGGCGGTGCGCTCCTGGTTCTGTTGATTCTACTCTCGGCCGTGCTCGGCAGTGGTTTTCTATTCAACATGCTTTCCGCGTTCGCCGGAATTCTGGTCGTCTGCGCCGCGGCAGCGCTCGGCCTTCGATTGCTTGATCTGCCGTTTCTGGCGCTCAGTGCCGGCCGTTTTGCGTCGCCGCTGGAGCGGCTGGTGCTTGCGACCTCATTGGGTCTAGGAATTCTTTCGCTCGCCGTATTTTTCGCCGGAACGTCAGGCCTGCTCAATCCATGGCTTTGGTGGAGCCTCATCGTTTTTCTGCTGGCACAGGGTCTCGGTCTCTTGCGCAGCCTTGTGCGCGATCTTGCCTCAGCGCCCGCGCCGTTGCATCCGGTCGCGCTCGGCGCCGTTGTGGTCATCGCGATCTGGTGTCTTTCTCACATGCCGCTGGTCTGGTCTCCGCCGCTTGAGTACGACGTGCTCGAATATCATCTCGCGGCGCCCGCGCAGTTCCTCCGCGATGGCCGTGTTTCGTTTCTGAACGAAAACATCTACGCAGCGTTTCCAGAGAATGGCGAGATGCTTTATTTTCTCGGCTTCATTCTCGGCCGCGATAAGTGGCATGGCCTCGCGGCCGCGCACACGATACTTTTCGCGAGCTGGCTTCTGACGCTTGCCGGAGTGTACGCGCTCACGTCGCGATTGGCGGAGCAGGATCCCGACGCGCCACGCTCGCCGGCGCCGGCGCTCGCCACCGCTTTGTTCGCCCTGACCCCGCTGGCATCGACGCTCGCTGCGGATTTTTATGTCGAACATTTTCAGGCGCTTTTTCATCTGGCCGCAGTCATGGCCGCGTGCGGATTTCTGAATGATCGCCGCGCTGGTATTCGCAACCGCGGCGCATGGCTGGCGCTCAGCGGCGCGCTGGCCGGTCTGTGCTGCGGCGTGAAATATACAGCCCTAATTTTCACACTCGCACCGCTGCTGATTCTCGTGCCGCTTTTCTGCACTATCGGCGGTTCGGTGTACGAAGCACTCAGCAGCGCGGCGTCGCTGGGAATTTCGGCGCTTCTGGCGCTGGCACCGTGGCTACTGCGCAATGGAATCATGACCGGCGATCCCATTTTTCCGCTGGGACTGGTTGTGCAACGCCGCGCGACGCCTCCGCACGTTCTTCCCGATCATCTCGATCATTTCGAGGTGGCAACGCGCGCTGGTCCGCGCACGTTCGAGGCCTTTTTGAACACGCTCGTTCAGTATTGCCCCGGTTTTCGCAAAAACTGGCTGACCGATTCCGAATGCGGGCCACAGCTTCTCGCTTTCACCGCGCCTGGGCTCGCCGGAACATTTCGCCGCGATACTGCCTTCATCGTCGCTTTCTTTCTGCTGGATATTCTGCTCTGGTTCTTTTTTACGTATCGCTTGAACCGCTTCTTGTACCCGCTGCTGGCGCCGCTCGCGGTCGTCGCCGGGCTGGGCATCGCCAATCTCTGGCAGATCCAGCCGCTGCGCAAGGCGGTCGTGTTTGTCTTTGCCGCCGTGATCGCCGGGCTGGGTCCGCTCACCATGCTGTTTGTCCAGATGCAGAGCCGCCCCGAGTACATCAGCGGCGCGGAGGACGGTTCGAGCGCGGCACGCTTTCATTATTACCAGCATGGCAATCGCAACTGGTTCGATGGCTGGCAAGGGATGAATGCGCTGCCACCTAATTCAAAAGTTCTAATGATTGGCGACGCGCAGACTTTTTATCTGGACCGCACACCGGTTTATTCGGTCGTCTTCAACGAAGGACTTCTCGAACGCATTCTCAAAAGCGCTGGCGATCCCGATGACGCCGCGCGATTGCTCGCGGCAGAAGGAATCACGCACATTTACATCAACTATTCAGAATGGTTCCGGCTCGATACGAGTTATTCGATTACACGGCAGGCGCCCGACGCTCCTTTTCAATACGCGCAAATGGATCGTTTGCAAAAAGAATTGCAGCACGAGTTGCTCTATGGCCGCCAGTTTGAGAAATATGGCCGCGCGTGGCCGGGCGCAACGTACCCTGCGTATCTGAAACTCAACTCGAGCGGCTACAGCACGCTCGATCAACTGATACATCAATTCACAGTCGTCGAAAAAACGTTTGAGGATATTTATCAGCGTCCGACGTGCGAGCTGCGACGATTACGGTTGCCTTAGTCCTTTGGGGCTGGTTTCGGCTTTCGCGTCCGCTTCGGTTTCGCCTCATCTTTTTTCACAGTCGGTGTCCCATATAAATCGTCGCGCCGTTCGGCGATAAACGGGCTCGTTATACGCTGCACGCGCAGATCATCGACACGAAACGATGCCGTCAATATTTCATCTTCCTGAAAATGCGCAATAGGCTGAGCGCCGAACGGAACTCCCGCGGCCGATTCGAGATTGGTCTGAACGTTCTGCTTCGGGTGTGCGATGACGCGCCCGTTCTCATCGATGATCGCGCTGCCGCCACGGCTGCGCATCAAAAAAGTTCCGTCGCGGTCCTGTAGTAGCGAAAGCGCGCCCGCGCTGAATTCTGGCACGGCGGGATACACCTTGCGGAAGCCCAGCCGGTTTGAAATCAGAAGCGGCACGCGATTGCGCGATGCCATCGCGCTCAGGTAGCGTAGATCCGGCTCCAGGCCATTCTGCGCAACGCAGATCAAATCGGCTCCGCGCAGCGACAACGTTCGGAAAACTTCGGGAAACTCGGCATCGAATCCAATCACCATACCCACACGAACGTCGCCGAGGTCGAACAGGCCCAGCTCGCTTCCGGCCGATAGAAGATCCGCGTCGCGGTAAGAATCATGGCCGCTCGCGTCGCGATAAAGGTGCGTCTTGCGAGCCACCCCGCGCACACCGTTTTCCGCAATTAACGCGCAGGAACTGAAAACTTTTCCATCGGCTGATTTCTCGAGCATCGGCATGGCCACCACTGCAGTGCCTGCCACGCGCGCGATCAGTTCAGTCGTCGGCCCGGGAATCGTTTCCGCAAGTTTTTCCGCTCCACGAAAGAGATCGCTGACGCACGCTTCGGGAAAAAGAATCAGCCGCGCGCCGCTGGCCACCGCTTCAGCCGTCGCACGAGTAAGCATCTGCCGGTTCTGTTCGACATCGCCTGCTTCGATTGTGGGTTGGATGACTGCGACAGGATAAGCCATGTGGGGAAGGGTATAGGCTTCAGGGTTCACGGTCTAGTGAACGGATCGCCGCGGTAAAATTCATCCACCGACCACAATTACATTCGCATACGGCGTGGCGTCGCCCGTGCGAATGCAGGCAACGGCCTCTTTGGCGAGTTGTTTGAAATTCAGGTGCGGATGCGCTTCCACCGGAGCGCGTTGCGCGGAATGCCAGGCGAAACGATCAGGCGAACGCTGCTGCATCTCAGACGCAACAATAATCCGGTCGTGCGGCAATTCGGGAAGCAGCGCGGCGAGAACTTGCGGCACCGTCGGCACATCGCTGGTGACGGAGAGATCGACCACGCCGAGCGGCAAGCTGTGCGGCACCGGAAAACCCCGGTCGCAAACGATGAGCATTTGCGTGTGGCCGATGCGCCGTGCCAATGCGGCCAGGTTCGGATTCAGCAGCAAAGGAACATCGTAGAGTGGCGCGACACCCTTTAATGCGTTTTCCGTCTGTTCGCGCGTGAATCGCTCTGCGGCCGGAGGAAGTGGCCGCTTGAAAATGAATTCGCCATCCGGCCGGTGCGCTACCAGTTCCCAGCCTTCAGCGCCCAAAACTTTAAGATCGGGATTGGATGAGCGATGGTATTCCCACTGCATCAGGCGACCGTCCTTTTCAATGTTAAAGCTTTGGCGCTATTAAATTGTTTCGCGCACCGACACGAAACCCGGTGCGCCTGTTTGTACGCCGGTTCAATGGCGGGGACAAGACTCTATTGCAGCACCTGCTGAACAACGTGGCCGTGAACGTCGGTCAATCGGCGATTGATTCCGTTGTGATAGAAGCTGAGCTTTTCGTGATCGATGCCGAGCAGATGCAGGATCGTCGCGTGGAAATCATAGCAGGTTGTCGCGTTCTCCGCGGCCTTCCACGACCATTCGTCACTCACGCCATGCGCCACGCCGGCCTTCACGCCGGCTCCGGCGAGCCACGACACAAACGTGCCGCCGTTGTGATCGCGGCCGGTGCCGGCCTGGCTGAAGGGCATGCGGCCGAACTCGGTCGTCCAGATCAGCAGCGTGTCGGCCAGCAAACCGCGCTGCTTCAGGTCCGTGAGCAGCGCCGCGGTCGGCTGGTCGGATGATTTCGCGATGTAGCCGAGCTCCTTCGGAATGTCGCTGTGGTTGTCCCAATTCCCGGCGCCGCCACCCTGGCCGCTCCATACTTGGACGAAGCGCACGCCGCGTTCGATCATGCGCCGCGCGAGCAGACAGTTTTTCCCGAAGCCCGCAGTTTCGGGCTGCGTCAGGCCGTACATTTTTTTCGTCGCTTCGGTTTCGCCATTTAGATCGAGCAATTCCGGCGCGGCGATCTGCAAGCGCGCGGCCAGTTCATAGCTTTCGATTCGGGCCTGCAGCCGCGAATCGCCGGGGTGTTCGGCGGCGTGCTCGGCGTTCATCTTCGCGAGCAGCGCGAGTTCCTCGGCGCGGCTTTCCGGCGTGACGATTTTCGCGGATGCCGGCGGCTTGAGCTGCGAGATCGGCTGCGGCGCGGCGGAATTGATGATCGTGCCCTGGTGGTTGGCCGGCAGAAATCCGGACGAGAAAGCGCTGCGCCCGTTGTAGGGGAGGCCGCGCGGATCGGGGAGCACGACAAACGCGGGCACATTTTCGCTCAGGCTGCCCAGGCCGTAGGAAATCCACGCGCCCATGCACGGAAAACCGGGCAGCAGGAAACCGGTGTTCTGCATGTACGCTGCCGGCCCGTGAACGTTGGATTTCGAGGTCATCGCCATGAAGAACGCCAGATCGTCTACGACTTTCGCCGTGTGCGGCAGCGCGCTGCTGACCCAGCGGCCACTCTGGCCGTACTGCGCCCAGTCGAACGGACTTTTCATCACCGCGCCCGGCGTGCTGATGCTGGCTTCGACGCGTTCGCCCTTGCCCGGATCGAAATTTTTGCCGTGCAATTCGATCAGCTTCGGCTTGTAATCGAATAAGTCGCACTGGCTCGCGCCGCCGTTCATGAAAAGCTGGATGACGCGTTTCACTTTCGCCGGATGATGCAGGCCGCCGTTGAAATCGGCCTTTGGCTTATCAGCCGCGAGAGCATTCGATCGGCCCAGCAACGCCGCGAGCGCGATGCCGCCAATGCCGAGACTGGTCGATTCAAGAAAATCGCGGCGCGTGAAAGACGATGCGTTCATTTTCAGCTCACTCCACGAAAAGAAATTCATTGCTGTTCAAAAGCAAATGACACGCATTCGCCAGCCCATGCTTGCGGATGAACGCCGCCAGATCGGTGCGCTCCTTATCACGCGGCGCACGCAATAAAATAAGTTGAAATGCCGCGTCCGTCTGCACTTCTGAATCCGCCGAAGCTTTCGTCAGTCGCGCGGCGATGTGTTCGCTCTGCCGGATAAGGAACGCATCGTTGAGCATGGCCAGCGCCTGCAGTGCGGTCGACGAGACGCTGCGCACGGGCGTGAACGCGCCGCCGTCCGGGCAATCGAGGGCGTCCATGAACGGATCAGGCACGGTGCGGAACAGAAACCGGTAAATCGCGCGGCGGTTGTTCTCGGGCGCATCGGGGTTGAAGCTTTCGTAATCCAGAAATGCCGGCGCACCGCCATCGGGCATGAATGTGGCCTTGCCCTTGTGAACGAACTGCACTGCCGATGGGCCGCCCATTGTCAAATCGATGCGCGCGCTGAATTGCAGCGCCGAATCGCGGACTTCCTCGGCCGTCAGGCGCGGCGCATTCATTCGCGCGAGCAACCGGTTGTCGGCGTCCTTCTCTGCAAGATCGGCGCGCGTCGCGCTCGCCTGCCGGTAGGTGGCGCTGGTGAGAATCAGTCGGTGCAACGACTTGAGCGAGCCCTTCGCATCGTCGCGGAACCAGAGCGCCAGCCAATCGATCAGCTCGGCCTGGCTCGGCGCTCCGCCCATTTTGCCGAAATCGTTGGGGGTATCGCAGAGGCCGCGGCCAAAATGATACGACCAGACGCGATTGACGATGCTGCGCCAAGTCAACACGTTGCGTTCTTCGGTGAGCCAGCGCGCCATCGCGGCGCGGCGCGCGGATTCGTCGGAGTTTGGCGGAATCTCGAACGCACTCTTCAATTCCTGCAGGCAGGCCAATGCGCCGGGATTGATCAGCTCGGCCGGCTTGTTGATGTCGCCGCGCGTGAGTAGATGAATCGGACGTGGCTGCAGTGCAGGTTTGAAACTTCCCTGTGCCGGAAAATCGCGCGTGACGGCGTAAACCATTTTGGATGGCGGAAGTGTGGCCAGTTCGCGCTCCACTTCGTTTGCCAGGAACTGCAGCGCAAATTTCTGGCGCTGTTCGGGCGAGCGCGCGTCGGCCGGCAGTTTCATCAGATCGCGAATCGCCAGAGGCAGCGGCGCGCGAACGTCTGGCGCCACTGCGTCGCCGCACGCCGAAAGTCGGAAGCGTCCAATCTGGTGGCCGACTTTGCCTTTGAAATCCAGAAACACCGTCAGTGTCGTCACGCCTTCGAACGATACCGCCTCCTTTAATTCGAAAACTGCCTCGTGCGGCTCGTTGTAACGCGGATGGATGCTCCAATACGTGTCGTCGCGGCCGTCGAGCGCATTCATTACCAGATCGCCGGCGTCCGCATGATCCGTCAGCGCGCGTGTGAACAGCAATTTCTGTGGACCTTTCGTTTCGCCCGTGGCGGGCTGTGCGTTGGCGCGGAATTCGGAGAGATGAAAATTGCCATTGTCGTAGCGGCCAGGCCCGCCGTGGGGAAAACTCGGATCGGGCAGAACTTCGAGACGAATCGCGCGCAGATCTTTCAGTTTCGTCTGCGCAGTGACGACGAACGTGTCGCGATCCGGCCGGATTCCGCTGACCAGCCATGAATTATCGGCCTGTCGCGCGAAAACTGTCCCGTCCGGTGCGCTCATGCTGACGACGTTGATCACATCGAGTTGCGTCCAGGCCTGCTCGCGCCGGTTCAGTGCATCCGAGGCAGCGAAAATTTTCTGCTGCATTTCCGGTGTCTCAAGCGAAGCCAGCAACTCCGGCGTTTTCGCCGCGATCGCGCTTTTTCGCGCGAGCAACTCGTTGCGGCGCGAGCGCGTTTTTGCGTCCGTGTCGTACGGGCGATCTGCGCGGTCAACTCCGGCGAACACCGCCTGCAGCGCGTAATACTCCTTCTGAGAAATTGGATCGAACTTGTGATTGTGGCAGCGCGCGCAGTGAACGGTGAGACTCTGAAAGGTGCTCATCACGGCGCTGACCATGTTGTCGCGATCAAGATTCTGGGCCATGCGGTGATCGACGGTATCTTCGCGCACGCCGACCATCAGCGTTTCGTCCCATGGCCCGGCCGCGAGAAAACCAAGCGCCACCGTCGCCTGCGGGTCTTCCGGGAACAGCGCATCGCCGGCGACCTGCTCTTGCACAAACCGTGCGTACGGTTTGTCCTCGTTCAGCGCGCGGATCACGTAATCGCGGTACGGCCACGCATTCGGCCGCGCGTGATCGTGATCATTTCCGTGCGTGTCGGCGTAGTTCACCACGTCGAGCCAGTGCCGCCCCCAGTGTTCGCCATAACGCGGGCTCGCCAGCAACTTATCGATGAGTTTTTCATATGCATCCGGCGCTGAATCGGCGACAAACGCGGCGAGTTCATCTGGCGTTGGCGGCAAACCGGTCAGGTCGTAATACACACGCCGCGCGAGCACTCGCCGATTCGCCGAAGGCGACGGCGTGATCCCTTTCTCCGAAAGTTTGCTCAGAATAAACGCATCGACAGGATGCTTCGCGGCATTCGGTACGACGGGTTTCGTAAGAGGTTTCAGCGACCACCACTCGCGCCAGTCGACAATTTTCACGCCGACAGAATCCGGCCAGACCGCGCCGGCGTCGATCCATTGTTTAAACAGCGCGGCTTGATCGGCCGTGAGCCGCTCGCCCTTCGGCGGCATGCGTTCGTCGGCGTCCGTGGTAGTAATGCGCAGATAGAGCGGACTCGTCGCGCCTTTTCCCAGCAGAATCACCGGCCCGGAATCGCTCCCCGCGAGCGCGGACACTTTCGCGTCGAGACGTAGATTGGCTTTGTGTTTTTTCTCGCCGTGACATTCGAAGCAGGTTTTCTGAAGTAGCGGATAAATGTCGCGTGCGAAATCCGGCGCAGCTTTATCGCCCGCCATGGCGAGCGAAGCAGTGAGCAAAACGCCGAGCACAAGCGGACTACACTTCACGCGGCGCTGTCTCCTGAACGTTAATGGATGCCATAAACAATTAACGGCGCTTATTAGATGCTAGTCACGATTGGTTTTAAAGAAATCTCCCTCTATTTAATACTGCTGAACGATTCTCACGTTGAGGTTGATCTTATAATTCTGCCGCTGCAATTAAGCTTCTCTTGATAAGCAGTTGCCACTACGTATCATTTGTTTCCTGCCGAAACGCAACACAGCGGCAAGCATCTGAATGTTTTTACGGAGAGGTGCCAGAGTGGTCGATCGGGCTTGTCTCGAAAACAAGTAGGCCAGCAATGGTCTCGTGGGTTCGAATCCCACCCTCTCCGCCAGTTATTCTTCTTACCTGTTGTTGTTCCTTTATCGCTTTGTGTTCCGACGGTGGAATCTGCAGCCGGACGTCTCGCCCGATTCTCAGGCGGGATTAGGGATCCGGTAGAAGATGACATATAGCACGGGAACAAAAAGCAGTGTCAGCACCGTTGCGAATGTCAGGCCTGCCATGATAGTGACCGCCATTGCGGAAAAGAAAATATCCGGGAGCAGCGGGATCATTCCAAGCACAGTGGTGAATGCAGCCATCGAAACCGGGCGCACACGGCTGACCGATGCCTCAACCACTGCCTGAAAAGGCGGCTTACCTTCGGACACTTGCAGTTTCATCTCATCGAGAAGAACGATCGCGTTCTTAATTAACATTCCGATCAGGCTCAGTGCGCCCAGAATGGCCATAAAGCCGAATGCCTGTCCGGTAGACAGAAGGCCCGCAGTCATTCCGATCATCGCAAGCGGAACAGTCAGCCAGATGATCAGCGGTTCACGGATTCCATTAAAGAGGCAGATCACGGTTGCAATCATGAGCAGCACACAAATCGGCAGCGCGCCACTGAGTCCGCGCTGGGCATCGCGGGAACTCTCCAGTTCGCCGCCCCACTCCAGCGTGTAACCAGCCGGCAGAGCCAGCGCCTCAATCTTCGGCTTGATACGTTTGAGTAGTTCCGAGGGCAATCCAACCTTTGGATCGCACTGCGCTGTTACCATCAGCCGCCGATAACGGCGTTGAATGATGGGATTGTCAGAAACGGTCTCAAAGCCGCTGACGACCTGTTGGATCGGAACCATGCTTTTGCTCGTCGGGCTCCAGACTTGAACGTCACGAATGTTCTCGACATCTTCGCGTTCTCCAGGCGGCGGCCTGAGCCGGATGGGAAGCAGCTTATCGTTTTCGCGATACACGCCGACGTCGTAACCCGCAAAATGTGTCTGCAGCGCATGCGCCAGAGCGGGCCGGCTGATTCCAGAGAGGCGCGCATCGCTTTCGGCATAGACCGGCCGGACGACTTTCACAAGTTGCCGCCAATCGTCGCGGATATTGCCGGCCGCGGCATCGGAACGGAAAATCTGTTTTGCCTTTTCAGCCAGCGTTCGCAGCACGAAGGGGTCCGGTCCCATGAAGCGCGCCTCAATCTTGGCGCCTTTCGTCGGTCCGAGGACAAACTTTTCAAACTTCGGCTCAGAATCCGGAAAATGCTCGCTCAAGTAGGTGCTCAATTCACGAATCATCGGATCGATCTGTGTATAATCCTTCACGCCGACCATCATGAGGCCATAGCTTGGATAATCTTTTTCAGGCGTATACGTCAGCAGAAAACGCTGCGCGCCGCGGCCTATGAAACTGTCGACATCCGTGACGCCCTCCTTTTTCCGAAGCCATTCTGCAATTTTTCCGACGTCTGCTTCTGTCTCGCGGATGTCGATGCCTTCTGGACGCCAGTAATGCACCATGAATTGCGGCCGCGTTGAATCGGGAAAAAAGCTAACCGGCACATATTTGAAACCAATAATTGACAACGCCAGCATAACCACCATTGCCAGGACGGAGAGCCATCGAAAACGCAGACAAAAATTCAAAATGCTGCGGTAAAAGCGAAAGATAAAACCTTTGTAGGGATCGCCGCTCTCAGTTCCTGGCTTAATATTCGGCAATAACCAATAGCAGAGCAGCGGCGTTACGGTAATAGCGAGAACCCAACTGAGAAAGAGTGAAACCGCGACCACCTGGAAAAGCGATTTGCAGAATTCTCCAGTGGCGTCAGGTGAGAATCCAATCGGGCCAAACGCCAGAATCGCAACGACGGTGGCACCGAACAGCGGCCATTTCGTCTGATTGACGACGGCATTGGCCGCTTCAATCTTGGACATGCCCTTCTGTGTGCCGATCAAAACGCCTTCAACGACCACGATGGCGTTATCCACCAACATGCCGAGTGCGATGATGAGCGCGCCGAGTGAAATACGCTCCAGCAGAATTCCCTGAATCCACATCCAGATGAATGTGGCGAAAATCGTGAGCATCAGCACGATTGATATGATTATGGCGCTGCGCAAGCCCATGAAAATCATCAGTACGACGACAACGATGGCGATGGATTCGATCAGGCTGATCACGAAATTGTTGATGGCGGCTGTGACACTGTTGGCCTGGTGCGAAACGACAGATAATTCCATGCCGACCGGCCGCATGAATTCCAGCTCGGCGAGCCGCTTCGTCATTGCGTTTCCCATGGTGACGACGTTGCCGCCTTCCGCCGTTGAAACGCCCAGGCAAATGGCCTTCTTTCCGTTATGCCGAACAATCAGCGACGGCGGGTCTTCATAGCCGCGGTAAATTTTCGCGATGTCTTTAAGAAAGACGAGGCTTTCACTACGCTGCCCGCGAATCTGCAAATCGCCAATCTGCTCGATGGACGAGAATTCGCCCGTAGGCGCAATTCGAATGTACTCTTCGCCGATCTTTACCTTGCCGCTGGGAACCACCATATTCTGCAGGTTCAGCGTGGCAAAAACCTGCTCAGGCGTCAGGCCCAGATTGGACATCTTCGAGCGGGAAATCTCGATGTAGACAACCTGCGGCGGCGCGCCGTAAAGATCAACCCGCTTGACGTCCTGGACGAGCAGCAGTTCCCGCCGCAAATCTTCCGCGTAGTCCTCCATTTCCTTGTACGCATATCCATCGCCGGTAACGGAGTAAACAATGCCGAAGACATCGCCATAATCGTCGTTCACAAATGAAGGTTTGACGCCCGGAGGCAGATTCGGCTGCAAGTCATTGATTTTGCGGCGCAGTTCGTCCCAGACCTGTGGCAGTTGCTCTTTGCGATAGCGGTCCTTGATGGTCACGGTGACGATCGAAAGGCCGTCGCGAGTCATGGACGTGATGCGCCGAACTTGCCCGAGCTGCTGGCAGGCCGATTCGATGCGATCGGTCACTTCGCGATCGACCTCAGAGGCGGAAGCGCCCGGATAACGTGTCGTAATCAGCGCGTCTTTGATGGTGAATTCAGGATCTTCCAGACGGCCTAGCTTAAAATACGCATACAGTCCGCCACCGGTCATCAGGATGATGAACAGGGTGGTGACGACAGAATACTTGATGGAGCTCTCGGCGATATTCATTCATCGTCAATCCTTCGTATCCAATGGGTGAACTTTCATGCCTTCAACCAGATAGTTGACACCGGCCGCAGCGATCTGGTCGCCGTCGTTGAGCCCCTCCTTTACCCACGCATCGTCCCCGGAAAGTTTGCCGACTTCGACGGCGGCCTTGTGAACGGTCATCGTCGTGGCATCGATCTTCCAGACAAAGTAGGACTTGGATGGATCAGCAAAAAGGGAGCTTGAAGGGACGCGAAAGCCGCCTTGTCCCTCCCGCGGATTATAATGAATGATCTCGGCCGTCATTCCCGGCAGCACTATCGCATCCTGGGGCGGGCGCATGGCAACCCAGCACGTAAAGGTGCGTGTTTTCTCGTTGGCTTCAATCCGGAATTCGTGCAGGTCCACCGGAAATTCCTTTCCGGGCATGCCGTCGAAAACAGCGGTGAAAGTGCCGACATTTTTCTTTTCGAGGTTGAAGACCACGTTCTCTGGAAGACTGAAGCTCAATTTAACGAGATCAATCTCTTGAAGGTTGTAAATCGGTTGTTTTGCGTTCACTTCCTCGAAAGGCTCCACGTATTTGATGTTGATCCGCGCATCGAACGGGGCGATCAGTTGCGTGTCCGCCAGAGCGTTCTCGGTGTTCCGCAGGTTTTCCTGCAGATCGCGAACCTTGGCCTCAATGGCCTCGATATCTTCTTTGCGCGCGCCGGACTTTCCTTTTTCGAGTTCCTTCACGGCATTTTCGTAGTCTTCTTTTGAAATGCGGAAAGATGCCTCGGCCGTTTCCAGTGATTGGCGTGTGATGGCACCCCGTTCCACAAGGCCCTTGCGATCCAGGTAGTAACGCTCGTCGCGGTCCATCTTGGTTTTTGCCGCAGCGACATTGTTTTGCAGAATGCGGATGTCCTCAGGGCGCGCTCCGATTTTCATCGCGCGTTCCTGAGCTTGGGTTGCTTCCAACTGGCTTTTGGCACGATTGCGGGCGAGTTCGTAATCGCGGGCATCGAGGCGCGCCATCAGGTCGCCCTTTTTTACTTCCTGACCCTGTTTGAAACGCAATTCAATCACGCGTCCGGAAACTTTGAACGACGCGTCGTTTTTTTCGTTCGCTTCCACGATCGCCGGATAGCGGCGGATATTTTTTTCGTCGCCGCTCTTTACTTTATAAATTTTTGCCGGCCGCGATTCTGGCGCCGCAACCTCGGCGCGTTCGCGGCAGCCATAGAGCGCGGCCAGGGCGGTGAAAAGAAAAAGCAAAACGATGTGACGCAACATGTTTCGTGCTCCTGTCAGGATTGCATGGCGGACTCCGGCTGTGCCGAACTCCGATTCAGCATGGACCGGACCTGGTTGAGATAGTTTTCGTAGTCCGGAGTGCCCGGTGCGCTGTAATTCCAGTTCTTATACGTGCCGGTCAATTGTGTGAAGAACTTTCGTGCTTCGTCTTTGCTGCTGAAACGGTACTCGGCATCGATGAGCGATTTGAGCAATTGCAGGCTCATCTTCTGCCGCTCGCGCGGAGCGGCACTGTCAACTGTGTCGAAGGCGTCCTGCTGCAGATAGACCATGTCGAACAGCATGGATTTCTGCCAGCGCACAAAATCTTCGTCTGTGATGCCTTCTTCGCCGGTGACCTGCATCATCTGATAAATGGCGTCGCCGTCATGAAGCAGATTGTTCAGCGCTTTAACATCGCGGACCCAGTTTTCGCCGAGGTTTTTATCAAACCACGGCTTGAGCTGATCCAGATAGCGGGACCAGGAAATCAGCGGATCGATCGCGGGATAGAAACGGCGGTAGGCGCTTTCCAGCACATTGGGATCCTAAGCTTAGAATTCCACGTGGACAAGTTGTCGC
>JADMIO010866707.1_pt1 | contig 19557 bp, 13 predicted proteins | sample 8958161 | NCBI WGS metagenome assembly JADMIO01 (sample SAMN16585339, study PRJNA669376) | soil metagenome | isolation source: Crop rotation soil | place: USA: Cullars Rotation, Alabama | collected 2011
TCCAGCATTGAAAGATGTCCTGGCCGGCGTGAAGGTGGACAAAACGCGCGCCCAGAAGATCGTGACTCTGCTCTTGCGCGAAGGGACACTGGTGAAGCTGTCTGACGATCTGGTATTTCATCGCGATGCTCTCGGTGGCCTGAAGCAATCGCTCGCCGAGCAGAAGCGCAGCTCCGACAAACTCGACGTCGCACGATTCAAGGACCTGACCGGCGTCAGCCGCAAATACGCGATTCCGCTGCTCGAATGGCTGGATCGAGAACGCGTTACGCGTCGGGTGGGTGATGCCCGCACGATCTTATAAATATTGCCGCTCGGCGGCGCGAATCGCCTTGTAGCGCCGAAAGGCCTCCCGCTCATCCTCTAATCGCAACCAAGTCTTGAGGGTCGCGCCGCGCATAGTGTGGCGCAGCATCCCCAGCCAGTTGCGCAACACAAACCGAGGATCGCGGCGAATCACTGAAGGGATGTGCCGCACCTTCATCCAGCGCTCGGCGCGCCAGCGCATGTACTCGATCTCTTCTGAGGGCAGCGCTTTGGTTCGTACCACAGCAGTTGTACCGTCGTACTCGGCAAAATCCTCGATCGTGATGAGACCCTGCTCGCGGAAATCTTTTGTCATCGGAGTGCGCGGGTATGGTGTTGGGTGCTGTATGTAGGGCCAGTCGACGTAGCGGCGCGCGAACTCGAGGTTGGCCTCGATGGACTCGCGCGTGTCGTCGGGGCTGCCGACGATCAGCCCGCCGACGACTTGCATCCCGTTCTGGTGGATGTAGTCGATGGCTCGTAATGTAGCGTTGCCGATATTCCTGCCTTTATCGCGAGCAGTATTCTTCGCGCTTGCCTTCAGGAACTTCAGGTCGCCTTCGAGGATGTTCTCAATCCCGAGGAATACATAGCGGAAGCCAGCTTCGCGCATCAGCGGCGCAAGCGTCGCGCCGTGGTTGGCGATCGCGGACGTCATCCCCTGCACCAGGTACTCGACGTCATTCAGCTTGGCCTCGACGATGGCGCGGCAGAGCGCCTCGAAGCGATGGACGTTCAGTGTGATGTTGTCGTCGACGATGAAGATCGCGCGTGCGCCGTGGTCGCGAGCATCGCGGACGTCCGCCAGCACGCGATCGAACGAATAGGTGTGGAAGTTGCGGCCGCGCATCTCGATGATCGAGCAGAAGCTGCAATCGAAGGTACAACCGCGGGAGGTCTCGATCACGTCGATCTGTTTGCCAAGGAAGGTGTAGCCGGCCAGCGCGCGGACGTCGCGCCTCGGCAGCTTCACCTCGCCATCTTCGAGCGAATGCACCGCGCGGTCGGGATTGTGTTGCCATGCGCCGCCTGACTTGAACGAGAGCCCCGCGATCTTCGCCAACGAACTCTTATCTTCCAAAGTCCGTACCAGCTCACGAAATGTTACGTCGCCCTCGCCGCGCACGATGAAATCGATCTCCGGATGCGGCATGTAGCTCTCAGCCGCGAGGCTCGGGTCGTATCCGCCGACGGCGATCAGCACGTCAGGGATCCGCGAACGGATCAGCTCGGCGATCTTGAACGCGGTCGCGCGCTGAAATGTCATCACCGACAATCCCACAAGCTGCGGCTTCACCTTCGCGACGAGGTCGAGCACGGTCTCGCGCACGCGGTCCTGCACCAGGATCAGATCGGCGACTGCGATTTTATGTTCTGGATCGAGATTGCCGGCGAGTGAGGTCAGCGCGCCGTTCGGCATGCGCACCGCGATGGGAGGCATGTGCTCAAACGAATCCGGCATCGACAGCAGGAGGATGTTCACAGCGGGGACCACTTGCAGGTGCCGCGCGAAACGGCACCTGCACAGTTTATGCCTTTATCACCAGACGCGGCACGCCGGTTGGCGCACCATCGGCGCTCCCGCTTTGCAGCTGAAGGCCTGCTGGAATTCCGGCATGTTCTGCACCACGCCGTTCACGCGGAACTTGTCAGGCGAGTGCGGATCGAGCGTGACCATCTCCTTGGAGAACTCGTCGCGCCGATTGTCACACCATACTTGTCCGAAGCCGAGGAAATAGCGCTGCTCGGGCGTGAAGCCGTCGATCTTCTCCAGCACCTTCGGATCGGCTTTGGCTTTGTCTGCCAGCGTTTGCTGCAAGGCCATGAACGCGATGCGAGCGCCGCCGTTGTCGGCCGTGTTCTCGCCGAGCGTCAGCTTACCGTTCAGGTGCATGTTGTCCACCGGCGAGAAGCTCGAATATTCATCGTCGATGCACTTGGCGCGCTCCTCGAACTTCTTACCGTCCTCCGCCGTCCACCAATCGTTCAGGTTTCCCTTGGCGTCGAACTTGCGACCCTGGTCGTCGAAGCCGTGCGTCATCTCGTGGCCGATCACCAGGCCGATGCCGCCGAAGTTCACCGCATCGTCCATCGAGTTCTCGAAGAACGGGGGCTGCAGGATGCCGGCCGGAAAAGTGATGTCGTTCATGGAGCCGCGGTAGTACGCATTCACAGTCGGCGGACTCATCTCCCACTCCCCGTGGTCCACCGGCTTGCCTACGCGGTTCAGAATGCGGTGCTTCTCGAATCCCTCCCCGCGGTTCACGTTTCCGTAGAAATCTGTGCGGTTTACCGCTAGCAGAGAATAGTCGCGCCATTTGTCGGGATACCCAATCAGCCGCGCGAAAGCTTTCAGCTTCTCGTCTGCCTTCTGCTTCGTGGAGTCGCTCATCCAATCGAGGCTGGCGATGTCTTTTCCCAGCGCCTGATGGAGCGCGTCCACCATTTCGAGCATGCGACGCTTCCCCTCCGCGCCGAATGTCTGGTCCACGTAGACCTTGCCGAGCGCCTCACCCAGGTTGTTGTCTACATAGTCCACGCAACGCTTCCAGCGGTCACGGTTCTTCTCCGCGCCACTCATGATGCGCGAGTTGAAATCGAAATCCTCTTCCACTATGGCCTTGTTCAGGTAAGGCGCGCGCCCATCAAGCAGCTTCCAGCGAAGATACGTCTTCCAGTGCTCGACCGGATGCGCTTCAATCGCTGCGTTCACGCCTTTCAGGAAGTCCGGCGGGGCCACGTTCACTTCGGTGAAGTTCGGGACTTTCATCAGGGCCCAATAGCGTTGCCAATTGAAGTTCGGGCTGAGCTTCACGAATTCGGCGCGCGACATCTTGTGGTACACGTTGTTCGGATCGCGCCGAAAAGTGCGGTCTTGCGACGCTTTCGCTAGATCGGTCTCGATCGCCATTACGACCTTTGCTTCCTCGGCGGCTGCCTCAGGCTTGTCGCCGAGAAGTTGGAACATCTTCTGCACGTGCACCTGATATTTTTCGCGTTTCTCTTTTTTGTCAGCTTCGTCTTTCAAGTAGTAATCGCGATCCGGCAATCCCAGGCCACCTTGGTCGAACTGGGCGATCATGCTCTCGGCATTTTTGAAGTCTTGGCGCGTGGTGAAGCGCAGAAGCGACGCTACTCCGAAATTCTGCAGGTGCGCGATCTGCTCTGCCATATCGGCTTTGGTCTTCATGGCGGCAATGTGATCGAATTCGGGCTTCAGGACCGACGTTCCCTTCCGCTCGACGGCAGCTTCGTCCATGCAGGAGGCGTAGAAGTCTCCGATCTTGCGCTCGTCGGCAGTGCGCTTCGGATCCGGCTTGGCTGCCTTCTCCAGGATATTCCGCTCGATCGCGAGATTGCGCTCGTATAGCTCGCTGAAGCGGTCCCAATCGGGATACTCGGCCGGGATGGGGTTCTTCTTGATCCATCCGCCGCACGCGTATTGGTAAAAATCGGTGCAGGGATCTGTCGCTGTATCCATCGCGTTGGGGTCGAAGCCGGCGTGCAAGCCGGTCTTCTCATCGACAACGCGTTGGTCGCCGGAAAATAGCGGCAGGGCAGTCGCAACCATCGCGACACAAAGAAGCAATCGCAGGAAACGCATAATCATCCTCACGGTAAAAAAGGTGCTACTTGGACGTGCCAATCTTGAATTGGTGCCGACCAGAGGTCGGCACCTCTCCACAAAAATCAATTACCAGATGCGGCAGGCTTTGGCGGAGACCATGGGTTGTCCAGCCTTGCAGCTGAAGGCCTTCTGGAACTCCGGCATGTTCTGCACCACTCCCAAAACGCGGTACTTGCTGACCGAATGCTCATTGGTCTTGGCTTGCAAAGCAGCAGCCTGATCGCGGTAATTAGTGCACCACACGGTTCCCCAGCCCAAAAATACGCGCTGCTCGGGAGTGAAACCATCGATCAGCGGCTGTTCTTTGCCGCCGAGCGAATCTAACAGCGCGTTGTAAGCGATGCGCAAACCTCCATTGTCGGCCGCGTTCTCGCCCAGCGTAAGTTTGCCGTTCAAGTGGATCGGCTTATCCGGATTCGCGGGGTCCTTCACCGTGAACGTGTTGTACTCGTCAACCACGCAGCTGGCGCGCTCCTTGAACTTTTTCTCATCTTCAGGAGTCCACCAGTCGCGCAGATTTCCTTCGGCGTCATACTGCGCACCCTGATCGTCGAAGCCGTGGGTGAGCTCGTGGCCGATCACGCCTCCGATCGCGCCGTAATTGATGGCATCGTCATTGTCTTTAGAGAAGTACGGCGGCTGCAGAATGCCGGCGGGGAAATTGATGTTGTTCATCTGCGGATCGTAGTAAGCGTTGAGCGTATCGGCGGTCATCTGCCATTCGCTCTTGTCCGCGGGTTTGTGGATGCGGGCCAAAGTCCACTTAAGATCGTCCGCGGCGACGCTCCACCAATTCGCGAGCGGCGTGGTGCGGCGGATGACGGCGAACGGGTACGTCCGTGGGTGCTCAGGGTAGCCGATCTTGTTGGTGATGCCGTGGAACTTCACCATCGCGGCCTTCTTGGTCTCAGGGCTCATCCAGTCAAGGGATTCGATATCGCTGGCCAGCGCCTTTTCCAGGTTGGCGACCATCGTGTCCATACGCTTTTTGCTTTCGGGACCGAACTTCTTCTCCAGGAACAAAGTGCCCAAGTCCTCACCCAAGGAGGCGTCGGCGGAAGCAATGCAGCGCTTCCAGCGCGGTCGCATCTGTTTGGCCCCGGTCAGCTGCTTCCCGTAGAAATCAAAATTCTCGTCCACGAACTTTGTAGGCAGCAGCGGACCAGCAGAGACGGAAGAGTGCAACAGGTGCCACTTGAGGTAGGTCTTCCAGTGGTCGAGCGGATGCGCCTGGATGGCAGCATCCATCCCTTTCACAAAATTCGGTTCGCGCACGTTGGCGAACTGGGTGGCCGGTTCCCCGACGGCGGCGAAATACGCTTTCCAACTAAAATTGGGCGCGAGCGCCTGTAGATCCTTTACCGCAGTCTTGTGATAGATGCTGTTCGGATCGCGGCGGTCCGTCTTGGTCATAGACACCTTAGCCAAATCGGTTTCGATGGCCATCACGGTTTTCGCATCGGCGGCAGCCTTCTCCGGCGCCTCGCCCAGCAGCTTGAACATATTCTCGACATGCTTCACATAGCCTTCGCGCAAGGCCTTCGAGCGGGCATCGTCATCCACGTACATGTCGCGATCGGGAAGACCGATGCCGCCGGCGTCCACGACGGGAATCACCTTCTTGGCATCCTTGTCGTCGAGGCCTGCTGTGAAATCAAAAAGCGATTTGCCTCGTCCTGATTGTGCGAATTGCGTCCCGTCACGCATACCCATCGCATGCATATGTGCGATCTGCGCGGCCAAGCCGGCTTTCGTGGTGAGTGCGTTGATGCGGGCTAGCTCGGGCTGCAGGGGCAAGAGGCCGGCGGCGTCGATGCCGCGCTCATCCATGCAAGCGGCGTAATAGTCGCCGACGCGGCGCTCAGCGGGATTTCGTTTGGTTGTCGGATTCGCGGCAACTTCCAGGGCCTCGTGCAAGGCATCAAGATTCTGGTCGAACACCATGCCTCCTACACCATAGGTGGCGCGGTCGGCAGGTATGGGATGCTTCGCCAGCCAGTTCCCGCATGCGAATTGATAAAAATCCACGCACGGTTCAGCCGTCTTATCGATATTGTCCGCGATGAAAGATGTTTTTGCTGCCGAATCCTGAGCGAATGCTGCGGACGCGAAGGCGACCAGGAGGAGCAGTAAACCCGTTCTGCGCATGTGCTATGCCCTCAGAGAGATTTTTGGCGGGAGAAGTGTAAACGATTGGCGGCCATTGGCGCACGTGGCTATGCGGGTGGAGTGGGGCTTTTCAGCAGGGCCAACGAAGTTCATCCCTCAGCGGCGCAACTCGTCACTGACAATCAGCCAACCGCGACTAAAACAACTTGAAGTGGATGGTCAGATATTTCTTGGGATTTTCGCGGATCGCCTTCACCAGGTTGCGTGTCTCCACCAGCATCTGGTCGGCGTTGTTGTAGAGCGACGGATCTTTGAACAGCTTGCCCGCGCTGCCCTCGCCTTGATCGAGCTTGGTGCTGAGGTTTGAGAGTCGAGTCATGGTGTTGTCGAGCTTGCGCGCGAACTCTTCGTCTTTCGCGAACTTACCGAGCGCCCCCTTGCCCGCATTCACGTCGTCCATGAGCGCGTTGACCTTGGCCACGGTCTGATTGGCATTGTTGTAGAGGCTGGGGTCTTTGATCAGCTTGCCCGCGGTGCCTTCGCCACGGTCGATCGAATCTACGATCTTGTTCAGCTTGTCAACGGTAGCGTTGAGCTTGCGATACATTTCATCGTCGGAGAGCAGTTTGCCGATGGTGCCGTGCCCCTTGCGGATCTCCTTCACAAGGCCCTGAGCTTCGGTCACGGTATCGTTTAGTTTGTTGAACAGCGACGGATCGTAAATGAATTTGCCAATGGAGCCCTTGCCCTGCTGGATGGCGTCAACAATCTTGTTCACGTTCTGCAGGGTCGTGTTGCTGGCACGCACCACGTCGGAAATACCCGGCGCGTTCTCTGACTTCAACTCATCTCCGTCCTGGGCCTTGGGACCGGTTGCATGCAGGCTGTCGATATCGACGAAAGTCTCGCCCAGAACACCCGCGGTCGCCAACGTAGCAAGAGAGTCTTTGTGAAGGGCGTCTTCGAACCGGGTGCTCACCTTAAGCGTCATCTCCACCGGCAGCGCACCCCGGCTAGGCACGATCCGCACCCGCGTGACATTCCCAATGTCCACGCCTTGCAACCGCACCGGAGCGCCGGTCCGCAGACCTTCGGCGTTATCGAAATACGCCTTCAGGTAGATCTTCTTGGTGAACAGGCCTTGCGCGCTCGTCATCAGGAAGATGAGGACTGCCAGGGCGATGGCGGCCACCACGACGGTGATCCCCACGCGCAACTCTGACCAGTGGAGCTGTTTCTGGCTCGGCATAGTGTTGGGAATTACAGAAGCGACGAATCATAGCAGATGAGTGCCGCTAAGTCAGCAGCTTTGCAGAGGTTAGCTTCTTGCCGCGGAGATGCGCGGAACGCGCCGATGAATGGCTAGTAGCTCTGCCAATAACCCTGGTCGCGCAGGAAGTGGCGCTTGTTAAAGGAATTCAGCACCGTCCAGAAGAACATCCAGATGATCTTCAGGTGGCCCATTTCTTGAAGCGCCGGTTGGTCGTCATCACCCGCCCGCTCACGATGCCGAATTTTCGCGATTTCACTGGAGAGGAAGTGCCAGTGCTCTTTCTTCAGCCGGCCGAAGTCGAGGTCGCAGAAGATGTCGCCAAGGAGAATAAGACGGTTGAAGCTGGAATTTCGCAGAAGGTCTAACGCCTCGGCTGCGCGGCTGATCTCGGAGCCAAGGTGCAGGTCAGACAGGATGAGCGTGTCGTAACGCAGGTCCTGCATACACTATGTTATATGCGGAGTAACGTTATCAACTGATTAACACGCGGTGAAATTATGAACAAAAAATGGTGCAGCCCGCCTGCTGATCACGGTTTGTTGGTCTGCTGGTAGAGCGCGTTCAGCCACTTCCCCCCGCGCTTTAGATATAGGGAACTCACCCACACCGGACTGGGCACCTGCTTCCCGTGACAAGTCGTATCCTGCTCGGCGCGATAGGTCAACAGAGCGGTGCTTTCGTTGAATTTCGTCACCTCAAAGTCACCCACTGCGTAGCTCTTCACCACGCACGCAGGGCTACCCACGAAATCCGCTACTTCTTTCTTTGTTGAACGCCCGCTGCCGCCGACTTCCACGTGATCGTCCGAAAGAAAATTCTCGTAGAACTTGCCATCGCGCTTCTGCCACGCTTCCCACGACTGCTTCTCCAGCGCGATCAACTGCGCTTGGAGTCCAAGGTCTTTATGCTGGCGCTGGCCGAGGGCTCCCACGGCCAACGCCAGCACAGCAACGATCACGGTTCTGGCTCCCATCCTGTCAGTTCCCCACTGGACTACTATTCACATTCACGACGACCGTGTTCGATACGGCAGGTGTCCAATCAGGTGTGCCCAGGAACTTGGCCGTGATCTGATTGTGTCCAACCGGTAGATGAGCCGGCAGAACTGTTGTTGAGGTGTTGCCGTTGCCAACGGTGAGCGGCCTGGTCTCCAGCAATTGCGGTGCGTGACCGTCGACTGAATCCCAGAATTCCACCATGCCTTGCTCTGCACCCGGAGACTGAACGTTTGGATTTGCGATTGGATCGGAAACGAGCGCGGTAAGGGTGGTCTGCGACTGTGAGCTCACGTTCCCCGCCGTCGCAGCTAAAGCGATCCCTGGATGCCCTGGGTTGATGACCGTCTGCACAGCGTTTCCATACGAAAGTGCGTAGTTGGAGTCGCCACCATAGACTGGTATCAGGAATTGCGTCCCGGCAGAGGTCCACGGTAAGACGATTGTGGCGGTGCCATTCACCAGGTCCACGATGTCGCTGAGCGGAGCGCTCTGCACGTCCAGGAGTTGGACTTGGCCGGTGGGTGCGGGATCGCCGCTATGCGATCGTCGCACACTCACCGTGTAAGAAACAGATTGGCCAAGGTTCACCGAGCTTGCGGACTGCTGCACGCTGATCCTTGCAGCCACAGTTGGCGCCGCTACCACATTGAAGAAGGCTGCGAATGGCGAAGTATCATCAGCAGCTATAGCTTCGTAATTCGCGTCTCCCGAATAGGCCACAATGAGCTGATGTTCCCCCACCGGGAGATTCAGCGTGAAGACAGTCTGTGCGAGGTCGGGCCCCTGCGGACCATTGGACGTGAGGTGCAGGGTCGGGGCACCCGCCAGCGGAGCAAAGCCTATGCAGGTATCAAATTCATCTCTCGCTACACAATCGTAGAGCCGCACAGTGCCGCTGGGTAGTTCCACCCCACGCAACTGGCCTTCGAATCCTGTAAACAAGACCGGCAGAATGATGGGCGTCCCTAACGGATATTCATCGAGCGTGGGAGCCGGATTCATTACGTACTTGATACCAGCTTTCTTCACCGCGATCGAAACGGGATCGGCTTCGCTTGGGTTGAAGCTCGCGTCCCCGTTGTAAGTGACCGCGAAGTGATGGTTCCCCGACTGCAAACCATGTGCACCTACGTGATCGAGCCAGACAAAAACGTTGCCGGCCTCATTGAGAGCGAATGGTCCTAGTGTTGTTGACCCGTCCATGCGGACGGAGACAGTCCCTGCCGGCGAACCGATCCCAGAATTTCCGTGAACGGTGACATTCAATCCGACCGGTTGGCCGTATTGCACGAAGTCGACGACGGGCTCTGGAAATCCTCTGCCTCCGAAAATGATGTTGATGTCGATCGGCTCCACGGTGATTTTCGAATCCTCCGGCGCGATGCTGACTTTCACCGGATCAGACTCGCTGGGTGAGAAAGCCGAGTCCCCCGAATAACGCGCCTTCACCGAATATTTGCCACCGGGCAGGTTGCTGACACTCCCGGAGAATGCGCCATGATCCAGTGCTCCGCCGAGGACCGAAATTCCGTTGTCGGGGATCAGGCTGAAATCGCCGCTCGGGGTGCCCCGTCCTGCGATCGGCTTGACCAATACGTTCATCGGGACCGCTTGTCCGTGTTTCAGCTTCAGTGTCTTGCCAATGCTGAATGATGTTTGTGTGGCGCGCTTGCCGACCGAGTTCCACTTCTCAACCAGCTTCGCGGCGTTGATGGAGCCCAGACCGGTCGCGAGGTCATATCCGGGAGCTGCGTCCGCGCCGGTTTGCCCGGGGACGTTGTTGTTTCCGGCGGTGATGTCGCGGAAGACGCAGCCGTTGGGCTGGTTTGGATCGAGCAGCTGACTGGAATCGCAATCAGCCGCTTTCTCTGCCGCAGCTAACTTGTACAGTGTCGGATTGATTAGCCCCTGGTAGGTCCCCTTGGATTGCTCCAGCAAAGCCATCAACCCAGACATGCTGGGAGCGCCGGCGGATGTCCCGCCGACCACATACGCATTGTCAATCACTGTATGGCCGTTCGATTGATGCGTTTGACACGTTCCTTCCGTGCAGATGATGTAGCCATCGTGCGCACCGGCCGCCGCGAACGACACATCTGGAAGATCGCGCGCGCCATCATCAGGTACGCCCAAACCGGTTTGCCAGGTCGGCTTGGCGTAGCCGCCCGTGCAGGTGCGGTTCCCATCCTGGTCGTCTGTCGAATAAGAACAGCTGCTCGGTCCACCGCTGCTGGCGTCGAGAAAATCCTGGAAGCTGCCAAGGCAGTTCTCCGGATCGCTATCGCGATCGCAGGTCTCGTTCCAAACCGCTTCCGGGATATAGCCGATGGCCGAAGAATTATCTGCGCGGTTGTTCGCGTTCCAGTAGGTACTTTCCTGCCCGGTTTCGCTGAACATGGTGCCGCCGACGGCAACGTCATACGGGGTTGACGCGGTGGCGTTCACCGCCGGACCGAAGATCGCGGGATCGCCGACTTGAGGATCGCAGCCGGCGGCTCCGGTATCACCTGAAGCCGAGAAGATCGAGATACCCTCAGCCGCTGCTTGCCGGTAGGCGTTATAGACGAACGCATTGCCTTGCTCGCCCAGGAACAGCTCGCAACCGCCGATGCTTACGCTCATGATAGGAGCGATGCGGTTATCCACGATGTAAGCCAGCGACAGATTGAAGCCGGCGGTCGAGTAAGTGGAAGCTGACGTGACGAACTTGATGTTGGCCTGCGGAGCGATCGCGCCCGACCACTCGATGTCGAGGTCTGATTCGACCTCAGCGGGCGCGAAGAAGCCAGGATACTCGCCATTCACGATGATCTCGGGATCTTTCGCCGGCAGGTTGAACATCTGGCGGAAGGTCCTGATATCGGAGAGATGGACGTCTGAGTCTCCGCCGACAACCGCGATCGACACGCCCGCGCCGTTGATGCCTTGTTGCAACAAAGGCGAAGTGTTGTAGATCTTCGCCCAGTCACCGGGAGCGAGGTAATGAAATCCATGCTGCGAGGTGTGATAGGTGCTTAAGCTGCTCGACGCATTTTCAGCCGGCATCAACTTCCCGGTGCCCGCATCGCGGGTCACCTGGTAGCCCTTGCCGTGAAGCGGTTTCACGCGGAAGTCGTGCAGCGAAACCACTCCGCGCACCACAGGCGCGAGTCCCCTGGGAATGGAAATGTCGGTTGCATTGGCGACGTGCTTTTCGCCATTTACCAGGAAGTGGTGCATCTCTGTATGGAAAGCGGATTCAACCTGTGCCGCATTGCCGGAAAACTCGACCCACTGCTTTCCCTTGGCGACTGAGGTCACCGCGAATCCCTGCTGTTGCAACCATCCTGTGACCTGGTCCAGGTCCGCCTGCGCGGGGCCGAAGCGCGCGGCATACTCGGTGGGCGTGAGCCAGCGGTGGTAGTTGGGCGATTGCTTGTCTTGCTGGCTGGCGATGAAGCTATTGAGGTCCTGCTCCTGTTGCGGGCTCGGCTTCAGCAGAAGCATCATGCGATCCATGCGCATGCCGCCTTCCACACGGCCCTCATCTTTCGCAAACTTCAGCAGCGGGTGTCTGCTGTGATCGATGCGCACGGACACGTTCGCGTCGATCTTTTCCGTGATGCGCGCATTGGTTTGGGCTTGCAGGGAGGAGACAGCTGCACAGGCCAAGAGTAAGGGGGCAAAAACAGCCAACAACTTCATCGGGGGAGCTCCTTAAGGAGGCGACACTCTATCCAGAGTCTCGCGAACGGCCAAGGGATTTGACACAGAACGTTCTTGCCAGAAGGTGGGAGTGATGATTACAAGGACGAGCGCATTGCGGTAGGTACAGAAACGCTCAATTTTCGAGTATCACTTGCGCGATCGCGAGTTCGCTCGTGTGACTCACGGACAAGGAAGCGCGTTTCGTCCCAAGATGGCTGGCGAATTGTGCGGCCTTGCCTTTGAACGACATAGTCGGCCGGCCGCCCGGCTCGCGGCCGACCTCAAAATCCTGCCACGTGACTCCGCGCCGCAGTCCGGTGCCGATCGCCTTCATCGCAGCTTCTTTCGCGGCGAAGCGCGCGGCATAGCGCTCGATACGGTTGCGCTTCGAGTCGCAGTAGGCACGCTCGGCTTCGGTGAAGACGCGCGTCAGAAAGCGCTGGCCGAACCGCTCGATGGCCTGGCGCACGCGACCCACTTCGCAAATGTCCACGCCCGTGCCAACGATGCTCATGAAATCGTACGGTAGCACACGCCCAGAGTTTCTTGTTCTGCCTAGAACAATCCCGGATACAGCACCTGGCCGTTGATCATCTTCGCCTCTGCGGTAACTTTGTGCGGACGCGGTGGTTTGGCATCGTCGATGTGCAGAACGGTATGCCCGTGTAGCACCAGGTAATCGGAAACCAGCATGCGATGGCAATGGAAGAAGACGCGCTCGGCGCACATGATGGTTGTGGGTTTGGACTGGGCGGAAGTTACGACTCGGCCCACTGCGTCTGCGAAGTCCGAAGAGAGCATGTAGTCGGCATAGTTGCGGAAGGAATCGTTGCGCAGCCCGGTATTCGGCGATTTCTCCAGCGACTTCCCTCGCCGCCCGCCGAGATCCTTTTCCCAGACGTACTCGATCCTGGCTTCCGCGAGCGCCGGCTCCATCCGCTCACGGTTGAACTGCGGCAGGCGCCGCGACATCGGGAACGCACGAATGTCGAACAAGATTCCGATGTCGTGCGATTTCAGAACAGCGATGAAGTCATCCCACTCGCGCGTTGAATGTCCGATGGTGTAGACGGTTGCCACTACTGCGAGATGCGCACAAGGGCCTGCGCGATCGCTGCGTCCTGCTCGGGCAAGACGGTGCGCAGGTCGAGCAGCACGCGTCCATCTTCGATGCGCGCCACGATGGGCGGCTCGACTGCCCGCAACCGCGCCGCGAACGAATCTGCATTCATCGTCTGATGACTCACCGAGAGCAACGCGGTCGGAAGGGTCGCGGATGGCGCCGTCCCGCCGCCGATGACCGATTCGCCCTGAATAATCTCAACCTTCAAGGCGACAACATTCCCCAGGCTCGACTTCACCTCTTCAGCGCGTGCGCGTATCTCATCGATCGTCAGCCGTAGCATTCGAATCGCAGGGATCGCGTTGTGGTCCTGCTTGATATAGGCCATCAGCGTGGCTTCAAGCGCGGCGTAGGTGAACTTGTCCACCCGCAAAGCGCGGAACAAAGGATTCGCTCGTATGCGAGCGATTGCATCAGGGCGCCCGCTCAGCATTCCGGCCTGCGGTCCGCCGAGCAGCTTGTCTCCTGAGTACGCCACCACGTCCACGCCTGCGCGCAGGCTTTCTACGACCCCGGATTCTCCCTCGATCCCAAGCGATCGCAGATCGAGCAAGGCGCCGTTGCCAAGATCTTCAACCACGGCGAGCTTGTGCTTGCGGCCGAGCGCGACCAGTTCGTCCAATGTAGGCTGCTCGGTGAATCCCACCATCTCAAAATTCGAGCGATGCACCCGCAGCAGGATCCTGGTCTTCTCGGTGATGGCTTTTTCGTAGTCTGCAATGCGGGTGCGGTTCGTGGTGCCCACCTCGCGTAGCACGGCGCCCGCTTTGGTCATTACTTCCGGAACCCGGAAGCCGCCGCCGATCTCCACCAGCTCTCCGCGCGAGACGATCACCTCTCCGCCTTCGGCCAGCGAATTGAGAGCGAGCAGCACCGCCGCGGCGCAGTTGTTCACTACGACGGTTGAGATCCCGGCCTGCTGGCTCAGCAGCTTGGCGAAGAGACGATCAGCATGGACATCGCGTTTCCCACGCTCGCCGGAAGCAACATCGAATTCCAGGTTGGTGTATCCGCCCGCGGTCCTGGCGATCCGCTCGAGCGCAGCCGGCGCAATCGGCGCGCGGCCCAGGTTGGTGTGTAACACGACTCCAGTCGCGTTGATCACCGGGCGCAGCGAGTATTGCAGCGATCGTACAAGCTGTCGCCCCACCGCGTCCCCGAGCCCGGAGATGGCGAGGTCTACCCCTGTCGCGCTGATCCTACCGGCGGAGATTTCCTGGCGCAGACGCTCAAGCACATCGCGCGCGGCAGCCGCCACCGCGGGTGCTCCTTCACGAGTGACCAACTCGGTCAGCGATTTGGTCAGCTCGTCCACGGACGGCAGCTTGCGGTAGAGCTCGGATTTGATCTCGGTATTCACGGGGCCCATTATTTTATTTCATCCGGCTCTATTTCATCCGACTTCCACTAGTCCATAGCGCCGCTGCCAGTGCTGTTTCAGGTATTCCATCGCGCGCGTCAGCTCGTCTTTCGGCAGGTCTGGATGCGGTCCCGATACCACCCAGGCAGCCTCGCGCTTTGCTACCTCCAACAGCTCGCGGTCGCGGATTAGGTTGGCAACGCGGAAATCCGGCATACCCGCCTGGCGCGTGCCAAAGAATTCTCCCGGACCGCGCAGCCGCAGATCGAGTTCGGCGATCTCAAATCCATTATTCGTCTTCACCATGGCATCCAGGCGCTGCTCGGCTTCTTCAGTCACCGGCTTCTTGCTGCCGGTCATCAGTAAGCAATAGGATTTTGCCGCCCCGCGCCCGATGCGTCCGCGCAATTGATGCAGTTGCGAGAGCCCGAATCGTTCGGCGTGCTCGATGACCATCAGGTTCGCATTCGCGACATCCACGCCCACTTCGATCACGGTCGTGGAGACCAGCACATCGAGGTCGCCTCGCTGAAAGCGCCGCATGATGATCTCTTTCTCGTCGGAATCGAGCTTGCCATGCAACAGTCCCACTTTCAGGTCGGGCAATATTTTCTTCTGCAGCTCCGCATGCATCTTCACCGCGGCTTTGATCTCAGTAGCTTCGCTCTCCTCGATCACCGGATAAACAACGTAAGCCTGGTGCCCAGCCTTTACCTGCTTGCGTAAGAATTCCCAAACGTCGCTGGCCCGCTCGTCAGAGACGCGCCGCGTCAGGATGGGCGAGCGCCCGGGCGGAAGCTCGTCGAGCGTGCTGATGTCGAGGTCGCCGTAAAGCGTGAGCGCGAGCGTCCGCGGGATGGGAGTCGCCGTCATTACTAAGACGTCTGGCTCCAATTGATCCTTCTTTTTCATCAGACGGAAGCGTTGCATTACGCCGAAGCGGTGCTGCTCATCTACGATGACCAAGCCCAGCTTGTCGAACTCGACTTTCTCTTCAATGAGCGCATGCGTGCCGATCACAAGTTGCACGTCGCCGCGCGCGATGTGTCTGCGGGTATCGCGCTTGCGGTCGTGCTCCAGCGAGCCAGTTAGCAGCGCGATGCGATATCCCGCCGGCTCGAGGATGCGCCGGGCCGAAAGAAAATGCTGGGTTGCCAGGATCTCCGTCGGTGCCATGAGCGCGACTTGATATCCGTTCTCGATGGCGATGATGGCTGCTTGCAGCGCGATGATGGTCTTGCCCGAGCCGACATCACCCTGTAGCAAACGCCGCATCGGCGTTGCCTCTGCCATCGCACCAGCGATCTCGCGCAGAACCTTCTTCTGCGCTTCCGTAGGCCGGAACGGCAGTATCTTCTTGATGGATTCACGCACCTGCTCAGTCAGCGCGAAAGAGATTCCCGGCTGCGCGCGCAGACGGCGCCGCTTCAGCTCCAGGCCAAGCTCGAGGAAAAACAGTTCTTCAAAGATCAAGCGCAGATGCGCCGGCGTGCGCTGCTCCTGCAACTGGTCGAGGCTTGCGCCGGACTCCGGCCAATGCGCTTCCCAAAACGCCGTGGGCTTCTCCATCAACTGCAATCGTTCGCGGATGGCCGCTGGAATCGGATCGGGCCCGAGGGACTGCGCAGGCAAAGATTCCAGCGCCCCGCGGATCACCCGCCTGAACCACCGCGAGGTCAGCTTGCCGTGCGAAGCGGTTTCGTAAATCGGCACGATGCGGCCGATCTCGAGCGACTGCGCCGGGTCTTTCGCGTCGGCCTCGTCATCGGGGTCACTCAAAATCTCAAACTGCGGCTGGACGATCTGCACTCCGCGGGCCTCGCGCCCGGGCTCCTCGACCTTGCCATACAGCGCGACCACTTGCCCCGGCTTGAACTTGTCTTTCAGGTAAGCGCCGTGGAACCAAAGGCATTTCAAAGTCGCGCGCCCCTGCCCGGCAGTCATCTGGAAGATCTGCATACGGCTGCGGGTGCGAAATAGTGCCGCGGTTCGGACTTCAGCGATCACGGTCGCCATCTCGCCGGGCCGCAGCTCAGTGATCGTCCGCGGATTGAGGCGGTCTTCGTACCGGTACGGCAGGTAATAAAGAAGGTCTTCGACGTTGCTGATGCCCTTCTCTGCCAGCACCAAGGCCGTGCGGGGGCCAATACCTTTCACGTATTGCACTTCGGTGGTGAGCTGCAGGGAAGGCATGGTTTTGAGGGTCGAAGTCGGATACTACCAAAGCGATCGCCGCAGGCTCTATGTCCGCCAGCTTACGCTTGGGTTTTCCCAGGCTCCGCAGTACAATCGCCATCCCCCCCAGAAGGCCGTTTTCCATGCAGAAGGTCGCAATCCTTTACGACGTGAGCCAGGCGGTTCTCTCGACCTTCGACCTCGACGAAGTCCTGAGCCAGATCCTGATGATCGCCAAGGACTACTTCCGCGTGGAGAATTGCGCCATCCTGCTGCTCGATCCGATCGACCAGAAACTGAAGGTACGGAAAGAATTCGGCGGCAACCGCATCGCACAAGGAGTTGCCATCCCCTTCGGGCGCGGGATCATCGGTACTGCGGCTAAACGAAAGCTGCCGGTGTATGCGCCGGATGTTTCCAAAGACTCGCGGTACATCAAGAACTTCCCTGACACCCGCTCGGAGCTCGCCATTCCGCTCGTCGTTCGCGACGAAGTTTACGGCGTCCTCGATTTCCAAAGTGTACAGCTCGATTATTTCGACAAAGACACCATCGACCTGCTGACGCTCTTCTCTACCCAGGCTTCTATCGCACTCGCCAATGCGCGGCTTTACTCCAAGGAGCAGCGCCAGCGCGCGCAACTGGAAGCCATTAACGCAATCGCCGATCAGATATCCAAGACCAACGAGCTCGATGATCTGCTGCAGAAGATCTGCTCGCTCATACCAGAGAAGTTTTCGGTAGACCATGCCGTCCTCGTGTTGCACGAGGGCGAGCCCGATGAGCAACGCCTGCAGATGCGCGCCCACGCGGGCCGCCTTACTCCTGTCTTCGCAGGCGACTACGAATTGCCGCCCGGCGATGGCCTCTGCCGAACCGCCTATCACCGCGGCGAAGTAGTCGTGGACAACGACGTGCGCAAATCGCAGCGCTACATTCCCGGCTTCAAAGAGACGCTCTCGGAGGTCTGTGTACCGTTGATCGCATTTCAGGAGACGCTGGGCGTCCTGGTGCTCGAGTCCGCGCGGGCCGAGAACTTTCAGGATGAAGACATCCGCATGCTGCAGTCGGTGGCTGATATCTGCGCCGTCGGCATTCGCAATGCCATGCAACTGCATCAGGCGAAGACGATGGCCTCGACCGATGGCCTTACGGGTATCTATAACCGCCGCGGCTTTGAGACGCGCATCATCGAAACGCTCGCGGGAGCGCAACGCAACGGCCTCGGCCTCTCACTGCTCATGGTGGATATAGACCACTTTAAGCGGCTGAACGACGAGTTCGGGCACCTGCTCGGAGATGAAGTGCTCCGCCAGGCCGCCAAGGTATTCACACAGCAGATCCGCAAAAACGATGTCGTTTGCCGGTATGGGGGCGAAGAATTCGCCATTCTTCTTCCCGAAACGACCACCGAGCGTGCGCTCGCGGTGGCGGAGAAGTTGCGCCGCGTGGTGGCAGATTACCAATTCCCTGGCGTTCCACGGCCGGTGACTATCAGCATTGGAATCGCGGATTCTCCCACTCATGCCGAAACCCGCGACGATCTGGTGCGCGCCGCCGATGGCGCTTTGTACGCCGCCAAACAAAATGGGCGGAACCGAGTTGAAACTGCTCAGCAGGCAGTTGCGAAGAGTGTCGCCAGATAGTCATTGCGAAAACCTGCCGCTCGCGCCAGAATAGCCGTCCATTTCAGGAGCAGCTAAAAGAGGCATGGCAACCACCAGCACCTTCGGGACGACCGCGCGTAAGCCCATCGCGCGCCTCGCGATGATCGGCCTCGATGAGAGCGCAGGCGACATCCTCCGCGATTGCTTCCGCCAGTTCGGTGTCTCCACCACGCCCGTGGTTGACGATCCGAGCCACCGCTTTCTGAAAGAAAAATTCGAAGCCTGTGTGCTTCGGCTGGATGATGGCGCTGAACCTGTCCTCGAGCAGATCCGAAATTCACCTTCGAATCGCCGGATCGTGATCTATGGCATTGCCAAAGGGACGCAGGCGGCGATGCGTTACTCCAAGTACGGCATCAACGCCGTCTTTGAGGAGCCGCTCGATCGGCCGTCGGTGCTCAAAGTCGTCCGCTCGACGCACCTGCTGGTGATCAATGAATTGCGCCGCTATGTGCGCGTTCCTATCGTTACAGAAGCCAGCATCGAGGCGCAGGACAAACGGATCGCTTCTTCGACTCTGGAAGTGAGCGCCGGCGGCATGTCGCTCATCTGCTCTTCAAAGCTCCACCTCGGCCACTCCGTGCAAATAGCTTTCGCTCTCCCCATCCTGAACGGGGGCAGCCTCAAAGTGCGCGCGTCGGTATGCTGGGCGCGTGAGAATGAGAACGCCTACGGTGTGCGCTTCGATGCCACTGACGACCGTCGCCTGCAGGTGAAGCGTTGGATAGACGAATACCTGCAAATCTGATCCCGCGGTTCCCAAAACCCAGTTGTGATGAAATAGCGGTGTGAGCACCACACCACCTGCCGCCGTCATTGACGATTCCCCATGCTTCACCTGGCGGCAGCGGCTCGCTCTCGGCGTCGCCCCTTTCGTGGCATCGCTGATCATCCGTATTGTGGGTTGCACTCTTCGCTACTCCATCTCCATAGAAGATCCGCAAGGAACAGAATTCGCGGAAAAGACCATCTACGCCTTCTGGCACCAGTGCCTCTTCACTGCAAGCTATCGTTATCGCAATCGGGGTATTGCCGTCCTTATCAGCCGCAGCTTCGACGGCGAGCTGATCGCGCGCGTGGTTAAGAGATTCGGCTATCGCCCGGTACGCGGCTCAAGTTCGCGCGGTGCGGTGGCTGGGTTGCTGGAGATGGGTCGCGAGTTGGAAGCTGGACACGCCGTGGCGTTCACGGCGGATGGTCCGCGCGGCCCACGCTTCGTTGCAAAGCCTGG
>JADMIO011624645.1_pt1 | contig 19554 bp, 11 predicted proteins | sample 8958161 | NCBI WGS metagenome assembly JADMIO01 (sample SAMN16585339, study PRJNA669376) | soil metagenome | isolation source: Crop rotation soil | place: USA: Cullars Rotation, Alabama | collected 2011
TTCCTCGCCCGGGTCGAGGAGCTGGGGCTCCCGCCGGCGCCGCCCTCCGATCATCCGGCCTGAAGAGAAGGACACTCCCGTCAGGCCTGCGCAGCTTTCTGCGCTGCGGGCGGAGGGGACTCGCTTCGGGTTTCGTGGATCTTCCGCTGGTCTCGCGCGTGCAATTCAGGGCTCCCGCTGAGGGGGCAGAAAAATGGGGATGTCGAAGATGCGATGGCGATGGGAAGTGGGCGCGGCGCTCGGGCTGTGGATCGCCGCTCCGAGCGCCTTCGCGCAGGACTGGGGCGCGGTGATCGGCCCCTCCTTCCAGCTCACCGCGCCGACCACCGGCGCCACCCTGCACGCGAGCAGCGAGGCGAGCACCCAGGCCTCGCAGCAGGCGGGGAACACCCGGACCGACTGCCGGAGCGACTCGGACTGCGGCCCGGACTCCGCCTGCCACCTGTACGCGAGCGGCGATCAGGTCTGCGTTCCGCGCGCGGAGGGCGTGCCCGTCAGCCACCCGGTCGAGCCGGCGACCTGCAGCGACGACCGGGCCTGCGCTCCGGGCTCCAGCTGCTCGAACGGCCGCTGCCTGAGCGCTCCGCCGGTGCCGCCGTCGGTGCAGCTGCTGCGGCGGGGCTCCGAGCTGTTCCTGCGCGACCGCGCGGTGCAGCTGCGCGAGGAGCTGGCCCTGGGCCGAGGCCCGGTGATCAGCGGCCTGGCGGCGATTCGCGGGCTCCCCCCGGCGACGCTCGGGCGGACGATTCGAACCCACGGCTCGGAGCTGCGCGGGCTGATCGGCGCCGGCGACTCCTGGGCGTCGACGTTCCTCGCGCGGATCGACGCCCTCTGCACGGAGGGGGCGTGATGAAGGCGATCGGCCTGGCCTTGCTGTGCGTCGTCCCCACCGCTGCCCGGGCGGACAACACCTTGCGAGACCTCGCCGCGCTGATGCAGATCTCCGCCGCGAGCGGGCAGATGAGCGCCGTGAGCGCGCTGCTGTCGGAGGCGGCCGAAAGGAGGAAGCACCGGTGCGCCTGCGACGCGGAGTGCTCCAGCGCCTGCGACGAGCAGCAGCCAGAGGAGCAGCGCAGCTCCGAGCTGTTCCTTCGCGATCGCAGCGTCCAGCTGCGCGAAGAGCTCGCGCTGGGCAAGGGTCCGGTCACCACCTGGTTGGCCGCCCTGGGTGGCGTCGCGCCCGCTAAGCTCGGGCAGGCGCTGCGCTCAAATCGGGTCGAGCTGGCGAAGTTGATCGGAGATCCCTCTCGCACCGAATGGCCAAACCAGTTCCTCCGCCGGGTCGAAGAGCTCGAGCGAGAGTGCGATCGTTCCTGACGGGGGCGGCGTGCGCAGCGGTGCTCCTCACCGCGCCCGCGTTCGCGGCCGAGGGGCTGGTACGGCTGCCCTCCGCGGACTGGACGCCGGAGCTGCTCGAGGACCTGGAGGCCGGGCTCGCCGCGCTGCCGCCGCCGCTGCGCCGGTTCCCGGGCGGCCCGCTCGAGCTGCAGCTGCACGAGGAGGCGTCCGCCTGGGGAATGGGGGACGCCGAGCACCCGGCCTTTTCCGACGGGCTGCGCCGGTTTCACCTCTACCGCTTCAAGCGCGACGAGGATCCGAGGGCGCTGGCCCGGCTGGGGGTGCTGCCGGAGGAAGCGCAGCAGCGGCTCTGGCGGCGGCGCGCGATCGTCCACGCGGTGATCCGGCGCTGGGACGAGCGCCTGCGCTGGAGCGCTCGGGCCGCCTGGCAACAACTCGACGGCTGGGGCGCGCGCACCCCCTGGCTCGTCTACGCGTGGGCCTTCAGCCGAAAGCAGGGGATGGAGTCGGCCGCCCTGGATTTGGCCACCTTCGCCGAGGAGCTGCTGCAGCCCGCGGAGTCGATGGCGCCGGACGCCGTCTCCCCCGACGAGCGCGTGCGCTGCCGGGAGCTGTCGAAGTCGCGCTACCTCGACGAGCGGATCGCGGCGCTCGAGCCCGCCTGGCGGCCCTCGCGCGCCTGCCCCCGCTTCGACGCCTGGGCCGAGCCCGAGCACGTGAGCGGGTTCGACGTCGCGTTCACCGCTCCGGCCACCGGCGGGGCGCAGTCGCTGTTCGGTCACCTGCTGCTGACGATCGTGCGCGACGCCACGGTGGTGCCGGGCAACGAGCAGGTGATGGAGCTGGCGGCGCTGATCTCTCCCGCCGAGCCGGGAGGGCTGGGCTACCTGGCGAAGGGGCTCACCGGCGGCTTCTACGGAATCTTCACCTTCAGCAGCCTGGCCGACGTGCGCCACGAGTCGCTGGAGCTCGAGCAGCGCTCGATTCGGCGCTTCCGCCTCGACCTCAATCCCGCGCAGCGGCTGCGGCTGTTGGAGCGGATGTGGGATCTCGAGCGCGTCGGCTACCTCTGGTATCGCTTCTTCGACGCGAACTGCGCCTCGATGCTGCGGTTCCTGATCTCGCCCGCGCTGGGTGACGCCGCCCCGGGAAATCCAGTCGGCCCCTGGGAGAGCCCGATCCAGGTGCTCGACTCGCTGGGGCCGAAGCTGGCGGTGCCGGAGATCGATGAGACCAGCGGCGATCGCGCGCGGCGGGTGTCGGGCGAGCGACGGAGGATGATCGCAGCGGCGAGCCCGGCGACGAAGGAGGCGCTGGCGGCGAGCTGGCCGACCCTGGAGGGCCTCGAGCGCGCGGACAAGGCCAGCCGGATCGCCGGGTACCAGGCGCTGGAGGCGGCGCGCGTCGACGAGCGCTGGCGGGCCCGGGTGCTGCTCGCCTCCCTGCGGATCGAACGGCACGCGCTCGACGTGGCGAACCTCGCCCGCCTGAAGACCGAGCGCTCCACGGTGCTGCCCGGCTGGAAGGGGCCCACCAGCGCGGAGCTGATCTCCGCCCGGCAGCAACGGTACGAGCAGGAGATCAGCCCGGTGCGGCGCGCGCGCAAGGAGCTGGGCGATCAGATCGCCCTCGACGACCTGCTCCGCTCGGCGCCCCGGCGCGAGCTGACCCCTGCCGAGCTGGAGGTGGTGGCGGCGGAAGGCGACGCGCGGGAGATCTTCGACGCGGTGGCCGGCGCGGTCGGAGGGCTGCCCGAGGCCGAGCTGGCCGCGGTGCTGGAGGAGGAGAAGCAGACCCTGCAGGTCCGCCGGGACGCGGCCAACGCGCGGGCGGTGCCGGAGTCCGGCTACGGGCGGATCTACCTCGGCGCCGGAGTGGCCGAGAGCGGGACGCCGCTGCTCCGGGTGCGCGCGGCGGTGCTGGTCGAAGAGCTCGGCGACCAGCGGCTGCACGGCTTCGGACCGCACACCGAGGTGCACCTGTTCGAAGGGCAGATCGATCTCGCGCAGCCGCCCAGCCCGATCATCCAGAGCGGGCAGATCACCCTGCTGGCGATCCGCGGGCTGCGAGACAGCGGCTGGGGCTGGGGCGGCGGGCTCGACTACCTCTACCTCCGGGGAGCGCACGAGGTCGCGGCCGAGCTCGACCGGCTCTGGGTGTTCTTCGGAGACGAGGCGCTGACCAACCTGCTGATCTCTTCGGTGGGCGTGCGCGTCGGCGGCCGCGCCGATCCCCAGGGCAGCGCGGTGTTCTACCCGCAGGTGAAGCTCGCCAGCCGGATCCAGCTGCCCGGCTCGTACGGAAACGCGGTGCGGCTGGAGGCGGAGTACGCGCCGAGGCTCGGGCTCAATGAACGCGGGGCGCGGTTCGATCAGCGGGTGGTGGGCAGGGCGAGGACGTCGCTGAGGATCGGAGCGGTGAAGGGGATCGCGTTCACCGCCCGCGCGGATTTCGAGATCGAATGGATTCTCGACGCGCCGCTGAGAGCCGTCGGCACGCTCGGGCTGGAGATCGATTAGGGGGATCCCGCCCGCATCCGTTCATCCCGAGCGGAGTCGAGGGAAGACGCGCCAGCGAGAGGGTCTCTTTCGCCACGTGCGCGGCCGAACGCTCTCGGCCCTTCCGTCTGATCGCGCCTGACGGGCTTCCCTCGACTCCGCTCGGGATGAACGGGGGGGCTTCGTCTTCGCTACGCCCGCACCGATCTCTTCAGCGTCACCCCGTGCTTCTTCATCAGCCGGTAAAACGTCACCCGGTTCACGCCCGCCTTCTTCGCCGCCTCGTCCACCTTCCCCGCCGACTCCTCGAGCAGCCCCGCCAGGTACTGCCGCTCCGGGGCGCTGAGCCACTCCTCTCTCATCTCGGCCAGGGTCCGCCCCTTCTCCCTCCCGCGCGGCGTCGGGCCGGGCGCCGACGGCCTCGCTCCGTGCAGCGACCTCGGCAGATCCTCCGGGCGCACCTCGTGGGTGCTGGTCATGATCACCGCGTGCTCGAGCGCGTTCTTCAGCTCGCGCATGTTCCCGGGGAAGTCGTAGCCGTTGAGCAGCTCCATCGCCTTGGGGGCGATCGTCTCCACCCGGCGGTCGTGCTTCTGCGCCGCCTGCTGGAGGAACACCTGGGCGAGGATCGAGAGGTTGTCCTTGTAGCTGCGCAGCGGCGGCAGCTCGATCGTCATTACCCCGACTCGGTAATAGAGGTCGTCGCGAAACCGCCCCTCCCTCACCATCTGGGACAGGTTGCGATTGGTCGCGCAGATCAGCCGCACGTCCACCCGCGCCGGCGCCTCGTTGCTGCCCAGCGGGGTCACCTCTCCCTGCTCCAGCGCGCGCAGCACCTTCGCCTGCAGCATCAGCGGCAGCTCGCCGAGCTCGTCGAGGAACAGGGTGCCTTTGTGCGCCTTCTGAAACTCGCCGATCTTGTTGAACGAGGCGCCGGTGAACGCGCCCTTCACGTGCCCGAACAGCACGCTCTCGAGCATCGTCTCCGGGATCGCCGCGCAGTTCACCGTCACGTACGGCTTGCCCGAGCGCTGGCTGTTGAAGTGGATCGCCCGCGAGACCAGGTCCTTGCCGGTGCCGCTCTCTCCCTGCACCAGCACCGGCGCGTCGGTGCCGGAGACCTGCTCCAGCCGCCGCTCGACCTGCAGCCAGGCGGGAGAGAGGCCCTTGATCACGAACGGCCGGCCGGTGTCGTCCCGGGTGGCCCGCGCCAGCTGCGCCCGCCGGAGGAACTTGGCCGAGGAGGCGGCGACCCGCTCGAGGATCTCCACCTGCCCCGGCTCGAAGGCGTGGCGCTTGGAGGAGGCGACCGTCAGCACCCCCAGCGGCTTGCCCTGCCAGGGGATCGGCACCGCCACCACCGAGGCCACCTCGAGGAAGTAGCGCGCGTAGTTCGGATCGCTCGAGGTGTCGTTGCACAGGTACGGCCGCTCGGTCTCGAAGCAGGTCAGCGCGATGCCGTTGGGGCGGCCGTCCTTGCGCGGCCGCAGCACCGTGCCCGTGCCCGGCAGCGCCACCACCACGCCCTCCACCACGTGGAAGTCGACCGTCAGCCCCTTGAGCTTGGAGTCGTAGAGGAACACCGCTCCTTCCCGGGTTCCGGTCTGCTCGCAGGCGTGCTCCGCCAGCTTCCGCGCCACCTGCTCCATGTCCGCCGAGTGGAGGGCGGCGTCGGTCGTATCGATGTCTCGAAACATTTGTTGCGATGGATAGCCCAATCAGTTGCATCGATGCAACTGCGCGCCCCTCGACCCACCGTGCTTTCAGCCACTTGGCCTCCCCGCAAATCCGGCACGCAGACTGCACAAGGCCGACCCGTACTTTCAAACAAACCCGCGCACCCAACCACTCGGAGCCACAAATGAACTTCCTCAAACTGACCGCCGCCCTCGCCGCCTCCCTCGTCCTCGCCGCCTGCGGAATGGACATGAATGAGCAGGAGGGCATGGACGAGCTGAGCGAGAACCAGGACGCGCTCGTCAACAAGGGCCGCTTTGAGACGTTCACCGGGAAGGATGGCCTGACCTACTTCCACCTCGTCGCCGGCAACGGCGAGAAGGTCCTCCAGTCCCAGGGCTACGCGTCGCTGCAGGGCGCGCAGGGCGGGATCGCTTCGGTGAAGGCGAACGGCATCACCGAGAGCCGCTACCTGGCGCGCGAGGCTTCGGACGGCTCGAGCTACTTCGTCCTCACCGCCGCCAACGGCCAGATCATCGGCGTGAGCGAGACCTACGCCAGCGCCTCGAACGCCACCCGCGCGATGACCGCGGTGATCGCGGTGATCAAGACCACCATCGAGACCGCCCCGGTCGTGATTGGCGCCCGCTTCGAGACCTTCAAGGGCATCGACGGCAAGTACTACTTCCACGCCCGCGCCGGCAACGGTGAGATCGTCCTCCAGTCGCAGGCCTACACCACCAGCACCTCGGCGAAGACCGGCGTCGCCTCGGTCAAGACCAACGGCAGCATCGCGGCCCGCTACTCGGTCCTCGCGGCGGCGGACGGCAAGTACTTCTTCCACCTGAAGGCGGCGAACGGCGCGATCATCGCCCGCGGCGAGATGTACGCGAGCAAGACCAACGCTGAGCGCGGCGTCGCCACCTGCGTCGAGCTGCTCACTGGAGCGCCGGTCGCGACCACCACCGCGAAGTAAGCGACGGTCGAAACGAAAGAGGGGATTCAAAGGGCTCGACCGAAAGGTCGGGCCCGTTGTTTTTGCGGGGTCAGGCCGCGGCGTGGCGCTCGAGCAGCTCGACCGCGCGGTCCACTCCGTCCAGCGGCATCGCCGCGCCGAAGTGCTTCGCCCGGGCCTTGAGCGCGTCGTCTTCCAGGCAGGAGCGCACCGCGCGCTCCAGGCCGGCGAGGTCTCGGCCGTGCCGGAGGACGTCGCTGCCCAGGCCGGCCTTCTTCACCTTGTGCGCCCAGTAGTACTGGTCGAGCAGCTGCGGCATCACCACCTGCGGCACGCCGGCCCGGGCCGCGGCGTGGGTGGTGCCGGCGCCGCCGTGGTGAATCACCGCCGCGCAGCGGGGGAAGAGCTTGCCGTGCGGCTCGGGGCCGATGAACAGGGTGTTGGCGGTGGAGGTGGCGCCGGCCAGCCCGGCCCAGCCGCGGGAGATCAGGGCCCGCGCTCCGGCGCGGTGAACGGTCTCGAGCAGCCGGGCGGTGGTCTGCTCCGGGTTGGGCACGCTCATGCTCCCGAAGCCCAGGTACACCGGAGGTGCCCCGGCCGAGAGGAAGGCGTCGGTCTCGGGCGAGAGCGCGTCGGTCTCGTTGAGAAAGAGCGGGCCGGGCTGGGAGACGCGGTGGGCGTGATCGGCGGGAGCGGGCCCGAGGCGGGGATCGCAGGCGACGATCGGCAGGGCGCCGGTGATCGAGGCCCAGACGTCCCAGGTCCGGGGCAGCTTTCGGCGCGCGCGCAGCTCGTCGACCACCCGCCCGAGGACCCAGCGCCAGGAGACGGTGTTGAAGGCCCAGGTCAGGCGGTTGAACCAGCGCGGCAGGCCATGCCAGGGCACCGGCGGGCTGGGGTGATCGCCGCTGCGGAACAGCTGGGGGCAGAAGGCGAAGAAGCTGTACGGCTTGTGGTGCAGCTCGGCGAGCACCGCGCCGACGGTGAAGGCGGAGCAGCCGACGATCAGATCCGCGCTGGCCGCGTGCTCCTCCATCGCCTCCAGCTGCCGGCCGACCTCGGCGCGCAGCATCGGCATCGTGGCCAGCACCTCCTTGAACGTTCCGTTCGAGTTGCGGCGCGAGACCTCCTCGTAGTCGAGGCCGACCGGGAAGCAGTCCAGGCCCAGCTTCTGGGCGAAGGCGAGCGCGTTGGGCGGCACCGCCACCTTCGCGCTGTGCCCGCGCGCGACCAGCGCCTGGGTCAGCGCCGCCATCGGCTGGACGTCGCCACGGGTGCCGAACGCGCCGATCAGGAAGCGGGCCATGCGGGGACTCTAGGGGGATTCGATCTCGGAAGCTGAAGCGGCCGGCTACTCCGGGCGGCAGCAGAGGCTGATCAGCGCCGGCCCGTAGGCCTCGACGACCTTCGCTCCGATTCCGCTCACCGCCAGCAGCGCCTGCGGCGTCGAGGGCCGGGCCTGGGCGACCGCGACCAGCGCCCGGTTGGTGAGGATGCGAAAGGCGGGGACGCGCCGGCGGCGGGCCTCCTCGAGGCGCCAGGCCCGCAGCGAGGCCACCAGCGGAGCGTTCGCTCCGCCCTCGAGTGAGACGCTCGGACGCCGCGCTCCCTTCTTCGAGCGGCGGCCGCCCTTCTCGCGGGTGACCCGCGCCACCGGAGCCAGCGGCGTGGTGAGGGTGACGGCCCCATTTCCCGGAGCGGGAAACAGCCGGGTGAAGGCGATCTGCTTGCCGTCTTTTTCGAACGCGTCGTCGGCGACCCGGATCATCCCCGCGCGCTGGAGGCCTCCGAGCAGGCGCTCGAAGCGGCGCCGGGCGGTCGGGTCCTCGCCGAGCAGCTCTCGGCACAGCCGGCCGGTGGCCTGCCCGGGCAGGCTGCGGACCCTGGCGAGGATCGAGGAGAGGATCCGCTGCTCGTCCGCGGTCGGCGTCTCGAACTTCGCGCCCACGCACTCCTTCGGCGCGCAGACGTCACACTGGCCGCAGGGAGCTCCGGAGTCCTCCTGGTCGCCGAAGTGGCGAACCAGCGCCAGCATCCGGCAGCCGTGGCCCTCGGCGAAGCGGGCGATCAGCGCCAGCTGCTCTTCGCGGCGCCGGCGCTGGGCGGCGTAGGGCACCTGCCACTCGTCGGTTCCCCGGACGAGCTGATCCTCGGTGACGCCCCTCACTCCCCCGTGGATCCACAGCTTCTCGAGCGCCTTCTCGAAGTCGTCGACCTTGATCCGGCCCTTCTTGCGGACTGTCTCCGCGTCCTGCGGCGCCTCTTTGAGCGCGCGGCTGAGCTTCTCCAGGATCGAAGCGTCCGGGTAGTCGCGCTCGAGGAAGAACTCGTGGGTCTTCCGATCGACGAAGTGGTGCATCAGCACCGCGCGCGAGGGCTTGCCGTCGCGGCCGGCGCGGCCGATCTCCTGGTAGTAGGACTCGATGCTCCCCGGCAGGCCGAGGTGGAGCACGGTGCGGATGTCGGCCTTGTCGATGCCCATCCCGAAGGCGATCGTCGCCACCACCACGTCCAGCTCTCCGCCGAGGAAGGCGGTCTGCACCGAGTCGCGGACCTCGGGGGTGAGGCCGGCGTGGTACGCGCGCACCCGGTGATCGCTGGAGAGCGCCTCCGAGACCGCCTCCGCCAGCTTTCGGGTCGGCGCATAGACGATCGCCGGCAGCCGGCCCGGCCCGCGCAGCCAGGCCCGGGCGCGCGCCGGCCGCTCGCCCGGCAGCACCTCGATCGCCTCCACCGCGAGGTTGTCGCGGCGGAAGCCGTGGATGAAGAGCTTCGCCGAGGAGCCCAGGCCCAGCTGGGCCACGATGTCCTTCTGGACGATCGGAGTGGCGGTGGCGGTGAGCGCGACCACCGGCGCCGGGCGCAGCGAAGGGAGCCTCTCGCCGAGCAGCCGGTAGTCGGGCCGGAAGTCGTGACCCCACTGCGAGATGCAGTGCGCTTCGTCGATCGCCACCAGCGAGAGCGGCCGCCGCGCGAGCAGCTCGGGGAAGCCCGCCACGCCCAGGCGCTCGGGAGCGACGAAGAGGTAGTCGAGCTCGCCGGCGATGTACTGCGCGCAGACCCGGTTGGACTGCGAACGGGCGCGACCGGAGTGAATCCGCTCGGCGCGGAAGCCCAGCGACTGCAGCCGCGCCACCTGGTCCTCCATCAAGGCGATCAGGGGAGAGATGACGAGCGTGGTGCCGCCGCGGGCGATGCCCGGCAGTTGGTAGCAGAGGGACTTTCCCGCGCCGGTCGGCATCACCAGCAGCACGTCCTTTCCGGCGGCGGCGGCGACGCAGACCGCTTCCTGGTGCGGACGGAAGGAGGAGAAGCCGAAGCGATCGTGGAGCAGGGAGTTGAGGCTCCCTCCGCTCGACTTCAAGCCTGCCGGCCGCTGCTCGGGATGAACGGCGAGGGCCCGCCCCTGGGCCGGTGCGAGGCTCAGCTGCTTTGGCCCGGACCCCATCACGCCGGCACTCGGCCCCTGGAGCCCCGCGACGCTCGGAGCTTGTGAAAGTTCCGCTCGAGAAAGGCCGACCTTCATCCCGAGCGTAGGGCGTAGCCCGGGGTCGAGGGACCCGACCAAGCCGGACCTCAGGGGTAACGCCAGGTTGGCCGGGTCCCTCGACTCCGGTCCTGAGGGACCTACGCTCGGGATGTAGCGAGGCGACACGCTCGCCGAGCGCGCTGCCACCGCGGCACGCGGCGCTCCAAACGATCGCGGCCCGGGAGGCGGACCTCCTCCTCCCAGCGGAGGCAGCCGCGGCGGCACGCGCCCCACCACCGCCGACACGTACTCTTCGACGCGCTTCATGAACTCGGCGAGCGCGCCCTGCCCTCGCGCGATGTTCTGCAGCCGCGCCTCCCACTCCCCGGTCATCGCCGCGCTCTTCACCTCGCTGTCGACGACCGCGATCAGCCCAATCCCCCGCTCGGTGGCGTTCAGCGCCTTGCCGTCGCGCGCCACGTACCCGCGCGAGAGCAGCGTCTCGATGATGCTCGCGCGGGTCGCCGGAGTCCCCAGCCCGCTGTCCTTCATCGCGTCCGACAGCTCCTTCTCGTCCAGCGTCTTCCCGGCGGTCTCCATCGCGGTGAGCAGCGTGGCGTCGTTCAACCGGGGCGGAGGCCTGGTCCGCTTCGCGAGCGCGACCGCCTCCAACACCGTCTGCGGCTGTCCCCGCACCAGCCCGGCGGGCAGCATCCCTTCGTCCAGCTCGGCCTCGCTCCCCTTCTCTCGCGGGGGCCGGGCCTCTCCGACGTCGAGCGCCTTCCAGCCCAGCTGCTCGATCGCCGTGCCGTGACTTCGGTAGGTATCGACGACGGTGGAGGTGATCTCCGTCACCACCTCCGTCGCCGCCCAGACGAAGTCGTCCTGCCAGGCCTGCAGCAGCCGGCGGCAGACCAGCCCATAAACCTTCTGCTCGTCGCTGCTGAGCGACCGCCCGGCCGCCGACACCTGGGTCGGAATGATCGCGTGGTGATCGGTGACCCGGGCGTCATCGACGAAGCGCCGCGAGAGCGGAGCCTGCCCGGTGCCCGGCTTGAGCAGCGCCGCGAACGGCGCGCGGATCGCCTCCACCACCTCTGGCAGCCCCTTCGCCACCTCGCTCGAGAGGTGCCGGCTGTCGGTGCGCGGGTAGCTGAGCAGCTTGTGCTGCTCGTACAGCGCCTGGGCCGTCTCCAGCGTCCGCTGGGCGGAGAACCCGTAGAGCCGGTTGCAGTGACGCTGCAGCTCGGTGAGGTCGTACAGCTGCGGAGGCGGCAGCTTCTTCTGCTGCGAGGTGACCGAGGCGATCTGCGCCTTCCCGCTCAGCGCCCGCGCGACGACTGCCGCGGCCTCGACGCCATCCGCCGGAAGCCGCCGCGGATGCGGCAGGTCCCCCGGGCGGTGCCAGATCCCCTGGTACGAGCAGCCCTCTCGCGGAGAGAAGGTCGCCAGCACCTCCTTGTAGTCCTCGGGGACGAAGCTCCGAATCGCCAGCTCGCGCTCGACCAGCAGCGCCAGCGTCGGCGTCTGCACCCGACCGACCGACAGCGGCGCATCGAGCGCCAGGCCGTACGCGCGCGAGAGGTTCATTCCCACCAGCCAGTCCGCCCGGCTGCGACCGATCGCCGCGTCCGCCAATCGATCGAAGTCCGAAGAGGGCCGCAGCCGCTTGAACCCCTCCGCGATCGCCGCCGGAGTGAGCGACGAGATCCACAGCCGGCGGACGGGCAGCCGGCAGCCGGACGCCTCGTAGATCAACCGGAAGATCAGCTCGCCCTCGCGGCCCGCATCCGTGGCGCAGACCACCGACTCCACCCGCCGGTCGGTCAGCACCCGCCGCACCACCGCGAACTGATCGCGGGTCGACTCCAGCACCGTCAGCGGCCAGTGATTGGGCAGCATCGGCAATTCGTCGCGCCGCCAGCGCGCCCAGCGGGCCTCGATTCCTTCCGGCTCCGCGAGACCGACGAGGTGTCCGATCCCCCAGGTGACCACGTAGCCGTTGCCGGTCAGCGTCCCCTCGCCGCGCTGCGTGGCCCCGAGCACTGCGGCCAAATCGCGAGCTACGGACGGTTTCTCGGCCACCACGGCGATCATCTGAACAGATGTTTACCCCATCCCGGTGACATTCGCCCACTCCCGGATGGAGCCGATCGCGCGCGATGGCCTCGAGGCTCACGGGCAGGTGGTGAAGAGCCTCACGTAGGTGTTCTGAACCCCGGCCTCGAGCTTCTGGTACGCGAGCATGTTCCGACCGGCTCCGTTCGAGACCAGCCGCGGGACACTCTTGCTGATCGCATCGTTGGCGCTCACCTCGAACGCCACCGGGTCGATCGCCGCGCCAGAGATGTCGATGCGCTTCACCCTCAACACGTTCGCCGTGTAGTCGGTGACGATCATGAAGTTCACGCCGTCGGTCGCGACCTCCACCGGCAGGTACGGCAGGAAGCTCTGCGACAGCGGAGAGAAGATCCCCTTCGGGCCGATCTGCTGCAGCGAGCTGTCGTACACCCGGTACACGCCCTGGCCGTTGTCCCAGGCGTACGCGAGCAGGTAGCGATTCCCGTTCGAGACCATCTTCGCCGAGCCCGCGCAGCAGGTGCCGGGAGAGTCCGGATCATTCGGGTAGTCATGCTGCGCGAGGCGCACGTAGTTGCCGCCGACGCCCGCCGCGTTCCAGATCGCGGCGCCGATCTCCGCCCGGCCGCCGCCGACGTACAAGTCCTGGGTGGTCAACGCGAACCCGAGCGGCCCACCGGTCATCACCGGGTAGCGCGGCCTGTAGGGCGTGAGCACGTCGATGCCGCCGCCCCCGACCACCCCGGCCTTGACCAGCAAGTAGGCCTGGAACTGGGACGCGACCATGAAGTTGCCGCCCGAGCCGCCGAGGCTTGGGAGAACCAGGTTGGCGGGCGAGTTGCTCGTGCCGGGGTCGTATTGGATCGCCGTCTTCCCTCCGACTCCGCCGTCGAGGAACACGTTGTACCCGCCGACGTAGTCGAAGGTCTGGGCGCCGCCGTTGGCGGGCTCGAGGGTGGCGACGAGGTACCTGCCGCCGCTGAAGGCCACGTCCTTCGTCAACGGATCGAGGCTCAGCCCCGGCGTGTCGAGCACCTGTCCGGAAGGAGAGACGCGCCGCAGAAAATTTCCCCCCGAGGTCGCGACGGCAATCGAGAAATTCTGGCCGTCCCAGTTGGCGCGAATCGGAGCTCCGGCGGTGGCCACCTGGATCTCCGCGCTCAGCGGCGGGTTCACCTTCCAGGTCGTGCTGTCGTGCCGGCGGGTGGTCGAGCAGATCCCTCCGGGCAGGCACTCCACCAGATCGCACACCGTCGCCGAGGCGTTGAAGGCGGTGCAGTCCGCGGCGGTGATGCACTCCACGCACTGCGCGGTGTTGCACAGCCCGTTGCCGGCGTCCGCCAGACCGCACACCGTCCGATCGGGCCGCGGCTGGCGGAAGCAGACCGGGTTGCCTGCATCCAGCGCGCAGCCGATCACCCCCAGACAGCTCTTCGGATCATCCGGGCAGGCGCCCACCGCGCAGCCGCAGTTGGACTCGACCGTCGCGGGGTTGCAGTCGTCGTCCACTCCCATGTTGCAGACCTCGAGCGCGTTGGGGTGGATCGCGCTGTTCATGTCGTTGCAGTCGGGGCCGGCCGCGCAGCCGGCGCCGTAGGTGTCGCTGTCTCCGTCGATGCAGGTCGCCACCACCGAGCCCTTGAGCGGCAGGTCAAACGACTCGGTTCCTCCCTTCACCTTCAGCGTCCAGCTCGCGTTTCGCGCGCCAACCATGGCCGTCGGGGTGAACTTGAGCATCGCGGTGAGCGTGCCGTTCGCGGCGATGGTCTGCGCGGTGATCGGCACCGAGAACTCGACGCCATTGCTCGACGAGTCGAGCGTCACCGGGCTGTTGACGTGATTCTTGACCGTCACCATCACCGTCGAGGAGGCGCCGTACATCACCGCTCCGAAGTCGACGGGATTGGGAGTGGCCGACAGATCGAGGGCGGGCATGCCGGAGTCCGGGTCGGCGCCAGCGTCCATTTCTCCGGAGTCCGGTCCGGCGTCCTGGCCGGCGTCCTTCGCGCCTCCGTCCTTTCCACCATCGGTCGCTACCCCGGTGTCGCCACACTGACAGCCAGCGGTGAGCAGCAACGCAAAGAGCGCGACTCGACGGATCATGGGACTCCCCTCAGGATGAAAAGCGCCGGCACTATTTCACATCGCGGCTGGGCGGCCCGGCCGTTCAGGAGCTGGCCGAGGTGTAGCGCCGGATGCTCAGCATCCAGACCTGCCGGGAGATCGCCGCCAGCAGCAGGGTGCCGACGAGCGACGAGAGCAGCGTCGACCACTCCAGGCGGCCGAGCAGCGCCTCCGCCGGGTAGGTGGTCATCAGCGCCAGCGGCACCACGAAGGTGAAGACGAAGTGCAGCGCCCCGCGGAAGACTGTCGCCGGCCAGCGCGCGGCGTCGAAGATCGAGCTGAAGAGGTAGGTGAGGTTGTCGACCTTCACCACGTAGAACGCGAGGCTGACGATCAGGATCCACAGCGAATAGAGCGTGGCCACCGCCAGCACCATCAGCAGCAGCGCCTGCACCGCGCCCGGCAGCGAGGGGAGCCTTCCGAGCCGACTGAACGCGATCGCGAAGATCGCCAGCCCGGTCGCCACGTTCGCCACCCGCCAGAGCGCGAAACGCGAGGTGGAGACGAGGAACTGCGCGTCGGCCGGCTTGAGCAGCACGAAGTCCAGGGTGCCCTTGCGGATGTGCTCCACCACCGCGGCCAGGCCGGGGTTGATCCCTCCCTCCAGCACGCCCTGCAGAAGGATGAACCAGCCGATCACCACCAGCGCCTCGGAGAGGTTCCAGCCGGGGATCCCGGGAGAAGTCGCCGAGCCGTAGACGACGAACAGCGGCACCACGTTGGTGAAGGCCCAGATGATCGAGACGATGCCGTCGATCACGAAGTCCCAGCGGTACTGGGCCGCCACCAGCAGCGAGGCGCGCAGCTGAATCTGCAGCAGGTGGAGGTAGCGCCCCACGCTCGCCTCAGCCCCCGAACGCCTGGAAGCGCTTCACGCCGGTGTTCCACAGCCCGACCCCGAGCAGGCCCAGGCCCAGCGCCCAGCCCCACTGCCGGCCGAGCAGCTGCAGCGCCTGCTCGAAGGAGTGGGCGCCGGTCATCAGCTCCACCGGCAGGCCGATTTGGTAGCGGAACGGGAGCCACTCGCTCGCCGCGCGCAGCCAGGGCGGGAAGAGATCGAGCGGGAAGAGGTAGCCGGAGAAGACGAAGAACGCGGCCAGCCAGATGTCCATCACCTTGATGCTCGACTCCATGAACAGCGAGAGGCTGCCGATCGCCACGTTGGCGAAGAAGGTGATCAACCAGCCGCCGATCATCGCCAGCGCCCACACCGCCCAGATCCGCAGGTCGGTGGGGAAGGAGCCTGCGGCGCCGACGAGGAAGATGATCAGCAGCACCGGCAGGGTGACCACCAGCCGCATCGGCAGCGCGGCGAGGTTTCCGATCATGTACGAGATCACCGGGTGAATCGGGCGGAGCAGGCGCATCGCCAGCGTGCCCTGCTTCACCTCCCAGTTGATCTCCCAGGACGCCCAGCTGGAGATCAGCTGCCGCACGATGAACACCGCGAGGAAGTAGGCGGTGAAGGTCCCCGCCGAGTAGCCGCGGCCGCTGCTGCTCACCACCGGCGCCACCGCCGAGACCGCCGACCAGAGCACCAGCATGATGAACGGCATCGTGGTGGCGAGCACCCAGACGAACATCTCCGCGCGGTAGGCCACCGCCTCGGAGATCCCGATTCGCATCAGCGTCGGCAGGGCCTTGAGGGTGCGGATCACGCGGCGGCTCCCGGCTCGCGGGCGGCGCGGCTGCGCGAGAACAGCTCGCTCATCACTTCCTCCAGCGGCGGGTTCTCGACGGTGAGGTCCTTCACCGGGAGGGTGGCGAGCGCGCGACCGACCACGTCCTTCACCGCCTCCTGCGGCACCTGGAGCACCGCTTCTCCCGGCCGGTTCGAGATCACCTTGCCCAGCGCGGCGAGCGCCGCGTCCTCCACCGGCGCGGAGAGGCGAAAGGCGACCCGCTTCTCCGGCCGCACCTGGTGCACCAGCGCGTCGAGCTGGCCGTCGAAGCTCAGGTTGCCCTTGTCGATCACGATCACCCGCGGACAGAGCGCGGCGACGTCGTCCATGTAGTGGCTGGTGAGGATGATCGTCGCGCCCCGCTCGGCGTTGTAGCGGCGGATGAAGTCCCGCATCGTGACCTGCATCGAGACGTCGAGGCCGATCGTCGGCTCGTCGAGGAAGAGCACCTTCGGCCCGTGCACCAGCGCCGCCATCAGCTCGCACTTCATCCGCTCGCCCAGCGAGAGCTGGCGGGTCGGCTTCTGCACGATGTCGCCCACGCCGAGGATCTCGGTCAGTTCGGTGAGCCGCTTTTTGAACTCGTCGCGCGGCACGTCGTAGATCGCCCGGTTGAGCTCGAAGGTCTCCACCGGCGCGAGGTCCCAGAGCAGCTGCTGCTTCTGGCCCATCACCAGCATGATCTTCTTGAGGAAGGCCACCTCGCGGCGCTGCGGGGTGTGGCCGTCGACGCGGACCTCTCCCTCGCTCGGGTAGAGCAGGCCGGAGAGCACCTTCAGGGTGGTGGTCTTGCCCGCGCCGTTGGGCCCCAGGAAGCCGACGCTCTCGCCGGCGGTGATCGAGAAGGAGATCCCGTCGACCGCCTTCACCGTCGAGTACTGCCGATTGAAGAGCGAGCGCACCGCGGCGCCGAGCCCCGGCGGACGCTTGTGCACCCGGTAGTGCTTCTTCAGTCCCTGGACCTGAATCATGGCGGTGGCGACGGTTAGCATAAGGACCGCTCCCGCGTGTCCGCACCGAAGTCCGAGCAGTTGCGCGCGATTGGGGGGAGCTCCCGCCGGCCGGACGGAGTCGGTCGGAGGCGTTGCGCAGCAGCCCCCCTCCCGGTGTCTGGCGGTCAGAAAACCGTGCCACCCCCCCGCGCAATCGTGCGCGCGCTGCTGCTAAAGGACCCGCCTCCCGATGGCCTCTCGCCTCCCGCTGCTACTCGTCTGCGCGCTGATCACCTCCTGCGGGCAGGAGTCGTACGTGGTCGTCAACGAGGTGCACGACGGCGGCGAGGCGCTCAAGCCCGAGTGCAGCAGCGATCCGCAGTGCCCGCTGGGCAAGCAGTGCCGCCAGGGCAAGTGCACGCTGCCGGTGGTCGACGCCGGACAGGGGCACGTCTGCCTGCGCGACGCGGACTGCGGCGCCGGCGAGCAGTGCCTGAAGAGCACCGGCGAGTGCGTGGTGGTCAAGCAGCTCGACGCGGGCATCCCCGACGCGGGGCCGCCGCCATCCTGCACCCCGGGAGTGGTCCTCAGCTGCGGCGAGAGCAAGCTGGGCCAGTGCAAGCTGGGCACGAGCACCTGCGTGGCGGCCGGCGGCGAGTGGAGCTACGGCCCCTGCGTCGGCGCGGTCTCGGCCAGCGCCGAGCAGTGCGACGGCGTCGACAACGACTGCGACGGCCTGGTCGACGACTCGATCCCCGATCTCACCTGCGGCGTCGGCGCCTGCGAGCGGACCGTTCCCGGCTGTGTGGCGGGAAAGGATGCCACCTGCGTCCCCGGCACGCCCCAGCCCGAGACCTGCGACGGCATCGACAACGACTGCAACGGCACCGTCGACGACTCGCTGGTCGCGCTCACCTGCGGCACCGGCGCCTGCGCGCGCTCGATCCCCGCCTGCCTGATGGGCATGCCCCGCAACTGCAACCCGGGCGCGTCCTCGGCCGAGAGCTGCAACGGCATCGACGATGACTGCAACGGAGCGGTCGACGACGGACTGCCGACATTGACCTGCGGCGTGGGCGCCTGCCAGGTGTCCCTCCCCTCCTGCCAGGGCGGCGTGGCCCAGGTCTGCACCCCGGGCGTGGCGAGCGCCGAGGTGTGCAATGGCGTCGACGACGACTGCAACGGCAGCACCGACGAGGGCCTCGGCACCCTCTCCTGCGGCGTCGGCGCCTGCGCCCGAAGCCTCCCGGCCTGCACCGGCGGCGCGATCCAGGTCTGTACGCCCGGAGCGCCGGTGGCCGAGAGCTGCAACGGCCTCGATGACGACTGCGACGGCGCGGTGGACGAGGGCCTCGGCACCCTCTCCTGCGGCGTCGGCGCCTGCGCCCGCTCCACGCCCGCCTGCTTCGGCGGCGTCTCCCAGAGCTGCGTGAGCGGCACGCCGGCCCCGGAGAGCTGCAACGGCCTGGACGACAACTGCGACGGCACGGTGGACGAGGGGCTCGGCGCGCTCTCCTGCGGCGTCGGCGCCTGCGCGCGCACCCTCGCCGCCTGCCTCGGCGGCGTCTCCCAGACCTGCACCCCCGGCGCGCCGGCGCTCGAGATCTGCGACGGCCTCGACAACGACTGCAACGGAAGCACCGACGAAGGGTTGGGCTCCATCTCCTGCGGGGTGGGCAGCTGCGCCCGCATCGTCACCCGCTGCGTCGGCGGCGTAACCCAGCTGTGCTCGCCCGGCGCTCCGCTGGCCGAGGTCTGCGACGGCGTGGACAACGACTGCGACGGCGCGACCGATGAAGGCCTGGGCACGCTCAGCTGCGGAGTCGGCGCCTGCGCCCGCTCCGTCGCCGCCTGTGCCGCCGGCACTCCGCAGTCCTGCGTCCCGGGCACGCCGGCGGCCGAGGTCTGCGACGGGGTGGACAACAACTGCAACGGCAACGTCGACGAAGCGCTCGGCTCGCTCTCCTGCGGCGTCGGGGCCTGCGCCCGCACCGTCGCCGCCTGCGTGGCGGGCAGCTCCCAGAGCTGCAGCCCGGGTGCGCCCGCTCCCGAGGTCTGCGACGGGCAGGACAACAACTGCAACGGCGCGACGGACGAAGGGCTGGGCAACCTCAACTGCGGCCTCGGAGTCTGCGCGCGAACCGTGCCCGCCTGCGCCGGCGGAGCGACCCAGACCTGCACCCCCGGCCCCAGCAGCGCCGAGGTCTGCAACGGGCTCGACGACAACTGCAACGGCAGCACCGACGAAGGGCTGGGCACCGCTTCCTGCGGCGTCGGGGCCTGCGCCCGCACCGTTCCCCGCTGCGTGGCGGGCGTGAACCAGACCTGCGTCCCCGGCAGCAGCAGCGCCGAGGTCTGCGACGGCGTGGACAACGACTGCGATGGCAGCACCGACGAAGCGCTCGGCAACCTCACCTGTGGCCTGGGCATCTGCCAGCGCACGGTCGCGGCCTGCGTCGCCGGCACCCCGCAGAGCTGCACGCCCGGACCGTCGGCGGCGGAGGCCTGCAACGGGCTGGACGACGACTGCGACGGCACCACCGACGAGGGCTGCAACTGCATCGATGGCACGGTGCGCAGCTGCTACAGCGGCCCGGCGGGGACGAACAACGTCGGGCGCTGCCACGGCGGCTCGCAGACCTGCGTCAGCGGCAACTGGCCGGCCTGCTCCGGCGAGGTGGTGCCGGGCACGGAGACCTGCAACGGCGTCGACGACGACTGCGACGCGGCGACCGACGAGTCGCTGGGCACCCTCTCCTGCGGCGTGGGCTCCTGCGCCCGCACGCTGGCCGCCTGCATCGGCGGGGTGTCCCAGACCTGCACGCCGGGCGCTCCGAGC
>JADMIO010380239.1_pt1 | contig 19552 bp, 20 predicted proteins | sample 8958161 | NCBI WGS metagenome assembly JADMIO01 (sample SAMN16585339, study PRJNA669376) | soil metagenome | isolation source: Crop rotation soil | place: USA: Cullars Rotation, Alabama | collected 2011
CGGCGGCCACCCAGCCCGCCAGCCCTGATGCCGACCGATCCAGGTCCGCCTCCAGCGACCGCTCCAGATTAACGGCCCGCTTGTCCCGCTCATAGTGCCTGACCAGGTCGGCCAAAGTGCGTGCCAGAATGCGCCGCAACCAGACGGCCAGCGCCGGCTGTTCCGGGTTCTTCATTTCCGGCCAGGCGGCGTAGGCCCGCAGCATGGCTTGCTGGACTGCGTCGGCCGGATCCAGCTTGCCGCGCAGCCTGGGGTCTAGGTGAACTCGTGCGAGCACCTCCAGGTACGAACGGAACGGCTCCAGGGCCTGCGCTGCTTCGGTCGACATGGCATCTATCTTAGATAAGACGACGTTTGGCTGCCGACGAACCATAGCCTGGAAGAAAAATTGCCGTCGAACGAATCGTCTAACATAGCTCAGCAGCGGAGGCCGCGCTGAGCGACTGTGAATCCGAGAAATCAGGATCGCGGCCGGCTGCCGCGGCGAATGGTTATGCCTCGCTCCGAACTCTGGCAAGAACCCTCGTTGCAATGTCGGAACAGTCGTAGAACGAGTTCCCAACGCCATCGAGTTTCCAGACGATTCTCAATGCCGATTCCAGGGAACCTTCATCCCTGGCGCCCACAAACCAGTCAGCCTGCTTCTCCGCCGACCAGATCAGGATTGCATGATTTTTCCCGGCGAAGCGGTATTGCGTGCTGCCGGGCCAACCATATGTCTTCGACTGTGGGACAAATGCCTTTTCCAGATCTATGATAGCCTCCGCCGATACGGGCTCGTTTTGGGCTTGGGCAAGCCCAGGTTGGCCGAGTACAACCTCGTAATCCCACACGCAGGCGTAAACGTAGTCCGAGAATGTCGGAGCCTGCATGCGCCATTCCGTTCCATTCGAGTCCACGTCAACATAGACCGGCGGATCGTCCGACCCGTCGAGCATGATCGACCAAACACAAACCCCCTGATTCTCGATTCGAAACGGGAGCAATCGGCGCGACTTCCACTGTGACACCACAAATTTGTCGATGGGAATCGGGGGATCCTGATTGCTATGTTCCACCAGAATTCCGATCGCGTTGTCGTAACCGTACCATTCGCGAACAGACGCCGGTAGTCGGAACCCAAGCCGCTCCTCGGCACGCTCGACCTCGGATGCGGCCGCTGGTGACAATCGCGGCTGGGTCCCAAGAATCCGAAACGTGCTGGTGTGAAACGACTTCATGTTCTAGCGGCATAACATTCAAGCACAGCAGCGGCGGCTGCGCTGAGCGAAAGTGAACTCAGAGAAACCAGGATCGCCGGTACCGTCCCACGCTCGTTTATCGTTGCTGCCCCATTCTCACTCAACCAGCATACCTGGCAAAACCTCGAACCGCGTTGACCCGTCAGCCGACACTACGTGCCACGGCCGCTTGGTATCAACCAGGGCAATCTCTTGTCCATTAGCAACCTAGTGGAGAATCATGTGAGCTCCTGCATGAGCGCTATTGCAGGGTTTGGGTGGCACGCCCCGAGCAGGATGCGAAGGGCGTGGAGTTAGAGGCCGCCTGTGCCCCACGCCCTTCGCGGTTCGCTCAGGACGTGCCACCCAAAGCACGGCCATTGTACAAAAGGCCTCTTGTTCGTGCACTAAGCCACCATGGCCGGCCGCAGTCGCAATCCCTTGGGCACCAGGTATATCTCCGCGAGCTCGAACAGGCCTTGCACCAAGAGCGCCAGAATGGCCGTTGGGATCGCGCCTTGCAGGATGAGGGCCTGGTCGTACTTGTAGAGGCCGGTGAAGATCAACTCGCCGAAACCGCCGGCGCCGATGAAGCCTCCCAGCGTGGCCGTGCCGACGTTGAGGACCGCCGCCGTTTTGATGCCCGCCAGGATTGTCCGGGAGGCTATGGGCAATTCGATCAATCGCAGTCGGGCCGCCGTCCGCAGCCCCAATGCCGCCGCCGACTCGCGCAAGGGTAACGGGATATCATGCAAGCCGGCATAGGTGTTGCGCACGATCGGCAGCAAACTATACAGGAACAGAGCGGCCATCGCCGGCGGTGCGCCAATCCCCAGGAAGGGAATCATGAAGACGAGCAGGGCGATGGATGGAATCGTCTGCAAGATCCCCACGGCCGCCAGAATCAATTGGCCTGCTGCTGGTCGATACGCGGCCAGGACGCCGAGGGGAAGCGCGGCCAAGATCGCCGCCCCCAACGATAGTGCCACCAGTGCCAGGTGCTGCTCTGCCAGCCGCAGCAGCCGCGCGCCCGTGCTTTCGACCTGAACTTCGCTGCTTTCTTCCGGACTCAGCAATCCGACCTTGGCCAGGAAGTCGGCAGCAATGCGTCGTTCCGGCACCTTCTCCAATTCGGCGCGCGCGTTCATTTCCTGCATCGCGCTCTCGGAGATGCGCCCTTCCAGCTTCCGCCACGCTTCGACAACGGGCGGCACCCGCGTTTCCAGGTCCGCCCGGTAGAGCACCACGGCATCGTAGTTCGGGAAGTAGTTCATGTCGTCATCCAGCACTTGGAGGTCATAAGCCCTGATTTTCGCATCGGTGGAATACAGGTCCATCGCATCGATATCGCCCGATTGGAGGCTGGCATAGGCCAGGGCGTGCTCCATTCCCTTGACGCTGGTCTGGGGCAGGCGGTAGTGGGCGCGCAGGCCGGGCCAGCCGTCGGAGCGGTCAAGGAACTCGCTGGTGAAGCCGAGCTTCAGGTCGGGATGATTTTGCAGGTCGGAGATCTTGTGGATCCCGAGCCGCTGGGCCGTTTCTTTGCGCATGCCGATGGCGTAGGTGTTGTTGAATCCGAGGGGCCGGCTCATGTGGATGCCGCGGTCGGCCAGGGCTTCGCGCAGCGACTCCGCGGTCGGCAGGTCGGCGCCGGTCAGGATTTCCTTGCGGATGGTGCCGGCGTAGTCGACATAGGCGTCGATTTCGCCGCTGACCAGGGCGCGCCAGGCTACTTGCGTGCCGCTCAGACCTTGCCGGTGATCGACCTCCATGCCGCGGGGCCAGGCCATCAGGGAGAGTATCTCACCCAGGATGACCGACTCGGTGAAGGCCTTGGAACCGGTTCGCACCAACGGACGCTTATGAAAGCATGACACCGCCGAGACACTGAGCAAAAGGCCCAGGCCGACCAGGACGATCCCATAGCGGAGCGGGCCTCGAACCGTCATGACGGACTCCCTCGCAGGGATGGCTGGAGCTCTGCCCAGGGTCCGCGCTGGGCGTTGATGAACTGGGTGACAAACGGGTCGGCCGGCTGCTCGACCAATTCGCGCAGCGTCCCTTGCTGAACGATCCGGCCGCCGCGGAGCAGGGTGATGCAATCGCCGAAGAAGCCGGCCTCGCCGAGGTCGTGCGTCACCAGCACCACCGTTTTGCCCAGCGTCCGGAAAATGCGCCGCAAGACTTCCTGCAAGTCGGAGCGGATGATGGGATCGAGGGCGCCGAGCGGCTCGTCGAGCAAGAGCAAGTCGGGGTCAAGCAGCAGCGCCCGCATCAGGCTAACGCGCTGCCGCTGTCCGCCGGAGAGCTGCACCGGATAGCGGTCGAGTCCGTCGGCGGGAAACTGTGTCAACGCGGCCAATTCGGCCAGGCGGTCGTCGAGGCGCTTGCTGTCCCAGCCCAGGTAGCGGGCCATCAGCGTCGCGTTCTCTCGCGCCGTCAGATGCGGAAACAGACCTCCATCCTGAACGACATAGCCCATGTGCCGGCGCTGGGCCGAGACATTGTCCGGAGTCAACTCGGTCCCCCGGAAGCGCACCGTGCCGGTGTCCGGAGCGATCAAGCCGATCATGAGGCGCAGCAGCGTCGATTTGCCACATCCGCTGGGGCCGATCAGCACGCTGGTTTTTCCCTTTGGCACCGTCAGGTCGGTTGGCTGCAGGGCCATGGTTCGTTGGTAGGTCTTGGAGACGCCGGTCAGCTCCAGCATGCAGGGCTCCCGCCGCGATCGCCGCGCCTGGCGAATTGCCGATGATTGGACTTGGTAATGGTCAGATCGAGCACACTGAAGAACTTCTGGTCGTCCATCCACACGCGGTTCACGGCAAAGCCGGCCAGTGCGACGAGGTTGCCCAGGTCGCGGAGCGTGTACTTGTAGGAATACTCGGTGCGGATCGATTCGCCCATGGTGAAGAAGAAGGCCGCGTCCGCGACGTGCACCCATTGCTCACACCGGCTGACCAGGTGCATTTCGATCCGCCCCTCGGCGCGGTTGTAGAAGGCGCGGTGGGCGAACTGCCCGACCTCGAAATCGCCGCCCAGCTCCCGATTGATTCGGACCAGGAGATTGCGATTGAACGCGGCCGTGACGCCCTGCCGATCGTTGTAGGCCGCCTCGATCACGTTCGGGTCCTTCTGCAGATCGGCGCCCAGTAATAGCCGGCCCTCTGCGCCGCACAGCGCCGCGGTCTGCCCCAGCAGAACCAGCGCCTCATCCGGCGTGAAGTTGCCTATGGTCGAGCCGGGGAAATAAACCACCCGCCGTGCGGCGCGCTTGCGGGAGACGGGCAGTTCCAGCGTCCGCGTGAAGTCGGCGCAATGGGGCAATACCTCGACCAGGGGGTATGCCTCGGCCAGAGCCAGCGCCGAGCGGCGCAGCTGTTCGCCCGAAACGTCGATCGGCACATAGCCGGCCGGGTCGCGCAGCTGGTCGAGCAGGAGCCGCGTCTTGGTGCTGCTGCCGCTGCCGTACTCGATGAGCAGACAGCGGCGGCCCAGCAGGCTGGCCATCTCCGGGGCGTGGCGCTCCATGATGGCCCGCTCGGTGCGCGTCGGGTAGTACTCTTCCAACTCGGTGATTTGTTCGAACAGTTCTGAGCCGGCTTCATCGTAGAGGTACTTGCACGGCAGTTCCTTGATCGGCGCATGCAAGCCGCGGAGCACATCCGCGCGGAATTGCTCGCGCAAGGAATTCCGCACGTCGGGGGACGGTGAGCGATCGCAGATTGTGATCATGAGAGATCCTTGGCCAGGCGTATGCCGGTGAATTGCCAGCGCGCATCCGGAGGAAAGAAATTGCGATAGGTGCGGCGGGCATGGCTGTGGGGCGTGGCGCAGGAAGCACCCCGCAGCACGAATTGGTTGCACATGAACTTGCCGTTGTACTCACCCAGGGCGCCGATGGGCGGTCGGTAACCGGGATAGCCCGTGTAGGGGCTGGCCGTCCATTGCCATAAATCGCCATAAAGCTGGTGGAGCGGACCGTGGTCCTCCGGGGCGGGCACAGCCGAGGGATGGAAACGGCCGCCTTCCAGAAAGTGTCCGACCACCGGCATTCGGGAAGCGGCCGCTTCCCATTCCGCCTCCGTCGGGAGGCGGGCACCGGCCCAGCGTGCAAAGGCGTCGGCCTCATAGTAACTGATGTGGCCAACCGGTTCGGCCGGGTCGAGCCGCCGCAATCCCGCCAGCGTCACGAGGAACCAATCGCTCCCCTCGGCCTCCCAGTAGAGCGGTGCGGTCCATTCTCTGGCTTGGCGGGTGGCCCACCCTTCCGACAACCACAGCTCGGGCCGATCGTAACCATCATCGGTGACAAAGGCCAGGTAGTCGGCATTGGTCACCAGTCGGCTCGCCAGTTGAAACCCGTGCTGGAAAACCTGATGCCGTGGCGACTCATTATCGAAAGCGAAGCCGTTACCATCGTGTCCGACCCAATTCAGACCTTCCGAAAAGTGCAGCCAGCTCGCAGCGGGCGGCTGTCCGCTGTCCGAAATTGCCTCGCGATAGACCGGATGAAGCGGGTTGGCCGCCCAGGCATGCTTGAGGTCGGTGATAATCAATTCTTGATGTTGCTGCTCGTGGTTTAGACCCAAGAGCACGGTTGCGGCGACTTCTGTATCGCTCCCGGCAGATGCCGCTGGGAAGAGTCGCGTCATGTGCTCATCCACATGGGCGCGGTAGCGGTAGATGTCCGCCACGGTGGGCCGTGATAACAGCCCGCGCTGCGGCCGCGGCCAGCGTGGTCCGGCGGCGTTATAGTAAGAATTGAAAAGAAAGCCGAACTGAGGATGGTAGGGTTGGTAATCGGGCAGCTGCGGCGCTAAAATAAATGTCTCGAAGAACCAGGTCGTGTGGGCGAGATGCCATTTGGCCGGACTGGCATCCGGCATGGATTGAATGACATAATCTTCCGCAGTGAGCGGCTCGCATAAGGTCTCGGTTCTGTCGCGAACGGTACGATAGAAGCTTGCCAGAGCGGCACCGTCTGCAACGGTTGCGGACAACGCCGGAGAAACCGCTCGATTGGCCATGGGCGATTCTTTCACAGGCACCAACATTTCTCAGCTGGACCCGTTCCCGTCGTCGCTTTCAAAACGACGCCACTGTTAAGGTTTATATTCAGAGCAAAGAACATGCCAATACGGGGTCGTGATTGTTCGCCAGCAGGCGACGGGTCTTCTGAAGATCATTTCGCATTTGGCACGTGCCGTGCTCTATAATAGCGGCCGAGATCTCGATCAATGCTTGAGGTCATTATCCCATTGGGTTTCGGACCTCGGCCCCCTGCTCAGCGCTGTCCCGACTTCCTCAAACGCCGAGGAGTTTTTCCATGTTTAGCATTTTTTGCAAGAACACGCTCGTGCCGCTTCTGCTACGGCTCGCCTTGGCGGCCATCTTTATCTTTCACGGCCTGGACCTGGTCGGTGGTCCCGACAAGCAGTGGGGCGCCAGCTGGAACAAGACATCCGAAGCGCCGCCGGCCGCGGCACAGCTCGCGGTGGCCTGGGGAGAACTGATTGGCGGAATCGCCTTGGGGATTGGCTTTCTGACTCGCCTGGCGGCTCTCGGGATTATCGCCATCATGGCCGGGGCGATTGCGACGGTTCATTGGCCCAACGGATTTGACATTCGACAGGGCGGGTACGAATACAACGTGGCCATCATTGCCGTGTGTCTCTGCCTCGTGCTTGGCGGGCCCGGTCCATTCGCGGTAGATCGCTTCTTTCGCTTGAAACGCAAAGAAGCGTAACGCGGTGGATGAGTCGCTCCGGCGAGCCAGGTACAACCGGAGAAAACGCCGCAGAGCGCTGCTGGTGCTCCGATCATGTTTTGCAAAACTTAATCACCGGGCACGGGCCGCCTAATCGTTCTTCGCAGTTCACTAACGCACGAACGGCCCGTGCCAGTGCGCTTGGTATTAGCGGCATAACATGATCCGCATTGAGCCCTTGGGTACTGGAATTGTGTTGCCGGCGGTCGCGGTCGGCTACGAAATCGCATCGATTGAACAAGACCAGCAAGTCGAGGGATTTGATGAGTCCCCCGGCTACATCATTACCCTCGACCAGCAAGCCGGCGGCTATTGCATGCGTTATCCGTCGGTCGTCGGAGTAGTTCTGCGGCTAGCGGATAACCCGAACCGGTGTCGAGGGGACCTGGACTATGTGGTCCGTGGTTTTCGCGCGATGGCCGAAGACCCTGACGTTACACTTCTGAGGAGAGAATATCCCGTTTTGCACGAGTTGGTTTACACCCGGGGCGAGGATTACACCGACCGACAACTAGAGCAGTTGGCCCGATTCCTCGCGCAGTTTTTCGACGTCCCAGCGTTTGAGTCGGGTTGCGAGGCGTTCGTCCGTTTTGAGCGCTGCGACGTCTGCAGCGTTTTTGGAGGATGGCGAGCAATGCAGGTCGCACCCTCCCCGGACCTGCGCCGGCTGTACCCGGGACTGCAGGCGGTCCACGTCGATGACAGCAACATCCACGGTGTCACCTTCTCGGCTGATACGATGTTTGGTTTGGCTACACGGAACGAAATAGAAGCGATTGGCACTCGGATCGGTGCAGAAGGTCCAAGAGCATTCCTGTTGTGGGAAAATTCCGACTGACCGGCCCGCGCTTCAACGTCATCGCGCGGGGCGGTCGCTAACAATGGGCTACGCTTGACCCGATCGGCACAACGGTACCGCGTGACACCACGTTCCCTTGAGCCGGCCCGGCCAGTGACCACAAGCGTTCGGCCTACGGAGGCGAGTCATGCGAAAGTTCGGGTCTCCACGTTGGTCTCGGCTTTTGCTCACTGCCTTGTCTCTTATTGCGGTCGGTCTGGCTTTGTGCTGGACCTGGCGCATTTGGAGTCTCGGCGATTTTTCGTCCTATCGCCGGGTCATTGGTTATTCGCTTGGGCAAGATCTCTGGTTTGGCAGAATCGCGCCGGGCGACGAAATTGCCTCTTTGATTGCCAAAGCTCCGCCACACTTTAGCGAGCAGCGGGGAAGATTCACCTGCATTGCGTACTACCCGGGCGGTCCCGTGCCTCCTGGGGCCATGCCGATGGAGCGTCTGTCTATTGTCGCCAAAGACGGACGGTTGGTGAGCGCCAGTGCCTCCTGCTGTGTTTGGTGTCGAGAGTTTTTTCAAATGAACGACGCGGACCGCGCACAGTTTGCGAAAACCTTCGGAGTCAGGCGTACGGAAGTGGAGGCTGACACGCCTTGACGTGCGTCCGCGGCAGGGCCGACCAAGCAGCGCTCAAAGTGCACATCTTAGAACGCCGTCCACGTGTCGTACCTGGAGAATCTGTGGTTCGAGGGCCGGAAGGGAGCGCCTACAAAGGCCCGTGATCTCTTGACGCCACGACTTCGGCAGGCGCTCATTGAGCTTGAGGAGTATCTCGCGTGGATTTATGGTCCATGAATGAGCGCGCCCATTCCTCGTGGTAGCGCCGCCTTTCGTCGGCCGATTGCTCGAGAAGCCAGGCGCAGGGCACGAACCATTGGTCGCGATGAGCGACATCAAAGCACGCGCGCGTTGACGATGGGCTCAAAACCGGTATGGTCAGAATACTCGGCTGCGTCGAAATCGTCGGCGCAGGATCGGATGCTGGCAAAAGCCCGCTAGCCGGACGTTAAGTCGCCTGCACGGCGACAGGAATGAACATCGTGGAGGACCTAAAATGACTGCAGGACGTCGGGATGAGCAGCAAAACCCCTCTCACCTCTCACCCCCGAAGGACCCGATCGCGCCGCCCGGTTCGCTCACCTTCAACACCGTAATCACGAAACTCAAAGCCGGCAAGCAGGTCTTTAGCAACACGATCACCGAACCTGACCTCGAAGCCGCGAAAGCAGCCTGCGCAGGGCAGGATTTCATGTGGATTGAAATGCAGCATAGTACCTTGACCTGGCGCGAATCGCAGCAACTGATCAAAGTGGTCGCCGAAGCCGGGAGCATCCCGTTCCTCCGAGTTCCGTCGGCAAACGTCGGCGACATCCTGAAAGCCTGCGATGCCGGCGCACTCGGGATCGTCATTCCGATGGTCGAGTCGGTTGAGGAAGCCCGCAATGGGGTCTTGTTCTCCAAATTTCCGATTGGTAATCAGGAGTCCCCGAATGCCAAGCCCTGGGGTCGTCGCAGCTCGGGCCGCAACCAAGCCGCAGCCCTCTGGGGTAAAGGGTATGCCACCAACGCCAATAACAACATTCTGATTCTGATTCAGATTGAGAGCCCGACGGGCGTCGGCATGATCGATCGCATCCTCAACGAGGTCGAGGGGATCGATATCGTCATGGTCGCAAGCAACGATTTCGGCCAATTCGCCGGCGACCGCGATGGCTCCCCGTCTTACAACACGCGGGAACAAGTCGTTCGGGAATCAGTTCTGGCCCACGGCAAAATCCTTGCTGGTCCCTCGAGTTGGCAGAACCGCCCGGGTTACATGCTGTTTCAGGGGCCCCAAACCGCTAAGACCACGGGATACGAAAAGCTCTAGGAGTTTCCGAGGCAGGTGCCTTGATCCCTCCTTTTCGTTCGGCGGCATCGGTCCCATTGACCACCGTAACTTACTTCGGGGTGTCCGGCGTCGGCATGACGAGAACGGCGTCGTTTCATCAACGTTTCGCGTCGGCATCTGTGGCCTTGCGGAACACCGTGAAGCCCTCCATCATGCAGGTAAACGGTTTGTTCGACGAGTTGACCACCTCCACGCCGAGCTGCGCGGTCTCGGGAAAATCGAAGATGATAGGCTCTTCGTAGGACTTCCACTGGATCCCATCGTGGCTCGCTAGTGCGAAGATCTTGTTGCCGCGGCGCTCGATGCGCAGATACGCATCCTTGTCGTCGAGTCCCAGTTCGGAGCGCGAGATGGCAAGTTCGGCGTCCTTGCGCAATTCAAAGTTCGCGTACTGACGGACCTGGCCATTCAGCTCGACGGCCCCTCGGTGCAAGCTGACGTAATTGTCGCGGTCCTTCACGAGCAACAGGCCGCCTCCGTTATACGGCTGGCGGGTTTCGATCGTGCTTGTCTCGGACGGCTGAAACTCGCCGGCAACTTTGACCTCGACGATGAAATCGCCGGTGACGTCGGACAGGATGCGCGGCGCATTCCAGCGCTGGAGTTCGGCCGCGAAATCGTGGGCGGTGCCCGGCAGCTTGAAGGTGACTGCGTCACCCTTGAGGGTAATCTCGCAGTCCCGATCGGGGTCGATCACGCTTCCCCAACCCTTAAAGCTGTTCCCTTGCCTGTCATCGGCGTGGACGCCGAGGGCAACCAAGCAAACGATGATGGGCAGCAGTGTGGTACGGAATCGAGTCATGTGCGAATTCCTTTTCCCGAGACAACGGTTCTGGTCGAGAAATCGTGGCGTAGCACCCGATGGGTGCGGGCCATTCTAATCACCAACGCAAGGGACGCAAAGCCCTCTTGAGGGGCAGACATTCCGCTTGGGTCATCGCCGGAAGCCAGTGCGGGCGCCAAGACGCCGCCTCCGTTCGGGCAAGTGCCGACCTTTCCGGGTGTTGGCCCCGGAGCGGCGCCGGTGCCCCCGGTGCCATACAACACGGACAGCTTTTGGGCCCATGGCCTCTCCTTCAGCGCCGGTTTCCGCTTTTGACGAATCCGCCGCGCTCGCGCACGATTGCACTGAATTCATACGCTCCAGCTTTCGACTGCCGCCGGCCAGGAGCATTGTCAGCGCGGCGTGAAGAAAAACCGCTACTTGGCTACGCGCTGATCGCCCAGGGATAAGCATCGCGCTGATCCCTGGGCGCTTGCGGTTATTCAACCCATTCGGCAATCCTATGGTTACACTCCCTTGTAGCTCAAAATCGGCCGCAGCTTCCGCGCAATGCGGGTCAGGTCGCGCTGGGCGCGCATGACGGCGTGGATGTCCTTGTAGGCAGACGGCGCTTCATCCCGAAGCTTTCCCGCTAGGCGCTGGTCAAACCAGACGCTTTTCATCTGCCGATGCAGTTCACTCATGGGAATGGTCTGGAAGGCCTGCGTGCGACTCATGGTACGACCCGCGCCGTGCGAGCTCGAGCGAAGAGAGTCTTCGTTTCCGCGTCCGATTACATGGAAGCTCGCCGTTCCCATCGAGCCGGGAATGATCCCTCGCTCTCCTTCGCGGGCCGAAATCGCGCCCTTGCGGTGTACCCAAAACTCTTCGCCGAAATGCTTCTCCCGGTATACGTGGTTGTGGTTGCAACCGATAAACGACGCTCGGTCGGCCACGACGCCGAACAGGTCGGCCATGAGCGCCGTCACCGCCTCTGCCATCGCCCGCCGGCTTTCGTCGGCATAGTGACAGGCCCATTCAAGGTCCGCGAGGTATGCCCTTCCTGCTTCGCTTTCGGCATCCAGGAAAGGAAGGTCGGTATTGGCACGGCGAGTCTTGTTGAGGTGAATCTCGTTGATGGCCTGGCCCATGGCGCGTGATCCGCTATGGATCATGACCCAGAGCTGGTCCTCCTCGTCGGCCTGGAGCTCAATGAAATGATTACCACGGCCCAGCGTGGCGAACTCAACCCGGCCATCTCGCCCTTTGAGCTTCTCGAGCTGCGGCTGACTTAGCGGGGCGCGGCCCAAAAGCTCGGGCAGCTTTTCGCTCTGCGTGAGCCGGGAATGGCGTATGGCGGGCACAGTCCGATACAGCCCGGCCAGTAAGCGCGCCGCCGACTGCTCGTCGGCAAGAATGGAGGCCTCGCACGGAAAGCACAGGGCGGCCATTCCGCAACCAATATCATTCCCGACCGCGTGGGGATAGAGCCGCCGCTTCGTGGCCACGACGGTCCCCGTGCAGATTTCATGAGCCAAATGAACATCCGGCATCACGGCCAGAAAATGCACATCGTCCGTGTGGGCCAAACGGTCGAGCGAACGAGATACGTCATCGGGCAAGGGCCCGGCGAGCCAGCGCCGGACGACAGCATCGGCAAGAGGTTTACTCATGGATTCACCTCCCCTCGTTGCGAGACGCGAAACACCAGTTCCGGCACGCGCTTGCGGTGGATGGCCGCTGCGACTTCGAACCGGAATTTCCCCGCGGAGCGGTGCAGGCATTCAAGTACTTCGCTGAGTTCCGCCGTATCCCCAGGCGCTGGCAAACCGACGGTTACCAGCACGCGCGTCGAATCCGGCGCGGGCTCGACCGATTCGACGGTAAGGCTTTGCAAGAGGTCATTGCCACTTTCCCAGGCAAGAACCGCGCTCAAGGTCCGAGCAATTTGTCCGCACAGCTGGAGGGCTTTGCGGTTGTTTCCCTTACGGGAGGGTTTGCGAAAGAAGGTATGAGGATCGACACCATCATCGGATCCTATCTCGTTACAAGACGAAAGAATCTGCCGCTGCGAAGGCTTCTTCGATTTCATGGGTACTCTCACGTGAAGGGGAACGGCGCGCAGCAAAAGCACGCCGATCCACCGGGATAGAATGGAACCGATTGTGTAACGTGAGAGCCTGGCCCGTCAGGGCCAGCAGAAGTGGCTAACCGAGGACGGGTCCGAGGCTCGACCGGATCGAGATGGATTCAAGCGCACGCATGGTCGGCCTCCTTTCAGGTGTCAGAATGACGCTATCGCGTAATATCGACGATTTTCTATGGATAGCACGAGTGTATCGGGAAGTCAATGTTGCAATCGTTCGGTTGCACAATACAAACATTGCGCCGAAACTTTCTTCCAAGATGCGACGAATCGCAACGGCGGTTTTGTTAGACCTAGTTCGGTGGTAGCCGAAAGTACCTGCGCCAAAAGAACAAATCGCTTAGCCAACACAGGACCACGCATAGACCAATCATTCTGGCACCACGGTTCGTTTCGGCAAGCCACTCGGCCGCCGATGGTGAGCTGCCCAATACCCAATAATACACGTAAAGACAACCCAACGGCACGGTCAACATAAGCGGGAACCACAGCTGAAAGTATCGGCGGAGCTGGCGCGCCCATCGCTCCTGATTATGGCGCCAGGCACGAGGATATTGGTTTCTCCAGCGAGCGAAAAACTGGGCGCGAAACTGGTCCTCGTCGGGGCGTCGCAATCGCAGCCGAACCCCGGCTCCGTTGGCAGGCCGAATCCTCGTCCCGTCGGCAAACTGGATATCCGCCCAAGCAACAAAAGCCGGCAACTCGCCGGCCGCGGTATATTCCCACACGCCTTGATCGTCGAGGCGGTAAGAGCGAGCCCGCGAGTGAGCAGTGAAAACTTCAGCCATCAGTATGGCACCAGACGAATCCTAACATAAAGTCCCCGAGAGGGTGGGGTTTGACGCAACCGACACAGCTAGACGCATATGTGGGAATTATGGTGGTCACGCGAACTCTAAAACTGCGAGCACTCACCTTCTTCCCGTGGTGTCGCGACAGCGCCGCGCGAATTGTTCCGTTGCCGGTGGCCCAGCTTGGACGATGTGCAACGCGATATAAGAATGGGCCGCCGGTCAACTGGAACGGCTTTGCTAGGCACTACCTCAAGCTCACGCTTGATATCCACACCCGCATGCATCACACTCGCACTTGATCCAGCGACATGCCTTGCACAACCGAAAGTCAATGGAGTTCAAATCATTCTTGCACCGGTAACAATGAGTGAACCGGGCGCGGAGAGTGCTATACGACTCGGCAGCGGCCTTAAACGGCGATGATGCCACGGCGTCTGGATCGGTCTGCGCGAGGTAGTCATATACGGTATCCTTGACGAAGGTTGCCATGCGCTGCTCGGACCAGACATAAAGCCGCACTTTGTTTGCGCTGACGGCGACTTGTGCCCGTGGGTCGAAGAGCAGAACACCCATCTTCGGATGGACGCCCACCCACACTTCGGTATCACCGTGCGCAAATCGCTTCATTGCGATGCTCCCAACTGCACTAATTCTCGGCTAAGCTGCCGGGGGCCGCCTGCAAGACCGTTGAAGCTCGGAAAACCAGGATGGCGGCCCCGGCAGCTTCAGCCGTTGGTTAGCGGTCGCCCTTGCCATTCTCGAACGACTCGAATGGGTCGTCGCAGACCCGGATCATACGAACTTCCTGGTTATTCGCCACATCCCATTCTCGCCACGAGTAAGTGACGTGCATGGTTCCGGCGTCATCACGCGGCCCCTCTTCGCCGATCTGGAGGATGGCACGGCCGATACTGGGATCGAAGGACTGAAGCTTGCTCACGCAACGCCGTCGTTGGGACCCCTTTTGAAAATCGGCACGCGAAATGACGACCTTTCCAGTCCACTTCGCGCCGTCCTTCACCTCCCAGGCCAGGGAATAGAAGTCGTATGCCTTGCCCTCATTCCTGTTCGGTAATTCGACCTCGACGAACCGCAGCACGAGCTGGTGGTCCCCGGTTTCGTCGGTGACCTTTCCGAACACCTCAACCTTCTGGTTCGGCGCCACGGCGCAACCCCACAAAAGCAGGCAGCCAAAGATGAGCGCTTTTTTCACGTCAGCAGCTAACGATGTAATTGAGTAGATCTACAGATCGCGCACAGCCGGTCAGGCTATCAGCAATCATGCGTGGGTACAACAAATTGCAACGTCCCACATTCCAATGCCTTCCGGCATACGTCGCCCGGACTCCCTCGATGCCATGCGACTTTGCCGGTCTGCATCTCAAAATATCACGATCCTGCACCGTAATCGCCTGGCCGTCGATCGACATTGCGATCATCCTGTGGCGTTTTGAGGGCACTTTTGCCTGAAAGCCATCCACCAATTCCAGCCGTCATCGTTATCCGCCGAGACCGGCTTTATTGCATTTTGTCCAAGCAGTCGCGTCCAAAGATATAACAACTTCCACAAACCAATTGACCAGCCGCTAGCCCCACGGACCGCCGGCGGTGGGCCTGGAGGGCGCGAAAAATGAAAACGAGAAGGACTGCTCCTGTACCGGGCGCGAGAACGGAATAAAATGACCGTCACACTGACCGAGAAACCCGGTAGGATCCGCGAACGCGAAATCCGTCGGCTTTGCGCGGTTGGGGTTGTAAAACGACCCGTGCCAAGACGGCACATCACAGGGGGGCAGGCTGGATGCCTGCCACTTCTTCTGACTTCATTCGACCTCAGGGACCATCATGGACCCGGTGGAAGGGCAAGAGATATCGGAGCGGGACCAGCTATGGGCCAGCCTGCGGGCGCTGCGACCCGAGGTTGACCGCGTGGCCGCCGGAGACTTCGACGCGACCGAACGCCAGCACCAGATCCTGATGCTCTTGGCGCGCATCGTCGCGGCCGAGATGGATTTCCGGGCCCGCGATGCCGCCCTGGAATGACTGTCGCGCCATTTACCCGCTGGCCGTGCCGCCCGGAACGGGACTTCACATCCGCAGCAGTCTTCGAATGTTTCCGCCCAGGACCTTCTCTTCCTTCTCCGGCGCCAGCTTCAGCAGCCGGATCTTGTACAATTCCACCCGGGCATCGACGAGCGGTCCGTCCGAGCCGAACAGTAATTTCTCCGCCGGTAATTCTCGTGCCGCCCGTTCCAGGTAGTCAAAGAACACCACCGACGAGGTTTCGAGATACAGATTGGGCAAGCGCTTGGCGGCCTCGATGGCCCGCACATGATCTTGCCAGGTTTTCGATGCGAAACTCCCCAGGTGGGCGAGGATGACGTCGATGTGCGGGTTGGCGCGGACCACTTCCAGACACTCTTCGAGCTGCGGCGGATGCGTGAGGATGGGAATGTGCAACTCCGCCACCGCCTCCAAAATCTCGGGTGTGGGCACGGCATGCAGCTTGAGGCCTTTGAGTCCCAACTCTCGGACCTCGCGCGTCAACATCGCTCGGATCTTCCCCATCTCCGTCTTCGGGTCATGTTTGGCAAAGCCAATCAATCGATCCGGATACTGCCGAACATAACCGGCGATTTCTTCGTTGGCCTTCTCATAGGTCGTGTTGCTGATCGGAAAGATAATCGATTGGTCGATCCCGGCCTCTTCGTCCTGGCGAAGGACCCATTTGGGGTCATTGTAAGTAGTCCAGGGCGGATTGTTGGGATCGTCCTTGCCGTAATTGAATCCTTTGCCGGCGTGGCAGTGAACGTCGATCACGCGTCCCGCCGGCTTCGGCTTCGTAGCCTGTCCGGCCGCGCAGCTTGCGGTACGTTGCAGGGCCCCGCCGAGTACCAGTCCGTTCCCGATGAATTCACGCCGGTTCATGATGGCCTCCTCTGGTGGTTTCACAGGATGAACCTAAAGTACCCTGCCGGCGATTTTGCGGCAACCATTGCCAAAGACCGTTCCGTGGCCGAGCTTGCCGCACCGGAGCTTGATGGTACGATGTTTTACGGTTGGTTTAACGATGAAGAAGTGTATGAGGTAACCGGCCATGCCACTATTTTTCGCGGGCCTGTTCTCGGTCGTGGTCGTGGCGACCCAGAATCTGCCGGCCGAGCCGTCGCAGCCGAAAGTGCGCGGCGACGTCCTGGCGGCAGTGGAGAAAGAATTACAGCGGCTCGACAAGCAAGCGGTACGGGAGCCTGGACCCGATTGGCCGCGGCCTTCTCGGGAGATCGCGTTTCTGCTGCTGGCGGGGCTGGCCGAACGCGCCAATTGGATTTTCGAACCATCCGCGGACGAGCGCCGCGATTTCCTGCTGGACCGAGATCGCTCCAAGACCCTGCTGTACACGCTGGCTGCCGACGCCCGGCTCGTCAAAATAGAAACCTGGATGCAAGATAAGTCGGGATCGTACCGAGTCCTGGCGTGGGAGCTCTACCGGCGGCAGGGCGAGAAGTGGATCAACTCTGGCCGCGGCGAGACTGCCGTGAGCGATTAACGCCGGTTTGGCTGCGCCATTCGCGCCACGCGCTGCTGATAGCGCTGCCTGGCACACATCAGAATGAAAACAAGCGTACCGGCTGCCGCAACTGGGCCGAGAAAGGCCAGTTGTCCTCCCAGCGCTAATGTATGCCGGTGGCCAAAAGGCAGGAGGATAAAACCGACCTGGCCGATATCGATCCCTGCTGCCGAAGGCTGTCCGAGCGGATTAATGACTTCGCTCCTGCCGGACGATGCCGACCGCAATATCCAGCGATCGTTTTCCACCGCGCGCAAACGCAAGAGCAACTCGTGATGCACGTGCTGCGTATACGTCCACGACATCGCATCAAATGTCGGCACCACAAAAACAGTCGCCCCGGAACGAACCAGCACCGCGGCAATCGCCGGAGCATCGAGGTCATAACAGATCGCCACACCGAGCACGCCCTGTTCGAATGGAAAGACCGGGCGCTCACTGCCGGCAACTCCATCATGCATGAGTGGAACGGGCCTTTGCTTCACGAATGTGCCCATCATTGCGCCGGTCTCATCAATCACAACCGCCAGGTTCAAAAACTTGGTGCTGAAATAATCACCATCGACCGCGCCAAAGACGACAGGGGCCGAAACCTTGCGTGCCAGCGCGGCAGGGCCGCGTGAAGAGGCCAGGGCCGAGCCCGGCGAGCGCACGTAGGCGTATTCCGGCAATACCGCTAGATCAACCTTTTCGGCCGGGATTTCAGCAATCAGGGTCTCGATGCTCTCTTCCGCCTCTGTCTGCGCGAGCAGCACCCGGCGATCGGGAGGCTCCCCATTCGGCAAGAGCAACAAGGCGACGGGCAAGAGAAAATAAGCGGCCCAGTAAAACGGAGAGCGAAAAGCGCCGGCAGCGGCGATCGCCCAGATGAGGTAGGCAAACCCATACGTTCCCAGCCACCGCGTCGGCGCAATCCAGGCCGGAGCCTGCGTGAGGGCGTGCGCGGGCGTGTACCACGGGAAGCGCAAATACCAGGCATCGCCGCGCACCCACTCGATCGCAACCGCAAACATCGCAACGAGAGCAACCCGAAGCCAGGGGCGGTGCGCACGCGTCAGCGCAATGAGCGTGGCCAAAACTCCAAAATAGCCGGCCATGATAGCCACCAGCGGAATCGCCTGCATTCCAAAGATGGCAAACAGCCAGTACATCGTGCTCAGGCCATAGACGAGGCCGTAAACCAGGCCGAGATTTCGGGCGGTTTGAACGTCTTGATCGCGCAACAGGAGAAGAAAAAGAGCGAGCGCGACCAGGGAGAACGGCCAAAGGCCGATCGGCGGAAATGCCGCCGCCCCGAGCAGCCCGAGAGCGACGGCAATAGCGCCATGGCGCGCCGGTACTCCGAGAGGAAGCGCAGGCATCCAATATCTCTTTGACTATGTGGTCTCGGGTCCCGATCCAGTAGTCGAAAACTGCCGCTATCTATCCGTGGACGCAGACGGCGAATCGACGCATTCACGCAACGAAACCCTGTCGGTCACCCGACCGAAGCGCGGTACTTCCTACTTCAGACGCAGGCTATCGGCGACTTCCTGGGTCAGCTTGATGCGCTGTCCGTCCTTGTCGTAGAATTCGAGGCGGTATTCGCCTTGGCCCACCAGCTCATTAAGGTTCGTCCGCTTGCTGAAGACATCGCGGATTTCCGCGACTTGCTTGCCCTGCAAGTCACGCACGACGACCCGTACGTTGACCGTTGTGCCGAGTAAGCGCTGAAGCTTCGGGATCTTGTTGTTGCCGTTGACGATCCACGCCGGGTCGCGCGGATCGTCCGACTTGCGGATTACGGGCGCGGCAGCGGGCGCGGCCGACTTGTCCCGGGCGGCGCACCAGGTTTTGGCGTGGGCATCGCTCTTGAAAAATGCGAGCAGTTCGAGCGCTACGCGTTGCCGCGCTGCTTCGGATAGGTGGACGCCATCGGCAACGACATCGTCGCGGCTCCAGCGATAGCCGTCGGCACGGGGCCGGTCGGCGTCGGTCCAGAAATAGGTAGCCCACGCGGCCAGCGGCATGACCGCCTGCGGCCCATCCCAACGTAGCTCGGCGCGGCCCGCGGCCTGTTCCTCGATCAGCCATTTGACGGCCCAGCCACACTGATACGGGCGCGGCTCGCTGTGTTTGTTCTTGGCGTCATTGGCGGGCATGAATGCCGTGGTGTGCCGGGCACTATGGTAGCAGATGCGAACGTTGGGGAAATGCTGTTTCAACAAACGCATATTGCCGGCGATGCTCTCTTTCAGCCGCTGCGGCCGGCCGGGAAAGTCCGCCCGCGCATCGCGCAGGTCGTCGGATTGATACCAGGCCACCTGGACTTGTGCGGGGGTGAGACTTTGTTTTTGCAACTCGGCCTTCGCCTGTTCCCAGTAGCGTCCCGCGGGATCAGCGATTTTGTTGACATCGTGGCCGCCTCTGGCGCCGTTCACGAAGACCACCGCCGGACTTATTCCCGGTGTCGCAGGCGCCAGCGTTTCCAGTGTCGCGAACAGCTGACGACAAACCGAGGCGCCGATACCAATGACGACGATCTTCCCTTGAGGATCCGGCTTGCCGTC
>JADMIO010932657.1_pt1 | contig 19552 bp, 13 predicted proteins | sample 8958161 | NCBI WGS metagenome assembly JADMIO01 (sample SAMN16585339, study PRJNA669376) | soil metagenome | isolation source: Crop rotation soil | place: USA: Cullars Rotation, Alabama | collected 2011
TGGCGGGTGTGCCCGCCGCTGAAGCGGCTGCCCGACGAGAAGCGCGTGTGGATCGGCCGGGCTCTCGCCGCGGCGCGGGCGTCGCTGGCGGCGGAGCCCGCGGATGTGATCGTCAGCTTCGCGCAGCCGTGGTCGGATCATCTGATCGGGCTGCGGCTGCATCGAGAGACGGGGCTGCCGTGGGTGGCGCATTTCTCCGATCCGTGGGTCGACAGTCCGTACGCGCGCGGCGCCGCGTGGCAGCGGCGGATCTGGGCGCGCATGGAGCGCGAGGTCGTCGCCGAGGCGACGCGCGTCGTGTTCGTCAACCAGCAGACGGCCGACCGGGTGATGGCGAAGTATCCCGCGGAGTGGCGGGCGCGGGCGAGCGTCGTGCCGCAGGGATTCGACGCGCGCGTGCCACGGCGCGCGGCGCCGGCATGCCGATCCGGACCGCTGCGCGTCGTCTACACCGGCCGGTTCTACGATGGGGTGAGAACGCCGCATGCGCTGCTCGACGCCCTGGTGCTGCTGCATCAGCAGTCGCCGCTCGAGGGCCGCGTCCGCATCGAGTTCGTCGGCTCGGCGATGGACGCGTATCAGCGGCGCGCGGCGCAGCTCGGCCTCGCGGGGGTGACCGTGTTCAGCGGGCGTCGGTCGCCGGACGCGGCGCGCGATGTCGCCGCCGCCGCCGATCTGCTGCTGGTGATCGACGCGCCGAGCGACGGCCCCAACCTGTTCCTGCCGAGCAAGCTGATCGACTATCTCCCGTTTCACACGCCGATTCTCGGTCTGACGCCGTCGGACGGCGCGACCGCGGATCTTCTGCGGCGTCTCGGTTATCCGACGGTCGATCCGTCCGACACCGGGGGGATCGCCGCGGCGCTGGGGACGCTGATCGACGCGCATCATGCCGGCACGCTGTCCGCCTCGCCCGATCACCGCGACATCTCGCGTCCGTACGACATCCGCGAAACCACCCGCGCGTTGCGCGCGGTGCTGGACGACGCCATCGGCGCCGCATGAGCGTGTCGCCGGCGCGCCCGGGGGTGCTCGTGGTTACCGGCGCGTACTTTCCCGAACTGAGCGGCGGCGGCCTTCAAGCGAAGGCGATCGTCGACACGCTGCGTGACGACATCCGGTTCACCGTGTTGACGACCTGCACCGACGCCGCGCTGCCGATCGAGGACCGTGTCGAGGGTACGCCGGTGCACCGCGTGTTTGTCGACGCGGCGAGCGCGCGATCCAAGATGGCCGCCGCGTGGGCGATGGCTCGTGCGTTTCTCGCGCGCGCCTCGTCGATCGACATCGTCCACCTCCACGGGTTTTCGCAGAAGACCGTGCTGCTGGTGTGCCTGGCGCGGCTCGCCCGGCAGCGGATCGTGCTGACGCTGCACACGGCCGGACAGGACGAACCGGACGCGGTCGCGCGGCACGGCCGGCTTGCGGCATGGGCCTACGCGCAGGCCGACCGGTATCTCGCCGTCAGCGAACCGCTGGCCGAGAGTCTGAGGCGGCACGGCGTCGCGGCCGAGCGGATCGTCCGCGTGTCCAACGGACTCGACCTGCGCCGGTTCAGGCCGGCGGCTGAAGGGGAGCGCGACGCGCTGCGCCGTTCGCTCGGGCTGCCGCTCGACGCGGTGCTGATCCTGTTCGCCGGCTTCTTCTCACGCGACAAGGGTCCGCATATTCTTTTCGAGGCGTGGCGGCGGATCGCGGGCGGCGCGGCTGCCGGCTCGTCGCTCGTCTTCGTCGGCGCGACCGAGTCCCGGTACTATGAAGTCGACGCGGCGCTGGCCGCCGGCATCCGCGACACGGCGGCGGCAGAAGGCCTGGCCGGACGGATCGTTTTTGCAGGGGAGACCCGAACCATCGAAGATTATTTTCGCGCGGCCGACCTGTTCGTCTTTCCGACGCGCCGCGAGGCGTTCGGCATGACGCTCGTCGAGGCGATGGCATCCGGTCTGCCGTGCATCGCCGCGCGCATTCCCGGCGTCACCGACGCAATCGTCAGCGACGGCGAGAGCGGGCTGCTGTTCGAACCGGACGATGTGGAGGGGCTGAGCGGGGCGCTGGCGCGGGTGCTCGGCGATCGCGTCCTGGCGTCGAGACTGGGACGCGCGGCGCGCGCGGCCGTCGAGCCCAGGTTCGCGATCGAGCGCACGGCCCTGCTCACGCGCGACGTCTACCTGCAGGTGCTCGCCGGCACCGGTGCCGCCGCGGTGCCGCGATGATGAAGCGCGGCTCGGACATCCTCTGCGTGTCGTCGATCGACTGGGATTTCATCTGGCAGGGCCACCAGGAAATCATGTCGACGCTGGCCGCCGAAGGCCACCGCGTGCTGTTCATCGAGAACACCGGCGTCAGGCCGCCGAGCATGCGCGACCTGCCGCGGGTCCGCCAGCGGCTGGCGAACTGGTGGCGGAGCACCAAGGGATTCCGCGAGGTCCGCGACAACCTGTTCGTGTTCTCGCCGCTGATCGTGCCGCTGCCGTACTCGCGGCTCGCGCGCTGGACCAACCGCACGCTGCTGCTGCGCAGCCTCCATCGCTGGATGGCGGCGACCGGGTTCAACCGCCCCATCACCTGGACGTTCCTGCCGACGCCGCTGGCCCGCGATCTCGTGGCGCGTCTCGACAGCGAGGTGACGATCTACTACTGCATCGACGACTTCGCCTCGAGCTCGCCCGAGGCGGGGCGGATCACGTCGAGCGAGGAACAGCTGTTCAGAGAGGCGGATCTCGTGTTCGTCACCTCGGAGCGGCTGCGTCAGCGCGCGGCGCAGTTCAGCAATCGCGTGCACCTGTTCCCGTTTGGCGTCAGCCTCGACGGGTTCGAACGGGTACGCGACTCGGCCGAGCCGCAGCCCGAGGATGTCGCCGGCCTGCCGCGGCCGATCGTCGGCTACGTCGGCGGCCTGCATCAATGGGTCGATCGCGATCTGCTGGTGGAAGTGGCGCGGCGGATGCCGGACGCGTCGATCGTGCTCGTCGGCCCCGAGCAGGTCGACATGTCGCCGCTCCGCGCGTTTGCGAACGTGCACCTGCTCGGCCAGAAGCCGCACGCCGACGTGCCGCGCTACGTGAAGGCGTTCGACGTCGGGCTGGTGCCGTACCGCATCGCCGAGTACACCGCCAACGTGTACCCGACCAAGCTCAACGAGTATCTCGCGATCGGCAAGCCGGTCGTCGCCACGGACCTCGCCGAGATCCGGCGGTTCAACGGCGACCACGGCGACATCGTGTCGGTGGCGTCGGCGCCGGACGCGTATGTCGCGGCGATTCGCCGCGCGCTCGAGCCGGCGTCACCGCCGGAGCAGGCCCGCCGCATCGACGTCGCGCGCAGCAACAGCTGGAGCTCGCGCATCGCCCGGATGTCGTCGCTGATCGACGCGACGATCGCGGCGAAGGGCTCGTCGAACAGGAACTGGGAAGACACGCTGCGCCGCGCCTACCGCGCCACTCGCCGGCGCGCGCTGCAGATCGTGGCGGCGCTGGCGGTGATCTACCTGCTGCTGTTCCAGACGCCGCTGCTCTGGTGGATCGCCGAGCCGCTGAAGCGTTCGTCGCCGCCGATTCCGGCCGACGCGATCGTCGTGCTCGCCGGCGGCGTCGGCGAATCCGGAGAGGCCGGCGGCGGTTACCAGGAGCGGGTCAAGCAGGCGATCGACCTGTACAAGGCCGGCTACGCCCCGAAGCTGGTGCTCTCGTCCGGCTACGTGTACTCGTTCCGCGAGGCGGAAGTGATGCGCGCGCTCGCCCTCGACAACGGCGTGCCGGCGTCGGCGATGCTGCTCGAGCTGAAGTCGAAGAGCACCTACGACAACGTGCGGTTCGTGAAGGCCATCCTCGACCAGCACCACTGGTCGACGATCCTGCTGGTCAGCTCGCCGTATCACATGCGCCGCGCGCTGATGACCTGGCACCGCGAGGCGCCGTCGATCACCGTCGTGCCGACGCCGCCGGCGCAAAGCCAGTTCTACGAGCACCAGCGTGGTGCGACCCTCCAGCAGATCCGCGGCATCGTCTGGGAGTACGCGGCGACGCTGGCCTACTGGCGCCGCGGCTGGCTATGACGCCGAGCGATCCGCGGCGGCGAGCAGCGCCACCGCGACGAAGGTGAACACCAGCGGCTGCACGGTGACCGTGTAGCGCATGTTGGTCAGGACCCACGCGATCGTCGCCGGCACGTAGAGCACCGGCGTGCCGATGAGGAGCAGCCGCCGCCGCTGCCGGATCGCGATCGCCACACCGCACAGGAACAGCACGAAGTAGGTGAGGCTCAGCGCGGTCGCGGCGCGATACACCAGGCCGCTGTGCCCGAACTGATACGCGGTCTGCCGATCGTCGGTGCCCTGGATCACGAACAGCCGCCACAGCCGGTAGGCGGCGGAGGCGAGATACGGTCCTGGCGCCGCGCGGATGTTGTCCCATGCCAGCGCGGTGTAGCGACGCATCGCGTCCGGCTCGGCGAGCTGAAACGCGCGGTTGACGCCCAGGTTGCTCAGCGGCGCGCATTCGCCGTTCGCCGGTGTACGCGGCGGGTGCGTCAGCGCCCACATCGGCAGCGACGCGCTCGCGACGCGGCTCGCATAGTCGCCGACCGGAACGACGTCGCTGATCCGCCCGGACGAGGCGCGCGGAATGGTCAGCATCGACGCGTCCGCGAACGTGATCACCGCCTGCCGTTGATCGGCGCGAAACGACGACACGACGTCGCCGGCCTCGACCCGTCCCGGGTGAGACCGCAGCAGGTCGCCGAGTGCGCGGTGCAACGCGTCCTCGGTCACCGGATCGCCGCCGCCCTCCTGCCACGCCACGCTCCGCGCCATCCGCATCACGTCGAACACGTCGAGCAGATCGCCGTGCCGATCGAGATCCTCGAGGTGCGCGTCGCTGACGAAGTGGATCGCCGGCTGATCGATCCCGCCGGGCAGCCGCTCCACGCGCGCCGGCGCACCGTCATGCGGCGGCCACCGGGCCTCGACGACGTAGTACAGCGTGGTCGGGATCGGCTGTCCGGGCAGCGTCCATTCGAACCGGCGCGCGTGCGGCGGATCGGCGCGCAGCCGGGTCGGCTCGCGGTGACGGTCGGTCCAGTACACCAGATCGACCGCGGCCGGCGCGGTCGTCGCGCACGGCGTCAGCTCCACCGACACCTGCAGCGGCCGTCCGGCGACGCTCGAGTAGTCGAACCCGGAAAACTCGAACGCGGCGCGCGGATTGTAGATGCGATTCTCGAGATACGGACCGGTCTGCAGCGTGCCGTACCACAACTGGACGCCGCCGTGCGTGCTCGTCGGCAGCAGCAGGCCGAGCAGGCGGTAGTTCCGGATCGTCCACGGTGCGAGCACGAGCGCGGCGGCGGTCAGGTACACCGCCATGTGCGCGACTTTCACTCGGGTTCGCGGCCGCACGATCACGTACAGCGCGGCGAGGACCGCGGGCAGCATCACCAGATTGGGGCGGAACTGCGGCGCCAGCCCCGACAGCGCGCCCGCGATCGCGAAGCACGCGACGCTTCCGCGCGCGCGGCCCTCGGCGAACCACAGCAGCGCCGCGACAAAGATCACCGTGCACACCGCGTCGGACGACTGCGTCGACGCATACAGCGTGTTGAACGACAGGAATCCGGTGAGCACCGCCGCGACCACCGCCGTCCGTCGATCGAATTCGAGTGACACCAGGCGGTACAGCATGATCGGCACGAGGCCGTTGAGTAGCGCCTGCGCCAGCAGCGGAATCCACGGCCGATCGCCGAATCCGCGGTAGAAGAACGCGAGGAAATAGGCGTAGCCCCACGGCACGTCGGTGGTCGGAAAGGCGGCGCCGCGCGCGAGCATCCGGCCGAGATCGTGGTAGTGGTCGAAGCCTTCCCAGCCCCAGGGGTGCGGCGCCCACACGAAGATGAAGACGCATCCGATCGCGATCGACGCCGCCGACGCCGTGAGCACGGCGGCGGTGTCGGTCAGCGCGCGGCCGGGCAGTCGCATGCAGCTATTCCACGTATCATATAACGCGATTCCGACCGGCTCCGCGCGCCCATGAAGCTGTCCATCATCATCCCCGTCTACAACGAGGAGCAGACGATCGCGGAAGTGATCGATCGCGTGTGGCAGGTCGATCTCGGCGATCTCGAGCGCGAGGTGATCATCGCCAACGACGGCTCGAGCGACGGCACCCGGCGCGCGATCGACGAGAGCCGCTGGATCAACGACGTGCGGGTGAAGACCTACAACAGCCCGATCAATCTCGGCAAAGGCGCCGCCGTCCGCCTCGGTCTGGCGTTCGCCACCGGCGACATCCTGCTGGTGCAGGACGCCGATCTCGAGCTCGATCCGAACGAGTACGGCCGGCTGCTCGCGCCGATTCTCGACGGCCGCGCCGAGATCGTCTACGGCTCGCGCTTCCTGAATCCGACCGCCCGCGTCGCGCTGCGGCGTCGTCTCGCCAACAACTTCCTGACCACGCTCACCAACGTGCTGTTCGGCGCGCGCCTCACCGACATGGAGACGGCGTACAAGGTGTTCAGGCGCGAAGCGCTCGACGGCATCCGCCTGCGCTGCGTCGGCTTCGATTTCGAGCCCGAGATCACCGCCAAGGTGCTTCGCGCCGGCCGGCGCATCCTCGAAGTGCCGATCGGCTATCAGCCGCGGCGCGAGGACGAGGGCAAGAAGATCCGCTGGATTGACGGCGTCGACGCGATCTACGCGTTGATCAAGTGCCGGATGGGCAAGTAGCGCGCGAGGATGTGCGGGATCTGCGGTGAGCTGTCGTTGACCGCGGCGCCGGTGCTGCCGGTGGTCGTGCGCGCGATGCGCGATCGGCTGGTGCACCGCGGCCCCGACGCCGAGGGTGTGTTCGTCGCCTCCGACGGCGCCGCCGGCCTCGGGTTCCGCCGGCTGCGGATCATCGATCTGACGCCCGACGCCAACCAGCCGATGCCGAACGAAGACGGCACCGTCCAGGTCGTGTTCAACGGCGAGATCTACAACTTCGCCGCGATCCGCGAGCGGCTCGTCGCCGCCGGCCACCGTTTCCGCTCCCGGTCCGACACCGAAGTCATCGTCCACCTCTATGAGGAAAAGGGCGACGCGTTCGTCGACGAGCTGGACGGGATGTTCGCGCTCGCGATCTGGGACGGACCGCGCCGCCGGCTGCTGCTCGCGCGCGACCGCGCCGGCAAGAAGCCGCTGTTCATCTATCGCGATCGCGACCGCGTGGCGTTCGCCTCAGAGATCAAGGCGTTCTTCGCCCACCCCGGCATCCGTCTCGACGTCGAGGACGCGAGCCTGCCGTACTACTTCATCTACGGCTACGTGCCCGGTGCGGACACCGTCTACCGCGGCGTCTCGCAGGTCGAGCCCGGCACGACGATCGCGATCGCCGCCGACGGCGCGATCTCGCGGCGGACCTTCTGGCGCCTCGAATATCCCGAGGCCGAACGGCAGAACGCGATCGTCACCGATCGTGCCGCGGCGGTGAAGACGGTGCGCGCGCTGGTCACGCGCGCCGTGGAGCGGCGCCTGGTCAGCGACGTGCCGCTCGGGGCGTTCCTCAGCGGCGGCGTCGACTCCACCATCGTCGTCGGCGTCATGGCCGGCCTGATGCGCGAGCCGGTGAAGACGTTCAGCATCGGCTTCGAAGGCGATCCCGAGTACGACGAAACCGGGTACGCGGCCGAGGTGTCGCGGCGGTTCGGCACCTCGCACACGATGTTCCGCGTCACGCCGTCGGCGATCGACCTGATCGACACCCTGGTCTGCCACCATGACGGTCCGTTCGGCGACTCGTCGGCGATCCCGACGTACCTGGTCTCGCAGCTGACGCGGCCGCACGTGACGGTGGTGCTCACCGGCGACGGCGGCGACGAGGCGTTCGCCGGCTACCGCCGCTTTCACGCGTCGCTCGTCGCCGATCGTCTGCCGCCGTGGTCGGGCGCGCTGATCGGGGCGATGCTGGCGCCGCTGCCGGCGTCGGCCAACGAGCGACGGCTGCTGTCGCGGACGCGCCGCTTCGCGCGATACATGGGCCTGCCGCTGCTCGAGCGCCTGACCCGCTGGAACGCCTTCTTCTACGAGGATCTCGGCCGGCTGCTGGCGCCGGCGTTCGCGGCGTCGCAGCCGCCGATCGATCCGCTGCGTCCGCTGCGCGGTGATCTCGCCGAGCTGTCGCAGCGTTCGCCGCTCGGCCGCATGCTGCTCGCGACGTTCCGCACGTATCTGCCGGGCGACCTCCTCGTCAAGACCGATCGGATGACGATGGCGCATGCGGTGGAGGCGCGATCGCCGTTTCTCGATCGCGAGCTGCTGGAGTACGCGGCGTCGCTGCCGGACGGCTGGAAGCTCTCGCCCGGGGGCCGGACGAAGGTGATCCTGCGCGACGCGTTCGCCGATCTGATTCCCGAGCGCATCAACCGCCGCGGAAAAATGGGGTTCGGCGTCCCGCTCGATCGCTGGTTCCGCGGCGAGCTGCGCGGCTACGCGCGCGAGACGCTGCTTGCGTCCGACGCCCGCTGCCACACCTATCTCGATCGCGCCGAGCTCGAGCGTATCGTCCGCCGCCATGAATCCGGTGAGGCGAACCTCGGTCAGCAGCTCTGGTGCCTGCTGACGTTCGAGCGCTGGCTGCGCCTGCTGCCCACGTGGCGGCCACCGGTCTCGTAGCGCCGTTCCGGGTTACTATTTGCGGGCCGCCGTCTTGATGTATTCGATAGCCGCGCCGTTCCTGTTCGCCCTCGGCCTGTCGCTGGCGCTCGTGCCGCTGTGCCGGCTGATCGCGACGCGCGCCGGCCGGGTCGCGCACCCGCGCGAGGATCGCTGGCACCGCCGGCCGGTGGCGATGTTCGGCGGCGTCGCCATCGGCGTCACGCTGTTTTCCGGCGCCGCCGTGTTCGGCCTGGTAACGCGGATGCCGGTGCTGCTCGCGTGCGCCGCGCTGATATTCCTGACCGGGCTGGTCGACGATCTGACCCGGCTCAAGCCCTCGACCAAGCTGATCGTGCAGATCACGCTCGCGTCGGTGCTGCTGTTCTTCGACTTCCGCCTGAACTGGATCACCTCGGTCACGCTCGATAGCCTGCTGACGCTGATGTGGGTCGTCGGCATGACCAACGCGTTCAACCTGCTCGACAACATGGACGGCCTGTGCGCCGGCATCGCCCTGATCGTCGGCGCCGCGCTGCTGATCGATCTGCTGCCCGGCGGGCAGGCGGCGATCGCCGACGTCCGCTACCTGTCGCTGCTGCTCGGCGCCACCGGCGGCTTTCTCGTCTACAACGTCAATCCCGCGTCGATCTTCATGGGCGACAGCGGCTCGCTGCTGCTCGGCTTCAGCTTCGCCGCGGTCACCTTGAGCTCGGCGCACCAGGGCAGCGGCAGCCGCTCGGACATCCTGTCGATCGTCGCGGCGCCGCTCTTCGTCCTGATGATTCCGATCTTCGACACCGTGCTGGTCACGGTGACGCGGATCCTGTCGGGCCGCTCGGCGGCGCAGGGCGGCCGCGATCATTCGTCGCACCGGCTGGTCGCGATCGGCCTGTCGGAGCGGCGCGCCGTCGCCGTCCTGTGGCTGCTGGCGGCGATCGGCGGTGCGATCGGCATCGCCTTCCACCAGGTCAGCTCGACGTGGGGAGCGCTCGCGGCCCTCACCTTCCTGGTCGCGATGGCTCTGCTCGCGGCGCACCTGTCGGCCGTCCGCGTCTACGACGAAGCCGACGCGCGCGTCCAGGAAAACCGCCTCACGCCGATCGTCGTCGACTTCATGTACAAGCGGCGCGTCGCCGAGGTGCTGCTCGATTTCTGCCTCGTCACGATCGTCTACTACGGCGCCTACAAGCTGCGCTTCGAAGATCCCGAAGACTTCATGAAGAACTTCGCGACGTTTTCGCGCTCGCTGCCGGTGGTGCTCGCCGCGCAGCTCGTCGCGTTCTTCATCGTCGGCGTCTACCGCGGCATGTGGCGCCACTTCGGGATGATGGACACGATCACCGTCGCCAAGGGCGTCTTCGTCGGCGCGGTCACCGCCCAGCTCGTGATCCTGTACGTCTATCGCTTCGAGAGCTATTCGCGCACCGTGTTCGTGATGTACGGCGTCCTGCTGCTGCTCGCGGTGACGCTGTCGCGGGCGTCGGTGCGGCTGGTCAGCGAATACATCCAGCGCCGGCGCAACACCGGCACGCGCGTGGTCGTCTACGGCGCCGGCGACGGCGGCACGCTGGTGATGCGGGAGCTGCAGAGCCAGCCCGAAGCGGTCCGCCTGCTCGGCTTCGTCGACGACGACCCGCGCAAGGTCGGCATCCGCGTCCACGGATTCCCGGTGCTCGGCGACTTCGCCGCGCTCGACCGGCTGGTGCGCCAGAGCGGCGTCGATCGCGTGGTGGTGAGCGACAGCCAGCTCGCCGGCGCGCGCCTTGCCGAACTCCGCGACCTGTGCTCACAGCACGGCGTCGCGCTCACGCGCCTGCGCGTCGGTCTCGAAGAGCTCGTCGTCGTCGCCTCCGATCCGCCGTCGAGCCGCTCGCACCTCCGCACCGTCGAGCGTTGATCGCTCACCCCCGCCCGATCGCCCGCCATGCTTGATTTCCTGAAGGAGACGATGCGGCCGTCGAGCATTTCGTGCGTGCTGGCGCTGCTGGCGCCGGGCGTGGTGATGCTGTTCGTGCCGTCGCTGGCGCGGTGGGGCAGGCGATGGACGATCGCGGTGTTCGTGTTCTACGCGGTGTTGAGCACCGAAGCCGGCGCCGGGACGCTCGCCCGGACGTTGACCGGCGGCTATCAGCCGCTCGAGACCGCCGAGCAGGCGCATGGCGCCACCGTCGTCGTGCTGCTCGGATCGGGGAGCGTCAATCTGCGCGCGCGAGGGCGGCAGCTGTCGTCGGTGAACATGTCCGCGGGGCTGCGTGTGCTCGAAGCGGCGCGCCTGTTCGATCTGCTGAAGGGGCCGACGATCATCGCGTCGGGCGGCGTCACCGAGCCGGACGCGGCGGCGGCTCCCGAATCGCTGGCGCTGCAGCGCGCGCTCGTCGATCTCGGGGTGCGGGCCGACCATATCCTGCTCGAGTCGCAGTCGCGGAACACGCGCGACGAAGTGCTGATCGTCAAGCGGATGCTCGCCGAACGCGGGGTGACCGGCTTCGTTCTGGTGACCTCGCCGCTGCACATGCGCCGATCGGTGCTCGCGTTCGAGCAGCAGGGGATGCATCCGATTCCGTCGACCTCGGCGCTCGTGCCGGAGCACTCGACCCGCCGGCTCGGCGTGCTGCCGAGCGAGATGTGGCTGGCGGTCGGCGACGCCGCGCTCTACGAGTGGGCGGCGCGCGCGTACTACTGGTGGAACGGGTGGCTGCGCTGATGGGCGCCGGTCAGTCGCGGCGCAGCTGCGGCTCGCCGATCTGGATCCCGACGCGGCGCAGGTCGGCGCTGCCGGCGAGGTAGAGCGCCGGCTGCCACGTGCGATCGACCTTGAGGTCGATCCGCTTGATCCGCGAGGGCGGCTGGACGTCGGGCACCGCGACGTTGATGAGCGCCCAGTTCGCGCCGACCAGCGTGCGCCCCGCGCGGACGCCTCCGATCATCAGTTCCACGCCCATCGGTTTCGCGGTCCCTCCATTGGCCGGCAGCCGCACCGGCAGATAGACGCGCGTCACGTCCGCGGGCACGAACAGGCTCGCGTACTCCTCCGTCCAGCGCGCACGCGTCCCGTCCTCCGTCGTTTCCCAGCCGTACAGTCCATCGACCGCCTGTGATTCAGGCGGGCCGCCGGCGCCGCGTGCGATGAGCGGCGGCGCGGCCGCGACAATCACGACCGCTGCCGCGGCGGCGAGCCGTGACCATCCGCGCCGCGAGGTCGCGGAGCCGATCGCGCGCGAGGCGCCCGGCTGGTTGAGCAGCGTCGATCCCGCCAGCGCCGTCATCAGGCCGAACTGCAGCCAGAACGGGTACGCCACCTCGCGGACGAGGAACGGGTGTCCGGCCAGGCAGGTGATCAGGAACACGAGCACGCCGCCGGCGACGCCGAGCAGTCTGCCGTCGCGCGGCACGCGGGAGACGGCGCGAGCGGCGCGAGCGAGGGCGGCGCCGAGCCAGATCGCGAACAGTCCGAGTCCCACGAGGCCGAGCTCGCCGCCGACCTGAAGAAAGTTGTTGTGCGCGTTCTCGAACCCGTACGACCACGCGAGCTGCGGCGACAGAAACAGCGGCGACGTCCGGTAGTACTGGCCGATGCCGACGCCGAACAGCGGCCGCGCCTCGATCATCCGGAAGCTGGTCGCGTTGAACTGCTCGCGGAATCCGACGCCGCGATAGCCTGGATCGGCTTCGAGCAGCCGCGCGCGGAACGCGGCGCCGCCGATCAGGACGAGGACGATGACCGCGAGCGCGGTCGCGCGGGCGCGGGTCGGGAACCGGCTCGTCGCCGCCCAGATGATCGCCACCGCCATCACCGCGCCGGCCGCACCGAGCGCGCTGCGCGAGCCGGACAACCACAGCCCGACGCCGCTCGCGGCGGCGAGGCACAACCACGGCACGCGCCGGCCGCCGCGGGTCCAGACGGCGATGCCCAGCGCCAGGCACGCGGTCATCGCGAAGTAGCTGCCCGCCGCATTGACGTCGCCGACGTGGCCGCTGACCCGGTAGCCGTTCAACCGGAATCGCGCGACCGCCGCGGCCGAGCCGATCCCTTGCCACAGGAGGACGCTGGAGAACGCGGCGACGGCCGCGGTGACCGCCGACGCGAGCGGCAGCGACACCGCCAGCGACGGCGATCGGCGGAACAGCGTCACCGTGGCGACCGCCAGGCCGATGCCTTCGAGCAGGCGTGCACCGTCGATGAACCCGATCCGGTCGGTGATGAAGAAGTACATGTGCCAGATCTGATCGAGGTTCGTGCGCAGCTCGCCGGGAAACCTCCCGAGCTGCCACGCCAGGCCGGCGATCGACGCGCCGATCGCCGCGGCCAGCAGCCACGCGGCCGCGGGCGCGGCCACGCGTGGTCCGCGGCGATCGGCAAACGGCCGCAGCAGCCATCCGGCGAGGAAGGTCACCACCACCGCCTCGCCGATCCTGAAATCGCGGACGCCGATGAACGGCGCCAGCAGATCGGCGAGCGGCGCGAACACCGCGACGCCGAGCAGGCCGTACACGGGATTCAGCAGCGTCACCGCGAGCGTGATGCCGACGCCGAGCTTGATCGGCCAGTCGACGTTCGCGATCACGATCGGGGCGGTGAGGGCGAACGGGAGCGCGACGATCAGGAGGCGCAGCGGCAGCGAACGCCACACCAGCGCGGACGCCGGGGCATCCGCGCGGGCGGTGTCATGCATCGGTGCGCGCGCGTGCTCGCAACGCGGTGAGCTCGTCGATCGCCGCGGTCAGCGCCTTCTCGAGCGCGTCGACGCGCAGGTCCTGGCGTCGATCGCGTGCGAGCGCGGCGTCGGATCGCTTCAGCACTTCGTCGGCGACGCCGTTGATCGCGCCGGAGAGGCCGCGCAGCAGGCCGGCGACGTCGCGATCGCGCGTGTCGACGTACGGCGTCACCTGCTGCAGGAACTCGACGAGCAGGCTCTGGAAGCGGATCAGCTCGGCGATCGTGTCGTGCAGCACGGTCAGCGTGCTGGCGATCGAGGCCCGCGTCTCGCGCGCGACCGGGACGTTGCGATTGAGGTGATCGACGACCGCCGAGTTGAACGCCTGCTGCTGCTCGAACAGCGGCGCGATCGCCCGCCGGACGCCGTTGATGAAGCCGCGCCGCAATCCGGTGGCCGGCGGCGGCGCGATCTGCCAGAGCGTGTTGAGCGGCGTGATCTGGTGCTCGTCGGGGACCGGCGGCGGCTGCGGGAAATCGCGCGGCAGCTGCTGGATCGCGCGATCGAGCCGGGTCAGCGCCTCGTTGTAGGCGCGGTCGGCCGCGGCGCGCTCGGCCTTGAGTCCTTCCAGATCGTCCGGGCTCGTCGGCACCTAGCGCCCGACCAGGCCTTCCACCGGGCTGCTCGCGTTCGCGTACATCTTGCGCGGAATCCGCCCCGACAGATACGCCAGCCGTCCGGCGCGGACCGCGAGCTTCATCGCTTCGGCCATCGCGACCGCGTCGCGGGCGCCGGCAATCGCCGTGTTCATCAACACCGCGTCGGCGCCGAGCTCCATCGCCAGCGCGGCGTCCGAGGCCGTCCCGACGCCCGCGTCGACGACCAGCGGCACGCGCGCGAACTCGCGGATGATGCGCAGGTTGTTGACGTTCTGGATGCCGAGGCCGGAACCGATCGGCGCGCCGAGCGGCATGATCGCGGCGGCGCCGGCGTCTTCGAGCTTGCGGCACGCGATCGGATCGTCGCTGGTATACGGCAGCACGACGAAGTCCTCGCGGACGAGGATGCGCGTCGCCTCGAGCAGCGCCTCGTTGTCCGGGAACAGCGTGCGCTCGTCGCCGATCACTTCCAGCTTCACCCAGTTCGACAGCCCCGCCTCGCGGCCGAGGCGCGCGGTGCGGACGGCCTCGTCGGCGGTGTAGCAGCCGGCGGTATTGGGCAGGATGAAGTACTTCGACGGATCGATGAAGTCGAGCAGCGACTCCTTCGATCGGTCCGAGATGTTCACGCGCCGGACCGCGACCGTGATCATTTCGGTCCCGGACGCTTCATGCGCCTGCACCATCACCGCCGGCGACGCGTACTTGCCGGTGCCGACGAACAGCCGCGACGTGAATGTTTTTCCCGCAATCGTCAGAAGATCCACGGCTCTTTACCCGCCCCCGACAAAATTCACGATTTCCACTTCGTCGCCGGCCTGCACCATCGTGCGGCCGAACGCCTCGCGCTTGAGCACCACGAGGTTATGCTCGACGGCGACGCGGCGCGCGTCGATCTCCAGCTGCGTCAGCAGATCGGCCACGGTCAGCGGACCGGCCACCTCATGCGTGTCGCCGTTCAACGTGATCTGCAATTTACAACTCATTTTAGTCGGTTTCGTATCAAGATGGTGGGATGCGCTTCGACCGTTCGGCCGCCGCGGCGTGGTATCGGCGCAACCGCGCGCGCTCCCGCGCGCTGTTCGACCTGCTCGACGAGGAGACCTACTACAGCCGCCCGATCGCGCTCCGCCATCCGATCGTCTTCTACGAAGGCCACCTGCCCGGCTTCAGTTTCAACACCCTGATCAAGAAGGGCCTCGGCCGTCCGAGCATCGACGCGCGGCTCGAGACGCTGTTCGCGCGCGGCATCGATCCGCACGAGGCCACCGCGAACAAGGCACGGCTGCCGGGAGCGGCGGGAGCACCAGGCCGGCCGGAGGGCTGGCCGTCGCGCGACGAGGTCCACGCGTTTGCGGACGAGGCCGATCGCCAGGTGCTCGACGCGCTGCTCAACGCCGACGTCGACCGCCCGGGCGATCCGCTGCTCGATCGCGCCGAGGCGGTGTTCACGATTCTCGAGCACGAGGCGATGCATCAGGAGACGCTGCTCTACATGTGGCATCGCCTGCCGTTGGCGCAGAAGCGCGCGCCGGCCGGCTATCGCCCCCGCGTCGGCGCCGCGCCGCCGCGCAGCGAATGGATCGAGATTCCTCCCGGCTGCGCCACGCTCGGCGTCGACCGCGACGCGCACCCGTTCGGCTGGGACAACGAACATCCGGCGCTGAGCGCGAACGTGCCGGCGTTTGCGATCGAGCGGCACGACGTCACTAACGAGAGGTTTCTCGACTTCGTCGACGCCGGCGGCTACGCCGATCCGCAGTGGTGGCGGCCGGCCGACTGGGAATGGCTGCAGCGCGAGGCGATCGCGCACCCGCTGTTCTGGGAACGTCACGACGAGGCGTGGCACTGGCGCGGGATGTTCCATCTCGTGCCCCTGCCGCCGGCGTGGCCGGTCTACGTGAGCCATGCCGAAGCCGCCGCGTACGCAAGCTGGCGCGACGCGCGTCTGCCGACCGAGGCGGAGTTCCAGCGCGCCGCGTACGGATCGCCGGAGGGCGAGCGCCAGCATCCGTGGGGCGACGCGCCGCCCGATGCCGCGCGCGGTGTCTTCGATTTCTCGAGCTGGGATCCGGAAGCCGCCGGCAGCCATCCCGACGGCGCGAGCGCCTGGGGCGTCGAGGATCTGGTCGGCAACGGCTGGGAGTGGACCGCGACCACCTTCGGTCCGTTTCCCGGCTTCACCGCGATGCCGTCCTACCCGGAATACTCGGCCGACTTCTTCGACGACGAACACATGGTCATGAAAGGGGCGTCGACGGCGACGGCGCGGGAACTGTTGCGGCCGACGTTCCGCAACTGGTTCCGCGCGCGCTATCCGTACGTGTATGCAACCTTCCGTTGCGCCAGGTAACGCGGCCGCGCCGGCGCCGGCCGACTCGCTCGCCGGCGACGTCCAGTACTATCTCGCGCTGGCCCCTCGCCAGCTCCCGTCCCGCTACTTGTACGATCCGCTGGGCTCGGCGCTGTTCGAGGCGATCTGCGAGCTGCCGTGGTACCGCATCACCAAGGTCGAGCGGGCGCTGCTCGCGCGCCACGGCCGCGAGATCATCGCCGCGGCCGCCCCGTCGGTGCTCGTGGAGCTCGGCCCTGGCAGCGGCGACAAGCTCGGCGCGCTCGTCACCGCCGCCGCCCCCGGAATGCCGCGCCTCACGGTGCACCTGGTCGACGTCTCGGCCGCCGCGCTCGACCTCGCCACGCGCACGCTCGGTGCGCTCGACGCGAAGCTCGACGTCGTCCCGCATCAGGCGACGTATGAAAACGGCCTCCTCGACGCGATGTCGCTCAGGCGCGCGAGCGACCGGACGCTGACGCTGTTCCTCGGCTCGAACATCGGCAACTTCGATCCGCCGGGCGCCGACGAGTTCCTGCGCGGCGTCCGCGCGTCGCTCGTCGCCGCCGATACGCTGCTCGTCGGCACCGACCTGGTGAAGCCGGAGCGCGATCTGCTGCTCGCCTACGACGATCCGCTCGGCGTCACCGCGGCGTTCAACCGCAACCTCCTCGTCCGCATCAATCGCGAGCTCGGCGCCGACTTCGACGTGAGCGCCTTCCACCATCGCGCGGTGTGGAACGCCGAGGCATCGCGCGTCGAGATGCACCTGGTCGCCGCGTCCGCGCAGCACGTCCGCATTCCCGGCGCCTCGCTCGACGTCGCCTTCGAGGCCGGCGAGACGATCTGGACCGAGAGCTCGTACAAGTACGAGCCCGACGCGGTGGTGCGGATGCTGGAGCGTGCCGGGTTCCGCCTCGTGACGCAGTGGCTCGACCCGGCCGAAGGGTTTGCGCTGACCCTGGTCGAGGCCTGCTGACCGCTTCGGTCTCCACCGCCGCGCAGCTTCTCAATCCAGCCGCATTGAACGGACCCGCGCCGGGCGCGCTGGCGCGACCGTCGAGTTGTGTTGTACCTTCGATGAGATCCTATGACTGTTGCGACCGCCGCTCTGGGCGTACCCGGTTACACGTTTGCTGATTTGCACGAGCCCGAGCGGCTCGCGTCGTTGTACGAGCGGTTCTGCGAGGAGACGGCGGCGTCGGATCCCGCCCTGTGGGCCGCGTGGGACGCGTATCGGCGCGCACCCGACGCACCGCCTCCGCCGGTGGCGCTGTCCAACCTGCTGATCGCGATGGCGCCGCACGTCAGCCGTTTCGTCGATCGGCTGTTCGACGTCGAACGGCCCGCGTCGACGATCGCGGCCGCGACCCGCGCCCAGGACGACCTCTTCCGCTTCAAAGTCGACTTCGTCCGCCGCCGCGCGCTGCCGCTGCTGAAGAACGGCGCGCACGTCGTCTCGACACCGGAGGACGATGCGATTGTCGAGACGATGATCGCGGGCGTATCGGCGCCCGATCGCGAGCTGGCGATCGCCCGCGCCGGCTGCGCACTGCTCGACAGTGAAAAATCCAATCAGCAATCAGCAATCGGCAATCAGCAATTCGAGGCGCTGAAACGCTGGTGTGCCGCGCGCGTCCACGACCGCGCCTATCGCGACTGGGTGATCTTCCGCTTTCCCGAGAACGTCGAGCCCTTTCACCTCGTCGAGGTCCAGCGCCCCGATCCGGCGCTGCCCGAAGCGCAGGTCGGGCCCGACTGGCGGCTGCGGCGGCGCGACGGCTTCACGCTGACCGATCCGCGGATGCGGCCGCGCGAAGTCCTCAGCGAGATCCACTATTGCGTCCTCTGCCACGAGCGCGACAAGGACTCGTGCTCGAAGGGGCTGCACGACAAGACCGGCGCGGTCACCGTCAATCCGCTCGGCATCGCGCTGGAGGGCTGCCCGCTCGACGAGAAGATCTCGGAGATGCACACGCTGCGCAAGGCCGGAGACGCCGTCGGCGCGCTCGCCCTCGTCATCGTCGACAACCCGATGTGCCCCGGCACCGGCCACCGCATCTGCAACGACTGCATGAAGTCGTGCATCTACCAGAAGCAGGAGCCGGTCAACATTCCGCAGATCGAAACCGGCGTGCTCACCGACGTGCTCGCGCTGCCGTACGGCGTCGAGATCTACGGCCTGCTCACGCGCTGGAACCCGCTCAACGTGCGGCGTCCGTATGCGCTGCCGTACAACGGCAAGAACGTGCTCGTCGTCGGTCTGGGTCCCGCCGGTTACACGCTCGCGCATTACCTCGCCAACGACGGCTTCGGCGTCGTCGGCGTCGACGGCCTGAAGATCGAGCCGCTGCCGGAGGACATCACGGGAACCGCGACCACGGCGCCGCGGCCGATTCGCGACTGGAGCGAGATCTACCGGCCGCTCGACCGGCGCGTGCTCGAGGGGTTCGGCGGCGTGTCCGAGTACGGGATCACGGTCCGCTGGGACAAGAACTTCCTGACGCTCCTGCACCTGACGCTGGCGCGGCGCCGCGGCATCCGGATGTACGGCGGCGTGCGATTCGGCGGGACGATTCCGATCGAGGATGCGTGGGCGTACGGATTCGATCACGTGGCGATCGCCGCGGGCGCCGGCAAGCCGACGATCATCGACATGAAGAACAACCTGATCCGCGGGGTCAGGAAGGCGAGCGACTTCCTCATGGCGCTGCAGCTGACCGGCGCGTTCAAGCGCGATGCGCTGCCGAACCTGCAGGCGCGGCTGCCCGCGGTCGTGATTGGCGGCGGCCTGACCGCCATCGACACCGCGACCGAGCTGATGGCGTACTACCCCGTGCTGGTCGAGAAGGTCCTCGCCCAGTACGAGACCCTGACCGCCGGGTCCGGCGACACGCCGGTGCGCGCCTCGTACGATTCCGAGGAGCTCGAGCTGCTCGACGAGTACCTCGCGCATGGCCGTGCGGTGCGCGCCGAGCGGGCGCGCGCGGCGGAGGCCGGCGAGGCGCCCGACTTCATCCCGCTCGTCCGCAGCTGGGGCGGCGTGACGATCGCCTACCGCAAGCGCATGGTCGACTCGCCCGCCTACCGGCTGAATCACGAAGAGGTGATCAAGGCGCTCGAGGAAGGCATCGTCTTCGCCGAGAACCTCAACCCGACCGAGGCGGTGCCGGACAGCAACGGCGCGCTCAGCGCCGTTGTGTTCAATCGTGAAGGCCGCGACCTCTTTCCAGCACATTGGGATCCTAAGCTTAGAATTCCACGTGGACAAGTTGTCGCG
>JADMIO011509803.1_pt1 | contig 19552 bp, 12 predicted proteins | sample 8958161 | NCBI WGS metagenome assembly JADMIO01 (sample SAMN16585339, study PRJNA669376) | soil metagenome | isolation source: Crop rotation soil | place: USA: Cullars Rotation, Alabama | collected 2011
ACTTATTCCTGATTTTAAGGGGCAGTATGAAAATGTCGAACGCGTTATTGAAGCTGCTCCCGAAGTGATCAGTCATAATATAGAAACTGTTGAACGGTTAACACGCCAGGTCAGGATACAGGCAAAATACCGCCGCAGCCTGGAAGTATTGCGGTTTCTGAAAGAAAACGGCGTTCGTACAAAAACCGGTATTATGCTTGGTCTCGGTGAGACCAAAGAAGAAGTTATCCAATCAATGAATGATCTTGCTGCGGTAAACCTCGATGTGCTTACGCTGGGGCAATACCTTCAGCCTACAGCAAAACATCTGTCCGTTCAGCGTTTTGTGCATCCCGATGAGTTTGCGGAGTTCAGGGAGATAGGTTATTCCCTGGGTTTTGATTACGTAGAAAGCGGGCCACTTGTTCGTTCTTCCTATCACAGCGAAAAACATGTATTTAAAGGATATGGGAGAACCAAATGGCTAAACGAAAAAAGCAGTTGATTGCAGAATTTATGTTAACCCGGGTTTGCGTCTAACATAACTTACTGCCGTATTCTTTTTAGATTTTTAAAAAGTTTTTATTCTTTCTGATTTCTATTTATCCCACCACACCCTGGTACTTAAAACATCAGGACCCATTCTCGCTATGGCTTCGTCAACATTTGCTGTATTCACCGACAATTCAGAAGTTGGATAAGTAATCCTCCTGATGAATGTGCCATTCGGAACATCCGGGTTGTTTGGCTGCCCGTACGGATTCGGCGTTAATTCAGGATAGCCGCTCCTCCTGAAATTGGCAAAAGCCTCAGGACCATTTAAGAAAGACGCTATCCAGTATTCCGTATTGATCTGTTTTAATTCTGTTCCGGCGCTTAGTGGGTTTGCTGAAATATACGCATCTGCTGCCGCTGCATCTATTGCACAACCGGGGTCATAAGTGACCATTTGGTCCATGTGGGCTTTTATTCCATCCGAGAAATATTGCGCTGCGCTGCCTGTATTTATCCATCCCCTGAACCTTGCTTCGGCTAATAACAGGTTGGTTTGGGCCGCTGTAACAAAAAATACAGGCGAAGATATCTTTAAGATCCTGCGCCTGTCGGCCTGTGAATAATCATAAAAACTGGCAAGCCCGTCCGCAGCAGCCTGTGCTACAATAGTTCCATTATCAAAACCAATTGGCATGCCTATTTGAACAGCGGGATCAGTAGAACCCACGTCAACAGTTTGATCATTGCCGGAAGTGGCGCCAACATAACGGATGGCTATCGCAGGCAAGCGTGGATCATTATTGGTCTTCAGGTGATCTACAAATGGCTTAGCCAGGTAGAAGTTTGCTGCTTCGCTCCCATTGAGTGTACTGCCGATAGGTTGCGTGTAATTGGGGTCATGGCGCATATAGGAATTATCGGCATTGTCTGTAATTACACCGCCGTTAACAGCCGCGGTAATTGCAGCCTGTGCACCGGAAGCATCTGCTTTGGCAATACGCATGCCTGCCCTTAAGAGTAAAGAATAGGCAAATTTTTTCCATTTTGTTATATCGCCGGCATACAGCACGTCTGAAGATTCTATTGTGGCGGATGCATTTAATGCTGCGGCGGCTTCGGTTAGTTGTTTTATAATATCCGGATAAATATCCTGCTGGGCATCATATTTGGGGAAAAAAATAAGATCAGAATAACCCGCCCCGCCTTCATTGTAAGGAACGTCGCCATATTCATCCGTAAGTATCATAAATGCATAGGCCTGTAGTATCCTGGCCATGTTATAAAGGTTGCTTCTTGCAGCATCATCTTTTGTTTTAAGAAGAACATCATGCGTATTCTTTATCACATTCTGATAATATGCGCCCCATACCGATGCTGTTGTTGCATCCCTTGCGTCCTGGTTGAAATTTGCGCCCGCTAAAACGCCGCCGTTTGGTGTAATCATCTGCTGAACAATTCCTATATCATAAATCAATGTTCTTGTGGGGAAGGAAATATTGATAACGGCAGAGTTGAGCAACAATGCGGGATCGATCGCAGTAGGACTGGTTGTGTTTTGGTTCAGGTCCTCAAATCCTTTATCGCAGGAAGTTGTAAGCAGCAATAAAACAGTCAAACTATAATAAAGTGTTCTCTTCATGATTGCAGTTTTAAAATTTCACATTCAAATTAAATCCTAGTCCTCTTGTGGTGGGAAGTCCCGGTGATTCAAGCCCCGCCTGGTTGTCTGATGCAAAGCCGAATGTTTCGGGATCAATATTGTCAACCCATTTTTTTAATATCAGCACATTCTGGGCTACGAAATCAAGCTTTAACCCTTTAACCGGCCAGTTTGCAGGAATAAATCTGGTAAAATCATATCCCAGGCTTATCTGTCTTAGTTTCCAGTAGCCACCGTTATAAATAACCGGCTCAACGATCTGTTGAGAACGCAGGTGTTCCCAATAGGTTTGAACCGGCGCAACAATGGTGTTTGGATTACCATCCGGATCTACGCCATCACCGGTTACACCACCTTCTCTTCCTTCAAGCGTCCTCTTGTGTAACCCATGCCTGGTAGCATTAAAGTTTGTTCCGGAAAGCATCTTATTGCCCAGTTTATAATCTATAAAAACAGCCAGGTTTATTCCTTTATAATTAAAAGTATTCAGGAAGCCACCCATCCATTTGGGTAAAGCGCTGCCAAATAAAATAAGATCCGGGGTGCGCAGCGGTAACCCGTTTGACTGAAAGATCTGCTGCCCTTTGTCATTTCTTGCATAACCATACCCGGCAATCTGGCCCATTTCTTCACCCACAACATGCCTTACCTCTCCGTTAAATACATGCGTGCCGATCGTTATTTTCTCGCCCGGTGTATTTGTTATGATGCTGTTTACTTTGGTAATGTTATAAGAGGTGTTTGCGGTGAACTCCCATGTAAACACCCCATTTGTTATTGGTACAAGGTTCAGCAACACTTCAACACCCTGGCTGCGGCTTTTTCCACTGTTGATCCGGGTACTTACAAAACCGGAAGCATCAGATATCTGCACCGAAACGATCTGGTCTTTCGTTATTTTCCTGTAGGCGGCCACATCAAGATTTACTCTGTTATCAAACATCTTTAATTCAAGACCGATTTCTGTTTCAGCAGTGCGGCTTGGTTTAAGATCAGGATTGGGAACTACTGTTCCGGAAATAGTACCTGTAGCAACGGGTATCCCGGCCGGGTTATTAATAAGATTAGCGTTAACAGTATAGAAAAGCTGGCTGGAATAAGGTGCTACGTCACCGTCACTGCCCACTTCAGCATAACCCAATCGTATCTTTCCGAAGTTTAGCCAGGAGGCATTGCGCAGGTTTTCTGAGAAAAGGTAGGAGCCGGATATGGAAGGATATAAAATACTCCTGTTCTCGGGAGACAAGGTAGAAAACCAGTCATTGCGAAGCGTTCCGTTTAAGTAAAAGGTTTTGTTCCATGAAACTTCGGCGGAACCGTACAAAGAATTCACGCCTTGTTCAATTAATGTGTAAACCGGATCTTTTGAACGGCCATTTTGCACAGTATAAAGGTCACGAATAACAAAATCTGTTACAACTACATTATTGATGTCGGAACGTCTGAACATTTTGTTGCCACCTCCCGTAAGTGTGCCCTCAAAATTTGCAAACTGTTTTGTGGCAGATACCAGGAAGTCAAGATTCGATTCTCTGAAACGCCTCGACTCCTGTGTGTACACACCATTTACAAAACCCGGCGGGGCAGCGGGCCTTGAAGCCTGCCCGGTTGGAAAATTGTTCACGTCTTCATCCCTCGACCAGTAATCCTGTCCAAACCTGCCCTGAACAAAAAGCCAGCTAAGAATATTATACTTAACACCAATATTTCCAAATATCCGGTCTCTTTTAATGTTATGAAATTGCTCAGCCAATATCCAATAGGGATTGGTGCGGTTCATAAAGCGTGAATAGATATATTCATTGCCGGTAGCAGGATTGTATTTATTTGCATCCAATACACTTAATGGCATTGAATTAGCCATCGCCATTAAGGCCGTAGGTATAGAGTTATCCTGGTTAGCAATATTTGGCGGGTTCTCATTATCCTCCCTCGAATAATTTATATTACCAAAGAAATTAAACTTGTCAGTTAAGTCATAATTAAATCCAAGATTGAGTGATTTGCGATTAAAACTATTATTAGGAACGATGCCTTTGTAATCTGTGTTATTCAACGAAAGATATAAACCGCCGTTATCATTGGCAGCCGACATAGAAACGGTATTGGATATATTCTGACCGTTCCTGTAGAACTCTTTTATACGGCTACCCTGTGGCTCATAGGGAAGACCGTCAGTTTCGAATAAAGTTTGGGTCATTCCCGGTGCAAACTTCTCTCCAAAAGACCATTGTCCCGAGGTTGGGTTGGGGGTTGTTGGCCGAACACCATTTTCTCCCTGTCCATATTCCTTCTGGTAATCCGTAAAATCAAGTGGCGTTTCATTCATATAGTTCAGGTTATAGGTTACCCCTATACCTTTTGTTCTGCCTTTTGTTTTTGTGGTAATCATAATAACCCCATCTTTAGCACGCGAACCATATAAAGCTGCGGCAGGAGCGCCTTTTAAGATTGTCATATTTTCAATATCATCCGGGTTAATGCTCGACAAGCCATCGCCTCCATCGGCATACACCCCGCCGCCTTTTACGCTTATTGCATTATCGCTGAAATTGGTATTGTCAACAGGCACCCCGTTGATTACAATAAGAGGATTGTTTTGTCCTGAAATGGAAGATTGACCACGTATGCGGATCTTTGAAGTTCCACCCGGACCGGTACCCATCTGGGAGATATTTACACCGGCTACTTTGCCTTGTAACGCGTTCATTACATTGGGTGTACGGTTAATGGTCAGGTCATCAGGCTTTACATTGGTGGTGGAATACCCCAGCCCCCGCCTGCTTTTGCTGATACCCAAGGCAGTAACCACAACATCTCCGAGGCTTTGTTCATTACTGGCCAATACAGCATCAATAACCTGGCGTCCGTTTACTGCAAGCTCAATACTTATATAGCCAATTGAACTAAAAACAAGCGTCGCATCAGTTGCTGCATTAATGCTGTACCGGCCTGCAGAGTCTGTAGTAGTACCCGTTGTGGTATTTTTTATTGTAACAGATACAGCCAGGAGCGGTTGCCCGTTTTCGTCGGATACCTTGCCGGTTACTGTTTGGTTGTAGGCATCGGTTGAAATTAACAGAAACAGGAGATTTGAAATGATTAGTTTGGCCCTTACTCCGGCATACCGGGGTAGACATTTGTTTTCCATATAGCGAGTAATTTTAGCGATGAAGAACGCATGCTTTAAGCGTTCATTGAAACAAAATCCCTTTTCAGAATATCTTAACTCAAAATACAAAACTTCCGATAAACTCAAACGACGAATTTTACACAAAATGTAAAGAGTGTAAGGTGTTTCGGCGCCCGTGATGGTGTTCTGAAGTACCAAAGGGTAGTTCAGAAGTACTTTTTTGATGTACGAAGTAAAAATGCCCGGATAAGATGGTGTACGGCAATTACATAATTTTACCCCATGGAATTTGGAATAAGCACATTCGGTGAAATTGTTCCTGACCGCGTTGCCGGCAAAGCGATAAATGCGCATAAACGTGTCCAGGAATTATTGAAAGAGGCAAAGCTGGCTGATGAAATTGGTTTGGATGTTTTTGCATTAGGTGAGCATCACCGGGCAGACTATGTAATATCTGCTCCGGAAATGATCCTGGCTGCGGCTGCGTCAATTACAAAGAATATTAAATTTATAAGTGCAGTTACCGTATTAAGCTCCGCTGATCCTGTTCGCGTTTTCCAAAGTTTTGCTACCCTTGATCTCATATCAAACGGCCGTGCGGAAATCATGGCTGGCAGGGGTTCATTTATTGAATCGTTTCCTTTGTTTGGATATGATCTTCAGGATTATGATGAATTGTTCATTGAAAAACTTGACCTGCTGCTTAACATCAATCAGCATGAAAAACTCACATGGAAAGGAACACATCGAGCCGCAATAAATAATCTTGGCGTGTATCCAAGGCCATTGCAGCAACAACTGCCCATATGGATCGCCGTTGGCGGAACACCGTCTTCCGTGATACGGGCAGGTAGCTTAAATCTGCCTTTAACCCTTGCCATTCTTGGCGGAAGCCCGGTACAGTTTACTTCACTTACCAATTTATACAGGGATGCAGCGAAGAAGGCAGGCCATGATGTTGATAAACTTCAGTTATGCATTAATGAACACTTATATTTAGCTGATTCGGGTGAGCAGGCAAGAGATGAATTCTGGACTATTTACGGACCAATAATGAATAAGATCGGAAGAGAAAGAGGCTGGGCTCCGATGAACAAACAACAGTTTGAATATCTGTGTTTACCTGAAGGGCCATTGCTTGTGGGAAGTGTAAAAGAAGTAACAGAGAAGTTAATTTACCAGTATAAATTATTTAATAACACACGTTTTCTCGCACAAATTATTTCAGGTGATATCGCACATGAAAAAATTATGTATTCAATAGAATTGTTTGGCAAAGAAGTTGTGCCTGCAGTGAAAGCAGGAATTACTGCACCCATAATGCTTTGATAATGATAACACCACAGGAAGCAAAAACAATGGCTTTATCATTTGAAGGAACTGATGAAAAACCTCATTTTGAACGCACCGCCTTTACAGTCAACAAAAAAATATTTGCTACACTTTCACTTAAAGACAAAACGCTGAACCTGAGATTTACACCACAGGTTCAGTTTATTTTTTGTCCGCCGGGCAGCGATATCATCTTTCCTATCGATAACGCCTGGGGAAGGCAGGGCTGGACAACCGTTAATCTTGATAAAGCAACTAAGAAACTGGTGAAGTCTGCGTTGGCAGAAGCATACAGGCGTAGGAAAGAAAAATGATTTTGCAGCGTGCTTTTTATTAGGATAGCATTTAAGGATTTTTGTTTTATAGCATGATTGGTGAGCCTATCTGTTAATGCTGAAACACGCATTTTTTTCACCTCATCGTGCCCGATGATATTCCGGCAACCATTGCTGAATCATCGCCGTTGATCAACTCTATTTCTGTATATACTAAAAGCATAAAATTTTTCTCAAACTTAAGTAAATCAACCATGTCATTTCTTATCAACAAACTTTGGCTTAATTAAAGATAATCCGCATTCAGCATTCATCTTATCAACCAGGTGAACGGTAAGTTCAGGCGAAGTTGCCTCATCATGCATGTGCATAAAAAAATACAGTTCTTCAATACCCTTGCTTAACCAGTATTTCATGCGCTGTACCCATGCATCGATGCGTGTATAATCCGTGGGATGAAGACTGTTGCCTACATAACGGATAAATGTTTTTGGAATGGTAAGATGCATATGCGCGCAATCTCTCCTACCGGCTGTATCAGTAATCACAGCACCGATATTTAATGATTGAAGTGTTTCGAAAAATTGTCCGCCTGTATCTTCTTTAAACCATGCGGAGTGACGTACTTCGACGAAAAATTGTATGTCAGTTGGCAATGATCTTAAAAACTCAAATAACTCATCTTTGCGCTTTGGTGAATAGGCATCACTCACCTGTATAAATATCGGGCCGAGATGCCCCTTAAAGGCCACGACACCTCTTAAAAATTCTGTGACAAGAAAGGGTTTATCCGTAAGTTTTCCAAAATGCGTTACGCCTTTATACATTTTGGGGCAGAACAAAAAGTCTTTTCCGTTAGCCTCGAGGCCCCATTTGGCGATGCCCCTCTCGCCATAAATCTTATAATGCGTTGCATTTAACTCGATGCAGTTGTAATGCTGCACATAGTGTTTTAAGAAAGCTCTTTCCTTTGTTTTTTCGGGGTAGATCTTGCCAACCCATTCCGGCCTGCCCCATTTGGCGCAACCCACATATACTTTTGCATCTTTATTCTTTTTACCGGGCAGGATCTGCTTGTTAAATACCGGTTCTTTTGGCAAACTGAAATCAACGCTGATTAATGCTTCTTCAGGAACGCGCCCAAATTCCATAGAACAAATTTTATTAAAGATAGAAGCTAATAACTGAACCCACAGCGTGAAAAACTTGTTGACAGAGATTGAAGGAATTACAATTTATTTGCAAACTTCCATCCCCTAAAGGGAGAAATAAAGAAATAAATTGCGAAACGAAAGTATTGATAGAATAATTTGCTGAATGGCTGCCGGATAGAAGCGGAAAGCCCGGTGAGGATTTTGCGTGTTGGCTTGTGCCGGACTTGCAGCGAATAGCCGGAACAACAGTTCGATAGCATTACCAAAGCCGACAGCCCCAAATAATTATAAACTGAAAACCAAAAAATTAAAATGATTCTTTCTGACACACGCATTCTTGAAGAGATAGAAAAAGGTACTATTAAGATTGAACCTTATAACCGTGAAAGTCTTGGCAGCAATAGTTATGACGTTCATTTGGGCAGGTGGCTGGCTACGTACCGCGAGCATATTTTAGATGCGAAGAAGCATAACGAGATAGAATATTTTGAAATACCGGATGAAGGTTTTGTATTGTACCCGCATATTTTTTATTTGGGCACAACAGCGGAATATACCGAAACACATGCGCATGTTCCATTTCTTGAGGGTAAATCTTCCACCGGCAGACTAGGAATTGATATACACGCAACGGCGGGTAAGGGCGATGTGGGTTTTTGCGGTAACTGGACGCTGGAAATTTCTGTAAAGCAACCGGTAAAAGTATATAAAGGAATGCCTGTTGGACAGTTAATTTATTTTCCGGTTGATGGTGAGATCGAAGTAAAATACAATGAGAAAAAGAATGCCAAATATAGCCATCAGCCGGATAAGCCTATTGAAAGTATGATGTGGAAGAATAAATTTTAAGACGCGGGCGATGTGGGTTTTCTCCTGCGCTTGCTTCTGTGAATGTCTTCCGCTTCTTCAATGGTATGCGAGCTGCTGATGTCATCGTCTTTTTCAGCAAGCTTTGATAATTTTACAAAGAATTTTTTTAGTTTTTCCAATTCTTCGGGTGTAAGGTCTTCTACATCAATAAGCCTGTTACTTGCTCCTTTTGTAGCTGCGATCAGTTCATTTAATTTCAGATGAATCGCAATAGTGTCTTTGTTCTGCGATTGCTGAATAATAAACACCATTAAAAATGTAATAATGGTTGTCCCGGTATTTATTATAAGCTGCCACGTATCTGAAAATCCAAAAATGGGTCCGGTAAGCGCCCACGCTATGATCACAAGAAATGCGGTTATAAATGCAACAGGTTTACCCGTAACTTTTGTAACAACTGTTGAGAAATGATCGAATATGCTTCCGAGCCGTTTCTTTTTATGCTTACGATTGTTCATATTTTCGGTTTAAAACTTTTAGATTAGAGGTTGCGATTAATATGCGGTTAATTTAGCTTTTATTTTTTATGAAGCGATTTTTATTTGTAATGAGTTTAGCCTGGTTATCCGGTTACCCGTTTGCCCAAACCGACACCTCGATTATTAACGATACTAAACGATTTCAAAGTACGTTAAAGACAGAGTACGACAATCCTTACCATACACCGCTTGATGAAAAAGCGAGGAAAACTTTTAAGGGCATCAGGTTCTTTCCATTCAATGAAAAGCTTGTGGTTAATGCAAGGTTTGTAAGAACGTCAAAGGAAAAGCCTTTTCAAATGAACACTTCAAGCGGCATGCGCAAGACCTATGTGAAGTATGCGGAAGTATTTTTTATGATTGATGAAAAGGAGTATAAATTAAATGTTTATCAATCGCAGGATTTATTAAAGTCAATCGATTATAAAGATTATTTATTTATACCCTTTACTGATTTGAGCAATGGCAATGAAACCTATGAGGGCGGGCGCTATATTGATTTAACTATTCCGCAGGTTGACAACGTTGTCATAAATTTCAATAAAGCGTATCATCCTTACTGCGCCTATACGGATGGCTATAACTGCCCGGTTCCTCCGCCGGAAAATACCTTGCCTGTAAAGGTCATGGCTGGGGTAAGATTTTAGCTAGCGCATTCTTAGTTGATACGTTGGCCGTTACCAGTTGATGTTTGTTAAGGATAATGCCAATTATCATAGTTAAATATGATAAAAAATAATATAATAAAAAATATTTTAAAGAAAACTTATTACCTTTGAAACGTTTTTTAAGGGTTTAGGGTTGAAAAACCCCGCTTAGTCTTAGGCGGGGTTTTCTTTTTTATGCAATGATATTAGCTGAATATTAATATCAATAACCGAAGTTCACTCTTTAAAAAAATTATTCAGTTACTTTAACCCATTTGCCTTTTACACCACCACTGATTGTATGATCATACATTTCTTCGCAATACACGCCGGGCCAATAATACTTTCCGGGATAGGCTGCATTTAACTGCACGTAATAGGTTTTGCTTTCGTACGGCTTTAGGTCGAAATAATAATATACCCGGTCGTCACGAATATCCATATAGTCACTGGCTGACGATTGAAAACTGCCTTGGCTATTGTATAATCTTGTATTTAAGATTTCCCAGCCACCCGGAAATATTTCGCTCAATGCCATATTGGAGTATATAGTTCTTTTGCCCGGATTTGTAACTACAACCTTCGCTATAAAATCGGTGCCCTGCTTTATAGAATCAATATTAATAGCCGTGTTATTAGCATTGATGTAACGAACATCAACTTTTAAAATATCGGGATCATTTTTGTATGAGAGACTTTCACTACTTACAGGCTTGCCTTCATTGATCACTCTGACAAATAACGCATTGTTGCCTTTGTTTTGTAATTGAACTGTAGCTTTATCATTTTGCCATTGCAGCACATTTTGTGCAACAACGGTTTTAGCATTTATGCTGATATTTTGATCGCCGGATTTTCCTGTTACTATAACTTTTTGACCGGAAGGATTACTTCCTGCAAATGCTGCAATAGCAATCAAACTATATGCGGTTGTTTGGGTACTATACCAGCTTTCCTGGGATAATTGGGCGGATATTGATTTTACCAATTGCTGCGCTTCGGCCAAACGTTTCATTGTAACCAGGGTTTCCAACACCATTGCCTGGTCGCGCAGGCTACTGCCAAATGTTATGCCGGGATGTTGTCGTACCGGAAATGAAGCTTGCAGGCCGCTTATTAACTGCAGGGCTGATTTTGACTGACCGATCAACTGGTAGGCGGCAGCCAGGCGCCATTTTGCTTCAGGTGTAAGAAATTTCCACTCTTTTAACCTGTTCATTGCACCCAGTTCCGGTGTATTTGCCAGTGCTAACAAATATAGGCGGTATGCCTGCATAAGGTCGGTTCCGTACCATGGTGCTGTGGTCACATTCCATGCAAGCGCCTTGTTGCGTTCATATACTTTCCATTGTTGTAGCATGTTTTGTGAGACAGTGTAACCTTTGGATGCTGCTACCAATAAAAAATGTCCTGCATAGTTAGTTCCCCATTCATCGCTGTTGCCTTCATTTGGCCAATAACTAAAGCCTCCGTCAGGCTGTTGAAAATTATTCAGCTTTTGTATAGCAAGTTTAATATTTCTTTCAACCTCAGCCTTTTGCCTGTCATTCAAATCTATTAATTGATTTAATACCAATTGTGGAAATACTGCAGATGTTGTTTGCTCGATACAGCCATGCGGATAGGTGATTAAATACGTCAATCTTTTTTGAAGATTAATTGCAGGGATGCTTGAAATCTCCAGTGTTGCCCTGCTGCTTTGCAAATCGCCGATCATCGCTACAGTTGAACTCCACGATTGACCAGGCTGCAAGATTGTTTCTGTAACCCGTGTTGTATAAGGATTTGGATTTCTTACATCGATCTCTGTTTCATATAATGTTTTTTCATTACCACTTGCGGCGATGATTTTTATTTTACCAATACCTGTGGCATTATTCACCTTCGCATAAAAATATACTTGTTGCTCCCCCGTTTTTGTAAAGCTGAGATTTTGGTTGCCACTTGCAGTTATAAACGGATTTGCCTGAATACTTAGTGAAACATTCTTAATACTATTCTCCGTTGCGAAAACCGTAACCGGAATTTTTACTTCTTCACCGGGACCAACAACTCTTGGTAATGTTGGCAGAATCATTAAGGGCTTTTTCACTGTCACATTTTTCTCAGCCATTCCATAAGTCCCGCCATTTTCGGGACCGGCGGCGATAACCATTGCACGCACGCTGCCCATATAGGCGGGCAAGGTAAAATTGTGAGTTTTGCTTCCTTCTTTTATGGAAAATGGCCCCATGAATTGTACAACAGGCTTAAAGCGGTTTGCTCTTCTTGTATTGGTTGCAATGTCTGCTTCCCCATCACCCCCAATGGTTAGTATGCGTTGAATCTGCGAACCAAAGGCTCCGATCACGTCATCATAGATATCCCAGCTCTTTACACCAAGTGCTTCACGCGCATAAAATGCATCATGCGGGTTGGGTGTTTTAAAGCGGGTTAAATCCAGCAGGCCATCATCAACAATGGCAACAACGTAAGTCATACTTTTATTAGCGGCTTCAGAAACTGTGATACTGTTATTTACTTCAGGACGAATTACATCTGCCATTTTAATAACAGGCTTTAAAACTGTGTTCCTATCATCGATGATGATTGGAATTACGCCGTACATTCTTACCGGCAGGTCATTTACAGTTTGTGCATGCGGCTGAATGAGGCTTATATTCACATAAACATTCGGGCTCATTTCTTTTTCTGCTTTGAAAGAAAATCTTGTTTGCCCCTGTTCTGTATGCATCCAATATGTTTTTATCACCTTGCTTCCGCTTTCAATACTGATAAGTGCACGACCGCCCTTGCTTCCCGGGATTGAAAGGTTCACATCATCACCCACATTATATTTTTCCTTATCGGATGTAAATGAAAGCATTGCTGCAGCAGAGGGTTCACTGGCGCCGGCTCTTGCCTGCCAGCTATAATCATCAATAAAAAAAGTGCTCCCCGTTTTATGGCCGCTGTGCAGGTCTTTTACAAGTATTAAATATCTTCCCCAATCATCATCATTCATTTTAATATCATAAAAACCTTTTCCATTGCTTAACTGAACAGTATCCTTCTTAATGAATTTATTGTATTCATCCTGCGTAAAATTGCTGAGATCATCATCTTCATCCCACCACCAGCGCCATTGGATCTTATACAATTCGATTTGCATGGCTGAGTTTCCCTGCACAAATTTTCCTTCAGTGTTCACATCAACAATTTCAAAACGGTGTTGTTTGCCTGATTGCAGAAAACCCCATGTTTTATCGCCTTCAGGAATCGAAATACCCACATAAGAGGAATAAGGATTAAATGGCATTGAAAAATTATCGATACTAAAATTCCCGCCAGGTTCAAAAACTTTAACAACAAGATTTGTGAGTAGTTGACCGGGTGCATCTTCGCCCGCTTTAAAAGTTGGGTTCACTACAGCGGTGCCCGCTTCGTTTAATTGTCCATCAAAAATTGTTTTGGATTGCGAGGTAAAATTTGATGTGGGATCGTCGAACACGAAGCGATCAAGTTTTGGAAAAGTAGTTTTCTTTTTATAAAGCTGTGCATCAACCCTTGCCTTTAAATTCTGTGCGGTGGCGCCAAACAACCATCGCGCGGTAAGTGTTCCGTTAAGGATTGTATTTTTCCCCAAAGCATCTGTATTACCGAAGTCCAGGTTAATTTTCAGCCGATTCGGCATTACCGTTTCAATTTTTATTTTCTTCTCAAATACTGCACCCCCCGCCTTCACTTTACAGATCCAGTTGCCTGTTGGCGCATCAGCATCTGTTGCCATTCTGAAAACATTAAAACCATCATTTGCATTTGTCTGTACAATGCGTTTATACAACTGCCCCCTCGGAGAGATCATCTCCATCTCCAAAGGATAATCTTCAGGTAGTGGATTATTCTTATCATTAATAATGCAACTCAGGAACAAACTATCGCCCGGCCGCCATACGCCACGTTCTCCAAAAATGTATCCTTTAAGGCCGTTCTTTACTTCATCGCCGCTAACATCAAAGCGGCTCAATGGCAAACTGCTTCCGTCATCCAGCTTTAAATAACCAAACTGCTTCCCGTCTTTTGCGGTCAAAAGATAAGGTTTGCGTTTAAGTTCCATTATCGCCAGCCCATCGCCATCAGTTTTTGCTGTCGCTATAATCTGGTGCTGATAATCCAACACCCGCAGTTCAACGTTTTTCATACCCTCTGTTGAGACAATATCAGTCACGGCGACAAAGAGGTTTTTATTGGTTGAATATTTTGCTGTTAAACCAATATTGCTGGCAAGAATATTACGTGCGGCAAATTTTTCTTTGCTATAGTAAGAACTGAAGCAGGGGTTATTGCGTTGTTGCCAGTTGTAGCCATACGGATAATAATTATCATACCTGTTCCAGAAATCTTCGTCATCGTCCGGTGTATTTTCATTGCTTGTATTATAATAATACCAGTTATCCTCTTCATTATTTGTAACCGTATCACAACTGTATAAAGAATAGTCCGGACGAAAGCCAATGGTTACGCGATAAATGGCGCCGGGTTCTGTGCGAATAAATTTATCAAGATCAACGGAGAAAGCATTTCTATGATGAAGGTTTAAAGACTTGTCATCATCCAGCCGGAGTGTTGCTTCTTTAATGGGTTTGCCAACCCTACGAAGGTCTTCACCTCCGTTCAAATCATTCCACTGCAGGAACTGCGCAATATTGGTTTCGTAAATTTTAATTATTGAAATATCAACGGCTTTCAGGTTAATGGCTTCAAACGGCAACACCAGGCGTCCTGTACTATTTGGCAAAATATTTCCGTTGCCTTTGATTTTTACATTGGGTAACCGGTTCTCAAAAAACACGTTCGACGTATATGATTTATCTGTTTTATCTCCCCATTGATTTTCGATGCCAGGCAGAACATTTACAGTATAGTTTCCATCCAAAGCATCAGAAGCATAGAGTTTTACTTCACTGCCAAGAATAGTGTAGGCAGGGTTTTCAATGTCACTTATCGTTATTAAACCATCGAGGGCTTGACCTGCAGCTACAGGATCGCTGAATTGTACCAGGGCGTATTGCTCATCTTCATCAGAAGCACGCACCTCAAGCAGTTTAAAATCGCCAAGTGCAGGCACATCAATTTCTTTTTCACCTTTTTCATTAATGTTCAATGCATCTCCTTTCCATTGCAATAATAATTTTTGTGCATTGCCTGTACGCAAAATATTATTAATAACAAACTGGTGTTCCTTCGCGCTTTCGTTGTGTTGCCAGCTTACGGGAAGAACTTTTCCGCCGATGGATGCTGTCAGTAATTTTTCAATGTCTGCTGACTGTTCAACATCAGCCGTAAAAATTTTTCCATTCAAATTCATACTGGTTTTATTGCTACTGCGTAAACCATGCTCCTTTACTTCAAAGGACGGCTGTACAATCTGCACATTAAACCTGAACTTATTAAACGCAGAAGGGAGTTTTACAAGTTTGCCCAACTCAAAACTTACTTCATATAACTCTCCGGGCCTGAGGTCAGTATTTGGTTTGAATTCTATAGTACGGGCATCTACCCAATAAGCTTTTCCATCAACGGCAGGCGAGAAATTAAAAAGCTTTTGCTTTATTTCTTCATTTACAGCATGCATTGTTGAAACAGCTGAAGCCAGTTGTAAGCGCACTGTATTTTTTTTTGATATTACACCTGAAGTATAGGCATAAATATATCGGCTGAATGCGGGATCAACCTCTATGAGCATTGGTTTATTACTGCACGAAAAAATTAAAATAGTAAGTAATAAAAAGCCCATACGATTAAGAACCGCAGGTTTGATGAATTCTTGCATGTTGAAAGTTTATATATCGGTCTTCCGGTATTGAACCGCCGGCCTTAGTTAAATGAAGCTGAATAAATGGCTTATCTAAATTAAAGAAGTGGATGGATTGCCAAAAAAGAAATATTTGTTAAGTATTAAATATAGTGCAGCAGCGGAGTTGAAATTTATTAACCAGCCCGGCTAATGTTTATACATCAATCTTCCCAAACTTTAAGCCCTTCGCTGCAGTTAGCACAAATGTCAATATTCTTGCGGCTCTTCATCAGCTCCCGCCTGAATTGTTTGTAATTATCATTATGCCATATCTCTTTAAAGGATTGCATTTGCAGGTTGCCTAAGCGATGCATGGCATCTTTATCAAAACAACAGGGTACCACCATGCCATCCCAGGTAATGACATTGGCGTGATGCAGTTTCCAGCAATGGTTTTTCATACCGCTTTTGCTTTGCATTTTTCCATCAGCATCTTTACGGTAACGGCTGTATTTATCAATTGTGGGAATAAGATTGTGCGGATCATTTTCATAATCGTAAACCTGCGCTGTTTTGAAACGAACCTGGTCTACACCGATTTCCTTTGCAAGTTTTTTTATGTCTTCAATTTGATGCTCGTTTGGTTTTACAACGAGGAACTGGAAAAAAACAAAGGGTGTTTTGCTCTTCAATTCTTTTTTCCATTTAATAATATTGCGCGCCCCCTGTAGAACTTTATTAAGGTTGCCGCCAACACGGTATTGTTTATAAACATCCTGCGTAGTACCGTCAATAGAAATTATCAGGCGGTCGAGCCCGCTTTCCACTGTTCGTTTTGCTTTTTCATCGGTGAGATAATGTGCATTGGTTGAAGTTGCTGTATAAATACCTTTGTCATGCGCATACTTCACCATTTCCAGGAAATCAGGATTCAAAAAAGGCTCACCCTGGAAATAAAAGATAAGGTATAAAAGGTCTTGATAGATATCATCGATCGTTTGCCTGAAAAAATCTTTTTTAAGCATGCCTGTTGGCCGCGTAAATGCCCGCAAACCGCTTGGACATTCGGGGCAGCGGAGGTTGCACGATGTTGTTGGTTCAAATGAAACAGATATGGGATATCCCCATTGTACAGGTTTTTTCAGCAGTTTGCTTAACTGGTAGCTTGCCATTACTTTCGCTGCATTTACGCTACGGCGGAAAGTAAGTTTTGAAAAAAGGTTTTTTGTATCGTTCCAGTTATAATATCCCATATAATTGCCAAAATTACGGGTATCAGCTTTAAATGAGGTATTTAGTAAGTAAATCCCCTGCCAAGATATGATCCCCGAGGAGAAACGAGCAGCAGCTGCACCGAAACTATAAAAGGGAGGTAATTGCGGCGCTACACCTTAAACGGGAAATGTTTACATCATCATTCAATTTTATGATTTCATTACAATCATCTGCACGGTTGTTCATCACAAAACATTACAATTGCCAAACCAAATTTTCGTTTTATATTATTCTAAAACAATAGAAGGCTTATATGGCCAGGCGCAAAATTTCAAAGAAGAAGGCGGTCAATAAGGCCTTAATAATTATTACTGCAATTGTTGCAGCGCTTGGAATTTATATTTTCATCGCTTATAATGCCAGGCAAAAAGATGAGGCCCGCTTTGCTTTATATCCTGATTTCGGCATTGAATTACCCCTCGGTTATAAAATTCATGGTATTGATGTAAGCAGCTACCAGGGCAGTATTCACTGGCCGGCCGTGGCAGAAATGCAGGACCAGGATGTGACTATAAAATTTGCTTTTATTAAGGCGACAGAAGGTTTAAAAATGGTTGACAGGCAATACAAGCGTAACTGGCAAAAAGCAAAAGAAGCAAACATAACAAGAGGTGCCTATCATTTTTTTATCGCTACAAAAAGCGGGAGGCTACAGGCGCAGAATTTTGTAAAAACGGTTAAGCTGCAACCCGGAGACCTGCCACCTGTACTTGATGTTGAAGAACTGTATGGCGTACGGCCGGATAGTATGCGTAGCCGTGTAAGTGCATGGCTGAAAGAAGTTGAAAAAGCGTATAATGTGAAACCGGTTATATATACAGGCGCTTCTTTTTATAAAAATTTCCTTGGCCATGATTTTGATGAGTACCCGTTGTGGGTGGCGCACTATTTTGTAAAAGAAAAGCCCGGCGTTGCTGATGGCTGGAGTTTCTGGCAGCACAATGCGACCGGTAAGATAAACGGCATCAGAACACGTGTTGATTTTAATGTATTCAGTGGAGACACACTATTGTTTAAAAGTTTACTGATTCACTGATATTTTTGAATTTTTACTTTTGATCAATGGAATATATATCCCATCTTAAAAAAGATAAAAAACTGGCTGTTTTTATCAGCGAGCCCTTACATGAGCGCATTAAGCCGCACAAAAACATCCCCTTACAATTAACAGGTAATATTATGGGCCAGCAACTAAATACGAAAGTTGCAGAAATTATCTATAACCGCTTTCTTGCCTTATATAATAATAAAGAACCGACGTTGCAGCAGGTTTTAGATACATCAAATGAAACCCTGCGTAATATCGGCTTATCCAATGCAAAGGTGCATTATGTTAAAAATGTTGCGGCTTTCTGCGTTGAACATAAGATCACTGATAAAAAGCTGCATGCCATGAGCAATGAAGAGATCATTGCATTGCTCACACAAATAAAAGGTGTTGGCAAATGGACGGTAGAAATGCTTTTAATGTTTGCACTTGGCCGCGAAGATGTTTTTTCTGTTGATGATTATGGCGTACAGTCGGCCATGATAAAAATTTATAAGTTACAAAAATTAGACAAAAAACAATTGCGCGAAAGGCTTATTAAAATCTCAGGTAAATGGTCTCCTTACAGAACGTATGGCTGTTTATATTGCTGGCATTGGAAAGATAATACTCCTGCTGTAGTGAAGAAATAATCAATCTGCTTTAAAAGGTAACAACCAGCTTTTTAAAGTTATAGCATAGCAAAGTGGAAGGAGGAGAAATAAGAAATGACTTCAAATAAATTCATCCAGTTGACCCTTCAGAATCCGACCAGACAAAAGGATCTGTTACGAAATTATAGACAGGTTTGGTTATGAAATTCAAAAAGTCTTAATAGCTGACATAGCGAAGTAATTAGGTATTCATTAACATGTAAATATTGTTTTAGTCAATCCCATACTTCCTTTTCTGTTCCAGCGTCAAAGGTGCTATCCTGTCGCTCTTAAGATATTCTTCAAAAGAAACAATTTTCCACAGATGGGCAGTACCATCGTCAGAACCTGTAAGAATGTTTTTGCCATCCGGCAAGAATGCAACAGACCGAACCGCTTCTGAGTGGCCTTTAAATTTCTGCATCATGGTTCCTTGCAAATCCCACAGGCTGGCAGTTTGATCCTTAGAACCTGTAAGAATATTTTTACCATTGAGAGAGAACGCAACAGATAAAACATCGCCGGAATGGCCTTTGAATTCGCGGAGCATGGTGCCCTGCAAATCCCACAGGCTAGCTTTTCGACGAGAACCTGTAAGAATGTTTTTACCATCGGGAGAGAAAGTTACAGAAGAAACCGCCCCTGAATAGGCTTCAAATTGCTGGATCCTGTTTCCCTGCAAATCCCACCGGACACTACCACCACTAGAACCTGTAAGAATGCTTTTGCCATCGGGAGAAAAAGCCACACACCGAACCCATCCTGAATGGCCTTTGAATTCGCGGAGCATGGTGCCC
>JADMIO011418035.1_pt1 | contig 19550 bp, 8 predicted proteins | sample 8958161 | NCBI WGS metagenome assembly JADMIO01 (sample SAMN16585339, study PRJNA669376) | soil metagenome | isolation source: Crop rotation soil | place: USA: Cullars Rotation, Alabama | collected 2011
CCGCCGCCGGTCCACTTCCCTTCTCGGCGGGGCGAACACCAGCGTGCCGTCGGGCGCGACCGCGAAATTGGCCGCGCCGTTGTCGGGCGACGCGGCGACCGTCACGTCGAGGCGCTGCGGCGTGCCGCTGACAGTCCCTGACGCGGCGTCGAATCGCATCGTGTGCAGCACGCCGCCGACCGCATAAACCAGCGCGCCATGACCGTCGTAGCATGCCGCCGAACCGCCCTCGATCAGCGTGCGCTGCTCGTTGGTGTCGAGCTTGAGCCACGCGACCTGCGGCGCGCCACCATCCGAGACGATCGTGAACAACAGCGATCGGCCACCGGGAAGAAACTGCGGCCATGCATAGAGGCGTTCGTGTCGCGCGCGATCGGGCGCCTTGATGAGACGCGCGTCACCACCCGCGGACGAGACCTGATGCAGGCCTTCCGTCGATGCGAAGACGATCGAATCGCCGTGCCACGTCGCGCCGCTCGGGCGGTTGGCGGTGGTGGCGATCGCGACCGATGCGCCGCCGTTAAGCGGCACTTTTCTGACGCCCTGGTCATCGAAGAAGCCGACCCATTGCCCGTCTGAGGAAAAAAACGGATTCGACGCCTGCCGTCCCGTGGACACCAGCACCGGTTCCTGCTGTGCCAGGTCGCGGACCCACAGGTTGCTGCTCGATAACGTCAGCGCCACGTGCGTGCCGTCCGGCGACAACGCAAGATAGGTCGAGCCGATCGTCAGGACGGTCGGCGCGCCCTTGAAAGCCATCGACAAGCGGATCGGCGCGGGCGGTGATGCCTCGGGCACAGCGAGCCGCGACACCATCCACCCGATCGCGATACCGGCCAGCGCGATCGCCGCCACCGCGATCCAGCGCCGCCCCGATCGCGCCGCTGCCGGCGCGTCGATGCGAGGCAGCGTGCGCTCGTGCTGCGCGTCCTCGAGATCGAGCCGCAGGTCCGAGACATGATGCGTGCGGCGCGACAAGTCGCGGGCGAGCGCGCGCGCCAGCGCTCGTCGAGCCGACGCCGGTGTGTCTGCAGGGAGGCGCGTGAGATCGGGCGCGCTCGACAGGATCGCGGCGATCGACTCCATCCCCGAGTCGCGCTTGAACGGCGATACGCCGGTGAGCATTTCATAGAGCACGACGCCGAGCGCCCACACGTCGCTTTGCGGCCCGGCCGCTTCGCCGCGCGCCTGCTCGGGACTCATGTAGGCGGGCGTGCCGAGAATCGCGCCGTGCTTGGTCGCCGCGGTGGCGGTCGCGTCGGTTGACGCCGCCGGCGCCGCCTTGGCGAGGCCGAAGTCGAGGATCTTGACGCGTCCGTTCGTATCGATCTTGATGTTGGCGGGCTTGAGATCGCGGTGCACCACGCCGCGGGCATGCGCGGCCTCGAGACCTTCGGCGATCTGCCGCGCGATCGCCAGCGCGTCGTCCATCGGCAGCGGCCCGCGCGCGATCCGCCGCGACAGCTCTTCGCCCTCGACCAGTTCCATCACCAGCGCGCGATCCTCGACGCCGTAAATGTGCGCGATGTGCGGATGGTTGAGCGCCGCGAGGGTCCGGGCTTCCTGTTCGAAGCGGCGCAGGCGATCCGGATCGGCGGCGAACGACTCCGAAATGATCTTGATCGCGACGTCGCGATCGAGGCGCGTGTCGCGGGCGCGATACACCTCGCCCATGCCGCCCTGACCAATCATCTCGGTGATCTGGTACAGGCCGATGCGCGCGCCGGCAGACAAACCCACGGCGGAATTATATGGGTGGTTCGCGGTCGGCATCCGGATCAGCGCTCGCCTCGATGTTCTGCATTTCGTGCAGCGCCAGCACCGTCTACCAGAACGGAAACTTGCGCCACTGCGATTGCCCATCCCGCATCGCGCGCAAATCTGCGGCGCCGCGCTGTAAGCGTTCCTCCTGCCTATTCAACCCGCCGGCGAGGTTCCGCCACAACCGACGCCGCACGTGCCGCAAGTCGCTCGTCGATCCACTGCGCCGCCTGGCGCCGTTGCCCACTGGTAATGATGGCGCCATTAAAGGGGCGGCATGAACCGCGCCCCGTCTTGGACAGACTGTTCTGAGTCGATCATTGAAACTTCTGGGCGAAAGCTGCACGGCCAGCTCATCGGTCCGCAGATCCTCCACCATTCTCCGCCGTTGCCTCCCGACGGAAATTTCGCAGCGCGGAATCCCTAGTGGACTCCCGGGGAGAAGTGCTGTAGAACCGTGTGCACTCGCTCACAACTGAGCTCGCTTTGGTAACCCCCCTAGCGCCTAGAGGGCTCTCATGACGACTAAGTTCCGCGCGTCGCGTCGCTCCTCGTCCGTTCTCCGAATTGCGTTCGCAATCGCGCTGGCACTGTCAGCGGGCATTGATGCCGACGCGCAGGTCGCCCATGCGGGGCGCAACGTCAACATGGCGTCGGGCACCACGCTGCCCGACGGCGATCCGTTCCTGCAGCGCCAGAACGAGGTGTCGGTCGCCTGCTCGTCGCGCGATCCGCGCACCTGCGTGGCGATGGCCAACGACTATCGCACCGTCGATGTTCCCGGCCTGAGCGGCGGGCGCGTCATCGGCGATGCGTGGATGGGCGCGTTCTTCACCGTGGACGGCGGCGAAACGTGGACCACGAAACTGGTGCCCGGCTATCCGCAGGATCCGTCGAACGCGTCGCCGCTCAAAGGATTCGAAGCGGCCGCCGATCCAACCGTGCGCACCGGCACCAACGGCATGTTCTACGCCGCCGGCATCGCGTTCAACCGTTCCGCGGTACCCGGCAACGTCCCGCTCGCCGATCGATCGAAACCACCGTCGCAGCCGCCCAACCGGTTCGCGCGCACCGCACGCGCCGTGCTGCGTTTGTTCGTAGACGATGAGGTGATCGCGTCGTGGTTTGGCAGCGCGGGCGCCGCGCCACCGCCGCCGCCGGCGAGCAAGACCGGCGTGGTGTTCATCGCCCGCTATATCGACGACAACAACGTCGACAACGGCACGGCCGACAAGGTCGCCTATCTCGGCACGATCGTCGTGGACGCGGGCAAGCCGATCGAGTTCCTCGACAAGCCGAGTCTCGCGGTCGATGTGCCGCGCGCCGGCGCCGGGACCTGCACGATCCCGGCGCACGGCTCAACACCAGTGCAATCCTTTGCCGGCGGTACGCTGCACGTGGCGTATACGGCGGCGTCGAGCAACCTGAAGAAGACCGACCTGATGTACACCCGGTCGACCAATTGCGGCGTCACCTGGGACAAGCCGCAGTCGATCGATCAGAAGACCAAGATCAACCAGGGCGCGGCGATCGCGATCGATCCGCGGACCGGCGCGGTCAACGTGTTCTGGCGCGTGTTCGAGGGCAAACAGGCGACCGACGGCATCTACATGGCGCGCTCGATCGACGGCGGCCAGAAATTCAGCAAGCCGTCGCTGGCGCTGCAGTTCCCCGCCGCGCATCGGCCGTTCGATCAGTCCACCCTCCCCGACGATACGGTGACGACCTACCGCGCCTTTCGATCGAACGCGCTGCCGACCGCGGTCACCGATCAGTTCTCGCGCACCTATCTCGCGGTGTCGCAGCGCGGCTGGGCGCCGGTGCCGGCCAACGTGCCGGCGGCGGATCGCGATGCGCGCATCGTGATCGCATCGACGGTGTGCGTCGGCGCGACCTGCACGCCGTTTACGGCGCCCGCGCCGATCGATAACCATCCGGCGCGCGGCCATCAATTCATGCCGGCGCTGACCTTGACCGCCGGCAAGCTCGCGATCGGCTGGCAGGACTCGCGCGATTCCTTCGGGCCGAAGCTGACCACCGGTGGCGAGGGCTTCGGTCCGGTGATTGCCGACCCGGTGACGTTCACGCCGTATCACACGCTCGATGTGCGGCTGGCGTTGGCGACGCCCGGCGCCGCGCCGGTGTTCACCGACTACACGCTCGACAACGACGGCAAGCCGATCCGGCCGTCGACGCGCGTGTCGCGCTACCTGCACGGCTTCAATCCGCAGCAACCCAACGACGTCCGGCAGGTCGAATTCAACGCCAGCAACTATCCGCTGGTGGTCGACGGCACGCGCCCGTTCATCGGCGATTACATCGACGTGTCGCCGACCGTGCCGTTCCTGCTGTCGGCGAACGGCACGTGGACCCACAACCTCGGTATCTACACGCTGCCCGAGCCCAGTCCGCTATTGCCGCAGGTGATGACCACGTGGGGCGACAATCGTGACGTGCGTCCGCCCGCCGACGGCGACTGGACGCATTACACGCCGCCGAATTCGCTCTCCAGCAGCGTGCAGTGCGTGCCCGGCCAGGAGGGCATGCGCAACCAGAATCCCTACGCGTCGAAGGTGACCGAAGGCATCGTGCTCACCGCGCCGGGCATCGCCAAGCCGGTGAATGCGATTCAGCGCGCCTTCTCGGTGGCGCTCGAAAACGCCACCGATCAGCGGCGCACCTTCACGCTGCAGATCATGACGCAGCCGCCTTCGCCGGGAAAGGCGTCGTTCCTGCAGTTCCCGACCTCCGGCTTCGACGATCCGATGCAGACGCTGTCGTTGAACATCCCGGCACGCAGCACCGCGTCACGCAGCGTGTTCGTGACGTCGCCGCCGGGACAGCCGTTCGTGCCGATCACCGTGCGGGCGCAGGAAGAGGGCGGCACGCTGCAAAGCGCGATCGTCCTGAACAGCGACGCCGCCACCAATCCGCTGCCGGCCGACACGGGACTGCTGACCGCCGAGTCCTACGACCCGATCATCAGCCGCACCGTGGTGCGGACGCTCAATCCCGACTTTCTCAACCCGGACTTTCTCAATCCCGACTTTCTGAATCCGGATTTTCTCAACCCGGACTTTCTCAACCCCGATTTCCTCAATCCGGATTTTCTCAACCCGGATTTCCTCAATCCGGATTTCCTCAACCCCGATTTTCTCAATCCCGATTTTCTCAATCCCGATTTCCTGAACGCGACCGCGGCCGGCGATCAGGTGACGAGCGTGGAATGGACCGTCACCAACGTCGGCAATACCACCGCGTCGTACGCCTTCCGGCCGGTGTTGCAGATCACGCCGGAAGAAGCCGACAAGTTTGCGTTCCTGCTGTTCGTCTCGCGCCTCTACCAGACACCCGTCGTCGAGAACTGCCAGATCGTGCTGCGCACCCACGAGCAAACGTTGGCGATCATTCCGAATCCGGATTTTCTCAATCCCGATTTCCTGAACCCCGATTTCCTCAATCCGGATTTCCTGAATCCTGATTTTCTCAACCCGGATTTCCTCAATCCTGATTTTCTGAATTCGCCGATCAGCGAGAGCGCCGGCAATACCACGCTGACGATTGCGCCGAAGACCACGCTCAAGGTGACGCTGCTGGTGCGCCACGACGGCTCCTTCAACGGCGAGGAGGCGACCGCCACCAGTGCCGCGGTGCTGCCGCAAGCCGTTGATACCGAGACCGCTACGACGGCGTGCGCGGACAACAACCCGGCGACGCGCTGCGGTCCGGAGCCGGCGACGATTGTCCCGCTGACGATCGTGTTCAAGCCACTCAGCACCGGCTTCACCTCGTTTGCCTATACCGATTCGGTGACGGCGGTGGGCGGGACCGGGCCGTACGCCTGGAGCGCGTCGGGACTGCCAGCGGGACTCGCCATCAATCCGGCGACCGGCGCGATCACCGGAACGCCGAGCGCAACCGGGACGTTCCCGATCGTCGTGACGGTGACTGATTCGACGGCGCCGCTCGCGCTTGCCGACGACCAGCAATACACGCTGTCGATTGCCAATCCGCTCGCGCCGATCGTGGTGACCAATTCCGCCAGCACCGGCCCGGGATCGTTGCGCGCGGCGATCGACTGGACCAACACCACACCGGCCAACCTCATTTTGTTCAACATCCCTGGCGGCGGTGTGCACAAGATCCTGCCGCAAACGCCGCTGCCGGCGATCACGCAGCCGGTGGTCATCGACGGGACGTCACAGCCCGGTTACGCGGGCACCCCGCTCATCGAGATTGATGGGTCCTCTGCCGGTCTGTCGGCGTCGGGCCTGACGATTACGGCGGGATCGAGCAGCGTTAAAGGCCTGATCATCAATCGCTTTGCCGTGGACGGGCTCGTCCTGCAGAGCGCCGGCAACAATCTGATCACGAGCAATTACATCGGCACGAACGCGGCCGGCACCGCTGCAGCCGGCAACGGCGGCAATGCCATCACGATCATCGATTCGGGGAACAACGTCATTGGCGGCGTCGCCGGCGTCACGCCCGGCGGATCGTGCACCGGCGATTGCAACCTGCTGGTCGCCAATAGCGCGTCGAGCCGATCGAGCATTGCGATCGAGAGCAACCTCGCCCCGGCCTCGGCCAATCAGGTCCTCGGCAACTTCATGGGTACCGACGTGACCGGCAGCGTCGGTCTCGCGGGCAACAACGATTTCGCGATGACCATCGCGAATGCGACCGGCACGATCATCGGCGACGGCTCGGCGGGTGGGCGGAACGTGATCGGCGGCAACAACACCGGCATCGCGGTCAGCTCGACGACCGCGTCGATCCGCGGCAACTTCATCGGCATCAACTCGGCGGGAACGGCGCGGATCACGCACCCTGGAGGGTTCAACCAGATCAATGGTGCCGTCGTCCTTGCGGGCGGCAGCTCGTCGGTGGTCGAGAGCAACGTCATCTCCGGCAACGACGGATGGGGCGTGCTGGTGAGCGGCGCCGGCGCAAGCGGCAACGCCGTCCGCGGCAACATCATCGGCCTCAACGCCGCGGGCACCGCCGCAGTCGGCAACGGCTCTCACGGCGTCCTGCTCTTCAACGAAGCAAAGGACAACACTATCGGCGGCACCACCGCGGCGGCGCGCAACATCATCTCGGGTAACGCGGCGGCCGGTGTCTCGCTCGGATCGGATCCGGCCATCACCAACAATCGCATCTGGGGCAATTACATTGGCAGCAACGCCGCCGGCACTCTGGGGATACCCAACACCGTCGCCGGCGTGTTGATCGACATTGCCTCCGGCAACTTCGTGGGCGGCGCCCTCACCGGACAGGGCAACCTGATCGCCTACAACAACGGCCCTGGCGTGATCATCACCGGGGCCGCCGTGAACAACGCGATCGTCGGGAACGCCATGTTTGCGAACGCGGGCCTCGGCATCGATTTGGGCAACAACGGCGTGACCGGCAACGACACGCTCGACGCGGATAACGGCGCGAATCGACTTCAGAATGCGCCGCTGCTGACCGAGGCCGCCACCGATCACATTTCAGGGACCCTGCATAGCTCCGCCAGCGGCGCGTTCACGATTCATTTCTACACGAGCGATAACGATCCGAGCGGCTTTGGCGAAGGTCGTGCGCTGCTCGGCAGCGTGCCGGTGACGACAAATGCGACCGGTGATGCGCCGTTCATGTTCCTAACAGCACTCGCGGGCGGCGTGCCGGTCACGGCGACCGCGACCAGTGCCACCGGCGATACGTCTGAGTTCTCGAACAACATCACCTTCGCCTCGGCGTTGACGATCACCGACACCGGCCTCTTCCAGGCGACCGAGGGCCAGCCGTATTCGGACGTGGTGTTCGCGCTCGGTGGCCAGCCGCCGTACGCATGGTTTGCGAACGGGTTGCCAGGCGGCTTGCTGATGAACGCCGCGACCGGCGAGATCTCGGGCACGCCGACGGGCGCCCCGGGCACCTACTACGTCACGGTGGGACTGAGCGATTCGTCCGTTCCGCAGCAGAGCAACGCGCGCGTCTATCAGCTGGTGGTCAACCCGGCGGTGACTGGCGCGGCGCTGGTGTCGTTCGTCACGCAGCCGAGCAACGCCGAGGCCGGCCAGCCGATCAATCCACCCGTACAGGTCTTGGTGCGTGACAGCCTCGGCGCTGTGCTGCCGGGTGTGATGGTACGACTGACCGGAAAAGCGACCGTCACCACGATCGCGTTGTCGTCGTCGCAGAGCGGCGGCATCGCCATCGATCGAGCGCGCAACCGCATCTGGCACGTCAATCACTACGACGGCTTCAGCGTGTCGGTGTTCGACGGCTATACCATGCAGCTGATTCGCGAGATTCCGCTCAACATCCGGCCCACCGGTATTGCCTACGATCCGGTCGGTGACCGGATGTACATCGCCGGATGGTGGAATAGCGAAATTTACGTCGTCGACGCGGCCACCTTCGCGCTGATTACGACGGTTCCGTCGGGCACCTCGACCCCTGAAACCGTCGCAATAGATCCGGTGCTGCGCCGCCTCTACATCGGGTCAAGTACCGCCGGTACGACGGTCCGCGACCTGAACAGCCCGACGTTGGCGCAGGTCGCCACATATGCGACAGGCGCCTACTCCATTGCCGTGAACACGACGACACATCGCGTCTATCTCGGGTTGTGGAACAGCATCGACGTGTGGGACGGCAGCACCGACACATTCGTTCAGAACGTCGGGCCGCTGGGGGCTTCCGGCGGGCGGACCCTCGCGGTCAATGAAGTCACCAACCGCATCTTTGCGACCGGCGGTTTCTTTACTGAAAGCGGCGACGGCTTCTTTGCCGTCGACGGTGTCACCAACCAGGTGCTGACGTCGTTCTACCTCAAGAGCGCAACGGGTATTGCGGTCGACGAAATGCGCAACCGCATCTACACCGCGAGCGGCAGCGGTGGCGGTGAGGGATACAACATCTTCGATGGCGGGACCTTTGCGCAGATCGATTTCGTCGGCTTGGGGCTCGGCCAGGGCCAGCTCGCGGTGAACCCAAACACCGGGCGAATGTATGCCGGCACTAATGCCGGCGCGATCGCCGTCGTCACCGATCCGGTCCTCAATGGCGCAACCAACGCGGTCACCGACGCCACCGGCGTCGCGCAGTTCTCGGTGCTGAGCGTCGATGCGATTGCGAACGGGTATCGGCTGGATGCCACCGCCGGCTCGTCGACGACCACCAGCAATCCGTTCAGCATCGTGGGCTCGACGATCGTCAATTCGACGGCTGATACCGGGCCGGGATCGTTACGACAGGCGATGGTCGCCGCGCAAGCCTCTCCAGGGTTGGACACGATCACGTTCAACATTCCCGGAGCGGGCCCGCACACCATCACTCCGTCCTTCAATCTGCCGGTGATGACGAATGCGGGCGGCCCGGTCGTGATCGACGGCACCACGCAGCCAGGATACGCGGGCGATCCGTTGGTGGAGATCGATGGCGTCTCGCTGGCAATGGGTTCTTGGGGTGTATTTGTCAGCGCCGACGGCAGCGCCGTACGCGGCCTCATGCTCAACCGTTTCCCGCACCACGCATTGAAGTTGGCCAGCGCCAACAACGTTGTCGAGGCGAACTGGATCGGACTGGCGCCGGATGGCGTTAGTGCAAAAGGGTCACCGCTCGGCATCATGATTGATGGCACCAGCGGCAACATCATCGGTGGGCTCACCCCGGCGACACGAAATGTCCTGTCGGGAAACGGCGACGGGATCCTGTTGTGGCTTGGCGCATCGGGTAACTTCGTACGCGGCAACTACATCGGCACCAACAAGCTCGGCACCGCCGCGGTCGCCAACAGCAGTTACGGGATCCAGATTCAAGAAGGCAAAAACAACACGATTGGCGGCACTGCCGCAGGCGCGCGAAACGTCATTTCCGGCAACGGCGCCGCCGGTATACGAGTCGAGGCGGCCTCATCGACGTCGAACACCATCGTCGGAAATTACATCGGCTTGGACGCCGCGGGTACCGCCGCCGTGCCGAACGCGCTGGCGGGGATTGACGTGTCCTCCGCCGCGCCGGATACCGTCATCGGTGGGACCACAGCGGCAGCACGCAACGTGATCTCCGGCAACGGCGGTAAGGGCGTGTGGCTGCGATTCGGAGCGACAGGCACGTTGGTCGAAGGCAACTACATCGGCACGAATGCCGCGGGCACAGCAGCCGTCGCCAACGCGGACTACGGCATTGCCGTCGACAACGCACACAACGTCCAGATCGGACTGCAGGATGGCGCGTCGGCGACGAGAAATGTGATTTCCGGAAACGGTGCCGCTGGCGTACTCATTCAGAATGCGAGCGACGTCGCACTGCAGCGCAATCGCATCGGCACGACAGCGGACGGGCTCGGCGCACTGGCGAATGGCGCGGAAGGCGTGCTCGTCCAAGGCACGAGCTCCGGCGTGATTGTCGGCGGCACGATCGCCGATGATGCGAATCGCATCGCATCGAATGGCGGCGACGGCGTTTCGATCAACGTCAGCGAGCCGATCACCTCAGGTCTGGTCAGCTGGTGGCCTGCCGGCACCGCTCTCGACGCCGAAGGCACAAATCACGGGACGCTGCAGAACGGCGCCGCCGCGGTGGCGACTGGCCGCTCGTTGGCCGCCGGAGCGGCCTTCAGCTTCGACGGCGTCGACGATACGCTCACGGTGCCGGATTCTCCGTCGTTGTCGACCCCTCACCGCACCGTCAGCCTGTGGGTGAAGGTCGCGACTCCTCACGACGGAACCGATCGCGTGATTGCCGAGAAACTGGCCGCCGACCCCGGCACATCGCCGCAGCAGGGCGACGGCTGGCAAATCTGGCTGAACGGTCCCGATGGCCCGCCCGGTGTGGGCGCGATACCGACGGTGTCCGCCGCCATCGCCATCGGCGGCGTCGGCGAACTCGTCCACGGCGCCATTCCGATCACGATCGGCGCGTGGCATCACGTTGCGATGACCTACGACGGCGTCGACATCAAGTTGTACGTCGACGGGACGCTGGACGCGACCACGCCATTCGACGAGATCATCAATCCCGACATTCAGAATCCGCCGCTCGATACGTCATCGAATCTGACGCTCGGTTATTCGGATTTGCTGCCCGACGGCTACTTCGACGGCTTGCTCGACGACATCCTCTACGTCGATCGCGCGCTGACGCCGGCGGAGCTGCAACGCCTGGCACTCGGTGGCACGCCGGGTGGCGTGGTGGTTTCGCAAAACGAGATCTTCTCGAATGGCGGTCTGGGGATCGATCTCGCCCCCGACGGCGTGACGCTCAATGACGTGGGCGATGCCGATCTGGGATCGAATCGCCGGCAGAACTTCCCGGTCATCTCGAAACCGGCCGCCAATATCATCGTCGCGCTCAACAGTAAACCGAACACGGGCTTCACCCTGACCGTTTATCAGAGCGCATCCTGCAATGCCGGTGCGCCGAACGATTACGGTGAAGGCCAGGAATTCCTGAGCGTGCAAGGCGTGACCACGGACGCGGCCGGCAACGTGGCGATGGTCCTGGGATCGGTGCCTCCGAGCGGCACCGTGCTGACCGCGACGGCGCGAGGACCGAACGGCACCTCGGAATTCTCGAAGTGCTTCGTGGTGCCCTAATTCAACGACTGCAGGCGCCGCTTCGCATCGACGACCAACGGGTCGCCGGGCGCGGCGGCGCGGCTGCCAACGAAGGCGTTGTAGTGCTGAGCGGCCTGGGCCTTCATGCCGACGCCTTCCTGAGCGCGCGCGATCCAGTACGGCAGCGGCGCGAGATAGCGGAACGTCGGCACGTCTTCGAAGAACAGCGACATCGCCTCGCCGCGGCGTTTGAGGCACAGTTCGAAATCGGCGAGCGCTTCGGCGTACTGGCCGGCATCGAGGTAGGCGCGCGCCAGCGTGAAGCGAATCAGCCACAGGTCGGCGAGTTTCTGCGCGGCCCGCAACGCTTCGACGGCATCGACGGTACGCTTCTCGGCGAGCGCGATGCGCGCGCGAATCACGCCGGCCCAGGCGCGGGTCGACGGTTGTAACGCCTGCTCGAGTTCGGCGGCGACGGCGGCGGCGTCCTGAATGCGGCCGGCGTCGATCAGCGCCAGGGCGGCTGGCACCGCGACCGACGGTTGGCGGTTCTTGAGCAGCACGGCCTGCGCCTCGGCGACAACACGGGCGCGGTTGCGCGAGGCTTCGGCTTCGATCAGGGCGACGCGTTTCGACGCTTCGGCGGTAGCGTTGCCGGTGCGCGCGTCTTCGGCCATCCCGTCCTCGAGCATTTGGATCGCCTCGTCCGTGCGGCCTTCGAACAGCGCAAGATCGGCGTAGCCGGCGGCGGCGAGCGTTTTCCCAGCCGCGCCGGTTGCGGCCATGCGGCCGTACGCAGCGCGCACCGCGGCCAGATCGCCGCGCGACATCCCCGACGCGGCGAGCACCAAGTAGGGCTTCTCGTAGGTCTTGTTGAGCTCGATGACCTTGTTCGCATCGGCGACCGAGGCGTCGAAGTCGCTCGCGTACATCGCGAACAGCGCCAGGTTGTTGCGCGCCGTGACGTTGCCGGGATCGAGCTCGACCGCCTGCCGGCCGACCTTCGCGGCGTTTGGGAAATCCAGCGCGAAGAAATACGCGTACGCCAGATTTGTCGTCGCCACGCTATCGGCGGGCCAGCGCCGCAACACCTCGGTGTAGTTCTCGATCGCCTTGTCGTAGTTTCGCGACACGCCCAGGTAATAGGTGCCGAGCGTGCGGAACTTCTCGCGTTCGGTCATGCGGTCCATCAAGGTCAGCGCCTTTTGCCACATCGCCTCGGCTTCCTGCGCGCGTCCCAGCCGTCGCCCGCTCGATGCCCAACCGGAGTAGGCGCGGCCGAAATTCGGATCGAACTCGATGGCGCGCTCGTAGTGCAGCACCGCGTCGGCGTTGCGGCCGTTGGCGGCGAGGTCCTGCGCCACTGCGTATTCGCGGACCGCATCGAGCGATGCCGCCGTGAAGGTTTCGGCGGCCGCGATCTTGCCACCCGCCAGCGTGGTGTCGCCCAACTGCTCGCGGACACGGCCGGCGAGCTCGTTGACCGCGCTCAGTACCGTATTGCGATCGGCGGCTGCGGCGGCGAATGTGGCGATCACCGTATCCGCCGCGGGATCGATCGCCTTGACCGACACGTTGTAGCCCTTGCCGTAGCGATCGATGGCGCCGGCCAGCACCACGCCGATGCCCTCGCGCCGCGCCAGCAGCCGCGTCGTCGCTTCGTTGAGCGTCGTGCCCAGGCCGTTGGCGACGGCCAGCCGCAGCGCATTGGGACGCGCGTACGAGTTGATGAACGACGCGCCTTCGATGCCGACACTCAGTCCCTGCTCGAGCGCCCCGCCGAACACTTCCTCACCCGTGCGGTTCTCGAAGTCGGCGATCAGCACCGACGTCGGTGGACGCTCGACCGGCGCCGCCGGTGGCGGTGCGAACCACCACACCACGCCCGCCACCGCGAGCGCCGCCATCGCTGCCGTCGCCGTCCAGCCGATCAGCTGACGCCGTGTGGTGGTGCGCACGATCGGCTTCTCGAACCCGGCATCGTCCAGCGCATGCAGCGCCGCGGTCAGCTCGGACGTCTTCTGGTAGCGCTTCGTCCGGTCGGGCTCGACGCAGCGCATGATCACGCGTTCGAGCGGCTCGGGGATGCCGGGCTCGACGCTGCGCATCGGGATCGGCGGCGCATGCATCCGTTTTGCGAGCTCGGTCAGGCTGGTTTCGCCGCTGTGACGATGCGGGCCGACCAGCATGTCGTAGAGCATCAAGCCAAACGAGTAAATGTCGGCGCGCTCGTCGACGGCTTCACCGCGCGCCTGTTCCGGGGCCATGTATTCGATCGTCCCGGCGACGCCGATCGTGCCGCCGCCGGTCGGATCGTGGTCGCGCGTCACCGCCGGCGGCTGCGTCGGGCCTGGTATGACGGGGATCGCAATCGTCGCCGCGGTTGCGGCGGCCGGTGCGACGAATTGCGGCGCCGACGGAGCTGACGGCGCTGCGGTGCCGAAGCGCGCGATGCCGAAATCGGTAATCAACGCGCGCTCACCGGCCATCAACACGTTGGCCGGCTTGAGATCGCGATGGATCACCTTTGCGGCGTGCGCCGCTTCGAGGCCCTCGGCGACCTGCCGGGCGATCATCAACGCGCGCGCCACCGGCAGCTTGCCGTCGCGCCGCAGAATCGTCGCCAGATCCTGTCCTTCGACGTACGACATCGACAGGTATTTGGTGCCGTCGATGTCACCGAGATCGTGAATGCGGACAACGTTGCGATGGGTCACTTCGCGCGCCAGCAACAACTCGCGCTTGAAGCGTCGTTCGATGTCGGCGGCGACAATCGGATCGGTGAGGGTGTCGGGGCGAATCACCTTCAGCGCTACCGGAACCGACAGCTCAGCATCCCACGCGTGATACACCGCGCCCATGCCGCCGGCGCCGATGAGTTTGATGATGCGATAGCGCGTGCCGAATTGCTGGCCCGGCCGCAGAACGGCAAACGTGGGTTCGCCGCCGCCCGGCGGCGCATCGGGCGCAGGCGTACCGGACGAGACGCCATTCGGCAAGATCGTGACGCCGTCGGCCGCGCCACACGTCGGACACGCGCGGTCGGGGTCGTTAGTCGCGGCGCCGCAACTAGGACAGACCATATGGGGGCGCGCCGAGTATAGCGCCGACTGCGGCCAGTGCGCCGCGATGTGCGTCACACGATCGCGGAATTGTGTTCAGTCGAGAATCGCCGGCCGCTCGGTGACCGGCCGCGCGGTGCGCCGCGGTAACGGCGTCATCGCGCCGCCGCTCAGCAGCGTTTCGAGACTGGCGTACGCGTAGATAATCGGGGCGCCATGCTGCATCAGTCCGCCGGTGTCCGCCGTCGGACCGTAATTGCTGTGGACGTCACGGCCCAGCATGCGAAGCATTGCCATCTGCTGGCCGCGATGATGCGACGTATGCGTCAGTCGTCGCGTCATCACCCATGCTCTCGATCGTGTGACGTCGAAAAACGCCGTCGACTGCTCCCACCAATCGTCGGTGGTGTCGCGAAGCCACGCCAAGCGTTGGCCGCTGTCTTCCGCGTATCGGGCGATGAACGCGATGCGCGTTTCCGGCTGCGGCAGCGGCGGCGCGCCGACGTCGATGCCGAGCATGTTGCGAAACCACAGATCCTCGCTGACGCATTGATGGACCATTTGCTCATGGATGCTGCGGCCTCGCGAGTCGGTGTCGCTTGGCCGCACCCGCAGGTCGTCATCGCGGAACTCGCTCCAGACGCTCAGCACCTTCACTCGTTCTGACGCGTAACTGTCCACCAGGAATTCGTACTTCATGGTCGCCGGATCCTTTCGCGGTTCTGACCCCGCGCGATGCGCGGCTGTAGGATACTGCGACGATCGGCGGCGCGACGTGCGGGCAGTCATGTTACTGACGAGCCGGGCCGCGCCGCCAGGGAGACGCGACAATGACGGGACCTGGATCCGAGCCAAAGCTCAACGTGCTGGTATTTGCCGCGTCCTTACGATCGGACTCGTTGAATCGACAGCTGGCCGATGTCGCTGCGCGTGTCGCGCGGCAAGCAGGCGCGACTGTCGATCACGCGTCGATGCGGGACTTCGACGTGCCGTCTTACGACGGCGACATCGAAAAAGCCGAAGGCGTCCCGAAGGGCGCCGACGAACTGCGGCGGCGCCTGACGGCGTGTGATGCGTTCATCATCTCGTCGCCCGAGTACAACGCCTCGATGCCGGGGGTATTGAAAAATCTGATCGACTGGACGTCGCGGTTCCGGCCGCAACCCTTTGATACGAAGCAATGCCTGTTGATGAGCGCCTCGCCGTCCATGGCCGGCGGCAATCGAGGGCTGTGGGCGCTGCGGATGCCGCTCGAGCACCTCGGCGCGCGCGTCTATCCGGACATGTTCTCCCTGGCACAGGCCCACAGGGCGCTCGCGGACGGCGACATCGCCGATGCCGCACTGCGGGAGCGGTTTGGCAAGAACCTGCAGGCGTTTTTGTCGCTCGCCGAAGCGGCGAAGCATTACGCCTGCATGAAACGCGCGTGGGTTGAATTCCTGGGCGAGCCGCCGGGAACGGCCGCCGACCGCGTCGATGCGGTGACCTCCTGACTTTCACCTCACGTTGAGGACCGACAGGTGGAACTCGCACGATTGACCGATCCGGCGGTGGCGGCGTTCGTGGTCATCCCGCTGATACTCGTCGCGGTGCTGATCCTGGGAACCGCTGTTGCGTGGCGACGAAGCGGTGCCGCGCGGGACGCGTCATTGCGCGCGGCGATCGTGGTCGGCGCCGCAGCGGCGATCTGGATGGCGATCACGTGGCAGTCGGCAACCTCCGGCGTGCTGCGCAACTGGGACCGAACCCCGCCGCCGTTTGCGCTGCTGGTCGCCGCGATCCTCGCGCTCGCGGCGACGATCGCGTGGAGTCCGCTCGGCCGGCGTCTCGCGCAATTCATCCCGCTATCCGCACTCGTCGCCGTTCAATCATTCCGCTTGCCCCTCGAGCTCGCGATGCACGCGATTTTCAAGCGCGGCATCATGCCCGAACAAATGACCTACACCGGGCTCAACTTCGACATCGTCTCCGGCATAACAGCGATCGTCGTCGCGGTGTTGGTGTGGAGCGGCCGCGGCGGCCGCCGCCTTGTCACCGCCTGGAATATTCTCGGCTTGTTACTGCTCGCGAATATCGTCACCATCGCGATCCTCTCGACGCCGCGGCTGCGATCGTTCGGTGACGACGCGTTGAATACATTTGTGTTCGATCCGCCGTTCGTGTGGCTGCCGGCGGTGATGGTGCTGGCGGCGCTCGCAGGACATCTCGTGATCCTGCGCGCGCTGAGCGTTCAGAAAATGGCGAAGATGAGGAGGACACCGTGACGGACCTGACCACGATGGATCGGCGGCTTGATGAGCTGAGCTACGAGATCGCGCGTCTGCGCGACCGCGTCGCCGCGGCGGAACGGCGCAGCACGCTGTCTCGAGCGGTGGCCGCGGCCTGCGGCGTCGCCGCGTTCGCCACGCTGCCGTTCGCGACCCAGGCACAGAGTTCCGGCTCCACGGTGAAAGCACCGTTCCAGGTGGTCGACGCAGCCGGCAAGGTCGTCATGAAAGCAGAGATGCGCGACGGCCGGCCGCAAGTCAGCATCGCCGAGTCGGTGGTCGCGGGCACCGGCGCGTCCGGAGCGGGATTTATGATCGTGCGCACCGCGACGGGTCAGGACGGCGCGTCAATCGGCCAGCACCGCGGCAACAAGATGGGCGTTCGCGTCATCGGTGCGGACGGCGTGACCTCGGAAGCATCGCTGACGCTTGATGCCAGAAACGCCGGCCTGCTCGAGATCGGACGCGATCAAGGCGGTGGTGCGTTCATCGGCGTCGGCGCCTCGGGCACGGGATACGCGAACATTCGCAATGGAGACGGTAAGGTCGGAGCGTCGATCGGCAAGTGGTACGGCGCCGGCATGGGTCTCTCGCTGATCGGTGTCGACGGCCAGACCGTGCAAGGAAGTCTCGTGCTCGACTCCGCTAATCGCGGCCGCCTCTCGGTCGGTGTTCCGAATGCGGCACGAGGAGTCCTCGGACTGAATGCGGACGGCAATCCGACGTTTACGTTGTTCAACGCGGCAAATCAGCCGGGAGCGGCGCTGCTCACGACCGGTGCGAAGAGCGAAGTGTTCGTCCAGTCGAAAGGTCAAACCGCGCGTGTCATTGCCGACGATGGCGATGGCAGTCTGGTGTCGCTGTTTCGCGGTTCAGGCGGCCCGGCGGCGCGCCTCTCCGCCGGACCCGGGGGAAATGGCGAGCTGACGCTTGGCGATGCGGCCGGTCAGACGATGGTGCAGGCCGGAGTGGCCACGGGTGGTTTCGGGATCGTGCGCGCGGGTCCGCGGCTGGGCGGTGTCAGCGGCGTTTCGAACGCCGGTCTCGTGCTCCCGAATTCCATCGTCGGTCAAAAATAACGGGACCGCGCGGCGTTCACTGTCGCACCAGCTCGACGCGGCGGTTCTTGGCGCGCCCGGCGATGGTGTCATTCGGCTCTTTGGGCTGAGAGGCTCCGAAGCCTTCCGTCGTCAACCTGCGGGTGTCGATGGCGTAGCGATCGGTGAGCGCTTTTTTCACCGCGTCGCTGCGCCGCCGGGACAGATCAAGGTTCACCGCGTCTCCGCCGATGTTGTCGGTATGACCCTGGATGCGCAACCGCCAATCCGCATGTTTGGCGAGCGCATCCGCGATTTCGCGCAGCACGGGCTCTGACTCAGGGCGCAGCACATCGCTGGCGAAGTCGAAGTAGATGCCGTAGACGTCGACGTGTTTCTCTGTCGCAAGGGTATTCTCGAGATCCCCTTCGGTTGGAAATGACACCTTGAGGTACTCGACTGAGAAGCCGTCTCGGGGCACTTCGTACTTAATGACCAGCGGAAAATTCTCATCATCAAGGACTCGCGCCCAGGTCTTGGTTTGACCGACCACCCCGGAGACTTCGAGAACCGGGACGTCAGCGGGCCGATCGTTGATCAGCAGGCTGCGGGTGCGCGCGTCCACGTCGCCGAGTGCGCCGTCATCATCGTGGCGGAGAATCTGTCGGCCGCCCTGCCAGTTGCCGGCGATCTCGAGATAGCGATGCCGCGATTGCCCGTTGCTCTTCAATTCTCGAAACGAGCGAGACGACAAGCTGAACATCGTCGCGCCGCGGATCACCACCGGCAAGGTAGACGCGGTCATCGAATGAAACATGTATGCGTCGCGAAGATCGGCGCGGCAAAGGCGGCGCGTATGCGTGGCGATGCGGCGATCGTCGCCGACCGGACAGGTTTGCGTGATCACGACGCTTGACGCGTCGATTTCCTTGACCTGGTTGAGACACTCACGGTCGCCGTCGCCGGGCCGCCCCACCCAAATCGACGTGAGCGTCAGGCCGACTTTCAGTGGAATGCGCGCGGACTGCTGGCGATCGAGCTCCTGCTGCGCCGTTGGACCGGGATCGGGACACTGTCCTCCGAGAACGAGGCCGTCGGGCCCGGTGACGACCGCTACGTTGGCAGCCGTTGTGTTTGAAGGCGGCGCGCTTGAAGCGGACTCGACAGGCGACGTCGATGCGCGAGGAACTGCGGCGGATGCGGCCGTGGGTTCGGAAGCGGGGCTCGGCTGCGTGCACGCGGCGCACAAGCTGATCGCGACAACGACGGCAGCGAGCCATCGGCGCCGGGGACGCACACCGCCGATCAGCACCGTGTACCGGCGCGCATGCGCCGATTCTACCAGCGTCACCGCGCGGGACGCGCGATCACACCGGGATGGCGATGCTCGCCGGGGTGGTGCGATCGTGCCGGGGCGGCGTGATGCTCGCCGGGGAGGTGCGATCACTGCCGGGGACCGCGCGATCACACCGGGGTGGCGTGATGCTCGCCGGGGACGGCGCGATCATGCCGGGGTGCGATCACCGACGGGAACGGCGATCCTTATCGGGCGCCAGTCCCCGGCAAGAATGCCGCCGTTCCCTGGCGATGATCACGCCGCCCGGTAAGTGATGATTGACCCCGGCAAGCATCATTACCCCCGGCAAGTGACGATGCGCCCCGGCAGGCACTCCGTGCCCCGGCGATGGTCACGTCCCCAGCAAGCATCAGTCCCCCGGCGGTGATCCCGTCGCGCTTAATACTCAGCGAAGGCGTCGTGCGGGTAGCAGTACAGCCAGCGTTCGCCGGGCTCGGCGGATGCGATCACCGGATGGCCGCTTTCCAGCACAGTGGGATCCGAAGCTTGGAATTCACGTGACTTGAAGTCGCGGC
>JADMIO011124197.1_pt1 | contig 19548 bp, 12 predicted proteins | sample 8958161 | NCBI WGS metagenome assembly JADMIO01 (sample SAMN16585339, study PRJNA669376) | soil metagenome | isolation source: Crop rotation soil | place: USA: Cullars Rotation, Alabama | collected 2011
TTCTGCTCGCGGTCCTGACCGCCGTGTCCGCCTGCCTGATGTCGGTGGCGACGCTGCCGAGCCTTCCCATTGTGGTCGCCATCCTGTTTGTCGCCGTCGGCTTGCTCGGCATGGGCAACGGTGCGGTCTTCCAGCTCGTGCCGCAGCGGTTTGTCGATCGCCTCGGCCTCATCACCGGCGTCGTCGGAGCGGCCGGCGGGCTCGGTGGTTTCTTCCTGCCCACGCTGATGGGCGCGATGAAGGACGCGACCGGCACCTACGCGACGGGACTCTCGATCGTCGCGATCGTGTTCGCCGCGGGGACGCTGACGCTGTTGGAGCTCGGCACACGTTGGAGCAGCTGGTGGCGGACCGACGTGGTCAGGCGTACCGGTGTGTTCTGCTATCGTGATCTCGTGCGCGGCTTGTTTTCGGGCGAGCCGACATAGCCCGGCTTCTCTCACTTGATGGCGGCGTGCTTCGACGCCGCGGCGGGCGGCTTGCGAAGACAGCCGCCAGGTTGGACTCTGTCAATCGATCGCGGGTGCAGGGAGGTAGAGCGCATCGTGCCGTCAACGTCAGTCTTGCCGAGTTTCGACGGACTTCGTGTGCTCTCGTTCGAGAGCCGGCGCGCCAGCGAAGTCGCGTCGCTCATCACGACTTACGGCGGCCGCCCGCTCGTCGCGCCGGCGCTGCGTGAAGTGACGATCGACTCGAACGTCGAGGCGCTGTCCTTCGCGAACCGCCTCGTCAACGGCGACTTCGATGTGGTCGTGTTGTTGACGGGCGTCGGGACGCGCGAGTTGCTGAAGGTGGCCGAAAGCGTGCAGCCGCGCGACGTGCTCGTCCAGGCCCTGTCGCGCACGCGAGTCGTCGCGCGCGGGCCCAAGCCAGTTGCCGTGCTGCGAGAGCTTGGCGTGCCGGCGTGGGCGACGGCCGCGGAACCGAACACCTGGCGCGAACTCCTGTCGGCGCTGGACGAGCGGGCGCACGAGCAGCCGCTCACCGGAACCCGAATCGCGCTGCAGGAATATGGCGTCTCCAACGAGGAGCTGATTGAGGCGCTCGAAAGCCGCGGCGCGGTGGTCACCCGTGTGCCCGTCTACCGCTGGGCCCTTCCCGAAGATGCAGGGCCGTTGAAAGTGGCCATTGCCGATGCGGCTCGCGGCGAGGTGGACGTGGTCATTTTCACGACAGGCGTTCAGGTCGTGCACGTGTGGCAGCTGGCGCGTGAAATGGGCCTGGACGAACCCCTGCGAAAAGAACTGGGCTCCACGCTGCTCGCCTCCATCGGTCCGTCGACGTCGGAGGAGATGCGGCGGTATGGACTGACGGTGGATGTCGAGGCCGCGCATCCGAAGTTCGGCTCGCTCATCCGCGAGCTCGCCGAGCACTCAGCCGAGCTGTTGCGCGTCAAGCGGGCTCAGGCGTCCGCCACTCGCGATCCAGCCGCGTCCCGATAATAAGCGGCGAGCGCGTGCATCAGCGGCCCGAGCTTGGGATGCGTCGGGACGACATGTGCGGTGATGCCGAAGAACCGCAATACCTCGGTGCAGATGGGCCCGACGGCTGCGACGATGGTGCGCTTCTGCAGCGCCTCGACCAGCGGTCCGCAGAGACCGAGATCACCGGCCACGCGGAACAGGTGACGGCACTGAATCTGGGTGGTGAAGACGATTGCGTCGACCGACCCGGCGATGACATCGCGGACGAGCCGCTGCAGCGGCGCGACGTCGTCGGGCATCCGCCATTCGTAGAGCAGAAGCTCATCGAGCTGCGCCCCGCGAGCCGAGAGCGCTGTGGCCATGGCGGCGTTCATCTCGCCGTAGTGCACGAGGGCGACTGTTTCGCCGGACAGCTCGACGGCCTCGAGCGCCTGCAACAGCTCGCGCGACGTGTACGGTTCCGGTGCAATCACGGAAGGCTGAATGCCGTGCTGGCGAAGGACCGCCGTCGGTTTCGGACCACGGCACGCCACTCTGGCGAGTCTCAAAGCCGATAGCGTGGCCTCGAGGCTGTGGAGGTGAGATGCCTGCTGGAGCAGCGCTTTCACCCCGCCCGCGGTCAGGAAGATCACCGTCGAGAAGCAGCCAGCGATGAGGGCGTCGATGAACGGACCCGCTTGGCGCGGCTGGACGATTTCCTGCAGGGCGGGCACCTGGTAGGGAATGCCGCCGTAGCGCCGGACGATGTCCGCCATTTCACCCGCCATGCGGGCTTCGAGCAGCGCGATGCGTCGTCCTTCAAAAGGCTGCATTGCATCGTTTCTCGGCCCTGATCGTAGACCGGTGGGCGACCGCTTGCAAAATGAAAGGAGCCAGAACGTGGCGCGGCTCCGGAAAGGTCTCCGTCGATGAGGATGCGTCGGATGGGAAGCGCGATCGGTGTGGCGGCAATGTCGATGGTGTGTGCCGGCGCGCCACTCCTTGCTCAGCAGGCGTCGAACACAGAGGCCAGCAACGGGGGAAACCCGCTGTCTGCCAGTCCGCCGCTGCGAAGCTCGCAGGGCCCGGTTGCGGCGACGGGAGGCAATTCAGCGCCAATGCCGCTTGGGCCCGGTGGGCGGTTGAACGACTGGTTGACCGTGCGCGGCGAATTCCGCGGACGCTTCGAAGGCGTTTCCGGCGCAGCCTACAAGCCCGACTCGAGCGATGGCTATATGCTCGATCGATTCCGCCTCGACGCGTTGGTCACGCCGACCAGGCGGGTTCGCTTTGCGGTGCAGCTGCAGGATGCGCGGGCGCTCGGCAAGGTCAGCGGCGGATCGGCCGTGCCGTTCCGTGACACCGTCGACCTCCGCCTGGCGTATGGGGAAGTCGGCGGCGATCGAACGGTCGTCCGCGCCGGCCGGCAGGAGCTTGCGTTCGGCGAGCAGCGGCTGCTCGGCCACCTGAATTGGGTGAACGATGCGCGGTCGTTCGACGGCGTTCGAGTGACCGTCGCGCGCAAGCCGTTCAAGTTCGACGCCTTCGCCGCATCGGTCGTGACGATTCAGGCAGACGCGTTCGACAGGAGCGGCAACGGCAACCGGCTGTACGGTTTCTATGGATCCTCGAACGCGGCGCTCCGCGCGGCCACGGTAGAACCCTACGTCCTCTTTCGGCAGTCGGAGGGGCTCGCGCTCGAGACAGGCGGCGTCGGCGACATTCACCAGGTGACGATTGGAACGCGAGTGGTTGGCAAGTTGCCGCATGCTTTCGACTACGGCGTCGAGATGGCGCGTCAGGAGGGCTCCGTCGCCAGCGACAGCATCAGCGCCTGGGCCGGGCACTGGACAGCCGGCCGGACATTTTCGGCTTCGAAGATCAGGGTGCGTCCATTCGTCGAATACAACTATGCGTCTGGTGATCGCGACCCCAAAGACGGGAGTCGAGGGACCTTCGATCAGTTGTACCCGACCGGGCACGACAAGCTGGGCCTCGCGGATCAGGTCGGCTGGCGAAACATCGCGCACGTCCGGAGTGGCGTGGAGATCAAGCCGGATCCCCGCTGGCAGCTCTCCAGCAGCTATCACAACTTCTGGCTCGCGAGCGCGACCGATGCGCTGTACGCCGCCAGTGGAGCAGCAGTGGCGCGGATGACGTCCGGCGCCGCCGGCCGCCACGTCGGGCAGGAAATCGACGGCCAGGCCGTGTACACCTACTCGTCGCAGCTGCAGCTGGCGGTGGGCTATGCCCAATTGCTGCCGGCTGCGTTCCTCAACGCCACCACACCGGGCGAGTCGTATCGCTTTACTTACGTGATGGCGACGTATGTGTTCCTCGGCGACAAGCCTGCCGGATCCAGACGCGACACGCGGCGTTGATCGATCGTCGGTGTTCCGCGGGCGTCAGCTATGACGCGCGCGGCGGAGCGTCTGGCTTGAGGAAGTTTGTTCAGCGAAGGCGCGTGGCCCGGCGGCGTCGTTTCCACGCGAACGCTGCCCGGCCGTTCACGGGAGCGCCGCGATGTCCTCTCCTCGCAACGAAAGGTTACCGGTAGTTGCCGAACTGCAGCGCGACCCCGAAGTCGTGGTTGCGTAGCTGCGCCATCGCCTCCTGCAACTCATCCTTGGATGGCGAGCTCACGCGGACCTGATCGGCCTGGATGTTCGCCTGCACCTTCTTCAGCTTGCGGTCTTTGATGAACTTCACGATTTCGCGTGCGGCTTCGATCGGAATGCCCTGCTGAACGTCGATGACGCGGCGGACCGCGCCGCCGGCGGCAGGCTCGGATTCCTCCACCTTGAAATTCTTCACCGCCACGCCCCGGCGCACCAGCCGCGTCTGGATGATTTCCCATAGCGCGTTCATCTTGAACTCGTCGTCCGCGAGGAGCGTCAGCTTCTTCTCGGCGGTGTTGAAGTCGATGTCTGCCTTCGACCCCTTGAAGTCGTAGCGCTGGCCGATCTCTTTTCGCGCCTGATTCAAGGCGTTTTCGACTTCCTGAAAATCAACGGTGGAGGTGATGTCGAAAGACGATGCCACGGCCATGAGCGGTATTGTAGCTGGAGCGCTGGCCGCGGCGTTTTCGTGACGTGTATCGCTGTTCGGGGGCATCGCCATTCCGCAGATTCGCTATAGTAGCGAGTCTCGGATGCCCCAGCAGCCGGTTGTCGAAGTCCGTCGAGGCACCGAGGCGGACGATGCGACCGCCGGATCGCACGGCGCGAAACGCGAGTACCGGGAGTATTGAGCGTTGAGCAACGCCCGAGGCCGGATGCAGCGTTCGCCCAATGCAGACGGAGTTTTGACCACGGGCTGCCAGGGCTGACGTGCCGACGCGCGCAGTCTCCGAATCCCGAAAGCTCTTGCCATGAGACATCCCTCTCTTCGATTGGCAGCAGGCGTTGCGCTCGGCTGCCTGATCCTGGTCAGAACCCCGTGGGCTGCTGCAGGCGACGTCGAGGCCGCGTTCAGACGATTCTGGGCGACGCGGTCCCGTGAGGAGGCCGCCAGGCTCGTTCCCGAGATGCTGAACAGCGGTGTGACCTTCGCCGAGGCGCTGAAGCGTTTGAAGGACGGCCGCCCGTACTCGGCGACGGTTGGCAAGGGCGTCTTGAAGTTCAGCCACACCGCACACGGCAAGGAATTCTTCTATGCGGTGAACGTACCGGAGTCCTACGACCCGGCGCGGCGTTACCAGGTGCGCTTCCAACTGCACGGCGGTGTCAGCCGCGAGAGCAATCGTCAGCGGGGAGACGGCAGCATCGGGGCCCTCGCGGGCGCCGAACAGATCTACATCCTGCCGACCGGCTGGGTCGACGCCATGTGGTGGACGCCGCTCCAGCTCGAAAATCTCGAGGCTATTCTCGACACCGTCAAGCGCAGCTACAACGTCGACGAAAACCGCGTGGTGGTGAGTGGTGTGTCCGATGGCGGCACCGGCGCTTACTACGTTGCCATGAAGAACACGACTCCGTTCGCGAGCTTCCTGCCGCTCAACGGCTACATTCTCGTGCTCCGGAGCTCGGATCTCGACGTCGGCGATCTGTTCCCGAACAACCTGCGCAACAAGCCGTTCTTTGTCGTCAACGGCGGCCGCGATCCGCTGTATCCGGCCCCCACTGTCGGGCCCTCTGTCCTGCACCTGAAGGAAAAGGGGGTCGAGGTCGTCTACAAACCGCAGCCAAGCGGCGTGCACAACACGGCGTGGTGGCCCGACGTCAAGGATTCCTTCGAGGAGTTCGTGCGCAGCCACCCGCGCCACCCGCTGCCCGAGGCCTTGACGTGGGAAAGCGGCGGATCCGCATCCGATAATCGCGCCCACTGGCTCGTGATTGACAGGCTCTCGCCGCCCGACCGCAACGCGCCGAAGCTCGACGATGTGAATCTGCTGGCCGAGAAGGGACCGCGCATGTTCGAAGCGACGCGTCCGTCCGGCCGGGTGGACCTGTCACGCACCGGCAACATGGTGACCGCCACCACCAGAGGGGTGGGGGAATTCACCTTGCTCATCTCGCCCGACGCATTCGATCTGTCCGAGCCGGTGAAGGTGATTGCCAACGGACGCACGGTCTTCGACGGACGCGTGGAACCGAGCGTGACGACGCTCCTGAAGTGGGCGGCGCGCGACAACGATCGCACCATGCTCTTTGCCGCGGAGCTGCACATCAAGCCGTAGCAGCCCGTGGTGAAAGCCCGTCGTCGCACCGAGGCGGACGAGGCGCCCGCATCGCAAGACGCGAAGAGCGAGTTTATCGGGGCATCAATGAGCGATGAGCAACGCCGCGAGGCGGGACGCAGCGTTCGTCGAATGCAGACGGACTTTTGCCACGGGCTGTTTAAGGTAGCGGACCCTACATGCTCGTATCCGGGCTCGACCGCTGGTTGCGGGAGAGCGCTCGATGCGCTGTAGTCGTACCGTGGAGCGCGAGTTGCTCCTTCAGGATGCCGACGAAGCGTTGAGTGAATGCCGGGGTTTCCCGCGCCGTCAGGTGAGAGCCGTCATGACAGACAAACCCGGCGAGTCCAGGGTAGTCGGCGAAATGGATCGATGGCGCATCGACGGCGGAAGCAAACCTATCCCAGAACTCCGCGCGCGGGAAGCGGTGTTCCTCCGCGTCGCGGCGCAGGCCGCTGACCGGGAGGACGGAGAAAACCACCTGGCCACCCCGCTGCTGAATCCGGTGCACGGCGGCATTGATCGCCGCCAGATCGCGGGCCAGTCGATCCGGTGCCGCTGGAACGACTTCTTCGGTCGCGGCCGCCAGAGTCGCCATTGACGCCATCGATACCTCTTCGGAACGACGGTAGATGTGCGTATACCGATCGGCGTCTATCACCGTGTGCTGACGCTCGAAGGGGCGCAGGCCCACAAACTGCAGCAGACGGCCAACAGAAGGAGCGGCGTCGGGCGATCGCAGGGTCAAGTGGGATTCGAGGAAGATGCGGAAGCGGGTCGCCTCACGATCCCACGAGTGCTCTTTGCGAGCCGAGGCGAGGTAATCGGCTCCGATGCCGTTGTTCCAGTCGAGGCCGGAAAAAAAATAGATCGGCATCACGTCGCAGATGACGATCCCTGTGAACGATTCATCCTCGGCGAGATCGCCGAGGATGGGAACGGGACTGGCGCCGGCAATCGCCAATTGCCGTGGTTTCCGACCGTTGAAGAACCTGGCGAACAGATCGCCGTCGATATCGGCTTGACTCCGGCTGGCGCCAATCAACACGACTTCCGAAGTGTCGTTGCGCGAGACGCTCGACCGCTTGACGCTCCAGGCTGCCGCGTCATCCGTAATGGAGGGCGTAAATCCGCGGTGGCGCAAGAACGCCTCGTAGCTGGCGCTGAGCCCGACGAGAAGCACCGCTGCGACCACCAGGATCAGGACCGATCGGCCGCCAGGCAGTCGGGCGTTAGAATTGGAAGTAGATGAAGGCACGCGATTCTCCCTGAACGATCGCAAGAGAAAAAGCGAGCAAGCCGAGACAAATGCCCCTCGCCCACCACGGCAAGCGGCCGATCGTCTGCTCCATGGTTGAATTCCTCAGCCACCAGTGCCCCGCGAGCAGCAGGATCGTGACCAGCGACACGGACAGCACGTCCCGGGGCGTCAGGAGAAAAACCCCGGCAGACGGACGAACCATATCCGAGAGGAGATGGAAGGCATCGCCGAAGGTTGCCGCACGGAAGAAGATCCAGGTCACGCAGACGAGCAGGAAGGTCACGAGCATCAGCGCGATCTGCACCACGCTCCTGCCGACGATGTTACGAAAGTGGTCACCCGAAAATCGCTTGATGGCGCGCTCGCCCACCAGATAGGCCCCGTGAAGCGCACCCCATGCGACGAAGCGCCACGAAGCGCCATGCCACAGCCCGCCAAGGAGCATGGTGAGCATGAGGTTCATCTGCGTGCGAACCGCTCCCGCGCGATTGCCGCCGAGCGGGATATAGAGATAGTCCCGCAGCCAGCTGGAGAGCGAGACGTGCCACCGCTGCCAGAAGTCGGTGAAGCCGATGGCGGCGTAAGGAAATCGGAAGTTGTCGTCGAGCACGAAACCGAGGCACAACGCCGCACCTATCCCACAGGTGGAATAACCGGCGAAATCGAAAAAGATCTGACCGGCAAACCCGAATGTGCCGATCCAGGCGTCGATGAACCCGGCCTGCGACACCGCCATGTAGGTTTTGTCGGCGACCGGTCCCATGATGGTGTCCGCCAGGACGACCTTTTCGAAGAGGCCCACCGCCAGCATGAACACGCCCCACTCGACTTGTGAAGCCGAGGGGCGTCTGGGATGCGTGCACTGCGGCAGGAAATCGCGCGCCCGCACGATCGGTCCGGCGACCAGGTGAGGAAAGAAGGTGAGGAACAGGGCGTAATCGAGCAGAGAATTCCACGGCTCGATCCGCCGTCGATACACGTCAATCAGGTATGAAATGGTTTCGAAGGTATAGAAGGAAATTCCAAGCGGCAGAATGATCGACAGCGCCGGAGGCTGATAATGGATGCCGATCGGCGCCACGAGTGCCGCAAAGCTGTCGCGAAGGAAATTGCCGTACTTGAAGAACCCGAGCAGCCCGAGATTCAGGGCCAGGCTGATGACGAGAAGGGTGCGCCGCGCCGCCGTCGATTCAAGCCGTCCCATCGTGCGGGCAAGCCAGTAATCGGCAAACGCCGAGATGACGAGCAAGACGACGAACGGCGGGTTCCAGGCCGCATAGAAGAGGTAACTCGCCACCAACAAGTTGACTTTCTTGATCGTCCACGGAAGCGGAAGCTGGTGTGCTCCCCATACAATCGAAAAAAAGACAAGGAAGGTCAGCGAGTTGAATACCATCGGCGGGGAGCTGATTCAGGTTTGCGGCCCGGATTCTTGAACACTAGGCCACTTTCTATTCTAACGGATCCTGGAAGCGCCGGCGACAGCCATGCAGCTTCGCAGTCGAACGCCACCATCACGCGGTAAGCGGCGTTGGCTTGTCACGTCGAACCTGGCAGCGCGGGCACCAGAACGTGAGCCGCGCTTCGAGCCCTGTCTTTCGCGACTCGATCCTCGTGCCGCACCGCCTGCACGGCTGGCCGCCGCGCCCGTAGACCCATAACAAAGCTCGCGGATCCAGGCTCCGCGTGGTGCGGCGTCCGATCGCCGGCGACAGCGTCCCCGCCCGGCCGAGCACATTCGATTGGAGCTGCCTGAGTGCTTCGTCCACGATGCGCACCAGGTCCTCGTCGGACAGTGCGGCAAGCGGCTGAAATGGATCGAGGCCGGCGAGGAACAGAATCTCGGACTTGAACACGTTGCCGATGCCGGCCAGGACTCGCTGATTCAGCAGCACTTCCGCGACAGGCTCGGTCGGGTGTGCACGCATCCGCCGCACGACCTCTGCAGCGTCGAAGTCAGTCGACAGCAGGTCCGGCCCGAGCGCCGTCAGTTGCGGATGACGTGCGAGATCGCGCGCCGTCAGCCACTCGGCGATCGGGACGTTGAAGCCGACGGCCACGAATCGTGACGTGCCCACGACAATGCGCATGTCACGGCTCGGCCGCCGCCAGCGTTCCTCCGGACGGTAGATGTGCCAGCTGCCGTTCATGCGCATGTGAGTGCGCAGCACGAGGTCGCCGGAGAACGCCATCAACAGATGCTTGCCGCGCGAGGTCACCGCTTCGATGGTCCGGCCGGTCAGCGGCGCATCGTCGTGCACCCGGGTCAAGGCGGGAAAGACCGACTCGAAGCGGGTGACCGGCGAACCGGCCAGCGCTCGATGCAGCGTCTGCGCGGCGCGAAAGATAGTGTCGCCTTCTGGCACAATCGACCTGCAACTTCGAGGGGCCGTCAGGTGTGACGTCACACAGGTCGCACCTGACCAGCGCTTCAGCAGGCGCGCGGACCTGGCGCGCCGGCTGCGCTTCCAAGTGTGCCAGACTCACGCGAGTGTCGCGTCTCAGAACCTCGTTGTCGCAGCGAGGGCGGCGGGGCGCGCCGCTGGGAAGGCGCCAGGAGCGGCGACATCGCGAATATCGCTGCGACGAGCCGCGCCGCCAGACGCGATGGCTCGCCGCCCGCAGGGAAACGAAGTTCTGGGAGACGACGCCGGCCTTGTATGGACCTCTATCCGCTCGTTCGTGACATCCTGACCAGTCGAGTGTACGAGGCGGCGCGCGAGACGCCGCTCGACGAGGCACCGCTGCTGTCTGCCCGGGTCGGCAACCTGGTCTCCCTCAAGCGCGAGGACCTGCAGCCGATCTTCAGCTTCAAGATTCGCGGCGCCTACAACCGGATGGTCCGCTTGACGGCGGAAGAGCGGGCGCGAGGCGTGATTGCCGCCAGCGCCGGCAACCACGCGCAAGGGGTCGCCCTGTCTGCGAGACGGCTCGGCATTCGCGCCGTCATCGTGATGCCGCGCACCACGCCCGAAATCAAGATTGCCGCGGTCGAGCGGCTCGGCGCCGAAGTCGTACTGTTTGGCGACCACTACGCGGAGGCGCAGCGGCACTGCGACGAACTGAGGCGAGCCACCGGCCTCTCGTTCATCCACCCGTTCGACGACCCCTTCGTCATTGCCGGACAGGGGACCGTCGGGGTCGAGCTCCTGCGGCAGAAGCCGGATCTGTCGGCGGTATTCGTGCCGGTCGGCGGCGGCGGACTGATCGCCGGCATCGGCGCCTACCTGAAGATGCTCCGCCCGGACATCCGCATCGTAGGGGTGGAGCCCGCGGATGCGGATGCCATGGCCGCGGCGCTGGCCGCCGGTGGGCCGGTTCGACTCGCGGAAGTCGGCGTGTTCGCCGACGGCGTTGCCGTGCAGCAGGTCGGCACCCACACATTTCCAATCGTGCGGCAGACGGTCGACGAGATCGTCCGCGTCTCGAACGATGGCGTCTGCGCCGCCATCAAGGACATTTTCGACGACACGCGCGCGATTGCCGAGCCGGCCGGAGCGCTGGCCGTCGCCGGCCTGAAGCTGTACGCCGAGCGCCACGAGCTGCGCGGTGTGCAGCTCGCCGCCGTCGTGAGCGGCGCGAACATGAACTTCGACCGTCTGCGTTTCGTGGCCGAACGCGCCGAGATCGGTGAAGGGCGCGAAGCCCTGCTCGCCGTCACGATTCCGGAGCGTCCCGGGGCGTTTCGATCGTTCTGTGCGGCGTTGGGCCCGGTCGTGGTCACCGAGTTCAACTATCGCCTGAGCGGCCGCAACGACGCCGAGATCTTCGTCGGAGTTTCCACGAGGGGGCGCCGCGAGGCCGAAGCGCTCGCGGCAACGTTGCGGGCCGCCGGCTACAAGACCACCGATTTGTCGGCCAACGAGATCGCCAAACTCCACGTCCGCTACATGGTCGGCGGCCGCACACCGCACGCCACTGCCGAACGGCTCTGCCGCTTCGAGTTTCCAGAACGGCCAGGCGCCCTCCTGCAATTTCTGGAAGCGCTCGGCGGACGCTGGAACATCAGCCTGTTTCATTACCGCAATCACGGCGCCGACTTCGGGCGGGTGCTGGCGGGATTCGAAGTGCCGACGCCCGAGTACCCCGCCTTCGAAGCGTTTCTGTCGGGCCTGGGATACCGCTACGAGCTCGACGAGCATAACGAAGCGTATGTGAGGTTCCTGGCGTAGCATCGCGAGCGCCGATCGGTTGTCGCGCCGGCCCAGCGGCGTCGGTGCGGCTGCGAAGAGGATCGCTGTGGCCCGCTCCGCGGCGTCAGCCAGGGAACGTCGGCTGCAGTCCCAGCGCGCCGGCGAGAAAGCCCGCCTCGATCAGGTGACGGGCGAGCGGATGATCGGCTGGCGCGGCGCCATCGATCTCTTCGATCAACATGCCCCGCGGGCCGTCGTTGCCACGCGTGCGCGCCCGCTCGATGAGCACCTGCGCGATCGCGTGGGCCGTCTTCGAATGATCCGGCTCCGCCTCCGGTAGGAAGGTGAAGAGTTGCCGGTCGCCCTTCGCAAGATATGCGGCGAGCGATCCGTTCACGAGAATCGTGGTCGCGCCGACGGTTCGGGTCGGGCCGCGTCCCATCGCCGAGGCAGGCGATTCGACAGCCTGGTTCGCCGTCACCTGAGAAGGCGACGCCGCCTTTCTGCGTCGCGTCTTGGATGTCGTGGTGCGGCTGGCGCCGCTTCCAAGCTTGTCGGGCCACTTCAGCGTCGCCCCATAAGGATTGGCAGGATCGGTGGCTGCCATCACCGTCACCTCTGCCTCTTCCGGCGCGTCGCGGAGGGACCGTAGACGGTCGACGGCGCCGGGCAAGGCGAACTGCGTGGCGCCGAGACCCGTCACGAAGTAGCCGCGCCGGACGCGGCCGCTTTCTTCCATCGCTTTCAGCACCGGATAGACCGCAGAGAAACCACCGGCGATGTGTTCGAGCGCCAGCGACTCGCGCGTGACGACCCCGTGACGTTCGAGGAGCTGCTGCGTCGTGGCGGTGAGCCAGGTCGTGGTGCGCTCGCTCCCTTTGTCCGCCGGCACCGGACGCCGCTCGGCATTGGCGACGAGCGTCCAGCGGCCTTCGGCCGTCGGCGGGACCAGGCGCCGCGAACGGAAGCCGGACGATGCCGTGCGCTGGTGGCGGCGGCGCGACGGACGGCTGCGCGTGAAGGCGCGCAGCGCATGGAACGTATCGTTGGTCACGAGTCCCTTCCACACCAGGTCCCAGAGCGCATCGACCGTTTCGCCAGGGAACCCGTCGCCGACCGCTGCGTGCAAGGATCCGAAGAACGACGCCCCGTGCCTCGAGAGATAGTCGAGGATGGCCGGCGCTCGATCGGGCACTTCTGCCCCGTCCTCTTCGGGCCGGACCTGATCCGGCGGCGCCAGCGTGGTGACGCGATCAGCGAGATACAACGCCACCCGCCCGTCCCGTTCACCGAGCGGCTCGAGGCCGATCCAGACGACCTCGCCGGCGGCTGCCACGGCATCCAGATCGCCGCCCTCGTAGCCCTCGATGCGCGCCGGAAGAATCTCGGTTTCGAGAATCGAAGCGGGGAGCGGTGAGCCCTGCAGCTGTTCGACGACGTCGAGGAGCGCATCGAGGCCGCGCCGCTTCTTCACGAGGCCGTGCCAGGTCGTCGAGAATCGTCCGAGCACGGCCTGCTCGACCGGCTCCACCTTATGGCGCAGCTTCGCGAGCGAGCGGTGGCGAATCATGCGCAGCACGCCAGGGTCGGTCCATTCGCGCAGCGTGCCGCCGGGACGGAACTCTCCTTCGAGGAGACGGCCTTCGGCGGTCAGGCGTGCCAGCGTCGCCTCCACCAGGTGCGTAGACAGCGCGTAACGCCCCGCCACGTCCGCTGCGGCAAACGGCGCGTGCGTGCGCGCGTAGCGAAGCACGAGGTTGCCGACTGGATCCGAGGCGGGCGCCAGCAGCGATTCCGGGAGGCCGGACGGCAGCGGCGCCCCGAGCGCGTCGCGGTACCGCGCGGCGTCCTCGACGGCGATAAAGCGTTCGGCAGCGGCGACGCGGACCGGGAGCATTCGTCGCGCCGCGACGAGCTCGCGCGTGGCATCGGCGACGTTCAGGCTGGTGCGCTCACGCAGTTCCGCCTCCGAGAGGTCGCCGAGCCCCAGCAGCATGTCGTGAACCCCATCGAGGCTCTTGACGTGGTAGCGCGCGTCGACTCGCTGGAGCTGCCGCTCGACGGCTTCGAGCGCCTCGGCGTCGAGCAGTTCTCGCAGCTCAGCGTCGCCCAGCAACTCGCGCAGCTGACGCTGGTCCACCGCCAGCGCCTGAGCCCGCCGCTCGGCGAGCGGCGCGTCGCCGTCGTAGAGAAAGCTGGCGACATAGCTGAACAGGAGCGAGGCGGCAAATGGCGAAGGCACGTCGGAATCGACGACCGCGACCCGGATGCGCCGGCTCTGAATGTCCCGCAGCGTCGTCGACAGCGACGGCATGTCGAAGAAATCCCGCAGACACTCGCGATAGGTCTCGAGCAGCACGGGGAACGATCCGAAACGGGACGCCACCGCCAGCAGATCGGCCGCGCGCTTGCGCTGTTGCCAGAGAGGCGCCCGCATCCCCGGACGCCGTTTGGGCAGCAGCAGCGAGCGCGCCGCATTCTCCCGGAACTTCGCGGCGAAGAGCGCCGTCGCCCCGAGCTGCCGCACGACGAGCGATTGCGCTTCGTCGGGTTCCGGCAGCAGCAACTGGGAATCAGGCGGTGCGTCCACGTCCGGAAAACGGATCACGAAGCCGTCGTCTCCCCAGAGCGTTTCGACGTCGACGCCGGTCTGTTCGCGAATCTTGGCAACCACCGCCATGGCCCACGGCGCATGGATCCGGCCGCCCCGGGGCGAGAGGACGCAGACCCGCCAGTCGCCGAGATCGTCGCGCACCCGTTCGATCACGACGGTGGAGGCGTCGGGCAGGGCCCCGCTCGCGGTCATCTGATCGCGCAGGTACTGCAGGAGATTCTCAGCCGCCTGTCGATCGAGATCGTGTTCGCGCACAAGCCGCTCGATGGCGGATGCCGGCGACACGCGCATCAGATCGCGCATCAGCTGACCGATGGCAAGCCCCAGCTCCATCGGACGACCGGCTCGATCGCCCTTCCAGAACGGCATCTTGCCGGGCTGGCCGGGGGCTGGTGAGACCAGCACGCGGTCGTGCGTGATCTCTTCGATGCGCCACGACGAGGCGCCGAGGACGAACGTCTCTCCCACGCGGCTCTCGAACACCATTTCCTCGTCGAGCTCGCCGACGCGGGCCGATCCCGGCCCGGCGCCGAGCAGGAAGACGCCGTAGAGGCCGCGGTCGGGAATCGTGCCGCCGTTGATGACCGCCACGCGCTTCGAGTTCTCGCGTGGCGTGAGGGCCCCCGTCAGCCGGTCCCAGGTGATGCGCGGTCTGAGTTCGGCGAACGCGTCGCTTGGATAGCGGCCCGACAACATGTCGAGCACCCCTTCGAACACGGCGCGGCTCAGCTCGGCGAACGGCGCCGCCTGTCGAATCGTGGCAAACAGCCGATCGACCTGCCAGTCGTCCATCGCCACCATGGCGACGATGTGTTGAGCGAGGATGTCGAGCGGATTCCTGGGAAAGCGGGTCGCTTCCACCTGGCTGTCGTGCATCGCCTTGGTCACGGCGGCGCAGGCCACGAGGTCGCCGCGGAATTTCGGAAAAATCACCCCGGTGCTTACGGCGTTGGCCTGATGTCCGCCGCGGCCAATGCGCTGCAGCCCGCTTGCGACCGATGGCGGCGCCTCGATCTGGATGACGAGATCGATTGCGCCCATGTCGATCCCGAGCTCGAGCGACGAGGTCGCCACCAGGGCGCGCAGCGACCCTGCCTTCAGGAGATCCTCGACTTCCATCCGCTGCGGCCGGGCGATCGACCCGTGATGCGAGCGCACCAGCGTCTCGCCGGCCAGTTCGTTCAGCGCGCCCGCCAGGCGCTCTGCGAGCCGGCGGCTGTTGACGAAAATCAGCGTCGAGCGGTGCCCGCGGATCAGTTCGAGCAGCCGGGGGTGGATGGCGGCCCAGATCGACGGCCGCGCATCGCCCACCGACGCCGGTCCGCTCGGAATGTCATCTGCCGTCGTCAGCCTGGCCATGTCTTCGACGGGCACTTCGATGGTCAGCGCCAGCGACTTTTTCGCACCGGCGTCGACAATGGTGACCGCGCGGTAGCGGACTGTGCGAGGGGTGGCAAACTCGTCGGCCAGCTCGGCTTCCGCCTGTTGTTCGACGACCACCGTCGCTGGAGAGTGCGGTTCGCGGCTGTGGCGCGTGCGGCGATCCTGGCTGCGGGATGGTCGCGGGGGTTCGCTCGAGGAGCGCCCGGTCGGAGCGGCGGGACTCGCTTCGTTGACGCCGCCGAGGAATCGCGCCACTTCGTCGAGCGGGCGCTGCGTGGCGGACAAGCCGATACGCTGCAGCGCACGAGGACAGATCGCGGCGAGACGCTCGATCGAGACCGCGAGATGGGCGCCGCGCTTGGTCGGCACGAGCGCGTGGATTTCGTCGATGATCACGCTTTCGACGGAACGGAGGCGGTCGCGTGCGTTCGACGTGAGGAGTAAGTACAGCGACTCGGGCGTCGTAATCAAGATGTCGGCCGGCTCGCGCAGGAATCGCGCGCGATCGGCTTGGGCCGTGTCTCCCGTCCGTACCGCGATGGCGGGCACGACAAAAGCGTCGCCGCGCTCGGCGGCGACGCGAGAAATGCCGGCGAGCGGTGCACGGAGATTGCGCTCGACGTCGACGGCGAGCGCCTTGAGCGGCGAGACGTAGAGCACGCGGCAGCGTTCTGACTTCGGCGGCTGGGGCGCGAACATCAGGCGATCGAGGCACCACAGAAAAGCGGCCAGCGTCTTGCCGCTGCCCGTCGGCGCCAGAATCAGCGCCGATTCGCCGCGTGCGATCGACGGCCAGCCGAGCTCCTGGGCCCGGGTGGGCGCGTCGAACGACGAGGTGAACCAGTCGCGCACGGCGGCGTGAAACGGGGCAAGACCGTTCGATTTCGCTGGAGGGGCCACAGCGCGATCCTATAATGTGACGGAGGGGCCAGAGCGGCCCCGCTGAGGCGCACCGAGGAAAGGACCAGGAATGGGAGATGCAGGCGAAGGACTGATCGACGCGGAGTCCCGCATACAGGAGCGGATGGATCAATTGGAGCTCGAACGATCCCAGAAACTGGCCCGTCCGGTCCGCGATCCGGAGCGCGTCCGGATGCTGGAATCCTTGCGGCTCGCCCGCACCGAGCTCGAACAACAGTTGTCGGCAACGACCCACGAACGCCGGCGTACCTCCCTGCAGGAAGCTATCGACGAGCTCAATCGCAGGCTCTCGGCGGCGGCTGCCGAAGGCGACTAGTGGACCGTCCGTCGGGAGTCACGCGTGGCCGCGTCGCTTTTGTTCTCTGCCGCTTCGCTATCATTCTCGGCCGCTTCGCTATCGCACCTGATGTATTGGGCCTGACTGCGGAGTCAAACGAACCCGATTCAGCCGCTGCCGCCGGCTAGCTCCGAGGATTCGCCATCGACTCGTTCGATTTGCTCGAAACGCTTGGATGGTACCCTTCGGACGGTTACCTTCTCCTCGACCGGCACCTGCAGCGCCTCAGCCGTTCCGCCCATCACTTCAAGTTTGCCTGCGAGATCGATCGGGTCCGCGACGAGCTGACCCGGGCCGTGGCGGGCCGCGCGGAGCCGCTGCGTGTTCGACTGCTCCTCGACGCCAGGGGCGAGACGCGGATCGAGCTTTCGCCGCTCGCGCCCACGCCGGTGCCGCTGAAGGTCGGCCTCGCCAGCGAGCCGATCGATTCCAGCGATCCGCTGTTCTTCCACAAGACCACCAGCCGCGCGCGCTACGAACGGTTGCGGGTTGCCGCCTGCGATGAAACGATTCTCTGGAATGCCGCGGGCGAAGTCACCGAGGCGCTTACCGCCAACATCGTGCTGGATCGGCACGGACAGCGCGTGACGCCGCCGGTGCCTTGTGGTCTCCTGCCAGGCACCCTGCGCGCGGAACTGCTCGACCAGGGTGCCATCGTCGAGGACATCGTCACCGTCGACGAGTTCGTTCGCGCGGGACGATGCTGGCTGATCAACTCAGTGCGAGGCTGGCGCGACGCTGTCTTGGACGATTCGTTGGCAACTCCCGGCTGACGTCACTTCCACTGCCGCGGCGAACTTTCTTCCGCCTGCCGACGGCGGGAAGCGGGTCAAGGCGCCGGGATTCGCCGAAATACCTGGAACTCGCCAAACTGCCCGACCGCACGAAAATCCGGGTCACGAGGGACAGGGAAGTACTGATCGAGCGTGTGACTCTTCACTTCGCTGCCGAGCGGCTCCCAGGAAAGCGGGAGTCTGTCCGCCCTGGGATGAGGCGGGTTCTGGACCAGCCGGTATTCGTCTTTGCTCGAGACACCTTCGGCGCATTGATCCGAGTTGGAGATGCCGTATCGATGTTTGAGATACATGTCGAGTTCTCCGCCGACCTTGTAGCGGGGTTCGACGATGTTCTGTGAGGCCATGAATTCAGCAATGTAGGTTTGATAACCGATGGCGACTGTGTTCCGGCCTTCAGAGCGGACCTCAGACCCGATGAAGTCCATCGCCTCGACGTCTGTGGCTCTAGGCCCTGACCATCCGCTCTTCGCCCACGCCTTGATTGGAGAGATCGCCCAGGGATGTGTAAGGAGCAGGACTGCCAGCACGATCTGTCCAGACCACATTACCGATCGGGAACAGCCGAACCGTTTCGGAACATAGGTGACGGCGGCGGCAAGCAGCACGGTCTGAAGCGGCCAGAGCCAGAAGTAACGGCTGTAGTTGTCGGCTTCGACCACCGCGAGGAGGATCAGCCATGGCACGATCACGGCCAGCGAAAACAGGAGCGGCGGGAAGGTGCCGTCGGCAGGCCGGCTCGCTTCCTCGGTGAAGAGACGGCCCGCGAGGCGCACGCAGCGACGTCTCGTCAGCCACACCACGACTCCGATTACGAGCAACGCAGCCTGGATCGCTCGGATCTGAAACACCGTTTCAGCTTGAAGACTTCCGTTTACGCTCAGGAAGCGAGCGATGAAGAATTCATTGACGAGCAGCGCAAGGAGCAGCAGCACCAACGACACGCCGGAGATGGCGCGCAACAGGAAGCTATCGCTGATGCGGCGTCCGAAGCGCGGCAGGGACTGCGCCGCCGCCACCGTCACGGTAGTCATCGCCAGGAGAAACAGTGGTAAGGCTGCGAGCGGCGTCCATGTCATCTGGTCGAAGTTGAAGATCAGTCCCTGCTTCATCGGAGCGACCCGAGAGCGAATCTGCTTCTTGACGCTCTGATACAGGCTTGAGGCCGGCGGCCTTGCTTCGGCGGCCTGGACGGCCGCGGGTGGCTCGAGAGCCGCGCTCATTGGCTGACCAAGGGTGTGGACGGCAAGGCCCGGCATGCACCAGGAGGCCTTGTAGTTGGCCGGCCCGATCCGCTGCCGGGCGACGAGCGATTTGAGATCCACGAAGCCACGCGTGCCTTCGAAGCGGAGGTAGGGATACCAGACGGCCGTGGTCGCGCACAAGGCGACAAGCAGCGGCGCCAGCCGCACGCGCGGCCGATAGACCACCCAGATCGCGGGCACCATGAATATCGCGGGCGCCAGGACCATGTCCACGAACATGCCGACCGACCAGGCCACCAGCGCCGCGGCGAGGTAATTGGCGTTGTTGCGACGTACCCAGAGGAGGCAGAAATACGCCTCCCAGATGTAGAAGAACGGATGTCCGATCGACCACAGAGAGCCGGCGAAAAACAGGCCGTTCCGCGACAGTCCGTAGAGCACCACCGCGAGATAGGCGCACCTGGTGCCGAAGCACATTCTGGCGAGCAGGAACAGGCCGAACAGGCTGCCGATATAGAGAGCCGCACTGCCGACAGCTTCGTAGAGCCTCGGATCCTGAAAGATCAACATGCCGGGAAGCATCAGCCAGGCGGGGCCCGGCGTGTTGAACGCCAGATAGCTGGATACGTCTCCCCGCGCCGGGAGCGTCCCGTGAGCCAGCAGATCGTCGGCGGCGGCCGTGAAATTGATGTGGTCGAAGTTCATCAGCCGCGAGTTCCAACCCTGGAACGCGAGCAGCAAACCGACGGCAGCCACCGACACCACGGCGACAATCGCCGTCGGCGTGAGCAACTCTCGGATTTTTTGGCTGCTCGGGGG
>JADMIO011618461.1_pt1 | contig 19546 bp, 19 predicted proteins | sample 8958161 | NCBI WGS metagenome assembly JADMIO01 (sample SAMN16585339, study PRJNA669376) | soil metagenome | isolation source: Crop rotation soil | place: USA: Cullars Rotation, Alabama | collected 2011
GCCGCGACTTCAAGTCACGTGAATTCCAAGCTTCGGATCCCACTGTGCTGGAAAGCATCAAGGTGCACGAGAAGGGCTTTACTCCCGCCGCGCTGCAGCGGCTGGCGAAACAGAAGGCCGGCGGCGCGCGCCTCTTCGACCGCAGCTCGCCGCTCACCGTGGAGGAGCTGCAGGCCATGCTGCGCGAGGAGCTGTGGCTGCTGCCGTCGCATCGTCCGATCCTCGTCGATCTGACTTCCGAGGAGACCGCACCGCTGCTGCACGAGGCGCTGGAGCGCGGCTTCCACGTGGTGACGGCGAACAAGAAGCCGCTCGCCGCGCCGCAGATCGAGTTCGACCGCCTCTTCGCCACGGCCCGCGAGCGCGGCGTCTCCCTCCGCTACGAGGCCACGGCCGGCGCCGGCCTGCCGGTGCTCGACACGCTGGCCAAGCTGAAAGAGGCGGGCGACCGGGTGGAGTCGATCCTCGGCTGCTTCTCCGGCACGCTCGGCTACCTCATGACCGCGCTGGAGCGCGGCATGCGCTTCTCCGACGCGGTGCGCGAGGCGTGGAAGCTCGGCTATACCGAGCCCGATCCGCGCGACGACCTCTCCGGCCTCGACGTGGCCCGCAAGGCGCTGATCCTGGCCCGCACCCTCGGCCGGCGCCTGGAGCTGAGCGACATCTCCGTGGAGCCGCTGTTCACCCCCGAGGCCGACGATCCCGATCCGAAGACGTTCGTCGACAACCTCGCGGCGCTCGACGATGACTTCGCCGCGCGCAGCGAGCGGGCCCGGCGCGCCGGCCGCGTGCTGCGCTACGTGGCCAGCATCGGCCGCACGATCCGCGTCGGCATCGAGGCGGTGGAGGCGGGCTCGCCCCTCGGCGGCCTGCGTGGCACCGACAACCAGGTCGTCATCCGCTCGAAGCGGTATAAGACGAATCCGCTCGTGGTCACCGGACCGGGCGCCGGCGCGGACGTGACCGCGGCCGGCGTATTGAACGACATCGTGGCCATCACGCGGCAATCATGAACGCTACCGCCTTCGCGCCTGCGAGCATCGGCAACGTCGGCCCCGGCTTCGACGTCCTCGGCCTGGCCGTGGACGGCATCGGCGATACCGTCAGCGTGACCCTCACGGACGGGCCGGCGCGCATCGAGCGCATCGCCGGCCGCGACGCGGAACTCGTGCCGCACGATGCGGCGCGCAACGCCTCTGCCATCGCCGCCCTCGCCTGGCTGCGCGCGCATGACGATCCGCGCAATCCGATCGTCTCGATCGAGAAGGGGCTGCCGCTCGCGGGCGGGATGGGAGGGAGCGCGGCCAGCAGCGTCGGCGGCGCGTACGCCGCGGCGCTGGCGGCGGGGGCGGAACCCGAGCCGCACGGCATCATCGCCGCCGCGCTGGAGGGGGAGTCGGCGGTGGCCGGGCGGCATCTGGACAACATCGCGGCCTGCGTCCTCGGCGGGCTGGTGCTCAGCCGATCGGTCGATCCGATCGACGTCGTCGCCCTGCCGGTGGGCGCGGCGTGGTGGGTGGCCCTGGTGACGCCGGCGGTGCGGGTGGAGACGAAGGCGGCGCGCGCGCTGCTCCCCGACACCTCGATGCGCAACGAGTGGATCCAGCAGATGGCCAACACCGCGGCGCTCGTGCACGCCTTCGCCGCGGGCGACGGCGAGCTCCTGGCCCGCGCGCTCGACGACCGCTACGCCGAGCCGCGGCGCGTGCAGCTCATCCCGAACTTCGGCGCCGTCAAGCGCGCCGCCACCGAGGCCGGCGCGTTCGCCTGCACCATCAGCGGCTCCGGCCCCACGCTGTTCGCCATCACCGCGGACGAAGAGGCCGCGCGACGCTGCGCCGCGGCGATGCAGCAGGCCTTCGGCATCGCCACGACGTTCCATGTGGGGCCGATCGCCCGGAAGGGAGCGCGGCAGGCATGAGGCTGCACTGCATCCTTTGCGACCGCGACTACCCCGCGGACGAGATCCGCTACACGTGCGACTGCGGCGGGCTCCTCGAAGTGCGGCGCGAGGCGCTCCGCCTCGACCGCGCCACGTTCGACGCGCGCCGCGCCGGCCACGGCGCGCTCGACCAGAGCGGCGTCTGGCGCTTCCGCGAGGCGGTGCTCGACGTCGACGAGGCGGCCATCATCACCCACCCCGAGGGCGGCACGCGCCTGTACGAGCGCAACGGCATCCTCTTCAAGCACGAGGGGGAGAACCCCACCGGCTCGTTCAAGGACCGCGGCATGACCGTCGCCGTCACCCAGGCCGTGCGCCTCGGCGCGCGGGCCATCGCCTGCGCCTCGACCGGCAACACCAGCGCGTCGCTCGCCGCGTACGCCGCCCAGGCGGGGCTGCGCGCGGTGGTCTTCATTCCGGCCGGCAAGGTCGCGGCGGGGAAGCTGGCCCAGACGCTCGCCTACGGCGCGCTCTGCCTCCAGGTGCGCGGCGACTTCGACGCGGCGATGGGCCTCGTCCGCGCCGCCTGCGACCGGCTGGGCATCTATCTCGTCAACTCCATCAATCCCTTCCGCATCGAAGGGCAGAAGACGATCGTCTGGGAACTGCTGCAGGACCTCGGCTGGGAGGCGCCCGACTGGATCGTCGTCCCGGCCGGCAACCTCGGCAACACCAGCGCGTTCGGCAAGGCGCTGCGCGAGGCGCGCGATGCCGGCTGGATCGCCCGCACCCCGCGCCTGGCCGCCATCCAGGCCAGCGGCGCGAATCCCTTCTACCGCAGCTTCTCCCACGCCTTCCGCGAGCGGCATCGCGTGACCGCCGAGACCGTGGCCAGCGCCATCCGCATCGGCGACCCGGTCAGCTACGACAAGGCCGTCGCCGCCATCCGCGAGACCAACGGCGTGGTGGAGCAGGTCACCGACGCCGAGCTCATGGCCGCCAAGCGCGCCATCGACCGGATGGGCATCGGCTGCGAGCCCGCCTCGGCCACAACGCTCGCCGGGGTGGAGAAGCTCCGCGCCGCGGGGGTGATCAAGTCCGGCGAGCGCGTCGTCTGCGTCCTCACCGGCCACGTGCTGAAGGATCCCGACATGATTTTGAAGAACGTGCCGGCGGAGCAGGTCATCGAGATCGACGCGACGATCGACGCCGTCGAGCGGGTACTTTCGTAACAACATGCAGTACTGACGCAAGTGCTTTCACGAGCTCGCGGCGTGTATAGACGTGGTCCTGTTCGATGCCATCAGGAAGCTTTGCGATGGGAACCGGGATCCACGCGTCTGATTCCTCAATCCAGATACAAAGCAACCCGAGCTGCGGTAGGTTGGCAATCGCGATGCCGCTCAACTCATTGACCACGCCACGATCGTAGGCAAACTCCAGGGTTGCGTTAATCGCTGTTGCCGTCTCATGGAAGGCTGCACCGGCATATACAGGACGGCGACGCCGGTAGTTCGTAACCTCGAGGGCAGCCACGGGCTGATCCTCGACATAGAGCAAGGATTGCCAGCCCGCGAAGCGAAGCCGCATTCGCCCGCTGAGAAGGGACCTCGCGTTGATCACGAACACTGCGTACGGCTCTGCCAAGAGGGAGTCGCGCCCTTCTGCCAGCCGCTGCGCCGCGTCGACGAGTAGGGGGACTACGGAATCGTGAAGAAGGCGCGCCATTTGCCCCCCGCGTTGTCGTAGTTGTTCGTGAAGACGTCGACTGGAATCTCCCTCCGCGGCCTGCGAGGGTCTCGCACAACGTATCGCGCAGGTGACTGGAGAAAATTGGTGATGATGACGAAATGATCGATCGTCGGAGGATCAAAGTCGATGAAACAGGCAACCGGTTTCCGAGGCGTCCCGTTGATGATCGACAGAACCTCTGAAGGCAATAGAGTGCCCGGCCTCTGCGTGGCAGCAACGCCAGCCGCTTGAAGGCCGCGGACCAGGTCACTCGCCTTGTCACAGGCCGGCGACGGCTTCACACCATCCGTGCAATCGGAGCAGCCAGGCACCAGCGTGCGCGCCAGCTGGCATTGCGTCCTTGGCGGCCGACCAAAGAACCTTCCGATGGCGACGCTGACAGCCGCCCAACACCATTGATCGCCGAGCTGAGGCTCGAGTGGAACGTCGAGCTCCTGGGAAGCGGCGCCGAGCACCAAAGCTGTCGCAGGGACGCCCGGCACGGCGATCATGCGGTTCTGAAACACGCGTGGGATCATCGCATGCACTCCTCAGAACTTGATCTGGATCGCACCGTAAGTAGCAATGTCAGACGTCTTGAACTTGAGATGCTTGTCGATGTCAGCGGTTCCCGTCACTACGTCTCCGACGTGCAATCCCTCATCGAGGTCCTTGAAACGCGTGATCATGCCGCCGAAGCTGATGCTGAAAGCGACCGGTCGGGTAAAACGGAATCCGGCGCCGGCTAGGAAACCCGGAAAGTCCTTCGCCGAGCTCACCCCGAACTGCAACATCGGATAGGCCACCGAGCCACCGCCGACGCGCATCACCAGGTTCAGCATCATCGCCCCACCCACCGGCTGGTGGTCATCATTCCGCTTCACCACTGTCTTTCCTGTATCGGGATCGGTCGCCGTACCGTACACCGGGTAAGTCAGCCGGTTGTAGATCATCGCCGCCGCACGCTCAGGAACGAAGAAAGAACTCCGGCGCACGTCAAATGACGCGTCGACTTTGGTGTCGGCAACCTCTGTGACCACAATCTTGTCATTGACGAGCGACACCTTCTTGGCCGTAGCATGGATGGTGACCGTCTTCATTTCCTCGAAGGTTGGCTTGACAGCATCGATGCGGTAGTCGCTCTTGTTCGGACCGGCCCAGGCCTTGTCGTCATCGAACGTCGCCAGGAACGCCAGCAAGTCGTCGATCGACGCAGCGAGGCCCTTTTTCGAGGTAATGATGGGTGGCGTGATCTTGTCTCGAAGCTCGCGGTACCGGTCGGCGAGCGCCTTTGCGCGGGCGAGATCGGAGGTGCATTCGTGCTGCGGCCTTGCGCCAAGATCCGCTGTGAATTCGTCACGAATGCGCTTGAGGTTCTTTTCGATGGTGTCGACGTTATCCGTGATCTGCTTTTTAGCCCTCGTCAAATTCGTGACCGCGCCGTGCACTCCCTCGTCGACGGAACCCGGACTCCCGCTGTACCCATGGGCGGCATCGACGATGCTCTTCAGGCTGTCCGCTGTCAGTTCGGGATCTTTCGCAGCCGTTTCGATGCCTGTGATCAACCCCTCCAGGATGTCGCAGGGATCAGTTGCGGTTCCACCGCCGCCGGTCAGCGGCTGCGACGGAAGCGCCTTTTGAAATTCTTTGAGATCCTCCAAGAACTGCTTGATCGCGGCGTAGCTCACATCCGCCGTCGCCTTCTGTTCGACCTGATACTTCTGAAGGAGCGGATTAAAGTCGCCGAGGAGCACCTGGATGGGACCACTCGATCGGAAGGTGATGCCCGGCTCGAGCTCGGCATAGTCAAGATCGTTCACGGAGTCGACGGCATACAGCAGCTTGATGGGCTTCCCGGCCACGCGTGGACCGAAGGTGACGCGAACATACTGCTTGACGTAGCGAGCCTCCAGCAGATCGGTCGTACGGTCGACTTGAGCCTGGGCCAGGGGCGAAGCGATCAGGGTGGCAATGAGGAGTCCCCAGATGGCGGAACGGCGCATACGTTGTCCTTTCTCTTCTCTCGGTGACTCTGGGAGACGGACGGACGCTCCGCTTTCTCCGGTTACCATAGGAGACATGGCGCGCTGCCTTGCCGTCGTGTTCCTGCTCCTCCTCGCCTGCCACGGCAGCTCGCCCACGGATCCCACCGCCTCGCTCCAGCACGGACGCCTCTCCGGCATCGTCACCATCGGCCCGAACTGTCCGGTCGAGCAGAAGGACAACCCCTGCCCCACGCCGCCTTCGGCGTACGCCGCGCGCAAGGTGCTGGTCTACGACGAGGCGCGGACGCGCCTCCTCTTCACCGTGGACATCGACTCGCACGGGCTGTACGTCATCGACCTCGTACCGAATCGCTACACGGTCGACCTGCAGAAGCAGGGCCTCGACCGGGCAGCCGAGGTGCCGGCGAAGGTGGACATCCGCGCGAACGACGTCACCCGGCTGGACATCAACATCGACACCGGGCTGCGGTGAGGCAACCACCCCTCATCCGGCGCTCCGCGCCACCTTCTCCCCGCTGACGCGGGGCGAAGGGCTGGCGCCGAGTGGCCGAGTGTGGCCTGGCGGCTCAAAAGTACGCGACAAGGCCGAAGGTTGGGAGCTTGCTGGCGAGCTTCCTGTCGAACGTCGCGACGGCGTCGCATCGGGTGTTGATCGCCACCGCGACGATCACAGCGTCGCCCAGGCCGGAGAGCGGATCGGGCCAGATTTCGAGCAGGCGTTTCCACGGGCACTCGTCAACGAGTTGCGTGCCGGGGAAGTTGGTGACGCCTCGTACGACCGTAGCCAGGCGATCGCCCGTTACGCCGTATTGGCTTTGCACGACGTACGCAACTTCAAAGACGACCGACTGCGGCACGACGGCTACGATCTCGCCGTCTTCCGCGCCCTGAATCAGTGCTCGCGCCGCGGCGTGTTGCGCCGCGTTGCGGTCGATGAAGAACGACACGAAGACGTTGGCGTCGACGAGGACGCTGCGCACGTCAGATGCGTCCTCGCGTTTTCCGCGCGGCAGCGACCGCTTTCACGGCATCCGGCTCGCCGTGCTTGATGAAGCCTTCCAACTCCCACAACAGGGGGCGGTCCGTCGTGACGGCCACTTTGCCGCCGCGGACTTCCCACTGCAGTTTTGCGCCGGGCTCCAGGTCGAGCGCTTCGCGCACTTCCTTCGGAACGGTCGTTTGTCCCTTGCTGGTCATGGTCGAGACGGGCATGAGTCGATTCTCCTTACGCATTGTACATCACGTAAGGAGAGGCGGGCGGCGCGGGTTGTCAAACAAAAGCCGGCCCGCGGGCCGGCTTCGGATGTGGCGGCGGCCTCTCGGCCCGTCGCTCACTTCAGGTGCTTGTTGACGAGCGCCGTCATCTCGAACATCGACACCTGCTTCTTCCCGCCGAAGATCTTCTTCAGGTTGTCGTCCGCGTTGATCATGCGCTTGTTGGTCTGGTCCTGCAGGCCGTGGGCCTTGATGTAGTCCCAGACTTTCTTCGTCACTTCGCTCCGCGGAATCGGCTTGCTTCCCACGATCGCCGACAGATCCGCACTCGGCTGCACCTCGGCGGCCAGACCCTTGCCGCCGCCTTTGGAACTGGAATCCTTTTTCGTCGCCATGTAATCCCCTTCGACGTTTTGTTCGGCGGATTCTGCGCCGAGAGGCGCTCGCCCGTCAAACCGATTCTACTGCGCCCGACCCCGCATTTAGGGCAGGCACCAAACCCGCACATCTGGCGGCGCGCCCGCGCCGTAACTAGAATGAGACGGTTCCCAGGAGGTTCGCCCGTGTCCACGTCCGTGCGCATCGCAGCGCTCCTCGTCTTCTTTTCCGCTCCCCTCGCCGCCGCTCCCTTCTTCGGTCCGCCCGAGCGCGTGAACATCTTCTTCTCCGGCGGACGCAGCATTCAGAACTGGCACGGGCAGGCGAACGTCGACGCCATCAATTTCGAGCTCATCCGTGACTGGACGCAGCGGACGGAGCTCGGCTTCGTCATCGCCCCGACGGTCGTCACCCAGCCGCGGAGCTGGTTCGGCAACAAATACGGCGATCCGGACGAGACCGCGCGCGCCCTCTCCGGCTCGTTCCTCATTCGCCACCGCTACATGACCGACTCGAAGCGGGTCCAGCCGTACATCGAGCTGTCGACCGGCCCGATGTGGGCCACGCGCCGCGTGCCGGCCGCGACGTCGCACTTCAACTTCATCTCCCAGGGCGGCTTCGGCGCCGTCTTCGCTCCGAACCGGGCGATGTCGTTCGTCCTCGGCTACCGCCTGGCGCACGTCTCCAACGGCGGCTACGCGGACCGCAACCCGGGACTGAACATCCACACGATCGTGTTCGGGACGCGCTTCCGCCCTTGAACGACGACGACCTGGTCACGATCGACCGCTTCCTCTTTCTGGCCGAGGCCGAGCTGGCGCGGACGCGCCTGGAGGCGGCCGGCATCGACGCCGTGCTGGCCGACGAGAACGTGGTGCGGCTCAGCTGGGGCGACGCGCAGGCGCACGGCGGCGTGCGGCTGCAGGTGCGGCGGCGCGATGCGGAGGAGGCGCGGGAGGTGCTCGAGGAGGAGGGGGAGGAGCCGCCTTCAGAGCGGTGGCTGACGCCACCGCACTCCAAAGACTCCTGCCGCCGCTGCTTCTCCGAGGAGATCTACCCGGCCACGAACCGCATCCGCGTCTTCGCCGCCGCGCTCCTGGCCGCGATGCTCCTGCCCCTCGGCGTCGGCGCGGTGAGCATGTTCGTCGAGATCCCGCGCCCGGTCGTCGGCGGCATGTTCCTCGTCGTCACCCTGGCGCCGTTCCTGGCCGTCTTCCTCTCCTCGCTCACGGCGCGGAAGCGATGCCGGAACTGCGGGCTGGAGTGGCGCTGAGAGGAAATTGGCGTAGCGCCTCCTCCATCGTCTCCGCCCCCTCGATGCCCAGGATCCCGAGCGCGGCGCGCAGGGTCTCGCGCACGCGGCGCTCGTCCAACGCCGGCAGGGGCAGCGCGCCGTCGCGCTTGCCGAGCTTCGCCCCTTCGGCGTTCACGACCAGCGGCAGGTGCGCGTACCGCGGCGTGGGGAGATCGAGCGCGCGCTGCAGGGCGATCTGCCGGGCGGTGGAGGCGAGGAGATCGCCGCCCCGCACGACCTGCGTCACCCCCTGCTCCGCGTCGTCGACCACCACGGCCAGCTGATAGGCGAACGGCCCGTCCGCCCGCTTGACGACGAAGTCGCCGGTCCGCGCGCGGACGTCCTCCTCGATGTGTCCCTGCACGAGGTCGTCGAACGCGATGACCCCCGCCGGCGCGCGGAAGCGGATCGCCCGCGGCGCTCGTCCCGGCGCGAGGCCGTGGCGGCACGTTCCGGGATAGACCGCCTCCGCGCCGAGCGGCGCCGACGCCGCGCGCTGCAGCTCGGCGCGCGAGCAGCCGCAGTCGTAGACGAGGTCCCGCTCGCGGAGAGTCGCCAGCGCCCGCTCGTACAGCGCCGTGCGCTGCGACTGGTAGACCACCTCGCCGTCCCACTCCAGGCCGTAGCGGCGGAGCGCGCCGAGGATCTCCTCCGCCGAGCCGGCAACGACGCGCGGCGCGTCGAGGTCCTCCATCCGCACCAGCCACCGCCCGCTCTCCGCCCGCGCGAACAGCCACGATCCGGCCGCCGCGACGAGGCTGCCGAGGTGGAGGGGCCCGGTGGGGGATGGGGCGAATCGGCCGGTGATTTTCACGCGCTGGTTAACGCCGGCAACACGATCCCCCGACACTCCCCAAACCCGATCCGCCTCGCCCCCTCGCGCTCGCACCACGCGCGGAGGATCACCTCGTCGCCGTCTTCCAGGAAGCGGCGCTGCTCGCCGCTGGACAGCTCGAGCGGCTCGCTGCCGCGCCAGGTCCGCTCGATCAGCGAGCCGCGCGACTCCTTCGTCGGGCCGGAGATCGTCCCGCTGCCGAGGAGGTCGCCGGGGCGGAGATTGCAGCCGTTCGACGTGTGGTGGGCGATCAGCTGGGCCACCGTCCAGTACATCTCCCGGAAGTTCCCGCGGCTGATGCGCACCGGCGACGCCATCTTCTCCGTGCGCAGCAACACGTCCATCGTGATGTCGTAGCCCGAGCCGCCCACCAGGTGCGGCAGCGGCTCCGGATCGCCCGGCGCGCGCTCGTACGGCGGGATGCGGAACGGCTCCAGCGCCTCGGCCGTCACCACCCACGGCGAGATCGTGGTGGCGAAGCTCTTGGCCAGGAACGGCCCGAGGGGCTGGTACTCCCACGCCTGGACGTCGCGCGCCGACCAGTCGTTGAGGAGGCAGAACCCGAACACGTGCTGCTCGGCCTCGGCGGCCGGGATGGGCGAACCGAGCGCGTTACCGCGGCCGATGAAGACGCCGAGCTCCAGCTCGTAGTCCAGCCGGCGCGTGGGGCCAAACGCCGGCGCCTCGTCCGCCTCGTCGCGCGTCTGCCCCGCCGGCCGGCGCAGCGGCGTGCCGCTGACGACGATCGACGACGCGCGGCCGTGATAGCCGATCGGCACCCACTTGTAGTTCGGCAGCAGCGGGTTGTCCGGCCGGAACATCGAGCCGAGGTTCGTGGCGTGCTGGATGGAGGCGTAGAAGTCGCTGTAGTCGCCGATCGTGGCCGGCAGGAGCATCTCCGCGTCCTTGCGGGAGAGGAGATGCTTCACCGTGCGGTAGCGGTCGGGCGAGCCTTCCGAGAGCAGCTCGGTCAGCCGCTCGCGCAGCGCGCGCGACGCCTCCCGGCCGCGCGCCATCAGCTCGTTGAGCGTGTCGCGCGTGCACGCCTCTTCCTGGACCAGCCCGTCTTCGAAACAGCCGGCCAGATCGAGGATGCGATCCCCGATGGCGACGCCGATGCGCGCCCGCCGGCCGTAGCGAAAGACGCCGAGCGGCAGGTTCTCGATCGGGAAGTCGTTGCCGATGTTGGCCGAGTCGACCCAACTCGTCAAAGCCATTCGAGCTCCTGCAAGTCTGACACAGGCTCCTCGAAGGAGCACGACCCAAATGCGATGGCGAAGTGCCGCCGGACGTCGGCCAGGGTCTCGGTGGCCACGAGATGACCGCGCCAGGAGGCCGCGTCGTCGGCGAAGGCGAAGGCGCGGGGGTCGTCGTCGAGAAGCACCTGCGCGGCGTGCGGCAGCAGCGCCGCGGCCAGGAAGACGTTCACGAACCCATGCATCGTCCCCCGCGGCGCGTCGGCCTCGTAGGTCAGCGGCCGCACGCAGCGGATGGGATGATGCAGCCCCGCCGTCGCCTTGAAGGCGACGCCCTGCTCGGCGCAGGCGCGGATGAAGCGGGCGATGGCCTCGGCGGTCGGGAAGGCATCGGGCGTGACGCCTCCCGTGCGGATCTTCGCGCGCAGGCCGTGCGCGGCGATGCGCTCGAGGAGGGCCGGATCGGCGATCTCCACGTACACCGTCTTCCCTTCCGCCTGCTCCGCGATCCGATCGACCTCCTCCCCGTTCGCCGCCTTCACCTCCACCACCTCCGCGTCGGCCATGCCGATCGCCGTCACGGGGAAGTCGCGCGGGACCTCGGCCAGCTTGCCGGCCGGCACGACGAAGCGGCCGAGCATCCAGGCGTGCTCGCCGCGGCGGTACGCGTCGTAATTGCGCAACGCCTCGGCCATCGACAGCGACGCCGGCGGGAAGAGGCCGGCGTAGTCGATCAAGCCGGCGAAAAGCGCTTCTGCAGACCTTGCCAACATGTCCAGTAATCGCGCTGCCGCTGCGGCGCGTCGAGGGCGAGGCGCGTCGGCCGGAGCACGAAGCGCGACTCGAACATGAATGCGAGAGTATCGCCGAGGTATTGGGGCGTGAGGTCGGCGGTCGAGGCGCGCTCGAACGTGGCGGCGTCCGGCCCGTGGCCCGACATGCAGTTGTGCAGGCTCGCCCCGCCCGGCAGAAAGCCCTCCGCCTTCGCGTCGTACGTGCCGAGGATCAGCCCCATGTACTCGTTCATGAAGTTGCGGTGGAAGTAGGGCGGGCGGAAGGTGTGCTCGCCCACCATCCAACGCGGCGGGAAGATGACGAAGTCGACGTTCGCCGTGCCGGGCAGCTCGGAGGGGGAGGTGAGGACGGTGAAGATCGACGGATCGGGATGGTCGAACGACACGGTATTGATGGTGTTGAAGAGCCGCAGGTCGTACTTGTACGGCGCGTAGTTGCCGTACCAGGCCACGACGTCGAGCGGCGAGTGGTCGATGCGCGCCCGCCACAGCCGGCCGCCGAAGCGGGCGATGAGCTCGCAGTCGCCCTCCCGGTCCTCGAACGCCGCCACCGGCGTGAGGAAGTGGCGCGGGGCGGCCAGGCCGTTCGCGCCGATCGGGCCAAGCTCGGGGAGGCGGAGGAGGGGGCCGAAGTTCTCGCAGACGTAGCCGCGCGCGCCCCCCTCCGGCACTTCGACCCGGAACTTGATCCCGCGCTGCACGACGGCGATCTCCCCCGGCGCCGCCTCGAGGATGCCGAGCTCGGTGCGGATCGTGATCGCCCCCTGCTGCGGGACGATGAGCAGCTCGCCGTCCGCGCTGTAGAAGAAGCGGTCGGTCATCGAGCGGCTGGCCGCGTAGACGTAGACGGCGATGCCCGCGGTCGTGGCCGGATCGCCGTTGCCGCAGATGGGGATCAGCCCGTCGACGAAATCGACCGCGTCGGCCGGAATGGGAAACGGGTCCCAGCGCAGCTGGTTCGGCGTCGCCTCGGCCAGCGGGACGCAATCGGCATACGGCGCGAACGGCTCGTGCAGGACGCTGGGACGGATGCGATACAGCCACGAGCGCCGGTTGACCGCCCGCGGGGCCGTGAACGGCGTGCCGCTCAGCTGCTCGGCATACAGCCCATGCGCGACGCGCTGCGGCGAGCTCTGCTCGCGCGGCAGCGTACCCGCGATCGCCTCGGTGGCGAATTCGTTGCCGAAGCCGGAGAGATACCGGTTATCGGTTATCGGTTGTCGGTTGTCGGTTCCAGCCATCTCGCGTAGACGCGAAGCGTACCCGATAACCGCTAACCGTCAACCGTTAACGGGCAATCTGTAGCGGCACGCTACAGATTGCCGCGCTGCGCCTGCTCCGCCTCGATCGACTCGAAGAGGGCCTTGAAGTTTCCCTTGCCGAAGCCGCGCGAGCCCTTGCGCTGGATGATCTCGTAGAACAGCGTCGGCCGGTCCTCGACCGGCTTGGTGAAGAGCTGCAGCAGGTACCCCTCGTCGTCGTGATCGACGAGGATGCGCAGCTCGCGCAGGACGTCCAGCGGCTCGGCGATCTCGCCGATCCGGTTGGGCAGCTCTTCGTAGTACGAGTCGGGGACGGAGAGGAACTCCACCCCGTTCTCCCGCAGCCGGCGCACGGTGCCGATGATGTCGCCGCAGAGGAGCGCCACGTGCTGCACGCCGGCGCCGTGATACCACTCCAGGTACTCGTCGATCTGGCTCTTCTTCCGCCCCGGCGCCGGCTCGTTGATGGGGAACTTCACCACCCGGTTGGAATCCGACATGACGATCGACATCAGCGCGCTGTACTCGGTGGAGATATCCTTGTCGTCGAACGTGATGTAGCGGCTGAAGCCCATCACGTTCGTGTACCACTCGGCCCAGACGTTCATCTTCCCCAGCTCGACGTTGCCGACGACATGGTCGACCACGAGCAATCCGGCGCTCTCTTCCCGCACCTCGGCGGCGCGATAGCCGGGGAGGAACGGTCCGTTGTAGCTCTTGTAGGAGATGAAGGAGTGCAGCGTGTCGCCGTAAGTGTGGACGGCGGCGCGGCGGACGGTGCCGTAATCGTCGGTGACGTCGTGCGGCTCGATGGCCGGCCGCGCGCCGCGCCGCACGGCCTCGGCGAACGCGAAGTCGGCGTCCTCGACCTGCAGGGCAACGTCGATCACCCCGTCGCCGTGCCGGCGGATGTGCTCCGCCGCCGGATGGCTCGGTGTGAGCGGCGAAGTGATGACGAAGCGGATCTTCCCCTGGCTGAGCACGTAGGAGGTCGTCTGCCGATTGCCGGTCTCCAGCCCGGAGTAGGCGATCTGGGAGAAACCGAACGCCTTGCGATAGAAGTACGCGGACTGCTTGGCGTTGCCCGCCCACAGCTCCACGTGGTGGATGTTCTTCAGTTTCAACGGGTTCTGCCCCGTCTGCCCGCCGCGTACGGCGACGTCGCTTTCGATTGCCGCGGTCATGACTTACCTCCCCGGAGCGCAACAGTGTAGTGGAAAGCGGAATGCCGTGGAGCCGCGACGAAACCTGTGATGCCGATTACGGTCGGGCCCGCCCGCCGACCGTCGGAGGCTGCTGGCCGCCGTGGCCATCGGCGTCACCTGCGGCCTCGGCGGCCTGATCGAGCCGCTGATCATCTTCCGCCACACGTCGGCCGGAAAGCACTTCCCGCTGCGCGCCCACCTGGCGATGATCCTCTGTCTTCTGCTTGCCATCGGCGTCGGTTACGAGATCATGCAGTTCTACGGACTGCATTGATCTGATGGAACGGGAGCGCGTCAAGTCATCGGTCATCGCCTCGGTCGGATACGACCCCGACGCGCAGGTGCTGGAGGTGCGCTTTCACAGCGGGAGGACGTACCGCTACTTCGACGTCCCGCCGCGCGTCTACGGGCAGCTCGTCGCCGCCGATTCAGTGGGCGCGTACTTCAACACCGAGGTCAAGCCGCACTACCGGAGCGTGGAAGTGAGGTGAGCGGGCCCCTCACCCGGCCCTTCGCTACGCTCAGGGCCACCCTCTCCCCGCTCCGCGGGGCGAGGGCCACTTGGCGCAAGCCCTTCGCCCCGCGTGAGCGGGGAGAAGGTGGCGCGAAGCGCCGGATGAGGGGTCGGGCCCCTACATCGGCAGCCAATACGACATCTTGATCAGGAACACGTCGTGCGACGGGGCGACGGCGATGCCGCGCAGGTCGCGGCGGAAGCGGAAGTCGCCGAAGGCGCGGCTGTCGGCGCGGTTCTCGTTCCAGACCACGTACAGCGCCGAGCCGGGGCGGAGCTCCCACCGCACCACGCCGCTGGCCCGCACGCTGCGGAAGTTGAAGTCGGGGTCGGCCACCGATCCGGTGTAGGGGACGTAGTCGGACGTCCGCGCGCGGGCCAGGGCGTGGTAGTCGTGGAAGTCGCCGGAGGCGATGAACGGCTGCATGTAGAGCTGGAACGACAGGCGCGGGCTGAGTGTCCAGTCGACGCGCGTGCCGATCTGGAAGGAGCGTTGATCGAGGTCGGCGAAGACGTAACGCGCGCCGTACGTCGCCGTGGCTGAGGGATCGGCCACCGTCGCCACGTACTGGGTGTGATCGTGCGAGCGCTCGATGCTCGGCTCGACGCTGAGCAAAAGATTCGACGACGGCCGCGCGCTGAGGCGGACGCTTCCCGACCGCACGTACGACCCCTCGGCGCTCCCCTCCAGGTGACCGTTGAGCAGGAACGAGAACGTCCGGCGGTCGTCGCTGCCGAAGCTCTGATCGGAGCTCCAGTACGAGCGCATGCGCAGCAGCGGCCCGCCGCGCGTCTTGCGGTCGTTGTAATCGCCCGGCGAGTAGAAGTACGCCACGCGGTACGTCCAGTAGTTGGCCAGGGTGGCGAAGTGATCGAAGAAGACGCCGCGCTCGAGCACGTCGCCGTCGAAGTTGCCGCTCTCCCACACGCCGAACCAGACGTTGCGCTCCCGGAAGCGCTCGGAAGGCCGCTGGTTGACGTACTGCATGATGGCGTGGCCGGTGATGAAGTCGGTCCGCTGCATGAAGCCGGCGTCGTTGGTCTCGAAGCCGGGCGAGTAGGCCTGCACCTCGACGTTCGGGCGCCAGTCGCCGGTCTGCTTGGAGATCATCGCCTTCCCCGCCCAACCGGCCAGCGAGGTGCGGGTCGGATCGAGATGCACGTGCTCGGCGTCGGGACGCTGGTAATAGCGCGACGGCGACTCCTGCGTGGCGGCGATGGCCTCCTCGCTTCCCGACACCCGCGATCCGGCGGCGAACCACTCGAAGATCCAGTCCGGACTCGGCAGCGCGGCGTAGCCGTCGACGCCGCCGCTCAGGGCGTGCTCGCGCAGGCCGCTCAACTCGCTCGGCAGGCGGCGGTCGACGGAGTTGATCATGAAGCCGACGCGCGCGTTGCCGCCCAGCTCCTTCGTCTCGCGGGTGACGAAGTAGTTGGTCATCGGCTCGACCTGCCGGCGGGTGACGGTGGGCCCGAGGGCGAACTCCCCCCGCTCGACGTCGGTCAGCGCGTCGAGCACGCCGATCGACCAGGGGCCGGCCTTGCCCGTCACCTTCGCCGCGCCAAGGATCGTCGTGGAGGTCGGGGCATCGGCGAAGTCGGCGTCGATCATCCCCTGCGGCTCGCGGCCGATGCGCCGCGAGTAGAACAGCCGCGGCGGGAAGAAGAAGTTGAAGTGGCTCTGGGCCGGCGAGTCGCCGAAGGCGAAGATGTTCAGCCCCTCGGTGAAGAAGGGCCGCTTCTCGGGATAGAACGTCTCGAACTGGCTGAGGTTGACGACCGCCGGATCGACCTCCACTTGCCCGAAATCGGGATTGACCGTGCCGGTCAGCGTGAGATTCGAGGTGAGCGCGTACTTGAGATCGAGTCCGCCATCCGCCTTGCCGCTCGACGTCCGGAGGAACGGGTTGGCCTCGTTACGACGCGTGAAGCGGTCGTTGCGCGCCACCCCGTACGGCACGAGCTCGAACGGCCGCTCGCGATGGATCCCCTCCAGCCCGTCGAGATCGGCGAAGTGGGAGACGAAGCCGGTCTGTCCCTTCGGCGTGTTAACGACGCGCACCCACTCGTTGTTGCGCACCGTGCGCCGGGTGACGTTGATCCCCCACACGTGGCTCGGCTTCTCCGGAAAGCGGAGCTGGGAGAACGGGATGCGCAGCTCGGCCACCCAGCCGTCCGGGACGATGCGCGTGGCCGACTCCCACACGCCGTCCCACGTCACGTCCTCGCCGATATCGTTGTAGAGGATCGTGTCCACCTGCACGTTGGCCGGGCTGATGGTGAAGGCGTTGCCGGAGAGGCGGTCGTGCTGGGAGTCGAGGTTGATGGAGAGGAAGTCGTACTGCACGAAGGTGTCGCGCCGCACGAGAAGCGCGGTGGGGCGGCCGGGGTCGGTCATCTTCGCCCCGAAGTAGATGGCCTTGTCGTCGTAGACGATGCGCAGGCTGGTGGGCATGGAGGGCGGCTTGCCGTCGTCGGGATCGTGCTGGGTGAAGTCGGTGAACTCCGGCGCCGCCTGCCAGGCGGCGTCGGAGAGGTCGCCGTCGATGACGATGGGCGAGGTCGCCCGGACGGCGTGCAGGGTCGGATGCTCCGGCCAGTTCGCGGCGCGCGCCAGCGGCGCCGCCGCGAGCAGGAGGAGGGCGAGGCTCCGTCTCATGAAGCCATGAGTATGGGACGAAGAACGCCGAACGGGCGCAAAACTCCGCAAAGTTGCGGCAACGCGATGTCACAGCGTCAGGGGTAGTCGGTGTTGGAGCAGCCGGGACCGAGGTCGACGATCGGAATGACCGAGCGCGCGGATCCGGAGCAGGGCGTTCGGTTTTCGGGAGGCGTGGCAGGGATCGAAGTGGCGAGAACAAAATGCAGTCCGAAGTGGCTGAAGTCGTTGGTGCTGGGGTCTTTGCTTCGGTGCGACACCGTGATCGCCGAACCGTCCGGCAACGCGACCAGGGGGGAAGGAATGCCGATTGGAATCGGCCGCACGCTCAGCCACGCCAACGCGGGATTGATAGTCAGACGCGCCACGGCTGCACCCTTATTGGGGCCGGTGCACCAGGCAGAGAAGGTTCCGGTGTCCACGTCGAATAGGCCGTGGAGATCGCGGTTGCCGGAGAGCACGTCGACATTCGCAACAACGCTAGGGCGATCGTCTGCGGACATCTGCGGGATTCTGGTCCAGCTGTCCTCATAGTCGAGCCCACTGGTGCCCCGTACCATGATGCTCAGCGCGGCTCCGCCAATGAGATATGTGCCATCGCCTCGTGCCTGGAGAAGACCGCCGTAATCGGCGTCGGGGATGCCGGAGATGAGCGGGATGTGCTCCGGAATGAAGTTCTTGTACCCCTCCGGCATCATCGGCAGCAGGACGCGATGCGGAACCGCAAGCGGCCACGCACCCGGCCCACCCGGCCATCGACTCTGCCGGACATGCGTGCAGATCCCGACGAAATCGACTGTGACGATCATTGGACTCCTCCTTTGGAAATGCATGTGGTGAGTACCGCCGCCGACCGCCACGCCTCGCGCCCCGCGGCGATCTCCCGCAGCTGCGCGTTGCGCAAGGCCTCGGCGGGCGGGAGGCCGGCCGCCAGTTGGCGATGGACCTCGGCGAACAGCTCGCGGGCGTCGGCGTCGGCGATGGGGATGAGCGTGCCGATCACGTCGCGCGCGCCGGCGGCGGCGAAGGCCGCACCGAGGCTGAGGCCATGTGCGTCGGGCGAACGGAGCGACTCGCAGGCGGCAAGAATGACGACCGGCTTGCGCGGCAGCGGCGCGGCGGCGATGGTCGACCAAGTCACGGGCCGGCCAGCGAAGACGAGCGCGGCGCCGGCGTCGCCCGGCTGGCGCTCCGTGTGACCGGAGACGTGCACGACGTCGGCGCGCGCGGCAGCAGCAACGAATGCCGGGAACGTTGCGTGCTCCGCGGCGATCTCGGACGCCTCGCCGTACAGCGGCCGCAGGTCCGCCGCTTCCGCCGCCGCCTCGGGGAGGGCGACTGATCCCGCCGCCTCGCCGGTCGGCAGCGAGACGGTGAGCAGCGAGTGCGGCGCGCGCTGCGCGTCCGACAGGAGAGCGCCGGCGCTCCCGGCCCTCGCCACCGGCAGGCGCTCGACGAGATACCGCTGCCGTTTCGGATCGAAGAGCGCGGCGAACGAGACGCCGTCCAGCGTGCGGTCGGGGACGACGATCAGCTCGCGGCTGCCGTCGAGGATCGTCTCGAACGGAGCGATGGCCGTGTCGGCAAGCGGCGTGGTGGCCGGATGGCGCGCCATTTCGAAGCGGTCGGCCGTCACGCAGAACGCGGCGAGCTCGCCGGGCAGTGCGACGACCTCCAGCACCGCGGCGTCACTGCCGCGCAGGCGTTGCTGCAGGGTCGGAACATCCACGCTCGACCCGCGCGCCTCCTCGGCCAGGGCAAACGCCCGCGGAGCGTCGCCGCGGTCGAGGGCCAGCGCGATCGCTTCCTCGAAGAGCGCCGTCCCGGCGTCGAGCACGCCGGTGCCGCTGCTATGCCGCTCGAGCGCGGCGATGCCGTCGTCGAGATCGCGCGCCGCGCCCGCGGCATCGCCCGATCGCCTCTCGGCGCGCGCGCGAAGGAGCAACGCCTCGGGGAGATACAACGGCAGCCCGCGCTCGCGGTATGCATCGATGGCGCGCGTGAGTGACGCCTTCGCCTGCACGGGATCGCGCGCCAGCGCGACGGCCCCCGCCGCGAAGTCGACGTCGGCCAGGGCGCGGGCGCGGAGCGCGGGATCGCCGATCCGCGCGGCTGCGGCCCCGGCCTCGCGCACGCTCGTCTCCGCCGAGGGATCGCCGAGCTTCGCCCCCAGCACGGCCTGGCGCACGAGGGCATCGGCGACCATGGCCTCGTTTCCCGCGGCGCGGTTGGCGTCGACTTCCAGGCCCAGCATGGCCCGCGCGGCGTCGAGCCGTCCCATGAGCAGGTCCATGCGGGCGGCTCCGCCGAGGCTGACCGGCAGACGGATGCCCCGCCCCTCGGCGCTGAGGATGCCGAAGGAGCGGACACGCGCGGCCCACGACTCGTCGGGTTTTCCGAGCGAGGCGAGGGTGCCGGCAAGGAGCGTATCGACGAAGGCGGCGTTGCTCCGCTCGCCGAGGCGGCGGAATGCCGCTTCCGACGCGCCGAGCAGCGGCTGCGCGGCGAGCCAGTCGCCGTCCGTCATCGCCGCCAGGCCGAGCTCCCACTGCACCTGAGCGGCGGCCGCCGCATA
>JADMIO010703374.1_pt1 | contig 19541 bp, 18 predicted proteins | sample 8958161 | NCBI WGS metagenome assembly JADMIO01 (sample SAMN16585339, study PRJNA669376) | soil metagenome | isolation source: Crop rotation soil | place: USA: Cullars Rotation, Alabama | collected 2011
CGCGACAACTTGTCCACGTGGAATTCTAAGCTTAGGATCCCAATGTGCTGGAAAGAGATCGGTGTGGTCCTACGCAGCTGGCGCGAGTCGATCGTGCCGGGCTTTGCCGGCGCGGCGGCAACATCATGTTGGATTCTCGCATTCGCGCTGCAGACGCCGGCTTTTGTGCGGATGCTGGGTCTGATCGATGTGGTGTTCAGTTTTGCGACGACACGATTGGTCATGCGAGAGCGCCATCTTGCGACCGAGATAATCGCGATTGCGCTCTTGATCGGCGGGATTCTGCTGCTGCTCGCATCCGATCTTTGAGCGCTATGGCTTTCCGGTTTTCACGAAGCTCGTGAACCGGGTGAGCTGGAGAGTCATCACGCGATCGACGGCATCGGCAAGCGTCTCGAAATTGTCCTTATCGTGGCCGCCTACCGCGTAGTCGATGACGACGGTCGTTCCGTTGCCACTCGCCTTGAACGATACCGTCATGGCAGCGCTCACACCCATCGTTTGAAGGGGGCCGCGTCCTCCGGAAAGGACCAGTGTCTCGCCGGGTATCACGCGGATAACTTCCGAGTGACGGACAAAGCCGCCATTCGGCAGTGTCTCGCACATGCAGCCGCCCGGTTTGGCTTCGATGTAGAAGTTTTTCGCGTCGCCGGAAAAACTGTGCTCGCTCGACCACCAGCTGCCGATTTTGAGGAAGGCGGAATAAGCGTCGGCCGGCTGACCCGGCACTTCCGTCGAGACCGAGAGCGAGAAGCCCGTTACGCTCTTCTCCAAGACAGCCGCGTTGGCGAAGCTCGACGTGAGCGAGAGGAAAAGCGCGATTGTCATGCGCAGCGCGAAAGCCATTTGAAGTCTCCTCGAGCCGTTAGGCACCACGATGAGCTCACGCGCATCCGTAAGTCAACGCTAACGTCCTCGGAAGGGACGTTCCACGGATCAAGTGTCGTCGAGCGCCCACAGGGTACAAGTATAGCTCTGGTGATGGCGCCAAGAAGTCCAGAGTGACCGGTGCGCAGCGAGGAGCGTGTGTCGCGCTTAAGGTTTTCCGGAGACCACGAAGTTCTTGTAGCGCGCGAGTTGCGCCGCCAACACGCCATCTACTCCGGCTGGAATCTGCGCAAAGTTATCCGGATCGTAGCCGCCGATCGAATACGTCAGCGTGACCTTCGTCTCCACGCCCTCCGCTTTGAAGGTGACGAACATCGTCCCAGCAACGGCCATCGCTTGGAGCGGGCCGAGACCACCGGACAGAACTAGCTTCGAGCCGGGGTTGGCGTGAATAACCTCGAGATGCCGGACGAAGCCGCCTTGCGGCAGCGTCTCGCACCAGCATCCGCCAGGCTGCGGATCGAGCGTGAAGTTTTTCGTGTCGCCGGAGAAACTGTGTTCGGCGTCCCACCAGCTTCCGATCTTGATGAAGGCGGCGTAGGCGTCTTCGGGCGAGCCCGGCACTGTCACTTCGTTTGCGACGACAAAACCGTTGATGCCGTGAGAGGTGACGTTCGCGTTGGCGACGCTCGCCCAGAACAATAGCGCTAAAGCAAGTCCACAACGAAGCAACACGCTCATCTCGTCCCCCTATCGGCGCCTTCATCGGCGCGAGCCCAAGCCGACTTTCGCGTATGCGCCTACGGAGGAAAAGACCCCGGGCAAGGCCAATCATTCACGTTCCGCTGAAGGGTCCACCGAAAAGACGGTTTGCTTGGCCGTTTCGAGGCTAGTGCCGCTTCAGGGTGCAGTGCGGGCGTTCAAGCAGACGCTCCAGATAGGTGCGCAAACCTGGGAAGTCATCCAGCAGCTTCGCTTCGTCCCCCCAGCTCACCGTATAGCCAACAACGATGTCCGTTGCGGAAAACCGGTTGTCGACGAGAAACCGCGACTTTAACAACTCAGCGTTCAGGACCGACGCGGCGCGCCGAAACGCTCGGTTGTTTTGCTCCACGATCGCCGGCACATGCTCGGACTTCGGCAAGATGAAATCGGTCGTGTTGATCTCACTACTCTGGAGATGCGCCTCCATTTCAGTCAGCGCGAATGAAACCCACTGGTAGTGGAGATTTCGGGACCAGGTGCCGGGCCGCGCGATTAGGTTCTTGTCCGGTGCCATGTCGGCGATCGCCGTGACGATAGCGGCGGACTCAAAGAGCGGCTTTCCATCGATGATCGCCGCCGGCAGTTTGCCGAGCGGATGCACCTTCTTCAGCTCGTCATCTTTGAAGACCTCCACACTGTTGCCAATCGATTGGAACGGAAGACCGGCTTCCTGCAACACCCAGCGCGCCCTCGCCGAACGCGTCGGACCCAACTCGAAAAGTTTGATGTCGGCCATTGGTCGCTCCGTTCTGCGAACAACGCTGTTGGCTTGCCGAGCCGAAGCTCACGAAACCAGCCCGTCTCTTCGCCAATCGGCTTCGGCGCGGCAATCTTTCTCTCGCGTCGCGCGAAAGTTGGTGGGCGATGACGGACTCGAACCGCCGACATCATCGGTGTAAACGATGCGCTCTACCAACTGAGCTAATCGCCCGGAGCGAAGGCATAGGGAAAGAGTTCGCCCAGCGCAACCTTCGCTGTTTCGCGGGGCCGCGCCGCGTTCGTTCGGGCCAAAACGAATGGCCTAGATAGAGACCTCCACCTATCGCAGCTGCCGGACTCTCGGCGACATGACCGAGGCAATCGCGGGACAGGGCAACCCTGCCCCACGACCTATCTGGAAAATCCAAATCAGCGGGAGGGCCAGGTCCACGCGGGTGCTTCGGATCCGGTGTCGGCCTTGGTTTCACCCGTGTCTTTGTGAAGTTCGATGAGCTGCGTGTCCCCGCCCGTGAGCGCCCCTACGAGGGTCCGGTGATGCGTCACAACGATCACTTGGCCCACATCGCTGGCGGTCAGAATCAAAGAGGCGAGCGCGGGAATGAGGTCGCTGTGGAGGCTGGCCTCGGGTTCGTTCAAGACCATGAGCGGTGCAGGTCGCGGCGACAGCAGGGCGGCGGCCAGCAAGATGAAGCGCAGCGTTCCATCCGACAGTTCGGGAATTGACAGCGGCCTCAGCACCCCATGCTGACGCATGAGGAGGCGAAAGAGGCGGTTTTCAGACTCCACCTCGAGCCGAGCTCCGGGAAATGCGTTTTCAATGGCCGAATTGAATGTCTCTCCGTCGCCGATTTCGTAAATCGTTTGTACGGCCGCAGCGACATCGCGCCCGTCCGGCGCCAGGGCCATGGTGCGCGTGCCGACTTGCAATCGGCGCGAGGGAGCTTGTTCGTCCGTTCGAAAATGGTCGTAGAAGCGCCAAGCCCCCAGTGTGTCGCGGAGGCGGGCGATCTCCCATGGCGTATCCGGGCCCTTGGCAAAACGAACCATGGACTCATAGGGTCTCACTTGCGTCGTGAGATGACGCAGGCCGCTTTCACCGTCGCGGGTTTGAACGGAGGGCCCGCGCCGATCAGCGATCAGCTTTGACGGCGTCGGCTTTTCCCCAATCCAAAGCACCTCGCGTTTGATTTCGGGATCGCCATCGAACAACGATCGAGGGACCGGTATCGGCAGGCCGAGCTCTTCGCGTAGGAGACATCGTGATCGGTGAAACCAAGCTTCAGTGCGACCGGCTTCAGTCTTCTGGTCCCCTCGATCGCGACTGAACCATCGCGCATTCCCTTTGAGATGCTCTCCGGGCCTGCCCAGCGCACACTTTCAAAGCCACCCTCTCTGGCGAGGCTGGCGATTATTCTGTCGTCGGAAATATCGGCAAGAAGGCGAAGTGAGCGGTAGACACTCGATTTTCCAGTGCCGTTTGCGCCTGTAATGACAGTTAGACCGCCGAGCGGGAGAACGACATCGCGCAGGGAGCGATAGCCTGAGATGGCGATCGTCTTGATCATTGCCCGCGACCCATCGTGCGCTCTAGGCGCAGCAAATTAGGGTACATCAACAATCAGACTTATGCGGCTGCAGGCGACCCGCGTCACCTCCAGGTCCTAGGCTTAGGCACGGGTGCGCATCACTAGAGAGCGGGACGCAAAGTCGGCGGCGCCCGCCTGTGGCGGGGCCTCGACTTCGCCCATCGCTAGTTCACGGCGGCTTTAAGCTGCGCGCCCGCCTTGAATTTAGGCTGCTTGGAAGCGGCGATAGTGATCGGCTCGCCGGTGCGCGGGTTGCGGCCCGTGCCCTCTTTGCGCTTCGTCACCAAAAAGGTGCCGAAGCCCACGATCCGGACTTCATCCCCGTCTTTCAGGGCGCCCGTGATGGTGTCGAGGACGGCGTCAACCGCCTTGGTTGCATCGGTGCGGGAAAGGCCCGAGGTCTCGGAGACCTTCGCAACGAGGTCGTTCTTGTTCACGGGGGGATCGCCTTTCTAGTCGAGGGGAACGATTGGGAGAGCCCCAATATTAACCTCGGCTCGCTTGGCGGAAAAGGCGGAAAAGCAAGGGGCGGAGCCATTCTTGGACCCCGCCCCAGCTGAAGCTTAACTGTTTGTTAATGAGTGACGACCGATTCGCCCTCACCGTCTTCGACTTTCTTGGTCCGGTCCTGCTTCGCTTCCTCGGCAGCCTCGTCCCATTCGATCGGAACTATGGGCCGCGCGAGCGCGTGTTTGAGGACATCGTCCACGACCTTGACCGGGATGATCTTGAGCCCCTTGGTCACGTTGTCGGGGATTTCGGCCAGGTCCTTCTCGTTCTCGTCCGGGATGATCACGGTGGTGATACCGGCCCGGTGAGCGGCGAGCAGCTTCTCCTTGAGACCGCCGATCGGCAGGACGCGTCCGCGCAGGGTAACCTCGCCGGTCATCGCGACATCGCGGCGGACCGGAATGCCGGTGAGCACCGAGACGATCGAGGTGACCATGGCAACGCCGGCCGAGGGACCATCCTTTGGCGTCGCGCCTTCCGGCACGTGCACGTGGATGTCCTTGCGATCGAACGAGGTCGGCGTGATGCCGAGCATCGCACTGCGCGAGCGGACGTAAGACCGCGCCGCGTCGATCGACTCGCGCATCACATCGCCGAGCTTGCCGGTCGTCTGCATACGGCCTTTGCCGGGCAGCATGACCGACTCGATCTGCAGCGTTTCGCCGCCGACTTCCGTCCAAGCAAGACCGGTGACGACACCAACTTGGTCTTCGCCTTCCATCTCACCGTAGCGGAATTTCCGCACGCCCGCGTATTTGTCGAGGTTCTTGGGCGTCACCTCGATCTTCTTGGCCTTGCCGGAGACAATCTCCTTCACGGCCTTACGGGCGAGGTTGGCGATTTCGCGCTCGAGATTACGAACGCCGGCTTCGCGCGTGTAGTAGCGGATGAGGTCACGCAAACCGGCGTCGGTCACCGACCACTCTTCTGGCTTCAATCCGTGCGACTCGACCTGCTTCGAGATCAAGTGGCGCTTGGCAATCTCAACCTTTTCATCCTCGGTGTAGCCGGGGATGCGGATGATCTCCATGCGATCCATCAACGGCTGCGGCATGCGCAGCGAGTTGGAGGTCGTAATGAACATCACGTCCGAGAGATCGAAGTCGACCTCGAGATAGTGATCGTTGAAGGTTGCGTTCTGCTCGGGGTCCAAGACCTCGAGCAAAGCGGCAGACGGGTCGCCGCGCCAATCGGCGCCGAGCTTGTCGATCTCATCCAAGAGGAAGAGCGGGTTGGCCGTCTTCGCCTTTTTGAGCGACTGAATGATCTTGCCCGGCATCGAGCCGATATAGGTGCGTCGGTGACCACGGATCTCGGCCTCATCGCGCACGCCGCCAAGCGACATACGGATGAATTCACGGCCCGTCGCATGCGCGACCGACTTGCCGAGCGAGGTCTTACCGACACCAGGAGGTCCAACGAGGCAGAGGATCGGCCCCTTTAGCTTGCCCGCACGCTGCTGCACCGCCAGGTACTCGATGATGCGCTCCTTGACCTTCTCGAGGCCATAGTGATCGCCGTCGAGCACTTCCTGCGCGTGGTTGATGTCCTTCTTGACCTTCGACTTCTTGCCCCAGGGGAGCGAGAGCATCCAATCCAAGTAGTTGCGGACGACGGTCGCCTCGGCCGACATCGGCGACATCTGGCGGAGCTTTTTGAGCTCGGCCGTCGCCTTATCGCGGGCTTCCTTCGACAGCTTGGTCTTCTTGATGCGCTCTTCGATCTCCGCGAGCTCGTCCCGGCCATCTTCCGTTTCGCCGAGCTCTTTCTGGATCGCCTTGAGCTGTTCGTTCAAATAATACTCGCGCTGCGTCTTCTCCATCTGACGCTTCACGCGGCTGCGGATCTTCTTCTCGACCTGCAGAACGCCGATCTCGCCTTCCATGAAGCCGAAGACCTTCTCGAGCCGTTCGGTGACGGTCGGGGTCTCGAGCAGCTCCTGCTTGTCGGCGATCTTGACCGAGAGATGCGAGGCAATCGTATCGGCGAGCTTCGACGCATCGTCGATCTGCTGAACGGTGACGAGCACGTCCGGCTGAACTTTGCGGTTCAGCTTCACGTATTGCTCGAACTGACTGACGGTCGAGCGGGCGAGTGCCTGCTGCTCTTTCTCTTCCGCCTTCACGTCTTCGATGATCTGCGCCTCGGCCTGGAAGAAGTTCGGATTGGGCCGGTAGTTGAGAATGCGGGCGCGGGCTTTGCCCTCGACCAGGACCTTCACGGTCTGGTCAGGCAGCTTCAGCAACTGAAGAACAGTCGCCACTGTGCCCACGGTATAGATGTCTTTCTCCGTCGGATCGTCGTCCTGCGGATTCTTCTGCGCGACGAGAAGGATCTGCTTATCGTCGACCATCACGTCTTCGAGGGCGCGAACCGATTTCTCGCGGCCGACGAAGAGAGGCACAATCATGTGCGGGAAAACGACGATGTCCCTGAGGGGGAGGACGGGATAGACAGACACGTTTCCGCGTGAGCCTTTTCCGCCGCCTTCAGTTCCAGACCCTTCTTTGATTGCGGTCATTCGATCTTCCTTTCGGGGCGCGGCAGGAGGAGATGCTACGCCCTATTCAACACCCGGATCGGTGAGTGAACCGTTGCCGGTTCGCCACGGGTTAACAAATTGGCCACGGAGGCCCGAGCGTTCAAGCCCTTGACACAACGCTTGGTCAATACAGCCAACGTTAGGACGCAGTGGACTCGGCTTCGCTTCGTTTGTCCGAGTAAATGTAGAGCGGACGGGCGCGTCCCTCCACCACTTCACTGTTAATCACGACCTGCTCGACGCCGCGCATGGCGGGCAACTCGAACATTGTATCGAGCAGTATGCCTTCCATGATCGACCTGAGGCCGCGAGCACCCGTCTTGCGGAGGATTGCCTTGTTCGCAATCGAACGCAGGGCGTCATCCGAGAAATGGAGCGAGATGTCTTCCATTTCGAAAAGGCGCTGATATTGGCGGACAAGCGCGTTCTTTGGCTTGGTCAAGATGTCGATCAGCGCGTCGACACTCAGATCTTCGAGCGTGGCAACCACCGGGAGACGCCCGATGAACTCGGGGATGAGGCCGAACTTCAAGAGATCTTCGGGTTCCACGTCCTTGAGGACTTCGCCCGTGTTCCGCTCATCGGGCGCCATGACGTTGGCGCCGAAGCCGATCGAGGAGCCTTTGCGGCGGCCGGCGATGATCTTCTCGAGGCCCGAGAAAGCGCCGCCGCAGATGAAGAGGATGTTGGTCGTGTCGACCTGCAGGAACTCCTGCTGAGGATGCTTACGGCCACCCTGGGGAGGAACGCTCGCAACCGTACCTTCCATGATCTTGAGCAGCGCCTGTTGAACGCCCTCGCCCGACACGTCGCGCGTGATCGAGGGGTTGTCCGACTTGCGGCTGATCTTGTCGACTTCGTCGATGTAGACGATGCCGCGCTGGCAGCGCTCGACATTGTAGTCGGCGGCTTGCAACAGCTTCAGGATGATGTTCTCGACGTCCTCACCGACATAGCCGGCTTCCGTGAGTGTCGTGGCGTCAGCCATCGTGAACGGCACATCGAGAATGCGCGCGAGGGTCTGAGCGAGAAGAGTTTTGCCGCAGCCGGTGGGGCCGACGAGCAGAATGTTCGACTTTGCCAGCTCGACATCGTTGTTCTTCGAGGCGTGGCTGAGGCGCTTATAGTGATTGTGGACCGCAACCGAGAGGACCTTCTTGGCGTGGTCCTGGCCGATCACATAGTCATCAAGGACTTTGCGGATTTCCTGGGGCGAGGGAACGCCGTCGCGGGACTTAACCAACGAGGATTTGTTTTCCTCGCGGATGATATCCATGCAGAGCTCGACGCATTCATCGCAAATGAAAACCGTCGGTCCGGCGATGAGCTTTCTGACCTCGTGCTGGCTCTTGCCGCAGAAGGAACAGTAGAGCGTGTTCTTAGAATCTCCGCTCGAAACCTTGCTCATACGCTCTCCTTTACGCCCGGGCCACACCCGTGAGCCATGCAGCCTTTGCGCCAGTCCCCAATGTTAGGTGGGGCCCTCCCGCCCGATCAATCAGAATCACGGGCGGAACGTTTATATAGGTTGCCGGCGCCACACCTGGCTAGGGACCCCGTCAGGCTAACCCCAGCCCGCTTCAAGAATTCTTAAAGGGACGAAACACAAAGCCGGATATCGCAGTCGCCGCCTATGTTTAGGCAGCGGGAACTGGCCGCTTGGTGATTACTTCGTCAACGATGCCGAACGCCTTGGCTTCAGCAGCCGTCATGAATTTGTCCCGATCGAGAGTCTTTTCGATCACATCGTGCGCTTGGCCCGTGTGCTTCGCATAGATCTCATTCAACCGGCGTTTGATTTTGACAATTTCCTCGGCATAGCGAGCCATATCGGTCGCCTGTCCCGAATAGCCACCGGACGGCTGGTGCAACATGATACGCGAGTTGGGCAGCGCGAAGCGCGCGCCTTTCTCACCGGCACACAGCAAAAGCGACGCCGCGGAAGCCGCCTGGCCGACGCACAAAGTCGTGACCGGCGAGCGGATGTATTGCATCGTGTCGTAGATCGCTAGGCCCGAGGTGACGATCCCGCCTGGCGAATTGATATAAATCTGGATCTCTTTCTTCGGATTTTCGGCTTCGAGAAACAGGAGCTGCGCCGTCACCAGGCTGGCGATCAGATCGTCGATGCCGCCGGTCACAAAAATGATCCGCTCCTTGAGGAGGCGCGAATAGATGTCGTAAGAGCGCTCACCGCGCGAGGTCTGCTCCACGACCATCGGAACGAGAGCGTTATAAATCGTGCGCGGATCGTTCATGCCCCTAACCCTCGAATCACTGAACCCGAACTCTGTTGTATCTAGGAACCCGTTAAGCCTTTTTCACCTGCCGCGGCTGACATGGCTGCGGGGCTAAGCCGGCCCTAAGGTCAGGCACTCTTCTTTCGCTTCTCGATGAGGTCGTCCGGATCGGTGAACAGATCCTCCTGCGAGATGTTAACGTCCTTCGTCTTGGCCAGTTCGAAGATGAAGTCGACGACCTTGTCCTCGAAGATCGGGGCGCGGATCTCGGCCTGGGCCTGGGGGTTCTTCTGGTAGAACTCGAAGACCTTCTTTTCCTGACCCGGGAATTGGCGAGCGCGAGCCGAAACGGCGCGAGTCATCTCTTCCTGAGAGACGCTCAGAGTGTTGAGGCGACCGACCTCGGCCAGAACGAGTCCCAAACGCACCCGGCGCTCCGAGATCGTCCGATACTCTTTCTTTAGCTCGTCTTCCGATTTGCCCTCGTCCGCGAAGGTCTTGCCTTCGCGTTTCAGCTCGCCGGTCACGGCCTGCCATACCGCGTTGAACTCCTGCTCGACCATCCCTTCCGGTAGCGGGAAGGTGTGAGCTGCGTCGAGCTTGTCGAGAAGCTGACGCTTCATGTGGGCGCGAGCGGCGCGTTTGTAGTCAGACTCGATCTGCTCCTTGACCCGGTTGCGGAGGTCTTCGAGCGACGCGAGACCGAGCTTTGCAGCGAAGTCGTCGTTGATCTTGACTTCATCCGGCGCCGAGACGGTCTTAACCGTCACGTCGAAGTTCGCCGCTTTGCCCGCAAGATTCTTCGCCGGATAGTCCTCGGGGAAAGTCACATTGACGACTTTCTGCTCGCCCGCCTTGGCGCCGATGAGTTGTTCTTCGAAGCCGGGAATGAAACGCTTCGAACCGATGGCGAGCTGAACGCCCTCTCCAGATCCGCCTTCGAAGGCCTCGCCGTCGATGCGGCCGATGAAATCGATGGTGAGCGCGTCGCCAGACTGAGCGGCGTCGCTGTCTTCGCGCGGGCTGTAGGTGCGCTGTTGTTCGGCAAGGCGGTTGATTTGAGCCTCGATGTCCTTCTCGTCGACGTCGGCGACGTAGCGATCGAGTTCGAGCGTCGCGGGATCGACGGGCGTGAACTCCGGCATAAGCTCGACCGCGATCTTGAACTCAAGATCGGCCTTGCCCTCGACGACCTGCTCAACTTCGCCTTCAAACTCGATGCGCGGCTGCTGCGCCGGGCGCAGCGAGTGCTGGGTAATGGCAGCCTGCGATCCCTCGCTGACGACCTCCTCGATAATCTCACCCATCAAAGACTTGCCGAAGGTCTTCCTCAGGTGAGCGACGGGTACCTTGCCGGGCCGAAAACCCTTGATGCGAGCCTGGCCCTTCATCCGCTCGAGCCGCGAGTTGAGCCGCGTATCGAGATCGGTCTTGCCGATCACGACTTTGAATTCGCGGCGAAGGCCGGTTGAGGCGGCTGTCTCAGTTACCTGCATGGTCGATTCGTCCTAGCGGGAGGGATCGGTTGGGAGCAAAGCGCTCGATGCGAAGCGATGGTGCGGACGGAGAGACTCGAACTCTCAAGACCTTTCGGCCACTGGAACCTAAATCCAGCGTGTCTACCAGTTCCACCACGTCCGCTAATCGTCCACGCGCGGGGGCGGTGGTCGAGAAAGCGCCGTCCCTCGAATCCTCCAGGGATTTCAGAGAGCGCCGTCTATACACGAGGCGTCCTAACGAAACTAGGAATTTCGGCTGTTTTGCAGGGGTTAGGACTTGACGGCGGGATGCGGCTTCATGGCCTCTAAGTCCCGGAGAACGGCCGGAATTTGCTCGGCCAAGTCCTCGGCGATAAGGGCGGGCCCGAACTTCAGCGCACATTCACCGTGGAGCCAGACACCGGCCTGCGCCGCCTCCATCCCGTTTCGGCCCTGTGCAAGCAGCCCGGCGATGAAACCGGCCAGAACGTCTCCCGAACCGGCGGTCGCGAGCGTTGCGGGAGCCGATGTGTTCACGAGTGTGCGACCATCCGGTGCGGTGATGACCGTGTCCGGGCCTTTGAGGACCAGCACCGCGTGCGCACGTTTGGCTGCTTCGCGTGCCGCCTCGAGCTTGTTCTTCGAGCGCGCCAAGAGACCGGGAAAGAGACGCTCGAACTCGCCCGTATGGGGCGTCAGGACGACGGGATGTTTGTGGGTGCGGATTGCGTCGAAGAGCTCTTGCGGGGTTTCTCGGAACGAGGTGATCGCATCGGCGTCGAGGACGGCGGCGGCTTCACTCTTGAGAACGACGAGCACGTTTTTGCGTGTTGCATCGCCGACGCCGGCTGCCGGACCGATGACGATCGCATTTCTGCGCTTGCCATCGAGAATCTGAGCAAGGCCTTTCGCATCCTCGAAGGATAGCAACATGACTGCCGTGAGATGGGCTGCGTTGACGGCGACCGCGTCCGGCGGCGAGGCGACCGTGACGAGACCGGATCCCACACGTAGAGCGCCGCGCGCGGCGAGCCGAGCGGCCCCGGTTGCGGTTGGCCCACCACTCACAACAACGGTGTGACCATTGTCGTATTTGTTGATGTCGGTGCGCGGCTGCGCGATCACCAGAAACTGCGGCGTCGCGTTTTCCTCGATCGTCGGCTTGATGCGGGTCAGCACATCAGCCGGAATTCCGATATCGGCGACAACAATGTCACCGCAGTAAGCGCGGCCCGGTCTCAAGACATGCGCGAGCTTCTTGCGGAAGAAGGTGACCGTGAGCGCCGCGTTGAACCACTCCTTGCCCAGGGGCTTTGCCGCATCGCCGCCGAGTCCCGACGGGATGTCGACCGCGACGCACGGCGTTTTGGACGCGTTCGCTTTTTCCGCGGCCTTTGCCGCGGAGCCTTCGAGCGGGCGGTCGAGTCCTGCTCCGAAGAGCGCGTCGACGAGCAACTCGGCACCGCCCCACTCTTCTCCGCTCTCGAGCCGGATGACATCGCCGTTCCAGAGCTTTGCCATTTCGGCCGCATCGCTGCGCATCGCGGGACGTTCAGTCAGAGCGTAGAGTTTTACCGGCCACCCGCGCTCGGCGAGATGGCGCGCGACGACATAACCGTCGCCGCCATTGTTGCCGGGACCGCATAAAACGGCGACGCGACGCGGCTTGTAGTGGCGCGCGATTTCGTCGGCGACCGCGCGGCCGGCTTTTTCCATCAAGAGAAGCGAGGAGATTCCGGCCTCAACGGCCATCCGGTCGGCGTCATACATCTGCGCGACAGTGAGGATCTCGCGGCCGTTGGTCATTCGCTCTCTACATCTCCTGCGGATGTTTTTCGAAGAGCGGGTTCATTTGCTCGTAGGCGCGGGCAGCGCGGAGCACCCCGGCATCGTCGAACATCTTGCCGACGATCTGGATCGAAATGGGCAAGCCATCTTTGCCGAAGCCGCACGGAACGCACGCCGCCGGATTTTGCGTAAGGTTGAAGGGGTAAGAAAACGGCGTCCAGCTCATCCACGCATTGCCGTCGTCGTCGAGCGGATTGAGCTTGCCGACGTCGAAGGCCGTCGTGGCAACGCCCGGCGTCAGGACAAAATCGTATTTCTCCATGAATTGGCGGAAGGCGGAGCCAAGCGCGCCGCGATCGGAGTTGGCCTTGAGATACTGCGCCTTCGTGAACTCCTTGCCTTGGTTGACCATCGATTGGAGGCCTGGATCAACGAGCTTGAATTTTTCGGGTGGCAGGTCGCCGAGCGCGAAGGACGCACCCGACCACCACAAAGTTCGAAATGTCGGCGACGGATCGGCGGCCATGACCTTGTCGATCTGCTCGACATGCGCGCCGAGTTTTTCAAAGGCGAAAGCGGCATTGAGCACGGCTTCTTCGACATCCTTCATCACGTGCGGCGCGAAGCCGAGACGTGGGCTATAGGCGATACGCGCGCCCTTGATGCCGTTTGCAAGATCCTTTGTGTAATCGGTCGGCTGATAGGGCAGCGAGGTCCAATCGCGCGCATCCGGTTTAGCGATGACGTTGAGCAACATCACAGCGTCGGTGACGGTGCGGGTCATCGGGCCGACATGCGCCACCGTGCCGAAGGGTGAGAGCGGGAACGCCGGCACGCGACCGAAGCTCGGCTTGAGGCCGAAGGTGCCTGTGAAGGCTGCCGGGATTCGGATCGAGCCGCCGCCGTCCGTGCCCAGAGTCAGCGGTGCGAAGCCTGCGGCGAGGGCTGCACTCGAGCCGCCGCTTGAGCCGCCCGGTGTCTTGTTCTTGTTCCACGGGTTGCGAGTGATGCCGGTGAGCGGACTGTCGGTCGAGCCCTTCCAACCAAACTCAGGCGTTGTTGTCTTGCCGATGAAGACGGCGCCGGCCTCGCGAAGACGGGCAACGGATGGCGCATCCGCATCCCACGGGCCAGCTTTGTCGATCGTCTTCGAACCGCGAAGCGTCGGCCAGCCTTTGGTGATGAGGAGATCTTTGATGCCGACAGGAACGCCATCGAGCGGGGAGAGAGGTTCGCCGCGGGTCCAGCGTTCGGCGGAAGATTCGGCTTGCTCAAGGGTCGTTTCTTGATCGAGCAGGCAGAAAGCGTTGACGCTCGAGTCGAGGGCTTCGATGCGCCCCAGCAGATACTCGGCGACTTCAACGGGCGAGAGGGCCTTCTTGCGATACGCGGCGGAGAGCGCTTCAGCGCTCATCCAATGAATGTCGTCCGTGCTCATGACGTCCTCTCCTAAAGACAAAATTGGCGGCAAAGCGGCGCGATGGCAACTAGCGCACGACTGTCGAAGCTTCCGCGCCCTTTTCGATCAGCCGAAGCCCGCCTGGTGTCGTTTCCATTATGGTTATCGAGCAATTGGCCGGTGAAAAACACACGACGTCATCGCGCCCGATCGCCGCGCCGACGGAAACGTTGATCGCGATGAAGTGCGAGAAGACTGCCGTGTCTTGTTTGAGGCTCGAGAGAAAGGCCGTCACGCCATCGCGCCAGTGGATGAGATCCTTCCCCTCGTTGCGCCACGTGCCGGCCATGATTTTCATCAACCAAGCGCGCCGCTCACCCAGGGGAATTCCTGGTGACGGAATTTCGGCGACGGCCTCCGCTATGGTGATCGGCTTCTTCGTGAGTTGTGCAAAAGGCGCGGCGGTTTCCTGCGCGCGGACAAGCGGACTCGATATGAGCGTGAGCGGCGTTCGCGCCTTGAGAGATTGTGCCGCGGCCTCAGCCTGTTCTTTGCCGAGCGTGCTCAGTCCTGGGTCGACGGCATCCGCAAAGGTCGACGCCGCTTCGCCATGGCGAACGAGATAGAGTCTGGCCATCTAAGCGAAGGTCGCTGTGTTTTTGCCGTCGTTGTGCGTGACGGTGATCGGCCGGCCCAGCATCTCCTCGGACATCATCCGCAAGACAAGCGCCTCGTCATTGACGTTGGCGAGGAAACGATCGCCGTTCGCGTCGCGTCCAACGATGATGCCGAAGCGTTTTCCCTGGCGATCGGTGACGGCTGTATAGGTTTCGACTTTGCCCTCGCCTTTTACTTCGACGACCACTTTCGGGCGCGGCAAGGCGTCGATCTCCGACTGATAGGACTTTGGCGCTTCTCGCTTCCAATGGCCTTTGGTTGGCGTCGTCGAGTAGACGCCGGCGGCGTGCTTGGTCAGGAACCAACCGTTCGCGGTGACGAGTCCGAAGCTGCCGGGCTTGCCTCTAACCTTGTCCATCATCGTGACGATCGAATGCATCACGTAGTCATTGCCGGCGCCGCCGAAATACGGGAGCCCACCGGTGATGGTCAGGCCACGCGGATCTTTTTCGTCCAGGCCGAGCTCTTGGCAGGCGATCTCGACGGCCGACGGAAAGCACGAATAGAGGTCGAAGAAATCGAAGTCGCCGACCTTCTTGCCGGCCATGCCGAGCGCCTTCTGCCCCATCAAGCGGATTGCGGGTGACGAGTGATAGTTTGTGCGCTCGCTCACGTGCCAAATGTCTGTCACGTCGGCGCAGCCGTGCAGATAGACCCACTTCGATTCTGGAATGCCGAGTGAGCGCGCGGTCTTCACATTCGTCATGAAGACGGCTGCGGCTTGATCGACCTCGATCACCGCGCACATATATTTCGTATACGGAAAGCCGACGTAGCGGTTCTTCTCTCCCGCTGTCGCGATCTCCTCCGGCGTGCGGTAGGTCGGAAACCACGAACCGGGATTCTGCGAGGCCAATTGCGAGAACGGCGAGAAGAGCTCGCCGACCTTCTGCATGTGGTCGGCGACCGTTCGCTTGCGATGGCCGCGCAGGCCATTCTCGAAAAGCGGATATGTGTTTACCGGAAAGTAGAGCGAGTGGGCGCGCTCGTAATCGTTCACACCGCGCCGAGTCTCGCCGATGTGGGTGGGCTCGCCGCCCGGATCGTCGCCCCAGTCGAGCTTCACGCCTCTCTTTAGAGCACCGAGCATCGTGGCGAGATCTTCGGCGCCCGCGAGCAGCGCGACCTCGACTTCGCCGTTGGCGATGAGTTCGGCTGTCATGTTGACGAGAAACTGGGGCGTGTTGCCGCCGGCGCTTGTGTAGTACTCACGGCGCGGTTTGGCGCCAAGTTTGCCCGCGAGCGTGCGCGGCGCATTGGTGTATTGGCCGATCGGCAATCGTCCCGCTTCTGATGAATCCGCCGTGAAGCGCACGACGCTGATCGTATCGATCTTGCTCCAGAGTTTTTCGGCGACGCCCGTATCGGCCGCGGCCATCCGCGCGGCCTTCTCAAGCATCTGCATCGGGTTCAGGCTTTCCTCGAGCTTGCCCTGCTGCGCGGTGCGCTGCGTGAACTGTCCGCCGCCGACCAAAATCGGCGTGTTGTCGTCCCCCATCCGGTAAGCCCTTGAAATTGTCTGCGAGTGCCTAGATTGGGGCGAGCATCGAAGATGCCTCCGGCAATGTAAAGCCGAGCCTTGACGCTAGCGGAAGCGTCTAGGGAACCCTGAATAGCTATTCATAACAAGCTCAAGATGTCGTGTCTGGAATAGTTCTAGACAGGGCCCATCTCTGGGTGACGGTTCATGGGAACCGCTTTGCTTAGGGGCGCAAAACCGTATCTCCCCGCACACGCTATGCGCTCCAAAGGGCCGGGCCCGTCCTTGCGTATCTGGGACGGGCCCGCGCTTTTCTGCCTCGCCTTCAATTCGCCAAAGACCACACACACGGCCAGCTTATTCGAAGACGAAGATGAGCCTCTATCAGACCGTCGCGGATCTGTCCGTGAGCAAACGCACGTCTCGCGCGGTTGTGACTTAAGAAAGCAAGGTCATTGTCCTGCAGCTGCGAGCAGTTGAGCTTGCGTCGACTGACGGACCTCGAGAATTCATTTCAAGCCGTCTCGGGCCGACCAAGTCGACCCAGATGAGTGTCTTTAAAGCTCGTTGCATATTTCAGCCCGAAACCAAGGGCGCGATCGATCCCGACATGGGCCGTCCAGATGAGGGCGACGATCGTTGCAAGTTCGTGCTCGCTTGTCAGGGCAATCGCTGCTGCAATTGCCGGCCCAAGATAGGAATGTGCCGCGTTGTAGAGGACAGCGCCTGTGCGAGATCCAGCGAGATAGCCCAACAGCGATAGATCGGGTGCAAGGCAGAAAATTGCAAAGGTCGTCCAGCTCAGACCGAGCCGCTGATAGAGGATCAGGGAAAGAACAAACGCCGCCAGTCCTTCAGCGCAAAGCACCCACCTGATCGATCCGGTGACATAGCCTGGCTTCATGTCGCCCTCCCCTCTCGATTACTCGCAAAACATCCGGTGGGTTGGTTCATCAAAAAGCAAAGGGCCGGTCCGCTGGACCGGCCCTTTCGGCAGAAACGATCGCTCGCTTAGACCGAATAGTACATTTGGAATTCGATCGGGTGAGGCGTGTGTTCGAAGGCGTAGACTTCTTGCATCTTGAGCTCGATGTAGCTGTCGATGAAGTCGTCGCTGAAGACGTTGCCCTTCTTCAAGAACGCGCGGTTCTTGTCGAGGTGATCGAGCGCGTCGCGGAGCGAGCCGCAAACCTGCGGGACGTCCTTGAGCTCTTCCGGCGGCAGCGAATAGAGATCCTTGTCCATCGGCTTGCCGGGATGGATCTTGTTCTCAATACCGTCGAGGCCTGCCATCAAGAGCGCGGCATAGGCGAGATACGGGTTTGAACCCGGATCCGGGAAGCGCACTTCGATGCGCTTGCCCTTGGGGCCCGGCGCGAACGGAATGCGGACCGAGGCTGAGCGGTTGCGCGCCGAGTACGCCAACAACACCGGCGCTTCGAAGCCCGGGATGAGGCGCTTGTACGAGTTGGTCAGCGGATTGGTGAAGGCGTTGACGGTACGGGCGTGTTTGATGATGCCGCCAATGTAGTAGAGGCACATCTCCGAAAGATCTGCGTAGCCCGAGCCGGCGAAGAGCGGCTTGCCCTCGCGCCAGATCGACTGGTGCACGTGCATGCCCGAGCCGTTGTCGCCCTTGATTGGCTTCGGCATGAACGTCGCCGACTTGCCGTAAGCGGCCGCGACCTGGTGGATCACGTATTTGTAGATCTGCATCGCGTCGGCGGTTTTCGTCAGCGTGTTGAACTTGAAGCCAAGCTCGTGCTGCGAAGGCGCGACCTCGTGGTGATGCTTCTCGGGATCGATGCCCATGTCGCGCATGACCGCGAGCATTTCCGAGCGAATGTCCTGCGCGCCGTCGACCGGCGGCACGGGGAAGTAGCCGCCCTTGATGCCGGGCCGGTGGCCCATGTTGCCTTGCTCGTATTCCGTGCCGGCGTTGTAAGGGCCTTCCGCGGAATCCAGGAAGTAGAAGCCCTTGTTCATGCCGACGTCGAAGCGGGCGTCGTCAAAGAGAAAGAACTCGGCTTCCGGACCGAAATAGGCGGTGTCACCCACGCCCGTCGACTTCAGATACTTTTCTGCGGCACCTGCGATCGAACGCGGGCAGCGGCCATAGGGTTCGCCCGTCGTCGGCTCGTGAACGTTGCAGGTGATGGAGAGCGTCGTCTGGGCGAAGAACGGATCGATGATCGCGGTCGAAAGGTCCGGCTTCAGAAGCATGTCGGACTCGTTGATCGCTTTCCATCCTGCGATCGAGGAGCCGTCGAACATTTGCCCTTCGACCAAAGTCTCTTTGTTGATCAATGACAGGTCGAAGGTTACGTGCTGCCATTTTCCGCGCGGATCGGTGAAGCGAAGGTCGACGAATTTGACCTCCTTGTCCTTGATCTGCTGCAGAATGGATTCTGGCGTCGCCATGTTTGTCCCGTTCTCCTTGCTAATCGGGTGAAATGTCTATCGGCCCGGCGGCCTCAGATGGCCTCGAGCCCCGTCTCTCCGGTGCGAATGCGGATAGCCTCTTCCACATTGGTAATGAATATCTTGCCGTCGCCGATCCGCCCGGTTCGCGCCGCTTTCTGTATTGCTTCGACGGCTCGATCCACGACATCGTCCTTGAGGACGATCTCGATCTTCACTTTCGGGAGAAAATCGACCACGTATTCGGCGCCGCGATAGAGTTCGGTATGACCCTTCTGGCGCCCGAAGCCTTTGGCTTCCGTGACTGTAATTCCCTGGAGCCCGATCTCGTGAAGGGCCTCCTTCACTTCGTCGAGCTTGAACGGCTTGATAATGGCTTCGATCTTCTTCATTTCACGGTCCGAATGTGTCCCCATCCGCCCTTGGCCGCGGCTAAAGCATGCCGTGTGCCAGCTCGTGTTAACTACTGAAACTCCTGATTTGTCCAGGCAAATGGGAACTGGGGTTTGAGCGGATTAAGAGATATGCACAGGATTTACGCAAGCTGCCTAGAGAACGGGCGACGGACGCCAACGAACTTCAGAGGAATTCCATGACCCAGGCGAGCTTCAGTCGCGTCTTCGCCGGCCAAGGGACGACGATCTTCTCGATCATGTCGGCGCTCGCCACCGAACACAGCGCCATCAACCTCGGCCAGGGCTTTCCGGACGTCGATGGACCGCAACCGATTCGGGCCCGAGCGGCAAGGGCGCTGCTCGAAGACTCCAATCAGTATCCGCCCATGATGGGCCTGCCGGTGCTGCGCCAATCCCTCGCGCGCCACGCCGATCGCCACTACGGCCTCACCTACGATTGGCAGAGCGAGATCCTCGTGACGTCGGGGGCGACCGAAGCTCTGACCGACTGCATCATGGCGTTCCTCAATCCGAGTGACGAGGCGATCCTGATCGAGCCGGCGTACGACAGCTATCGCCCGATCATTGAATCCGTCGGGGGAGTCGTGAGGCCGGTGCGGCTCAAGCCGCCGTCGTGGGAGCTCTCGCTCAGCGAGCCTTTCCAGCACAGTGGGATCCGAAGCTTGGAATTCACGTGACTTGAAGTCGCGG
>JADMIO011472269.1_pt1 | contig 19538 bp, 20 predicted proteins | sample 8958161 | NCBI WGS metagenome assembly JADMIO01 (sample SAMN16585339, study PRJNA669376) | soil metagenome | isolation source: Crop rotation soil | place: USA: Cullars Rotation, Alabama | collected 2011
GGCGCTCGCCAGCAGCCGCCGCTGCTGGCCGAGCTTGATCGCCACGCCGCGCGCACCGATGCTCTTCAGCACCTGCCGCGCCAGTGAATCCGGCACCATGCCGCTCGGCGCCGCATCCAGCACCAGCGCCGCGGTGTTCGCTGCAGCCAGCCGGTCGTTCAAGCGGTTTTGATAGAAGTTCGCGATCGAGGGTACATAGATGAGTACCTCGGCGATCAGCACCAGCGGTATAGTCAATAGCAGCAGCTTGCCGGACAGGCCGAGCCGCCGCCATGAGAGAAACTTTGCGCCCTTCGGCGAGTTGTCGCCGGTATCATCGTGCGAGAGTGACATTGCAGCCAGCTCTTGCCCCCAAGCTTAGTTCGGCCGCCTTGAGCAACCGCAAATCTCCGGCCGATCGCATCCGGAAACAGCGCCGCCCCGACGGCTTGGGGCCTATATAAGTACGAACACCGGCAATTGCCCGTTTCACTTTGGTAATGTGTCGAAAAGGCCGAAAAATCGTTGTTCGATTGACGGGGCGAGGCTCGTCCCGTATAAGCCGCGCCAACTGTCCCGTGCTTCGTCCGGCTTGGTCCTCAGGACCGAATTTCGCTGAAACCACAGGGACTTGACCTCATCTCAGGCATTTGCCCGGCCAGCGGAGTACGACCCGTGAAGCGCACCTTTCAACCGTCCAAACTCGTGCGCAAGCGCCGCCACGGCTTCCGCGCGCGCCTCGCCACCGCCGGCGGCCGCAAGGTTCTCGCTGCCCGCCGCGCCCGCGGCCGCAAGCGCCTGAGCGCCTGAGCCGCCCGATCAAGGCCTTTTTCCCGATGGAGCGACTGAGGCAGCGGGCTGATTTTCTCGCCGCTGCTGCGGGTGCGCGCGTCGGGGTTCCAGCTTTCACGGTGCAGGTGCGGGACCGGACAGATGCCGGTCCGGTGCGCATCGGCTTCACGGTCTCCAGAAAGGTCGGCTCCGCGGTGGAACGCAATCGCGTCCGCCGCCGCCTGCGCGAGGTGGTCGCGCGTACCCTTTTTACGCGCCCCCACTGCGACTATGTGCTCGTCGGACGGCGCGCTGCGCTCGGGCGCGGCTTCGATACAATGCTGGACGATCTCAAATCCGCGCTGAAGCGCCTCGACGCGCAACTCGCAAAACGCGCCGGCACGGCGGGATGAACCGAACACCATGCTGAACGATCACAAGAACACCATCCTGGCCGTCATCCTTTCCGGCATCGTGCTGATCGGCTGGCAGTACTTCTTCGTCGCGCCACAGATGGAGAAGCAGCAGGCCGCGCAAAAGGCCGCGCAGCAGGCCCAGCAGATGCAGCAGCAGGCCACCCCTGGCGCGCCGGCGCCGCAGGGCGGCACAGCAAGCCCGCAGCAGGTGCCGGGACAGCCCGCACGCACAGCGGCGCCTGAAGTCAGCCGCAACGCTGCGCTGGAAGCTTCGCAGCGTGTGCGGATCGAGACCCCGAGCGTCCAGGGCAGCATCTCGCTGAAGGGCGCGCGCATCGACGACATCGCGCTGGTGCAGTATCGCGAGACGGTCGATCCGAAATCGCCGGCGGTGATCCTGCTCTCGCCATCGGGCGCCGCCAACGCCTATTACGCCGAATTCAACTGGCTCGGCGCGTCCGGCACCAACGTCAAGCTGCCGAACGACGCGACCGAGTGGCAGCAGGAAGGCCGCGGCACGCTGACGCCGACGTCGCCGGTGACGCTGACCTGGGACAACGGCGAGGGACTCACGTTCCGCCGCTCCATCTCGATCGACGACCGCTTCCTGTTCACGATCAAGGACGAGGTGAGGAACAACACCGCAGCCCCGGTGACGCTCTATCCCTACGCGCTTATCTCGCGCCATGGCACGCCGCATGTGTCGGGCTACGCGATCCTGCACGAGGGCCTGATCGGCAAGATCGGCGACAACAAGCTCGACGAGATCTCCTACGCCGACATCGAGAAGGCCAAGCGCAAGGAGGTGAAGGGCACCAACGGCTGGCTCGGCATCACCGACAAGTACTGGGCCGCGGCGCTGCTGCCGGACACGAACGCCGCGCTGCAAGCGAACTTCTCGTTCAGCATGATTGGCGCCACGAAAGCCTACCAGACCGACTACCTGCTCGATGCGCAGACGATCGCGCCGGGCGCAAGCGGCACCGCCGATGCGCGGCTGTTCGCCGGCGCCAAGGAAACGCCGCTGATCAACGCCTACAACGACAAGTATCAGCTCAACCACTTCGACCTACTGATCGACTGGGGGCACCTCTTCTTCCTCACCAAGCCGATGTTCTGGGCGATCGACTACCTGTTCCGCCTGGTCGGCAACTTCGGTCTCGCGATCCTGCTGGTCACGGTGATCGTCAAGGTGCTGTTCTTCCCGCTCGCCAACAAGTCGTACGCGTCGATGGCGAAGATGAAGAACATCCAGCCGGAGATGGTGGCGCTGCGCGAGCGCTATCCGGACGACAAGCAGAAGCAGCAGCAGGAGATGATGGAGCTCTACAAGCGGGAGAAGATCAATCCCGTCGCGGGCTGCCTGCCGATCCTGATCCAGATCCCGGTGTTCTTTGCGCTGTACAAGGTGCTGTTCATCACCATCGAGATGCGGCACGCGCCGTTCTACGGCTGGATCAAGGACCTCTCCGCGCAGGATCCGACCAACCTGTTCACGCTGTTCGGCCTGATCCCCTACGATCCGACCGTGCTGCCGGTGCTCGGCCCGTACCTGCACATGGGCGTCTGGCCGCTGATCATGGGCGTGACGATGTGGGTGCAGATGAAGCTCAACCCTGCGCCGCCGGATCCGACGCAGAAGATGATCTTCGACTGGATGCCGCTGATCTTCACCTTCATGCTGGCGTCGTTCCCGGCCGGCCTCGTCATCTACTGGGCCTGGAACAACACCCTGTCGGTGATCCAGCAGGCAATCATCATGAAGAAGAACGGCGCCAAGATCGAACTGTTCGACAACATCAAGGGAACGTTCAAGAAGGCGCCGGTGCAGCAGGACAACAAGCCGCCCGAGAAGAACAAGCCCGAGCCCAAGAAGGACAAGACGGCAAAGGGCAAGGACAAGGAAGCCGAGAAGAAGGACCTCGGCAGCCCCCGCCTCGAGGGCAAGACCTGAGCCGCGGGCCTTCTCGCCGAACGCAATTGTTCATTCTCCGTCATGCCCGGGCTTGTCCCGGGCATCCACGTCTTTAGGCTCGCAAACCAGAAGAACGTGGATGGCCGGGACAAGCCCGGCCATGACGAATTCGAGTTAGCTTTACATGGCCACCGAACCGACCGACTTCGTCGAACAGGGCCGTCGCACCTTTGCAGGCGACTGGCAGTTCATTGCCGCGGCCAATAACATCGACGCGCTGCCGCCGATGGCGGGGCTGGAGGTGGCGTTCGCCGGCCGCTCCAATGTCGGCAAGTCGAGCCTGATCAACGCGCTGACAGGCCGCAACGCGCTCGCCCGCACCTCCCACACCCCGGGACGGACCCAGGAGCTGATCTTCTTCGAAGGGCCGCAGCAATCGGGCCTGCGGCTCGTCGATATGCCCGGCTACGGCTATGCCTCAGCGCCGAAAGCCAAGATCGCTGCCTGGACCGACCTGATCCACCGCTACCTCGCCGGCCGCGCCAATCTCGGCCGCGTTTATGTGCTGATCGACAGCCGCCACGGTTTCAAGGACGTCGATCTCGACATCCTGAAAACCTTCGACCGCGCTGCCGTCAGCTACCAGATCGTGCTGACCAAGGCCGACCAGGTGAAAAAGGCCGAGCTCGAGGCGCGCATCGCCGAAACCGCCGCGGCGCTGAAGCAGCACCCGGCCGCTTTCCCCGATGTCATTGCTACGTCATCGAGAAGCGGCGACGGCATGGCCGAGCTGCGCGCCGCCATGATGCGGCTGCTCGCGGAGCGGAGCTGATCAGGCGAGGCCTTTCCTCACTTTCTGTCATGCCCGGGCTTGTCCCGGGCATCCACGTCTTGCGAACGTGGATGGCCGGGACAGGCCCGGCCATGACGGTGTTGAGGCGCCCCCTGTTGCATCCTGCTCAGCACTTTGCGTGGCGTTCCGCATCGGCTAGAACGCGGGTCAAAACCGGCGACGGAAGGCCCTTCATGACCGAAGAGATCAGCCCGCAAAATCAGGCCCGCATCCTCTCCGAGGCGCTGCCGCACATGCAGCGCTACGACGAGGAAACCATCGTCATCAAGTATGGCGGCCACGCCATGGGCGAGGAAAGTCTCGCCCGCCAGTTCGCCCGCGACATCGTGCTGCTGGAGCAGACCGCCATCAACCCGGTGGTGGTGCACGGCGGCGGGCCGCAGATCGCCTCCATGCTGAAGCGTCTCGGCATCAAGTCGGAGTTCGCGCAGGGGCTGCGCATCACCGATGCTGCGACCATCGAGATCGTCGAGATGGTGCTGGCCGGCTCGATCAACAAACAGATCGTCGGCTACATCAACGAAGCCGGCGGCAAGGCCGTGGGCCTGTGCGGCAAGGACGGCAACATGGTGATCGCCGAGAAGGCGACGCGCACCATGGTCGATCCGGATTCCAACATCGAGAAGATCGTCGACCTCGGTTTTGTCGGCGAGCCGCAAAAGGTCGACCTGAAGCTGCTGAACCAGCTGATCGGCTACGAGCTGATCCCGGTGCTGGCGCCGCTGGCGGCGTCGACGACCGGCGAGACCTTCAACGTCAACGCCGACACGTTCGCGGGCGCAGTCGCCGGCGCACTGAAGGCCAAACGCCTGTTGCTGCTTACCGACGTGCCGGGCGTGCTCGACGCCTCGAAGAAGCTGATCTCGGAATTGTCTGTGAAGGACGCGCGGCGGCTGATCGCCGACGGCACCATCTCCGGCGGCATGATCCCGAAGGTCGAGACCTGCATCTACGCACTGGACCAGGGCGTCGAAGGGGTCGTCATCATCGACGGCAAGACGCCGCATGCGGTCCTGCTCGAGCTCTTCACCAACCAGGGCACCGGAACGCTGATCCACAAGTGATCGCTTTTGCGCGACACAGGTTGGTAGCAGCCCTCCTCAGAGGCGGCTTTGCCGCGCTTTGCGGCGTCGGTTTCGCCGCCGCACCGGCCCGCGCCGACTTAAAACTCTGCAATCGCATGAGCTATGTGGTCGAGGCGGCGATCGGCATCGACGACAAGGGCGCGACCGCAACGCGCGGCTGGTTCCGGATCGATCCGGCGCAGTGCCGCGTGGTGGCGCAGGGCAATTTCAGCGTCGAGCGGCTATTGCTGCATGCACGCGCGCTGCCGGTCTACGGCGCTTCGCCGGTGGCGCAGAGCGGGTCCGACACGCTGTGCATTTCACAAGGCAACTTCGTCATCGCAGCGGCGCGCGACTGCCGCAGCGGCCAGACGCCCGCGACGTTCTCAGAGGTGAAGCCGACGCAAGGCGACGACGGCCACACCGTCGCCTATCTCGCCGAAGCCGCCGAATACGACGACGAGCAGGCGCGGCTTGCGGCGATCCAGCGGCTCCTGGTGATCGCCGGCTATGATGCCGCGCCGATCGACGGCGTCGACGGGCCGAAGACGCAGAACGCGCTCGCAAAATTCCTGCGCGAACGCAACCTCGCTGCGGACACGGCGTCGCAGCCGAATTTCTTCGAGACGATGATCGCCGCCGTGCAGGCGCCGTCCGAGAACGGGCTGACCTGGTGCAACGACACGCCGCACCGGGTGATGGCGGCGATCGGCGCCGACGACGGCAAAGCCATCACCACCCGCGGCTGGTATCGCATCGAGCCCGGCAAGTGCCTGCATCCGGACATTTCCGGCCAGCCCAAACGCATCTTCTCGTTCGTCGAGGCGGTCGATCCGGACGGACGCGGCGTGCGCTTTTCCGGCAAGCCGCTGGTGTGGGGCGGCTCGACCACGCTTTGCACCCGCGAGATAAAATTCGAGATCAACGAGCAGGGCGACTGTTCGTCGCGCGGCTTCGCGTCCGCAGGCTTTGGCGAGATCAACCTCGCATCTGGCGAAGGCAAGACATTGCGATTGAAGATGCCATGACCGACAAAACGCCCCGCCGCTTCGACCATATCGACACCTGGGTGTTCGACCTCGACAACACGCTGTACCCGCGTCACATCAACCTGTGGCAGCAGGTGGACGCGCGCATCCGCGACTATGTCGCGCGCTTCCTGAACCTGCCGGCGGACGAGGCCTATGCGGTGCAAAAGGAGCTGTACAAGCGCTACGGCACCACCATGCACGGCATGATGAACGAGTACGGCATGGACCCTTATGCCTACCTCGCCCACGTCCACGACATCGATCACTCGCCGCTGGAGCCGGACCCGGCGCTGGGCGCGGCGATCGCCGCGCTGCCCGGGCGCAAACTCATCCTCACCAACGGCACCCGCGAGCATGCCGCGGCCGTGACGAAACGGCTCGGCATCGATCCGCATTTCGAGGACGTGTTCGGCATCATCGAAGCCGAATTTGAGCCAAAACCGTCGGTGGTGACCTACGAGCGGTTTTTCAACAAGCACAGGATCGAGCCGAAGCGCGCCGCGATGTTCGAGGACCTCGCGCGCAATCTGGAAGTGCCGCACCGTTTTGGCTTGACCACCGTACTCGTGGTGCCGGCAGGAAGCGGCGAAACCGGCCAGCAGGACTGGGAAAAGGAAGGCCGGGATGCGGCCTACGTCGACCATATCACGGACGATTTGACCGGGTTTTTGGCGAAGCTGCTGCCGCCTTTGTAAGAGGCCCGCCGGCCCCGCTTGACTCGACCGCCCTCCTTGCCGAAAAAGCCCTTCTTTCCAAAAACCTGCAGGAATCCCATGTCCAACGCCGCTCTGGAATCTGCCGTCAACAACGCATTTGAAGCGCGCGAGGGCGTCTCCACCTCCACCCGTGGCGAGGTGCGTGATGCGGTCAATACGGCGCTCGAACTGATGGACAAGGGCGAGGCGCGTGTCGCCGAACGGCTGACCGACGGCAAATGGAAAGTGCATCAGTGGCTGAAGAAAGCCGTGCTGCTGTCCTTCCGCCTGAACGACATGGACGTGATCCCGGGTGGCCCGGGACAGGCCAACTGGTGGGACAAGGTGCCGTCGAAGTTCGAAGGCTGGGGTCCGAACCGTTTTCGCGATGCCGGTTTTCGCGCGGTCCCCGGCGCGGTGGTGCGCCGCTCTGCCTTCATCGCCCGCAACGTCGTGCTGATGCCCTCGTTCGTGAACCTCGGCGCCTATGTCGACGAGAGCACGATGGTCGATACCTGGGCGACGGTCGGCTCATGCGCCCAGATCGGCAAGCGCGTGCACATTTCAGGCGGCGTCGGCATCGGCGGCGTGCTCGAGCCGCTGCAGGCGGAACCCGTGATCATCGAGGACGACTGCTTCATCGGCGCGCGCTCGGAGGTCGCCGAGGGCGTGATTGTGCGCAAGGGCGCGGTGCTGTCGATGGGCGTGTTCCTCGGCGCATCCACCAAGATCGTCGATCGCGCGACGGGAAAAATCCACGTCGGCGAGGTGCCGGAATATTCGGTGGTGGTGCCGGGCGCGTTGCCGGGCAAGCCGCTGCCGGACGGCTCGCCGGGTCCCTCACTCTACTGCGCGGTGATCGTGAAAACCGTCGACGAGCGCACGCGCTCGAAGACCAGCATCAACGAGCTGCTGCGGGACTGACGTTTCGGCTGCGCAGGATGGCGGCCGGTTTTCCGACGCCGGTTTTCCGACTCAGCGGCTTCGCTTATGCTCTCGCGCACGGAACCGCTCCGTGTGTCGAGAGCCCACCATGAACCCGGCTTATCTGTTTCTCTCGTCAAAGGGCCGCATCGGCGTATCGACGTTCTGGCTCGGCGCTGGCGCGCTGGTCGTCGGCTATATCGTCGTCTTCCTCGTGCTGTGGCTGATCTTCGGCGCATTCCTGACGCAGAATTTCCTTGGCCGGCTGGTCATGTTCGCTGTCCAGCTGACGATGACCTACTTCGTCTACAATCTTACGGCAAAGCGCGCCAACGACCGTGGCCGACCGATCATCTGCGCGCAGATCGCAGCGGGTGTGTTCGCGCTCTGGTACCTCACCAGCCTCGTCGGCATCACCGGCAACCCCGTTTCGCAGAATTCGCTGGACGAGTTTTTCATCCTTGCCGGTACCGGCATCGTGCTCTGGTATTTGATCGATCTCGGCTACCTCGGCGGAACGCCGGGCCCGAACGCGCACGGCGAGAATCCCACGCCGGATTGACCGCGGCGTCATCGGCCTGGGTCTAGCCCACCGCCTTCCCCGCATGTTAAGCGGACCGCATGACCGACGCTCTTTCCATCGTTCGCGACCTCGTCCGCTGCCCGTCCGTGACCCCCGCCGATGCCGGCGCTCTTGGTGTCCTGGAACGGCTCCTCAGCGAGGCCGGCTTCGACGTCCACCGCGTCACCTTCTCCGAGCCGGGTGCGGCCGACATCGACAACCTCTATGCGCGCATCGGCACCGAAGCGCCGCACATCGTGTTCGCCGGCCACACCGACGTGGTGCCGCCGGGCGACGAGGCTGCGTGGACGCTGGCGCCGTTCGCGGGCGAGGTGAAGGACGGCATACTGTACGGCCGCGGCACCGTCGACATGAAGGGCGGCATCGCCTGCTCGGTCGCCGCCGTGCTCGCCTATCTCGCAGCCAACGGCGGCAAGCCGAAGGGCTCGATCTCGTTTCTCATCACCGGCGACGAGGAAGACATCGCCGTCAACGGCACGATCAAGCTTTTAAAGTGGGCGGCGGAACGTGGCGAAAAGTTCGACCACTGCGTTCTGGGCGAGCCGAGCAACGTCGCCGAGCTCGGCGACTGCATAAAGGTCGGGCGCAGAGGCTCGCTCTCGGGCACGCTGATCGTCGACGGCACACAGGGCCACGTCGCCTATCCCGATCGCGCGTCCAATCCGCTGCCGGATATTTCGGCACTGATCACCGCGATCGACGGCGAACCGCTCGACCACGGCAACGCGCACTTTCAGCCGTCGAACCTGGAATTCGTCTCGATCGACGTCGGCAACCGCGCCTGGAACGTGATCCCCGCGCAGGCGCGAGCGCGCTTCAACATTCGCTACAACGACCACCACACCCAGCAGTCGCTGAAGGAGCTGGTGGAGTCGCGCGCGGAAAAAGCCGCGGGCAATCGCATCCGCCAGCGCATCGAATGGGAGCCGTCGAACTCCAACGTGTTCATCACGAAACCCGGACCGTTCACCGAACTCGTGGTCGAGGCCATCAAAGAGGTGACCGGCCGCCAGCCGGACCTGAACACGGGTGGCGGCACCTCGGACGCGCGCTTCATCTCGCACTATTGCCCGGTGCTGGAGTTCGGTCTGGTCGGCCAGACCATGCACCAGGTCGACGAGCGCGTAGCCATCAACGATCTCGAGCGGCTGACGAAAATCTATCGTGGCGTGCTCGACCGGTATTTTGCGTAACACGAGGGACCAACGTGCCAAACGAGCAGAAGCGCAGCGTACTCGGAATCATCGGCGGATCGGGGCTCTACGATCTTCCGGAGATCAAGGAGCAGAAATGGCGCCGCATCGAATCACCGTGGGGCGAGCCGTCCGACGAGCTGCTGTTCGGCAAGGTCGGCGAGCTCGACGTCGTGTTCCTGCCGCGGCACGGCCGCGCGCATAAAATCCCGCCGCTGGAGATCAACTACCGCGCCAACATCGACTGCATGAAGCGCGCTGGCGTCACCGACCTGATGTCGTTCTCGGCCTGCGGCTCGATGCGCGAGGCCTATGCACCGGGACACTTCGTCATCGTCGACCAGTTCATCGACCGTACCTTTGCGCGCGCAAAGACCTTCTTCGAGACCGGCTGCGTCGCGCATGTGTCGTTCGGCCATCCGGTGAGCCCGCTGCTCGGCGACATCATCGAAAAGGCCTGCCGCGAGACCGGCGTCACCACGCACCGCGGCGGCACCTACATCGCCATCGACGGCCCGCAGTTCTCGACGCTGGCGGAAAGCAACCTCTACCGCGTCTGGGGTTGCGACGTGATCGGCATGACCAACATGCCGGAGGCAAAACTCGCGCGTGAGGCCGAGCTGCCCTACGCCACCGTCGCCATGGTCACCGACTACGACTGCTGGCACGAGGAGCACGGCGCCGTGGACGTGGCAACGATCCTGAAAACGCTGCACGCCAATGCGGATGCGGCCAAGGCGATCGTGCTGCGGATCGCACAGGGCTTTCCGAAGATTCATCCGCCCTGCCCGATCGGCTCCGACCGCGCGCTGGACAACGCGATCATCACGCCGGAAGCCGGCCGCGATAAGGCGCTGATGACGAAGCTGGATGCGATCACCAAGCGGGTGTTTGGGTAGCAGGCCCGTAGCCCGGATGAGCGAAGCGATATCCGGGCTGAGTCTGCGGTTGGGATTCCCGGATGTCGCTTCGCTCATCCAGGCTACGAGCAGAGCTAGTAATCCACCCGCATCAAAAACAACCCGTCCGGCGGCGCGACGGGACCGCAGGCCGTGCGGTCCTTTGCATCCAGCACGCGCTTCAGGTCCGCCTCGCTCCAGCGGCCCTCGCCGACCCACATCAGCGAGCCGACCATCGAGCGCACCTGGTTGTGCAGGAACGAGCGCGCCGAGGTGATGATGTTCACATCGTCGCCGTCGCGCACCACGTCGAGCTGATCCAGCGTCTTCTCCGGCGATTTCGCCTGGCATTCTGCGGCGCGGAAGGTCGTAAAATCGTGCCGGCCGAGCAGTTGCTGCGCGGCGCGGTGCATCTTGCCGTCGTCGAGCGGCCGCGGCACACGCCAGGCGTGGCCGAGATCGAGCGCGAGATCGGCGCGCCGGTTGATGATGCGATAGTGATAGTGCCGCTTGATCGCCGAAAAGCGCGCCTCGAAATCATCCGCAACCGCTTCGGCGTTCAGCACGCAGACCGGATGCGGCCGCAGATGCGCATTCATCGCATCGCGCACCTGGTCGGTGCGATACGCTTTGGCAAAATCCACATGCGCGACCTGCCCCTTGGCGTGCACGCCGGCGTCGGTGCGACCGGCGCCGTGCACACGGGTCGCCTCGCCGCTCAGCGCCTTCGCGGCCTCCTCGAGCACGCCCTGCACGGTGAGGTCGCTCTCCTGCACCTGCCAGCCGCGGAACGGCGCGCCGTCGTATTCGATGGTGAGCTTGTAGCGCGGCATAGGCTTAGTCCAGGCCCGCGAAGGCAGCGCTGTAGATCACTTCGCCAGAGGTTGGCGCATCGGGCGACAGCCGAAGCGCCTGCAGATGCTCGCTCTGGTAGACGCATGTAAACGGCGTCGCGAGCTCATGCGAAAAGCCGAAGCGCTTGTAGTAATCCGGATCGCCGAGCACGAACACGATCGTCTCGCCGAGCAGCTTCAGCCGCAGGTGTCCCGCACCGATCAGCGCCCGCGCCGTGCCCTTGCGCTGGGCCTCCGGCAGCACGGCGACCGGCGCAAGGCCGATGCCGGGCGTGCGCGTGCCGTCATATTCGATCCACACCCGCGAAAACGCCACGTAGGCGACGATCCTGTCGCCGTCCTCGACGACCAGCGACAGCACCAGATCGCCATTTTCGCGCAACCGCGTCACGAGGTCGGCTTCCTGCTCCCCGCCGAAAGCCGCCGACACGACCGCAGCGATCGCCGCTTCGTCGCCTGGCTTTTCCGGGCGGATGTTCATTGCATCCGGCTCCCGATCGGCAGCCGCGCGCCACGCAAAAATACCTCGGCCGTCATCGGCTTCGCACCGGCCCGCTGCAGCTCAAGGATGCGGATGGCGCCCTCACCACAGGCGACCGCGAGATTGGCGTCGATCACCTCGCCCGGATTGCCGCGCCCTGATGCAGGCTCGCAGCGCAGAATCTTCACGCGCACCAACTGCCCGTCGAGCTCGACCTCGCTCCAGGCCCCCGGAAACGGCGACAGCCCATGGCAATGGCGCAGCACTGCGCGCGCAGGCCTGGTCCAGTCGATACGCGCCTCGTCCTTCTCGATTTTTGCCGCGTAAGTGACGCCGTCCGCGCTCTGCGGCGTCAGCCGCAACTCGTCGCGTTCGAGCGCGGTCATTGCGCGCACCATCAGTCCGGCGCCGACATCCGCCAGTGTATCGTGCAGTTCGCTGGTCGTCATCCGGTCGGTCACCGCGACCCGCTCGGCCATAGCCACGTCGCCGGTGTCGAGGCCGGCGTCCATCTTCATCACCATGACGCCGCTGGCGTCGTCGCCTGCGAGGATCGCGCGATGGATGGGCGCGGCGCCCCGCCAGCGCGGCAGCAGCGACGCATGCAGGTTGAAGCAGCCGCGTTTCGTGCCGTCGAGAATAGACTGTGGCAGAATCAGCCCGTAGGCGACGACAACCGCCGCATCGGCGTTATAGGCGCGAAAAGTTTCGGCGGCTTCAGGGGTGCGCAGGGTCTTCGGCGTCAGCAACGGAACCCCGAGCCGCTCGGCCTCGCGCGCAACCGGCGTGACCTGCTCCTTCATGCCGCGACCAGCCGGTTTTGGCGCGCGCGTGTAAACGGCGGCGATTTGGTGTCCGTGCCCGGCGAGCGCGGCGAGCGTCGGCACCGCAAAATCCGGTGTGCCCATGAAGATCAAGCGAAGCGGCATTTCGGTCAGCCGATCTTTCGAGGCGCAGGCGAATTGGCGGAAAAGCTATTCCGCGCGCTTTGCGGCCTTGGTGAACTTCTTGAAGATCCGGTCGCGCTTCAGTTTCGACAGGTGGTCGACGAACAGCACGCCGTTCAGGTGGTCGATCTCGTGCTGGATGCAGGTGGCAAACAGGCCTTCCGCCTCCAGCTCATGCACCTTGCCGTCGAGGTCAGTGAAGCGCACGCGCACCTTCGCCGGCCGCTCGACCTCCTCGTAGTATTCGGGGATCGAGAGGCAGCCTTCCTCGTAGCTCGACTTCTCCTCGGACGACCACACGATCTCCGGATTGATGAACACGCGCGGCTCCGCCGCGGCGTCCTTCTTGGCGAGGTCCATGGTGATCAGCCGCTGCGGAACGCCGATCTGGATCGCGGCAAGGCCGATGCCCGGCGCCTCGTACATGGTTTCGAACATGTCCTCGGCGAGCCTGCGCACGTCGGCGGTCACCTTCTCCACCGGCCTGGAAATGAGGCGCAGCTGTTTGTCGGGCAGGATGATGATGTCGCGAAGGGCCATGGGGGCGATGTAGTCGTCAGGATTGTTGCGGTCAATCAGGCGGATATGGCCGCCGCGCGGCGCTTAACGGATCATTCACCACAAATTTCAACGGTTCGTTAACCAGGAAAATCAACGGTTCATTAACCATGATTTTTAGGGAACCGTTAACGGATCCGGCAGACATGTTCTCTATTCGTTCGTACGGGCCCGCGAATCGGCTACAAGCGATCCATGTCGGAAATCCTTTTCATCGTCGGCGATGTCGCCGTCACCACCTCCGCCGCGCTGATGGCGTTCGCCGGCCTTGTCCTGGCGCTGCTGCTGGCCATCGCCATTGTGCTCGCTCGAGGATCGCGCCGGAACGAGACCGCCAGCCTGACCCAGGCGATCCGCGCCGACGAACTCGAGGAGCGGCTCGCCGAGATGCTGCGGGCGCAGTCCGAGACATCCGGTCGCATGCAGGCGATGGGTGAGGCGCTCGCCGGCCGGCAGTCGGAGATGGCGCGGGTGATGAACGAGCGCCTCGATGCGGTCACCCATCGCGTCGGCCAGTCGATGGAGCACCAGACCCGCAACACGATGGACTCGCTGCGTCACCTGCACGAGCGGCTGGCGGTGATCGACAACGCGCACAAGAACCTCACGGACCTCACCACCCAGGTGACGACACTGCGCGACGTGCTCGCCAACAAGCAGGCGCGCGGCGCATTCGGCCAGGCGCGCATGGAAGCGATCGTGCAGGATGGCCTGCCGCCGGGCTCGTACGAATTCCAGTTCACGCTGTCGAACAACAAGCGGCCCGATTGCGTGGTGTTCCTGCCCGATCAGCGACCGCTCTGCATCGACGCGAAGTTTCCGCTCGAATCGATCACCGCGCTGCGCGACGCGCGCAGCGACGAGGAGAAAAAACTCGCGGCGCAGCGCGTGCGCAACGACATGCTGAAGCATGTGAACGACATCGCACAGAAATACCTGATCGTGGGCGAGACCCAGGAGATGGCGCTGCTGTTCGTGCCATCGGAATCGGTTTACGCCGAAATCCACGACGGTTTTGACGACGTGGTGCAGAAGGCCTACCGCGCCCGCGTCGTGCTGGTGTCGCCATCGCTGTTGATGCTGGCGATCCAGGTCATGCAGCAGATCCTGAAGGACGCGCGCATGCGCGAGGCGGCCGACCAGATCCGCAATGAGGTCTTCAGCATGACCGACGATCTCACGCGACTGCGCGAGCGCGTGCTGAAACTGCAGCAGCATTTCGGCCAGGCCAACGAGGACGTGCGGCAGATCCTGATCTCTGCCGACAAACTCGAGAAGCGCAAGGCCCGAATCGAGGATCTCGATTTCGACAAGGTCGAGGAAAAGCCGGCCGCTGCGGCAAAGCCCGAGCTGTTTTCGGCGCCGATCCGCCGGCTTCAGGCCGGGGAATGAGCCTGCGCGGCAGATTGACGGCTGAACAGCCGCCAGAATCTGCTAGTACGCGGGCATGACCGCATCCGAAGCGCCCACGCCGACAAAGCCCGATGCCCGCAAGGTCACGTGGGCGGAGACGTTCGCCGTCTACACGCAACCCCGCGTGCTGATCGTCATGTTTCTCGGTTTCTCGGCGGGACTGCCGCTGGCGCTGTCCGGCTCGACGCTGCGGTTCTGGATGCGAGAATCGCACGTGGACCTGGAAACGATCGGGTTGTTTGCACTCGTCGGAACGCCGTACACGATCAAGTTCCTCTGGGCGCCGCTGGTCGATGCGCTGAATATTCCGATCCTGACGCGATGGCTCGGCCGCAGGCGCGGCTGGCTGATTGCATCACAGCTCGCCCTGATCGGCGCAATCGTCCTGCTCGGCTTCTGCAATCCGGGGCAAGCGGCCTGGTATGTCGTGTTCGGCGCTGCACTGCTGGTCGCCACCGCCTCGGCGACACAGGACATCGTCGTCGACGCGTTCCGCATCGAGAGCCTGGGCGAGCAGGAGCAGGCCGCCGGCATGGCCTCCTACGTTGCGGCCTACCGGATCAGCAATCTCATATCGACCGCGGGTGCGCTCTATATCGTCAGCGGTTTTGAATCGCTTGGCTCGGCACGCAGCCTGGCCTGGACTTACTCATATGCCGTCATGGCGCTTCTCATTGTGATCGGAATGATTGCGGTGATAACCGCGATCGAGCCGGAGAGCTCGAATGCTGCCGGGATAAAGCTGGAAGGCAACTCCGCGCGGCGGGTGGCGCAAACGGCCGTTACCGCCTTCCGCGACTTCCTGACGCGCGACGCAGCGATCGTCATCCTCGTCTTCGTCGTTCTCTACAAATTCACCGACGCCTTTGCCGGCATCATGACCGAGGCCTTCGTTCTCGACCTTGGCTTCGAGCGCACCGACTACGCGAACATCGTCAAGGGCGTGGGCCTGATTGCAACCTTGCTCGGCGGATTTGCCGGCGGGTTCGTCGCACGCGCCTATTCGCTGCAGACCAGCCTGTGGATCGGCGGCATCCTGCAGGCGGTCGCCAACCTGTCGTTCTCGTGGCTTGCCGTCGTCGGCAAGAGTCACCTCGCCTTGGCGCTGGCGATCACAGCCGAGAATTTCACCAGCGCAATTGGCACCGTCATCTTCGTCGCCTACCTGTCGTCGCTCTGCAACAACCCGCTGCACACTGCCACGCAGTATGCGCTGCTGTCGGCTTTCTCGGCGTTTGGGCGCACCTATCTCTCAGCCGGCGCAGGCTACGTGGCCAAGGCGACCGGCTGGCCCGTGTTTTTTGTGATCTGCATGCTGGTGGCGATCCCGAGCCTCCTGCTGCTGGCGTGGCTGCAGCGGCGGGGCCATTTTGCGACACTGAAGGCCAAGGTTTAGCGACGGCAGCCCTACTGCACGATCGTCCACTTCAGGACCAGCGCATCGCTGACCTGGCCGGCGGCCGTCGCGCACGACATCTCGTTGGCCTTGATCGAGATGGTCTTGCCGACGAAAGGCTTCAGGCGGTTCACGTCAGCATCGCCATTGGTCATGATCTGAAACGTCTCCGGCCCGGTCTCCAGGTTGCAGAGCCCGTCAGGCCCCGGAATGCGGCGGCCTTCGGTGGTGACCACCTGATAGGTGTTCACGCGCTTGCCCTTGGCGGCGCGGCTGCGCATCACCCGCAATTCACCCGACAGAACGTCTCCGGTCCTGAGCGGCTTCGGCGGCTGCACAGGCGCCTGCGCCTGTGCCTGCGCCTCGCTCGCCAGCAGCACGACGGCGCACGTCACCATCGCGGGAAGCCAGATCGTCAGTTTCGTCACGTCTCACCTCAGGTCGTTCAATCAAAACAACGTCCGCTGCCGAACCGCGGCAGCCAGCGTGCCTTCGTCGAGATAGTCGAGCTCGCCGCCAACCGGCACGCCGTGCGCAAGACGGGTCACCTTCACGTTGGCGTCCTGCAGAAGATCGGTGATGTAGTGGGCGGTTGTTTGACCGTCCACCGTCGCGTTGAGGGCCAGGATGACCTCGCTCACGCTGTCGTCATGGGCCCGTGCAACCAGCGCATCGATGGTGAGATCCTGCGGACCGACGCCGTCGAGCGGCGACATCGTGCCGCCGAGCACATGATAGAGGCCGCTCGAGGCATTCGCCCGCTCCAGCGCCCACAGGTCGGCAACGTCAGCGACGACGACGATGGTCGACTGGTCGCGCCGTGGATCGGTGCACACCGTGCAGGGGTTTTGCGTATCGATGTTGCCGCAAGTCTTGCACACCTGCACCTTGTCGATCGCAACCTGCAGCGCCGCCGACAACGGCGTCATCAACGCGTCGCGCTTCTTGATCAGGTGCAGCGCGGCGCGCCGCGCTGAACGGGGCCCGAGCCCCGGCAGCCGCGCCAGCAGCTGGATCAACCGCTCGATTTCAGGTCCGGCAACCGCAGACGGCATCAGCCAAGCCCGAATCCGGGCGGCAGTTTCAGGCCGCCGGTCAAGGCCGCCATTTTCTCCTGCATCGCGCTTTCGGCCTTGCGTTTGGCGTCGCCGAGGGCGGTGACGACGAGATCTTCCACGACCTCACGCTCTTCAGGCTTCATCAACGAAGCGTCGATCTTGACCGACTTTACTTCCATCTTCGCAGTCATGCGCACCGATACGAGCCCGCCGCCGGAAATGCCCTCGACCTCGACATGGTCGAGCTCGTCCTGCAGCGCCTTCATCTTCGACTGCAACTCTGCAGCCTGCTTCATCATGCCGAGAAAATCAGCCATCAACGGACCTCATTCGAGCTAGTGCCCTCTTTTCGAAGTTCGTCATACATTGCGGTTACCTCTGAACGAACTTCGAAAAGACAAAGGGCACTAGCAACTTTATTACTCTAGTGCCGCTTATCGACTTGAAATCCCTGAGATGAGTTTGCAGCGGGTGGTGCAGGGATTTCAAGTCGGCGGCACTAGTCTTCGTCGTCGAGCGGCGGTTCAGGAGGCAGGTCGGCATCGCGTTCGACCTGCGGCGTGCGCCGCACCGTCTCGAGTTTCGCACCCGGCCATTTCGCCATCACGTCCCGCACCCGCGGATCGGCCTGAATCGCAGTCTCAAGCTCGTTCTGCACGGCTTGCGCCTGCGCACGCAAGGTCGGTTGCGCGGTGGCGTTCGAGACGATCACGGTCCAGCGCCGGCCGGTCCACTGCTCGAGCTTGCGCGACAGGTCGTTGACAAGCGAGCGCGGCGCATTCTGTTCCAGCGCGACTTCGAGGCGGCCGTCTTCCACGCGCACCAGCCGCACGTCGCTCTCGAGCGCGGCCTTGATCGCAAGATCGCGCTTCTCCGCGGCCAGCGCCACGATCTCCGGAAAGGTCGTGAGCCGCAGATGCGGCGTCTGTGCCCCGGATGGCGCGGCAGCCGGCTGCCGCATCGCCGACGCCTCCGGCGCGGAGCGTCCTGGCGCCGGCGCAAACTGCGCGCGCGCAGGTGGCATCGACGTGTCCATCCGCGGCGGGCTCGCGGGCGCGCTGCGCATGGCGCCGCCGCCATTGCCGCCCGCAGGCGCTGCCGCGCCGCCGCCATCCAGCGCGCGAAGCGCCTCGTCCGGCGTCGGCAGGTCGGCCGCATAGGCAATGCGCACCAGCACCATTTCGGCGGCCAGCGCCGGGCGCGTTGCGTCCTTTGCTTCCGTCATGCCTTTCAGGAGCATCTGCCACATCCGCGACAGCACGCGCAGCGACAGTTTTGCCGCGTATTCCTTTGCACGTATCCGCTCGGTCTCGCCATAGGCGCCGCTTTCGGCGGTGGCGGGCGCGACCTTGACGCGGGTGACGAAATTCACGAACTCGGCGAGATCGCCCAGGATCACCAGCGGATCGGCGCCGATGTCGTACTGGTCGCGGAACTCGCGGAAGGCGGTCTCGATGTCGCCGCCGGCGAGCGCCGCGAACAGCTCGATCACCCTTGTACGGTCGGCAAGGCCAAGCATCTGCCGCACGTCGTCGGCCCGCACCAGCCCCGCAGCGTGCGCAATGGCCTGGTCGAACAGCGACAGCGAATCGCGCACCGAGCCTTCGGCGGCGCGGGCGATCATGCGCAGCGCGTCGGGCTCGGCCTCGACGCTCTCCTTACTTGCGATGCTCGCGAGATTGGCGATCAAGACATCTGCATCGACGCGGCGCAGGTCGAAACGCTGGCAGCGCGACAGCACCGTGATCGGCACCTTGCGAATTTCGGTGGTCGCGAAGATGAACTTTGCGTGCGCCGGAGGCTCTTCCAAAGTCTTCAGGAAGGCGTTGAACGCCGGGGTCGACAGCATGTGCACTTCGTCGATGATGTAGACCTTGTAGCGTGCGCTGGCGGGCGCGTAGTTCACGCCGTCGGTGATCTGGCGAACGTCGCCGACGCCGGTGTGCGAGGCCGCGTCCATCTCCAGCACGTCGAGATGCCGGCTTTCCATGATCGCCTGGCAGTGGCGGCCGAGCACCGGCATTTTGATCGTCGGCCCGGTCACGGAGCCGTCCGGCAGCTCGTAATTCAGCGCACGCGCAAGAATGCGCGCCGTGGTCGTCTTGCCGACCCCGCGCACGCCGGTCAGAATCCACGCCTGCGGAATGCGACCGGTCTCGAAGGCATTCGAGATGGTTCGCACCATCGCATCCTGCCCGATCAGGTCGTCGAAGTTGGACGGCCGATATTTTCGCGCCAGCACGCGATAGCCGCCGCCAGTCGCGGGGCTACCGAGGTCCGTACCAAGGTCAAAGCCTGTCTGGGTCTGATCGGCGCTCGCGGATGTGCCGGTTTCAGTCATCGGGCGGTCCGCGATCGTCTCTTTCAGAATGGCAGCGTTGCGCCTCCGGTCAGGACCATCGGCTGCACGCTGGCGAAAAAGGGTGGGAGACTGACGAGCGACCCGATCCGGAGCTCGTTAGGGCTGCTTCCTTCCGGACCTGACCCGGTTGGCGAGTGGCTCGTCCA
>JADMIO010987973.1_pt1 | contig 19536 bp, 34 predicted proteins | sample 8958161 | NCBI WGS metagenome assembly JADMIO01 (sample SAMN16585339, study PRJNA669376) | soil metagenome | isolation source: Crop rotation soil | place: USA: Cullars Rotation, Alabama | collected 2011
TTTTCGGGAGTGCCAGTATCTTGTAATCGTCAGCCGGGCGAGCCGTGCGGGGATCGTCCGGGTCTTTGGGCTTCGGGTTAAACCGCTCACCGATGGAATGGATGGACTTGAGCATTAAGCGTACCAGTTCTCGCGGCGGCGATCGGCGTCAATGCGTTGCCGGATGGCGGCGTACCATCGCGACACTTGCTGCCAACGAAGGCAGAGCACCACAATAACGGCTAGGTGGACGAGCAGGTCGATGGCGATCAGGGTAATGGCGGTGGTGATCATGCGGCGCGCTGTTTCCTCGTATGGTTCAGGTACCAGGCCGCGTAGTTGCCGGGTGGCGGCAACTCGCGTTCAGGAACGGGCTTCGTGGGGTCAGGGCCAGACGCTCGCGGCCTCTCAATCATATAGCGGCACATGTCGACGGCGTGGTCTTCCAATGTCGTGTCCAGGTCCTCAGGCTCACGGGCTAAGCCAACCATCAAGGGAATAGTGCGGATCAGGTGCGGGCATCGGTCCTTGAACACGACAAGCCCCGCGACTTCCTGGAAGGTACCGCGGGTGTTTCGAGCTTGGGCCCTGGCCCGCATGTACTGCTTGAGGCGCTTCCATCCGTTGATCCGGTCATTGTTGGCGGGCACCATCTTGAGTCCTGCGTCCCAAAAGTCCTCGACCACATAACGCCCCACCCGCTTGGCCGGGTCCTTCGGCGGAAAGATCGATGGGTCCGCCCAAATGGTCACCTGCGACACATTCCGACCCCACCGCTCGACCACCCGCTTGATCCCGACGATCTGGTCGGCGTTGCTCTTTAGCGCCGCATAATACTCGCCGACCACAAACGCATTCCCGGCCTCGTCATAGGCCGTTAATCCAAACGCACAGGGCGATGCGGTCCCGTGGTCGAAACCGCCCTCCATCCGCCAATGCGACGGGATGTCAAAGGACGAGGACCAAACCTCGTGGACGCTCTCGGTATGGTAGTCGCTCGGCTCCCATTCGTCGAAGAAGCGACCGCCCACTTCCAAGAACTCGGCGTCGACTTCCTGGGACGCGATCCGCGGGCCCATTTCGTCGCGCATCGCCTGGATCTCGGCGGGTTTCATGTACGGGTTGTCGCCAGTCGGCTTCTTCCAACTCCGCCACTCGGTCAGTTCCGGGCTAACGCCCCGTTGATACAGTTCCCAGTAGTCGTTGCGCCCCTTCGGTGTCGAAAAGAACCAGGCATCACCCTCATAGTCAGCCAGGTTCGCGCGGATCGCCTCAAGCCACGCCCGCATCAGCCAGCGGACTTTTGCGGCCTCGTCGATCACCACCCGCGCGTACTTTCGGCCGCGGCTGCATTCCGGGTCACTGTCCAGGGACCAGAACTCAATAATGCCGCCCGTTGTTAAGTCGATCCGCTTTTCGAGTTCCGACTTGCGCGCCGTCACGGGTTTGAGTAGCCGACACAGTGAGCGCCAGTTCTCCAGCAGCGACTTATAGTCAGGCGAGAACCACCCGACGGGTAATCCACGGAGCGCCGTGTCCATCACGAGATCTTCGCCGAGCACCGATTTGCCAAAGCGACGGCCACAGTTGACGACGTTAAACCTGGCCGCGTTCGCCTTGATGTCGATCTGCCCAGGGTGAAGCTCCGGGCGCCCATCAATGGCGACGGACTGTTCGGTTTCCCAGCAACGGACGAGAAACGCTTTGACCTCCGGGTCCGACTCGACAAGCTCGGCGAGTTCGGCATCACTCATCCGGCTGATGGATTGAGGGTCCAATTGCCTTTGCCTTTAGGATCTTGACCAAGTCATCCGTGGTCGGCATTTCAATTTGGCCGCTGTGCTCGTGCTTGTCCGGCGCGTAGGCTCCGTACACCTTGAGCAACTCACGAATGGCCTCATCCATCCCGTAGAACTCGATGCGCTGCCCGTGCTTCGTGTCGTAGATGGCCTTGACAGGCACGACGCCGTCGGCGAGCATGCGGTGAGTGTCGATCTCAATCCGGCCTCTTTCGCCGGGCACGAGGTAATCGTTAATCCCCGTCGCCATCTTGGCGAGCTTGTCGAGAATGACGCCGGTTGCGGTCTTCTTATCGCCGACAAGCTTCTCATGCTCGGCGGCTCGGCGTTCGGTCCAAGCGTCCTCCACGGCGTCGGCGAAGGTGATGTACGGCTCGACGGCATCCTCGCCACGGCCGCGCTGGTACCATGCCAACGGCCCGAACACGGTGCGGAGGTGGACGCCGGCAGAGCGGCAAGCGGCGCGGTTGGACAGCCCGTCACGGATGCCCTGAAGGATGGAGTTTGCCACCTCGACGGAATAATCGGTTGTGCGTGTGGGGCGCCGGTCCATTGCTTCACCTGGCTTAATCGTCGCGGCCATCAGCCACCATCCTCAGCGCGGCTTCGTATGTCATCTCGCGGGGCCAAAGGTGCGGGCTCCGCGCTCGCCGGGCTTCCGCTTCCCGCATCGCTTGCGCTGCGTACATCGCCGCTATCGTCAGCAGGGCGTAGGCCGCCAGTCGCAAGAGTGCTCGTTTCATGGCCGATGCTCCGGATGTTGGCGTGAACGTCGACGGACCCGTACATAGTGGCTTTTCTCGTGCGACAGGCAGTCGCCGGCCACGGGGAGATGAGCGGGTACGACGGTTCCATGGGGCACCTAGACGGTTGCGGGCCTAAAACTTGCTAACCGGAGCGCCGCAGTTGCTCAGCGCCTATTCCTTCGTCCCTGTCATACTCATCGGCATCCATGCGCTACCGGTATCGTCACCGGCCAGAAACTTGTCGGTAACATCGGACTCCACGCAGTACCCGCCTCGGTTTTCGATGCGGGTCGCCTCGGTGACGTCCCCGTTCGCGTTTACTTTGAGTACAAAGGCGCCAGGGCCTGTAGATACGGTCATGTTTGCTCCCTTTCAGCTATGGTTTATGGCTATCACTAAGCGTCATTCAGTCTCCTCACCCGTCTCCGCTCTCGCACAAACCGCTCCTCACCTCGACACACGCACACCCAATCGGCGACCGCCTCAACGATGCGGGCGACGACGTACAGCGGGATCAGGAGGCAGAGAGGGACGGTCATGAGGTGGCCTGTAGCTGCGGTGTCCGCGTCGTGCCGTCGCGCCGGGTCAATTCCTGGTACGGAATACCAGAGGCCATCAGGGAGCGGGCACGGTTCAGGCCGGGGCCATCGGTCGGCATACGCTTCGAATGAGCGAGCACCTCGGCGACGTCGGACAGTTCGCCGGGGTAGAACGACGATTCCGACTTTGGTCGGCACTCGCGCCAGGCAAGGCGGCCCGCCTGAGACGACAGCAGCCGCGAACGCTCATCAGCGCTCACGGTACGAACTGGGTGATGTTGCGGCATAGTTGGGGTTAAGGCCAGTGTGTTGGCTGCAGAGCGGGGCTTGAGAGCATCCCCCCGGTCGCCCTACGATAATCGCCAGCCCTCAGACATAAGGGACTGGGCTTACACTCTCATTATCGCCCCAACCCGGCAATATGTCCATAGATTTGCCTAAAATCGGTGCCAAGGTTGGCAGAGAGTTTTTGGATGCTATCGGGATTAAGGCTTGACAACGATGCGTATTTATGGTATAGTTAATCAAGTTTAGAACGAAGGGAGATTGAAGAGATGGCAACGAAAATGACTGTTGGACAGCAGCCGAAGGTTAACCCGGTGACCGCATGGCGAGAGCGCCGCGTTTTGTGCGAGATGCGCGAACTTGGCTGCAACCGCTTCGAGGCTGAGGAACTGGTCGATACCGAAGTGCTTTTGTTACTCGCGACAGGGAAGCGACCATGGCTGGCATTTAGTCCAACCAACACCACAGCAAGATAAACTGTCGCATTAAGTCGCCGGGCCGCGCGGCTAAACGCGGCAGGAGAATGACGATGAGAATAGAGGTCCGGTTTGCTTACATAGTCACCGCCGTCATGGGGGTTGAAGTCACCGATGGCGAGCGGTCAACTCGCGAAGGAATCGCGGATGCAGTCAGGCGAGCGATGCAAAAAGCGGGAGGCACGGCCGCATGCAAATCAGTTGAAATCGACTACGACAGCATCGGTCAATTCGGCCTGTCGTATACACCCATCACGGAGGGCGAATGACTAACACCCACGGCGGCGCCCGTGTCGGCAGCGGTCGCAAAACTAAGCCGCCCGTCGCCGGTACATGGGTCCGGTTCCTGCTCACCAACGGCGAACTTAAAGCCCTGGACGCGCTGCGCCGTGACCTTGCGCCGGCCAAGAAGCGCACCAAGACCCGCGAGACGCGCGCCGACGTCGTCAGGCGGTTGATCAAGGCGGCGAACTAGTCCCTCACTTGTCCCGCATCGCCAGCGCCCTGTACGCCGTCCTCTCCGACACGCCGCTGCCGGCTGCCACCTGTTCGGCGGTGGGCAGCGCGCGCATTGGGTACAGGACTCGGTAGCGCTTGATCCACAACTCGGCCCTGGACGTAGACGACAACTCGTCAAGGATCGTTTCGAGCGGCAAGTCCCCGATCTTGACATCGGGCTCGGTTGGCGTGGTGGTGGTCATAGTTAAGCCCTCCGATCGTCACACTCTTGCTTGCTTATTCGGCGGCACAGGCTTGCAAGGAACATCGTCGACACCGGCATTGCGTCGCGCCACGGCGCTGATACACGGACGAATGCATTTCCCGCCTCATCGATCTCAATCAACCCTGCTTCCGGGGGTAACTCACCTGGCTTGATAAGCCCGACTGGTGCCGCAAAATAGAAGAGATTGCTGAGTAATAATGCCTGCTTCCACTTGGAAGGATTTCTGATCTCGGCCAGGAAATCCGACCGGCTCACTTTTACCTCGTATGCCGTTCGCTCGTGTCTCCTGGACGGCCAGAGGTCCATAACCCATACGTCTATCCGCTGTTCGCAGTCGCGACCGTACCCAGTGCCGACGCGGACCTCGGGAAAGAAGGCCACATCCCCACGGTGTTTAACGCGCAAGGCCTCAATGATTTGCGTTGCGTTCATAGTTTTTTGCCCTTCCTCGAACGAATACACCTTTCTAGCTCGGCCGTAAAATCAACACAGCGCGCTTCTGAAACGTTACGGACGCGCGTCGGCAGCATAACAGGCGGCAGCTGTCGCTAGCGAACCATCATCGTGTTCGTCATCGTGCTCATGCGTCCACCCCTCTGCCGTCATCTGTCGCTGTCGCTCGGCGGCGATCAGTTCGACACCCGTCGGTTCTTCCATGGTCAGTCTCCCTCCCCCGTCATACTCGCCGCCAGCTTGTCATAGGCGTCGGCCAGCGTCAAGAAATGCTGGTGAGCGCGTTCGGCCTCGCGGTGCGCGAACAGCGCGAATGCGAAAAAGGCGAATGCGGTTACGAAGAATGCGATTTGGTACAGGTCGGTCATCGGCTCAGTCTCCTTTCGGGTCAGCACTGTGAATAGCCTGGATCTTGCGCCTGAAGTCGTCCCATCTCTCTTGGATGATCTTGGCATCAGCCGCGTTCCGAGCGTCGATAGCCCGCTCAAAGTCTTTCAGCGCTTCGAACTCACGCTCCATATCATCGGGGATGCGCACATCGTAAACACGTGTCCCGCCCTTGCCTTGCGACCGCATGAAAGTCGCTAAAAATTGGCCCTCGGTGCCGACCGCGACGAATATTTCAGTACCAAGGTCCTCGTCAGCGGGTTTTGTAGTCTTGCGCATCTCTCAGTCTCCTTTCGGTCGGTCGTTTTTCTTAGCCTTCTCACGGCCCCGAGCATAGACAAAGGCGATAAGCTCCTTGTGGCATCCGCACCATACCGCCAGCACGTCGATGGTGCGAATGGATGCGTAGGCAAGCAAGCCTATCGCCGCCACGACCTCGGCTAGTGTCACAATCCAAACTGCTGCTGCGTGCAAGGCTATAAGCATCTCTCACTCCTTTCGTCGTCGTCAGTCAGCCACTCGGCGCAAGAGCGTGCGCGCGAGGTGTGGTAGGGGGTTAAGCAGCATCAAGCCACTCATAACCGTCGTTTACAAACGGGTCGTCGGCCTCGTAGTCATTCGCGAGTATCCGCCTTTCACGCGCTGCCGCCTCAGCCTTAGCGCGATACTCCATCTCGGCATCGAAGTCGAGCCATAGCGGCTTAAGTGCCTGCCCGAACGGCGTCGCCCAATAATCAGCGCTCGTGTCAAGCAAGCCCAGTGCCGCTACGATGGCGTCGGCCCGATCGTCGTAGTTGCTCGCGCTTTCGGTTGTTGCGATTGCCTCATCGTGTTTGCTCATGGTTAAAAACCTGACGGGTCCGGGTCGTAGTACAGCGTGTAGGCCGGCACGAACGACGCCCGGAAGTTGACACGAACGTCCGACCTCGCTTTGAGGCAGTTGATTTCGACTTCGTCAGCCTTGCGCATGTCCGGGTCGGTTCGCATCATGTCGGGCTTTTCGCGACGGGCGTACTCGTTGATGTTGTAGATCCCGAACGCCAGGTCGAGTGCCGCGGCGATGCCGCCAGATCCCCGGATGTCGCCGAGTTGGGGGTGCTTGTCGGGCCGCTGTTGGGACGCCTCTTTCATCTGGCAGAGCACGACGACGACGCAGTGGAACTCAATGGCGATGGACTTCAGCGACCGAATGAGATAGTCGAGCCGCTGAACCTCGTTGTCAATCTTCGCCTCCGCTTGCATGAGCTCTAGGTAATCCACGATCACCAAGTCAAGCCCTTGCGTCCGCTTCATCGATCGGCACTCCGACCGGATCAGTGTTGGCGTTATCCCGTTCGGCGTGTTGGCGGTATCGACGATTTGTATCCGCTGGTTGTGAAGCGTGGTGGCGACGTCCTTAGCCGTCGCGAGGTCCTTCTCCGACAGCCGCCGTTCAAGCTCAAGCGTCGTTAACTGCGTTCGGCTGGACAGCATACGGAGGTACAAATCCTCGGCCGCCATTTCGCCTTCGAAAAACACCACGTTCTTGAACTTCTCGATGGCGTTATGGTCGGCGATCTTTACCGCGAGCGCCGTCTTGCCCATACCTGACCGGCCGACGATCGCCACGAGGTTTCCAGGCCTCATGCCACGGGTTCGGCTGTCCCAAGCCTCAAACCCCATCGTCAAGCCGCGCTTCCCCTCCGACTGGTTCACGCCGCTTGACCATGCTGCCTCCCCGACTTCCGCGAGGGAACGGCGCACCTTGCCCATGTCACCGGGGCTTACGGCCATGATGGCGGACTGCCCCATGTCCAAGGCCTGATCAGCCGGGAGCGTCAGGTCAACCGCCTTGAGCATGCTTTCGTTCGACGCGATGATTTGCCGCCTACGCAGCGACCGGTCGGCAACGATCGCCACGCATTCGGCGGTGTCTCCCATGGCAGCGTTGGGGCTGAACGCGGCCTCGATGTATTCCTTTGCGTCGTCGGTGAGCGTGCCCCGTTTGCGCATTTCGTTGCGCAAGTTGAACATGCCGACTTCCCGGTTGGCGTCGGCAAGGTCGCACATCGTACGCCAGACAACGCCGTGAAGCGGGAGGTTGAAATCATCGTGCCGGATCTTCTCCCGTGCATCGCTCAGGGCCGTCGGCCGAAGTAGACAGGCCGCGATAAGCATCTGCTCGGCGGCATTGTCGGACGGCAGGGTGATGTTGTGGTGTTTCATAAGCCTAACTCCGATGGTGATGTCATGGGTGGCGGGATTGGCGCGCTTGAGTACCGCGGCTCAATGGGCGGTGAGTAGCCGTGTGGTGGCGGCAAGTCCTGTTCGATCGACGAAATGAGCAGGCCTACAGGGTTACTCGCATTCCGGTAAGCCAAATAGGCAATCTGCTTTTCGATCAACGACCGGGGGTGATTTACAGCGAGTTTAGCCGCTCGGCCTTCCGGGACTTTCTGGTCAATCAGCAAGGCAACAACATCCGGCGGAGCGTCCACCATGACACCGTCGGCATTGCGTGTCCGTAACGGTTTGCGCTCTGCTTCTGCTCTGCTCTGTTCTGCTTCTGTATCTGAGGGCGTTACAGTAACGTTTCGCGTAACGTTACATTTGGCATTGTTTCCATCTGAACTGGCGTCATTTTCTAAACGCCCTCGCGTCGATGTGACGTCACGGTCGCGTAAATCTTTTGACGCGACATTGACGCCTCTTGTACGAAAGTTGCGTACACGCGTCGAAACGTCGTCACTTTCGCGTTGCCGATTTGACCACCCGTGCACGACAATCGTGTCATCATCGAGCTTGTCGAGCAGCCCAACGGACCCGAGTTGGTTGAGGATTTTAATGGCCGCGCCCGGCTTCACGCGAAGTTGAAAAGCGATGTCGCGGATAGGCGGCAGTGAGCCACGAACGCTGTTTTCAGAGGCGACACAAAGGACGTTGACCCAGTGCTTGAACAGCGGGCCGGGTAGCCCTTGAGCTTTGGGATCACGGAGGACTGAGTTGTAGAAACGGAACCATTCCATCTATCGGCCCTCCGATCGATGGTGGTATGAAACAGGCGTGTTCAGGGGTATACTGAGCATGCACGAACCTCCCTTTAGGTTACGGCCACAGCCCTCGGCGATTGGCGTCGCGCGGGGGCTTTCATCTGCCTTAATTATACCCGAGAAGCTTCCTAGCATGGTCGTTTTTCCCACCTTCCACCCCATCTAATTCTACTATTTTCGTCTACTCTTTTACGCGTATGCAGATGTAACCTGAATTACGTGCGTTTTCAGTGCCTCGCTCAGCTCCTCGACGCTCATAAACGGCTGCAGCCCGAACGTCTCGTGAACCGCCAAATGGCACGGCGCGCAGAGGTTGACCGTCTTCATTCCGCCCATGGATTTCGGCACGAGGTGGTGCTTTGTGAGCGGCCGCTTCTGTCCGCAAAGCTCGCACACCCCGACCGCACCGGTGTTCAAGGTGGTGCCAATGGCGAAGGTCGGCGGAGTAACCTCGGTCGGCTTACCCTGCGTGCGCCTGCCATTGCGCCATGCGAGTACTGGTATGCCGTTCTTGTCACGCGGCGTGCTCATTCGTCCCTCAGATCCTCCACCGTCACCGTCACCGTATGCTCATCGCCCGACGTGCTGACCAACGCGACGAACTCTGGCTGTTGCGCCATCCACAGCACGACGCGATCGTGCGCCTCTAGGTCCGTCTCGCCGCGCTTGACCTTTACCTCGCGAAGGATGCGTCTGCCCGACTTGACGCGGATCACACGCCGCCCTGGGCGTCCTGCGGCGGTGAGGGTGAGCAGGGTTGTGTCAGTCGATGGCACAGGCGCACCCTCCGATGTCGCGTCCAGCGCGATAAGCCGCGGCCCTGGTCGTGGCGACGAAGCAAGGTCGATCGGCGGCAGATCCATGCCATTTCGCTGCATGTTTCGGTTAGTCCGTAGATGTTTGCCGCGCCTTGGATCAGGAATCGGTAGGTGGTCGGATGCCCTGCGAGCGTGTCGGCGAACAGTAGTACAAGCCCGCCCGTGCCGTGCTTCTCGGCATACCGCTTTGCCGCCGCCCAACTGGACACCCCACCGCTGTAGCTCGCTACAGCGGTAATGGCCGGGCCTCCGAATAAATCAAGCTGTGGCATCTCTCACCATCTCACGGCACGCCTTGACGCCTGCCGGCTCCTCTCCGTCTCCGAACCGCTCATGGGCCTCGATGGCCTTCCGCGCCGCGTCCATCGCCCTGCCGTGCCGCCCTGCCCTCTTGTGGTCCATCGCGTCCTCGGCCCATGCACAGGCGAGCTGTGACAGGGGCGGGAAGGCTGCGAGTTCGCGCTTGGGCTTGACGGCGGGCTTCACCGGGCGACCTCCGGGAACTCACGGACGCGCAGGCCTTCAGGGAATTGCTCCATGTCGTGCCTCTTGTCACGGACGCCGCCGAGCTGCTTCATGAAGAAAGGGACACCTGCGTCCCAGCAATCATTGGAAAGGCGCTGCGCCCATTCAAGTTGCATTGGGCGGGCACCTGCGCCACTTTCGCCGCCGCAGATCACCCAGTCAATACCTGCCATTCGGACGGTGCCGGTCTTCGTTGTGCAGTCTTCATGGGCATCATAGGTACACCACGGCCTGTCCATGACATCAAGGTCGACCGGCCCGAGTAACGGCTCACAACTCAGGAAGCGCACGACGGCCGGCGCTTTGAGCAGTTCGGGAATGCGCTTGTCGGCCATCTCTTGGTTCTCAACGGAGGCTCCGAGCCAGACATTTGATGGCGGTTCAAGCTTCTCGCCGTCAGGGGTTTGTAGGCCGAGTGCAGCGCCGTACCACTCCAGTAGCCACACCCCAAGATCAGTGTCGCTTGTCTTAGCGTGGCCGATCATACTGACGATGTTCTCGGGGCGCTTCGTGAGGATCTGCCAGTCGAGGTTCGGGGTTTGGCGGATGAGGTCGAATAGCTCTAGTCGCCACGGAACGAGGTCGGGATGGTCTTCGAAGACATCGGCCATGGATGCGCAGAAGACACGCGGCCGCTCAACCCATTCCATTGCGCCGCCGCAGAGCCTCTTGACGATCTCGCCGTTAGGTCGCTTAAACGGCATCTTAACATTGGCAGTGCAGCGCTTACCAGGCCCTGTGTCGTCTCGGTAAACGGCTCCGCAGTCGCTACAAATCCATCGGGACGTGTTCCACTTGAGCGGCAGTTTCCAGTTCGCCGGCGACGTCCGCATGCGTGTACCGCTCGGCCCCCAGAGATTCAAACCGTAGCGCTTCGCCAGCGTCTCGGCATAGCAGAGCTTGCACCCGTCAGAAACCTTCTGGCAACCACGCCACGGGTTGAACGTGTGTGTCGTCCACTCGATTTTGCTGTTCTCAGCCATCGCTGTATCCTCTCCTCAAAAAGCCGAAGCGGTCCTATTCCCCCTTGGTGCCGGGCGCTAAACCGGGCAGGCGGGGCGAAGTTTATTGAGCCCTCTTCATGTCGGGATTGTCACAGTAGACGCAGTGACGGGCAAACGACTGAGGTCCGCCGACGCCTTTCATTTCGCTCTCGTAGACCGGCGTCGTGGTGACCAGTCCGCATTTCGTCGCTCCGTGGTCCGGCGCGTCCGGGAAATGTTCGTTCAGGTGAAACGTCTCGTGGTTTTTGTCCAGCCGTACCCATCGGTTTTGATGGTTGCTCATACCGCCCTCCGTTCCAATCGCGCGGCCTTCTTCTTGGCCGCCTCATCCCGCCGCAGATCCCTCGCCAGATCAGCAATCCGCTTCTCCTCTTTGACCTGCTCTGGTGCCTTTCGTAGATGCGCGATAACGGCCCGCCGTTCCGGGTCATCAGGCACGAACGCCCCCAGGTAAGCCGCGCCGATCTCGGCCAACCACAGCGCGTCGGCCTGGTTGTCGTCACTGACAGCCACCCCCAATTCCCGTTTGGCACTATCTTTCGCCTCTTGTTTTAGCGCCTCCGTCCCGGCCCGTGTGCTTATGGCCCCGCACGTCATGTACCGGATGCGTGACGGTGGCGGGACGACCAGCACCTTGATCTTCCGTTCGTGCGCCGTGAGCATGATCGTGCTGCCGAGTTCCCCTGCCACCAGCGCGTCGTTGATGCCCCGCGGCGCGTACCCCTCGACGACCAGCAAGTCGGCGCCACGGGCGAGCTCGTCGATGAGTTGCGCCTTGATCCATGCAAGCCGCTCCATGCCGACCAGCTTCTTGGGCTTCCATGTAAGGCACGACCGTATCGGGTTGCGACAGGCGGTGATGTACCAGGCGACCCCTGAGGCGGCCAGTGACTGGTCGATAGCGAGCACTCTCATTTCGTCTCCTCTGCGGCTAGGCCGCTTGATCCATGTCGAATAGTCCAGGCTGAGGCTTCACGGCGGGAACGCTGACCGGTTGCGTGTCGACGCAGCCGTACATCTCTTCGTAGTGAGCCAGCAGGTGCGCGTGTTCCGTGTCGCCAAGCCGGATCGGCTCGGCGTATGCCCGTTTTGCTTTAATTGCAATGCCATCAAGTAATATGCGAAGCTTCACAGCCCGCTCGGGACGCGGTAACGCCATAGTCGCCTGGACAGCGTCCTGGTGCTCACGGTCGTTGTCAGCCCACAGCGCCGCTTGATGGCAACTCCAGTTAAGCCAGCCGTTCCATGGCTGTTGTCGCCGCGCAATATCGGCGTCGTCTTTGCGAAGGCTGATAACCGTTGTCGCGATGCCGGTGCCGCTTTCCGAGAACGCGCCGGCTTCGACCTCTTCGAAGGTGCCGTAGTCGGCCACAAAGTCGAGGAACTCCAGGTGGAGGCGGTCGTTACGGTATCGCCAGCCGTTCGGCGTGATGGCTACCAGGTGGCCGAACGGTTTCAGTAACGTCCACGCATGGCGGATATGAGTGATATAGGCAGTCTTGTCGCCAGGGACACTGAACGGCGGGTTCATGACGACGGCGTCGTAAACGGCGCCAGGGTCGTACGCCAGAAAGTCGTCGGCGACCACGTGGTGTCCGCGAGCTTGCAGTGTCGCCCGGTTCAGCGGTTGGATCTCGCAGCAGTCGACCGTCCACTGAGCTTCGTCGCCCATCGACTGCTGCATTCGTCGCAGCGCGTCGGCGAACGCGCCAGTCCCGGCCGACGGCTCCAGTATGCGCATCGGCCCATACCAGCACCGCGCGTCGACCATGCCGAGCGCCAGATCAACGACGGGTTGCGGCGTCGGGAAGAACGCGTGAGGGTTCTTTGGCGGCATCATGCCGGATGACAGCACGCCGGCGAGCAGTGGAGCAGGGTCGTACGGGAACACCAACGCCGACACTTTGCCGCCCCGCCACTTGCCGCCGAGCCTTTCGATCAGATCCTTGAGAACGTCATACGTCGAGCGCGGCAGTTGTCCGCAGGTGAGACGTATCGTGTGCTCCTCGACGACGGCGTCGTTTTCGAGTACCGCCATTACCTCGGCGGGGATCATCTCACGGCCTGCAAACCCGTCGGCACTACACCGCTCGCCTGTGGCGGGGAGGATCATGGCCGCGCCTCACTTCCCTGTGTCGCCGCGACCAGCCGCCGTACAATCTGCTCGGCGAGCTTCACGGGAACAGCGTTGCCGATTATTTTCGCCGCGAGCTCGTTGTTGGTCGGTAGCTTGTAGCTGTCCGGGAACGTCTGAAACCGCGCAAGGCATCGCGTGTCCAGCGTCTTGACGACGCCGTATTGCAGCCACTCCAGGGACGGTTCCACCTCGGCGACTTCGAAGAGGCGACCTTGCGCCGACACCTCGCCGGCGACAAATGCCTTGGTTCGACCGACGCCGTTGGTCATGACGGTGAAGGCCGGTTCGTCATCGGCCCTCGCCGCTACGGTGTCCTCGTTGCCGCCTGCGGGAACGACGAATGCCTTGGGGCGGCTTGCGGTGGTTACCGATGGGGTCGGGGAAGTATCAGCCTTGTGTATGTCGTGAGCATTGCGACTGGAGTTGTCACTTTCGACCAGCCACGCCCGGGAATTACGCGCCGAGTTTGTAGCCACGGTGTTTGAAGGTTGTGACCGCGAGAGGCATCCCGACCCTGTCGGATGTGAGATTTGCGTATTCCCCGTCATCATCAAGAACTCGGTCACCCGCCTGCCCATGCTGCCGAGCCGTGCAATCTGCCAGGGCGCGAACGCTCCATCCTCAAGGCCGGGAAGCAAGTCGGCGATGGCGTCGTACCACCCGTTCCACCGGACGACCTTCGACGGCAGTCCAGGCAGCAGGTAGCCCGGCGCAACGGCCTGCAGAATGAGCCGCTTGCGAGTTTGAGGCACGCCGTAGTCGGCAGTGTTGCAATGGTCAACCTGGAAACTGTAGCCGCATTCCGTCAGCGCATTGACGATAAGTCGGAACGCCTCAAAGCGTCGGTAGCCGTACACGTTCTCGAGGAAAAACCACTTCGGCCGAACTATCCGAATGAACCTCGCCGTTGCCTCGCCCGCGATGATGTCTATCTCGCACTCGCCGGCGAGCGGGTTGGCGACCGACGCGCGCGTACAGACTGGTGACGCCATCGCGCCGTCAATCCCGATCCACTGCCGGAAGTCGACCGTTTCGACGCGTGCGCAGGTAATGATGGGACTGACGTTCTGCGCGTAGACCTCGCAGATATCGGCCTCACACTCGACAGCGCCAACCAAGTTGCACCCGGCGAGTTTGGCCCCTAGTGCCTTTCCACCGCCACCCGAAAAAAACGTCACGACGGTTTGCGCAACCTTGCAACTTTCTGCGGCCTGCCGTGTCTCTATTTGCGTGATGCTATTCAACGGTCGTATGTCCTTCGTACCAACTCTTAAGCGCCGCCAGGTGGTGAGCGCACCGCTCCACGATGGCCATTTGCGCCGGCGTCTCACGCAACGGCCATGATCCTTGCACGTCGCGCCAACTCGACAATATGGCGAGCGACGGAAGCTTGGCGGCCTCCGCCGCATCGGCGAGTGCGGGAAGCCGATGGATCAGGCCTTAGAAACATTCATCGCGACGATGAACGGCCAGTTGGCGGCATACCAAGCCATGAACTCTTCGGCGGGTACTCGTAAGGTCTGCGGATGGGTCTGCCCGCCACTTGCCCACGTCCACGTAATAATCAGATCCGGCATTTTATTTGTCCCTCTCCATCGGCATCAGAATACAAAGGCAGTCATCTTGCCCGACCATCTTGACGCAGGCGGGCTTGAGGTTGGCGTTCGCGCTCAGCGTCACGCCCTCGCACGCAAGCGCTCCAAGAACATCGGCCAAGTAGAAGGCGTTGAACGTGATGTCGTACTCACCGGGCGTATCGGTCGCGATCTCCACCTCTTCGCTCGCGTTGCCGATATTGCCGCTTTGCGCGTACAACTGCACGGATTGGCCGTCCTCGCTCACGAGGAGTGTCAGCTTATTGGCGTTTTGCTTTGCGACCAATACGGCTCGCCTTGTGGCGGCCAGAAGTGGCGCGCGCTCAAACGTGAACGTGCGCTCATAGGCTGACGGGATAATTCGTTCGTAGTTGGGGAACTGGCCGTCGATAACACGACTGGTCACGGTGATCCGCATGCCGTCGGCTTCGAAATCGAACCTGACCTGCTTCTCAGTCAGCGAGACAGTGACAGGACTGTCCGACTTCGCGTCGATCGCCTTCTGAACGACCGCCAAAGCATCATTCGGCACCACGGCCTTACCGCTCCCCTTAGCGCTTGCGCTGATTGTTCGCACGGCGAGCCGGTGCGTATCGGTGGCGACAAGCCGCACGGCGTCCGGGCTTACCTCAAACAACACCCCGTTCAAAATCATGCGGCTTTCGTCTTGCGAAGCGGCGAATGACACCTGGTCAAGCACCGCCGACAGCACGTTCGACGGGAGTGTAAACCCGATCTCTTCAACGACATCTGGCATGAGGGGGAACTCGTCAGCAGGCAGGCCGAGCAGGCCGTACTTGGACTTCGAACAGCGAACATCAACCTTGTCGCCTTCGTTCCTCAGTGTGACCGGCGCGTCCGGTAGACCGCCGATGAGGTTGGCAAGCGTGGCTGCGCTGACTGTTGTTGCGCCGTCGTTTGTGAGTCCCTCTGCTGGTATCCTGCATTCCGCCCAAGTCAGCGTGTCGGTCGCAACGATTGACACCGCGCCTTCAACGGATCTCAGCAGTACGTTCGCCAGGATTGGGACAGATGACCGTCGGGCAACGACCGGCCCGACCGTACTGAGCGCGGCCCTTAGCGCTTTGCATGGCACGGTGATGTCAACATGGCCGACACCCTCCGTAGCCACTGTTTTATTGGTGGGCCTTTCGGCCGTTTTCGTAGCCAACGTGTAAAGTCTCCTTGCGTGTTGTCTTGCCACGATTGCGATACCGCTCGCGGCTTTAGCGGAAGATGAACAGCACGGCGACCGCAATCATACAGGCGATCACGGCGCGTCGTACAACCGTGACGACCCTCTGCTTCGCCAGCCGGTCGACCTCGGCGCGTCCAGGGTATCGCTCCTCGAACGGCGACCGATAGTGCTCGTAGTGGTAGAGAGCCATGAGCTGCTTGATCTCATTGCGCTGTTCGGGCGTGCCGTGCGCGTAGATGTCCAGCACCCATTGAAGCGGCTGCCTCATTTCCTTGGCGACCCACGAGAAACACTCAATGCGTCGCTGTTGGCCGTCCTCCGTGTTCGTTGACAGGCACGGCCAAATGACCGGTGGCGCGTCGGTGGTGATGTCAGGCTGCATGGGCTACCTCCCGTCCTATCTCAATCTCGTTCATCATTCGCGCGGCGGCCATCTCCTTGATGATGCGGAGTGTCGCTTGGCAGTCACTAATGGCTGAGTGCGCATCGTCCTCAGTGTTCGGCAATTTCTGCCACTTATAGTCACCGTACAGTCCGACCTCACCGACGAAGGCGGCATACATGATCATCGCGCAGTACCACCGGCAAGAGCCGACGAAGTTAGCGACGTTGGCAGGGTCCCCCATGGCCCGCGTCAGTTCCCGGCCGATCAGTCCCCGGTCGTAGTCGCAGTTGTAGATAACCACGACGTTCCTACTCAGCAGGTTTGTCATTCGCCGGTAGACCTTCCCGAACGGCGGGGCCGTGCTGACCATCTCGTTCGTGATGCCGTGGATGTTAGTCGCATCGGCCGGGATCGGCACCATCGGCTTGAGTAGCATGTCCATCTCGACGGATGGCTCACAATCGGGCGAGTGACGCAGGATGCCCATCTGGACTATCTCAGCGTTCGGGCTTTTCAATAGACCGGTCGTCTCCGTATCCAGTACAAAGAACGTGCCGCGCAGGATGTTGCGAGCCCATCGGATTGAGCGGTCGCGGTCGTCTGGTTTGGGGTGGTAGGTGTCCATTAATCCTCCAGTTCCCCGTTCACAGAGACGACCTCGAACCGCCGCCTTAGTTCGTCGCGGAAGGCCGCGAGCGCTTCCGTAGTCGCTTCCTTGGCGTCCTGGATGCCGTACTCGTTGCGACGGATCGCAAGGGCAGTCGCCCGCTCGTCCTCGGTAAGTGACGCGAGGAGGTCGTCAATCTCTTTGCGCAGTGCCACGCGGTCAATTGGCGGCCCCTCGATCTGCGCCTGTTTCGGCGCTTCGATCTGCGGGGCAGTCGGTGGTGCAGACAAGGCGCCCCCTGTTATCTGCCGCTGGCGGGTTGCGATGATGGCCGGGTAGTTCGGCGGATTCGGGTCAATGATCAGGCTGCATGACGGGAACTTCGACACCGCCTTATTGGGCTTGCGTATCTCCATCCTGTCTACACCAAGCAGGCAATAGACCTGCTTAGTCATCTGAGAAAGCCCCGTGGCATGCATCTGCTCGAACACGGCCTGAACCTCGCTGCCGAATATCTTGCCGCCCGACTTGAGGCACCACAGCCCCATTAAGGGGACGTCAGAAATAACGACGTTAAGGGCTGTGTCCAACTTGCAAGCTCGGTTGTCAGGCTTGCATGAGCACGGCTCGTAGTAGTCATTGCCAGACTGATCGTAGCGTCGGCACTCCTCGCCATCGCAACGGTGCGTGCATCCTGACTTGCCGTATTGCCTGAACCACTGATCAAGCGAGTGCTCGCAGTTGACAATCACGCGGATTTCGTCAGCGGTTGTGTCAAGATCCCACTGCCCTTTGTGCCCTTCCCAGTGACCTATAGAGCCCCCGTACACTGCCTGCACTTCTTCAAGATTTGATCGAAACCTTGACGTGAACCGAAACCCGTCGCGAGGTTGGTTCCAGCCCTTTTCCTTTTGGTTGCCGACGCGTATTCGCCCCAACTCATGGGACTTACCTTGCATGCCGATCAATATAGGTACCTTGAGTGTCATGCGCTCACCTTTACCTTCTCGCCCTTGACGGTCACCGGCCGGCGTGTGTGGTTCTTGCCGTCCTCCCCGACCGTGGGGGCCATAAACATGTAAGCTAGCCTTAGCTGGCAGAAGCACGCGAACGCGCGGCTCAACTTCGGACCGGTCGCCCTGTCCATCGGGTCCGACCATTCGCGGAGCGTCGCCTTCTCAGGCTGGATATAGAGGTTCGCGACGTGGTCAACACGAGGGAAGTCGACGCGCTCGGGCGGCGGGCCCTTGATGCCTACCAGTTCCGCGTTGGCGTATGCCGCCTGCTGTATCTCGTGCGTGATCTGGCTGTCCTTGGAGGACTTCGCGTCCACGAGCCACACACCGGGGCGTCCCTTCAGTCCGCACACAAGGTCAACGGTGCCCGCATAGTGGTAGGTGGCGTTAAAGATAGGCGCTTCCGCGAGGTACACTCGCTCGATGTTTTCGTTGCACCAGATGATCGCTTGCCGCGCGTACTCAAGGCAGTAGTCTGGCTGGATGCCGAGCCCCCGCCCGTCGTCTCCCGGCTCACTCTCAATGATGCCGCCGAGGTACATCTCCATCTCGTGATCGTCGGTGTAATCAACCGGGTCGCCGCCGTTCACCCACGTGTAGCACCAGTCCTCAATCACGCCGTGAACGACCGTGCCCCGCGCGGCCCGCTTCTTCAACTCGCGGCCGCCAGCCGCCTTCATCCAGTGCTTATCCTGCAAGACTTCGGAGGGCTTGCGCTGCACCCAGCACCCGGACTCCTTGTCCCAGCAGTCGACCTTTTCGCCTCGCTTCGCGGCGGCCGTGACACCCGCGACGTACTCGGCGATCCACCACATCTGAGCGTGCGCAATGCCTCCCGACACGGTGTCAAGAACCGTCGTGACGCTGACGTACTGTTCGACCGGTTCGTCAGGGTGTCGCCACAACTTAGGCGGCCACTCGTAGATACCTCGATCGTTGCGAAGGTCGGTACCCTTGCGGAACGATGAAGGTGCCGCCGCCTGCCGCTCCACCTTCGGCCTGCTCATGTAGTCGAGGATGTCCTCCTCGGTGTCGGCGGGGGTCATTGGGCGGCCTCCGTTCCGGCGAGTAGGCTGACGACAAAGGCGCGGTTGAGGCCGTTCGGGTCATTACTAAGGAAGTCCGCGAGTGAATGACGGACATCCTTACACGCCTCACAGCTACCTGGCGTATAACCGGTAGGCTTTCGCATCTCCCGGCCGCACGTGGTGCACTGCTGCATCTCGTAACGGCTTGGGAATAGCCGAACGACAGCCCCTTTCGTCGGTATGCCGTGCCCCTGGACGCCGTGAACGTCACAGAACTTCTCAGGTGGCACATCAGGGCGAGTTGGTGGCCGATACTTGAGCGGCATTCCGCAAGTCTGGCAACCTTCCGGCTTGTTCGCCCAGTCGAAAGCAGCGGCATGGCCGACGGTCTTATGGACAGGGCACCATGCCATCGCAAAGCCGTGTTCTTTGCCGACCGACAGGACGCGTCCGCATGTCGGGCAAAGCGGCTGAGGCTTTATATAGAATGAGAGGTAGTCCATGCTCATCGCGACACCTCCTGGAACTTATGGTCGGCCCCCAACTCGTACCAAGTGCCTGGTTTTATCCCGTCCTCACCCACGTGCGCTACGACGAAACGCGCCATGCCGTCAGTGTCCCGGTAACCAAGGCAGAGTGCGGATCCTTCCGCGCCTTTGATCCGTCCGTTGACGTTTAGGACGCAACCGAAACCCTTTGGTCCGCACGAGGCTGAACCGCTGTCGCCGGTGGCCGAGGCTGAACCGCTGTAGCCGGTGGCCGAGGCTGAACCGCGTGTGCCGGTGGCCGAGGCTGAACCGCGTGTG
>JADMIO011070338.1_pt1 | contig 19529 bp, 19 predicted proteins | sample 8958161 | NCBI WGS metagenome assembly JADMIO01 (sample SAMN16585339, study PRJNA669376) | soil metagenome | isolation source: Crop rotation soil | place: USA: Cullars Rotation, Alabama | collected 2011
GCTCGCGCGCCCCGCCGGTGACCAGGTATCCGGGGGCGAGGCGGGCGAGCTGGGCCCGGCGCTTGTCGGCGTCGCCCTCGAGGACGAGGAACACGGGCGGCGTCTGCCACGTGCCGTGGAGCGTCACCGACTCCTTGAGGGCGAAGTCGCCGTAGATGGTCCTCGGCGGCAGCGTCGCGAGGAAGTGAATCGCCGCGCGTCGATCCGCGAAGGCGACGTGCGTCTTGGTCGCCACCGACACGCTGTCCCATGCCCCGACGGCGAGCAGTGCCATGATCGCGGCCGTCCCGAATCGGGGGAACCGGGCGCGGAACGCCGCCAGATAACCCGCCAGCAGGAGCGCCACGGGGTACACGAAGACGTGCGTGTGCCTGATGTTGCGGAAGCCCGCGATCCACTCACCGGCGAAGCGCTGGACGTTGAGCTGCATCGCCAGGCCGATCGCCAGCAGCCACCAGGCGACCGCCGACGAGCTGCGCAGGGCGAGGAGGGGCGCGAGCAGCGCGCATGCGACCAACGCGTGGGGCTGGGCCGAGAACAGACGGTCGCCGAGGTGGTCCCGCAGGAAGAGCACACGCGGGTACGTCCAGAACGTGTCGGCGTTCAGCCGATGGTGCGTCAGCGACTCCGGACCGAGCAGGCCCTGCGCCGACAGCTCGGACGTGAGCGGGACGAGCGGGTCGCCGGCGATCGCATACGACACCAGCGCCGACGCCCCGAAGAGGATCGCGGCTGCGACCACGAAGGTGGCGATGCCCGCCGTCTGTCGCCGTCCCCACACGATCATCGCGATCGCCGGCACCAGCGCGGGCGCCGTCACCTTCGCGTGATACGCGAGCCACAGAAGCACGCCCGCGACCAGCCAGCGCCGCCGTCGATCCGGCACGTCGGGCTCCGTCGCGCGCAGGACGGCGAGGATCGTCGCGGCGGCGCAGAGCGAGAAGTAGACGTCGTTGGCGAGCATGGTCGACCAGGCGACGTCGAGAGGATGGACGACGACCAGCGCCGCCGCGATGACGGCGCCGGCGCGGCCGAAGAGCAGCAGCCCAATGGCGTACACGACGCCGATGCCGACGACGGCCGCCGCGGTGATCGGCGCGACGAGCCCGACGTCGCCCGTGCCGAAGAGGCGCCCGGAGACGACCGTCGGCAGCCACCAGGTGAAGCGATAGACGAAGTTGCCGGTCTGGATGCCGCGGTTGGCGATGATCTGCACGAGGAAGCTGCGGAACAGGACGTCGTCGCCGAGGCCGAGCCCGCTCCAGAACGCGACGCGCAACGCGAGCCCCGCGGTCATGAGGCCCGCCATCCAGGCCCAGTCCACCGGCGCGAGCAGCCGGGTGCGCGGCGGGGTCAGGGGACGACCTTCTCGAACACACGTATGGGCTCGGGGCGCCAGAACGTCGGCTCGGTCGGACCCGGGAACTCGGCCAGCTGCTTCCACTTGGTCGGGTCGAGCTCCGACGCGCGCGGGATGCAGTCGACGCAGCCGTAGTACGGCTCGCGCGCGCCCCCCGTCACCACGTAGCCGAGGGCGACGGTGGCGAGCTGCTCGCGTCGCTTCTGCGCGTCGAAGCCCTCGACCTCGAAGAACGGTGGCGGGGTCTCCAACAGGAGACTCATGGTCTGGCGAATCTGGAAGTCGCCGTACACCGTCTTCGGCGGCAGCGTCGCGAGGAACCGGGTGGCGAGCCGGCGATCGCGGAATGCGATCTGCGTCGGCCGCGCCACCGCGACGCTCTGCCACAGGCCGACGGCGAGCAGCGCGACGAGGATCGCGTGCGACGCCGTCGGGAAGCGACGGCGGAGCCCGACGAGATATGCCGCGATCAGCAGTGCGATGGGGTACACGCACGCGTGCAGGTAGCGCACGTTCCGGAAGCCGGTCACCCAGACGCCCTGCGCATGCTGGATGTTCAGCTGGAGCCCGGCGAACACCGACACGAGCCAGACCCACACCAGCGTGGAGCTGCGCAGGCCGAGCAGCCCGCGCAGTGCCGCGAGGAGCAGCAGGACGTGCGGTTGGATTCCGAACACGAGGCCGCCGAGACGATCCGGCTCGAACAGCAGGCGCGGGTAGGTGAAGAAGAGATCGGCCGTCAGCTGATGACCCTTCGCGACGCCGTCGCCCTGGAGTCCCTGCCAGGCGATCTCGGCATGGTAGGGCGCGAGCGCGTCGCCGGTGAACACGTACGACACGAGCAGCGTGGCCCCGAAGCACAGCGCGGACGTCGTGATGAACGACGTGAACTCCCACCCGATCCGCCGCCGCTCCGTCCACCACAGGAACGCGAGCGCGGGACCGACGAAGAGGCCGGACAGCTTCACGTGGAACGCCAGCCAGAACGCGACCGCCGCCCCCCGCCAGCGCCGTCGCTTCACGAGGGGGTCGACCGCGTCGCACGCCCGTAGCGAGAGCAGGACGGCGACGCCCGAACACAGAGACAGCAGCACGTCGTGGGTCAGCATCGTCGACCATGCGACGTCGAGCGGGGTGACGACGACCAGCATCGCGGCGACCAGTGCCGCGGCCTCGCCGAAGAGCTCCTTCCCGAGCGCGTAGACCACGCCGATGCCGGCGATGCTGGCGAGGACGATCGGCAGCAGGACCGCGAATTCGGTGAAGCCGAACAGGCGGCAGCAGAACGTCGTCGGCAGCCACCACACGAAGCGGTAGGCGTTCGGGGTCGGCAGGACGTGGCCGGCGCGCAGGATCGTCGCCAGGTCGGCCTTGTAGATCGAGTCGTCGCCGAGCCCGAGGCCACTCGCGAGCACGAGCCGGAGTGCCAGGCCGGCGGCCATCAGGAGGGCGATCCGGCCGAGGTCGGCGCGTCGCAGGAGCGGGTCCGGCACGACGGGGCGGACTTGTAAGCGGACGCTGTGCAGGAGGCAAGGGACAGTGCGTGGTCGGAGGTTGGCAACCCCCCGGTCGAACGCCTAAAACAGACGGGCGGTGGCCGAGGCGCCTCTCCTGACGCTCGTCATGCCCGCCTACAACGAAGAAGCCACCATCGGCGACGTCGTCGTCGGTTGGGATGATGCTCTGGGCGCGCTCGGCGTGCCCTACGAGCTGCGCATCTACGACGACGGGTCGCGCGATGCGACCGGCACGCTGCTCGAGCGCGTGGCGCGCGAGCGACCGCGGGTGGTCGCCGTGCGGCAGGCGAACGCGGGACACGGTCCGACCATCCTGCGTGGCTACCACGAGGCGCGCGGCGAGTGGGTCTTCCAGGTCGACAGCGACGACGAGATGCGGCCGGACGGGTTCCCGGCGCTCTGGTCCCGTCGCGACGGCGCCGACCTCGTGCTCGGCTATCGGACGGGCCGGAGCGCACCGATCGGCCGTCGCATCATCACGGCGATCGCGGGCGCGACGGTGCGGCTCATGTTCGGCCGTCGGGTGCGCGACGTGAACACGCCGTTCCGGCTCTATCGGCGATCGGCGCTCACGGGTCTGCTCGCGAGGGTGCCGGCGGACACGTTCGCACCCAACGTCATTCTCACGGGGCTCGCGCTGCGGACCGGGCTGCGGGTCGTCGAGGTTCCGGTGCCGCACCACAGCCGTCGCGCCGGCACGAGCAGCATCGTGCGGTGGACGCTCTGGCGGGCGGCGGCGCGGTCGTTCGCAGAGACCGTCGGGGCGGCATGGCGGGCGCGGGGATGAAGGACCCCGGACGCGTCGTGATCCTGGGCGCCGGTCCGACGGGGCTCGGCGCCGCCACGCGGCTGGCGGAGCTGGGCGTCGCCGACTTCCGCGTCATCGAGCGTAGCGATCGGCCGGGTGGGCTCGCGTCGAGCTGGGTCGACGAGCACGGCTTCACCTGGGACGTCGGCGGTCACGTCCAGTTCAGCCACTACGCGTACTACGATGACCTCTGCGATCGCGCTCTCGGCGACGCCTGGCTGCAGCACGAGCGCGAGTCGTGGATCTGGATCAAGGGCCGCTTCGTGCCGTACCCGTTCCAGAACAACATCCATCGCCTCGATCCGCCCGACTGCGACGCCGCGTTCGAAGGTCTCGAGCGCGCTGCCCAGGAGCGGGGCACGCCGCCCGACAACTTCCGTGACTGGATCACGGCGACGTTCGGCGACGAGCTCGCCGAGCTGTTCTTCTTCCCCTACAACCGGAAGGTCTGGGCGCATCCACTCGAGACGATCGGCGTCGGCTGGATGGGCGAGCGCGTCGCGGTCCCCGACGTCGAGCGCGTCCGACGCAACATCCGCGAGAGCCGCGACGACGTCTCGTGGGGACCCAACAACACGTTCCGCTTCCCGAAGCGCGGCGGCACGGGCGCGATCTGGAATGCGGTCGCGGCGCTGCTCGACCCGGGGCGGATCGAGTACGGCGCCGCCGTCGCCGCCGTCCTGCTCGAGGAGCGGATGGTCATCCTGCGCGACGGGCGCCGCATCCCGTACGATGCGCTCGTCACCAGCCTGCCGCTGGACGTGTTGTGCCGGCTCACCGACGGGTTGGCGACGCCGGCGCACGAGGCGGCCCTGTCCCTGGTGCACAGCGCCGTCCACGTCCTCGGCGTCGGGTTGCGCGGTCCGCGCCCGCCGGCGCTGGCGCGGAAATGCTGGATGTACTTCCCCGAGCCGCACAGCCCGTACTTCCGCGTCACGGTCTTCTCGCAGTACTCGCCCGAGAACGTGCCGTCCGGCGGCCATTGGTCGCTGATGGCCGAGGTCAGCGAGAGCCCGCACCGCCCGGTCGACGCCGCGCGGATCGCGACCAAGACGCTCGAGGCGATGCGACGCGACGGCCTCGTCCCGCCGGAAGCCGAGGTCGTGAGCCTCTGGCATCGACGCGAAGAGCACGGCTACCCGACGCCGTTCCGCAAGCGTGACGCGGCGCTGGCCGCGATCCTGCCGGAGCTGGAACGGTACGGCGTGTACTCGCGCGGTCGCTTCGGCGCATGGAAGTACGAGGTCTCGAACCAGGACCACAGCTGCATGCAGGGCGTCGAGCTCGTCGATCGCCTCTGCGGCGTCGGGCCCGGTGACGAGCCGACGCTCAACCGGCCGGACCACGCGAACAGCGGCGTCTTCGCGCGGCGTCCGACGGCGTAGTCGTCGAATCGCAGCGTCCGTGCGCGGCGGGGGCGCCGCCGTCGCTGCTCAACGTCCTCGGACTAAGCGGGCGGGTGGTAGCGGGAGGGCGCAGCCGAGCGTCGTCGGGCCCGCTAAGTCCTGCGGATTCGCGACGACGGCGGCGCCCCCGCCGCATGGACGCGCGCCGGCGCCCAACCCCGCCCACCGCAGCGCGAGAACACGCTGCATGTGTGTGCCGACAGTCGAGAGGCGGCTGGTCGCGCGCCTGTCGACGAGTCGGTCAACGGCTTTCCTATTCCAAGGGATGAAAAGGCGTGACCGACGGCTCGCGTCCGGACGACGCGCGGGAATCCGGGGTGAGTGGCGTTGCGCTGTTGCGGCGCGGGCGGGGGGCGTCGTCGGAGCGAATCCGCAGGACTTAGTGCGCGCATCGTGTCCGGCCGAGGCGCGCGACTTCCGGGAGCGCACTTGGTCCGAGGACGTTGAGCGCAGACGACGCCCCCCGCCCGCGAACGGACGCCGCAAACTCACTCGTCCCCGGACTCGGCCTTCGTCCCGACGAAGCGATCGGCCGGGTCGGTGAAGAAGACGTTGAAGGTGGTGAGGCTGCCGTAGGCGCGCGTGATGTAGTCCTGGAGCTGCGCCTTGTCCTCGTCGCCCAGCTTCGTATGGCCGTTGATCCGTTGTTCCAGCACGCGCAGGCGATCACGGACGGCGGTGATCTTGCGGAAGAAGCTCTCGATCGGGACGGTCTTCTCGGCCGTGCCCGCCTTGCCGGGCTTGAGGACGAGCTGGCCGCCGCTCCAGCGGTCGGCGATCTCGCCGGTCACCGACTGCTCGGCGTTGAAGACGGCGCGGACGGCGGTGACGATGCGGCGGATGTCCTCGTCGTCGAGCATCAGCGGGGCGCCTCGGTCTGGCCGGGCTTGGTCGCATTCACCAGGCACGCCATGTTCCCGTGCGGATGGCGGTTCTCGAACATCAGCTGGTGGACGTGGCCGATCTCGTCGAAGGTGTACGTCTGCGAGAGGCAGGGATCGACCTTGCCGGAGACGACCAGGTCATTGAACTGCCGGGCGTTGTCGTCGTTGGCGAAGTGCGAGCCCTGGAAGCGCTTCTGGCGCATCCAGAGGTAGCGCAGGTCGACGTCGGCATTGTAGCCGGTGGTGCCGGCGCAGACGACGACCATGCCGCCGGTGTCGCAGGCGAAGATCGACGTCGGCACCGTGTCCTCGCCGGGGTGCTCGAAGACGATACGCGGGCTCTTCCGCTCGCCGACGATCTCCCAGATCGCGGCGCCGAACGCGCGGGCGCCCTTCGCCCACTCGGCGTAGCCCTTGTCGTCCTTCCAGTGCGGCAGCCGCCCCCAATGCGAGAACTTCTTGCGGTTGATGCAGCCCTTCGCGCCGAGCTTCATGCAGAAGTCGACCTTGTCGTCGCTCGAGATCACCGCGATGGGGATGCCGCCGCGCTCGCGCACGATCTGGATCGCCTGGCAGCCGAGGCCGCCGGCGCCGCCCCAGATGAGCACGACGTCGCCCTTCTCGACCGAGTGCGGCGTCCAGTTCGTCAGCATCCGATAGGCCGTCGCACCGACCAGCATGTAGGCCGCCGCCGCGTCCCACGAGAGATGCTTCGGCTTCGGCAGGCACTGGTGTGCCTGGACGCGGGTGAACTGCGCGAAGCTGCCCCAGTTGGTCTCGTAGCCCCAGATGCGGAAGCTCGGGTCGAACATCGGATCGCCGCCCGCCTTCACCACCGGCCCGTCGGCTTTCCAGACGCCGCAATGGATCACGACCTGATCGCCGACCTTCACCGAGGTCACCGCGCTGCCGGTCTTCCAGATGATGCCGGACGCGTCGCTGCCGCCGATGTGGAAGGGCTGGTAGTCGGCGTCCTTCTGGCGACTCTTGATGACGTCGACGGGGACGCCGAGGCCGGCCCAGACGTTGTTGTAGTTGATCCCGGCGGCCATCACCCAGACCAGGACCTCGTCGGGCTTGAGCTCGGCGGGCGTGTCGATCTCCTCGACCTTGAACGCCTTGTTCGGCTCGCCGAAGCGATCCTGGCGGATGACCTGCGCGAGCATGCGCGCGGGCACACAGCCGGGCTTGGGCGTCTCGCCCAGGGCGTAGCAGTCTTTCATCGAGAGGCTCCCGTCCTCAGTCCTGGGGCATGCCCATGTAGGTGAGGAATTGTTTGAGGTTCACGCGCATCAGCGCGTTGGTGCGCTTCTGATCGCCGATCGTCGAGGTCGGCTTGTCGGCGTAGTTGTGCCCGGGGAAGAGGATCGTCTCGTCGGGCAGCTTGGCGAGGACGTCGTTCAGGCTGTGGTACATGTCCTCTGCGCTCGAGCCGGGCAGGTCGACGCGGCCGCACGAGCCGATGAACAGCGTGTCGCCCGAGACCACCGCGTTGCCGACCAGGAAGCACTGCGACCCGGGGGTGTGGCCCGGCGTGTGCAGGAAGCGCACCGTCAGCTGGCCCACGTCGACGGTGTCGCCGCCCTCGACCGGGATGAAGTCGGAGTCGGAGAGGCCGGTGACGTGCTTCGCGAACGGCAGCTCCGCCTTGTGGAGGTAGGTCTTCGCCGGCACCAGCGCCGACAGCTCCGCGGCGCCGCGGATGCTCATCCCCATCATGCTGCCGCCGAGATGATCGGGGTGAAAATGGGTGACGAGGTTCTTCGTGATGTTGTAGCCCTCGTCCTGCGCCAGCTTGACGATGCTCTCGATCTCCCACGCCGCGTCGACGACCGCCGCTTCGCGCGTCGCCGGATCGCCGACGAGATACACGTAGTTCTGCATCGGCCCGACTTCGACCTGCCGGAACCAGATCGGCTCGCTCATTTCCGGGACCTCTTGCGTGTCGCCGCGGCGCGCTTGGCGCGCTGCTCGGCTTCACGCTCGATCGGACGCTCCCACAGATACTCGTGCTCGCCCAGGTGATGGCCGATCCAGCGCGAGAGCACGAACAGGAGATCGGACAGCCGGTTCAGGTAGGCGAGCGGCCACTCGCCGACCTCCTCGACCCGCATCAGCCGGAGCACGTCGCGTTCGGCGCGGCGGCAGACGGTTCGCGCGACGTGCAGCAGCGCGCTCGTGCGACCACCGCCGGGCAGGATGAACGACTTGAGCGGCTGGAGGTCCTTCTGGCAGCGATCCATCTGGGCTTCGAGCGCCTTCACCTGCGCGGCGCCGATCTGGAACATGCCCTTCACGCGGGCGGCCGGCGGCGTCGCCAGCTCGCCGCCGAGGTCGAACAGCTCGCTCTGCAGCTTGCGCAGGATGCTCTCGAGCTGGCGACAGGCGGCGTGGCGACGCTTGACGGCGTCGCTGCTTGCATTGAACGCGCGCACGACCCCGACGGCGGCATTCAGCTCGTCGACGCTGCCGTACGCGTCGATGCGCGCGCTGTCCTTCGGCGCCCGTACGCCGCCGACGAGGTCGGTGTCGCCGTGATCGCCGCGACGTGTGTAGACGCGGGTGATGCGGATCGCCACCCGACTTCTCTAACGTCGGGCGAGCAGGGAGTCCACCCCTTCGGGCGCGGGCTCGGTCCGGGCGACCGCGAGGTTCTCGGCGACGTGCCGGCGGCTCTTCATGCCGACCAGCGCCGTCGCGACCCCGGGCGTGGAACGAGCAAATTGCAACGCGCGCTGCGCGTCGGTGTCGAGATCGGGCAGCGCGTCGGCGACCGCGGGTGCCAAGCGCCGGGCGAGCTGGCCCTGCAGCATCGCGGCGCTGGTGACGACGCCGATGCCGAGCCGGCGCGCCGCCTCCAGCACCGACACGCGGTCGCCGCCGACGACCTGGGTGGGCGTCGCATGCGCCTCCGCCATCCCGAGGTTGTACGGCAGCTGGACGACGCGGAAATGGTGGTCCTTCCCGCCGACGGCGATCGCGGCGTCGACCAGGGCCGCGAGCGACAGATGCTCGCGTACCTCGGGCGCCTTGCGGAAGCCGTCCCAGGTCGCGACGCCGTAGCGGCCGATGCGACCCTCGGCGACGGCGCCCTCGAGCAGCTCGAACGCGGCGCGCATGCGGCTCATGAACTCCGTACGCGGCACGGCGCTGAGCTGCGTCTCCGGATTGTGGATGTAGTAGACGTCGATGGTCTCGAGGCCCAGGTTCTCCCGGCTGCGCTCGAGCTGGTCGTCGAGATAGCGCGGCGTCATCGCGTGGCACCCGGCGACGACGTCCGCGGGCGTCAGAATCCCGGGCGTGAAGTAGGTGTCGCGGAAATACGCCCCGGGGGCGCGCGGCGTGGCGCCGTCGAACGGGAGATAGCCGCCCTTGGTGGCGATGACCAGCTGGTCGCGACGGAAGGCGCCTTCCTCGATCAACGACTCGATCACCGTGCCGAGGACGCGCTCGCTGCGCTGGGCGCGGTAGTTGATCGCGGTGTCGAAGTGGTTCGTGCCCTGGAACGCCGCGTCGACCAGCGCCTCGCCGTAGGCGCCGTCGGTCTCGTCGTCCTCGTCGCCGAGGTACGTTCCGACGCCGATCGACGCGACGGTGAGGCCGTCGAGCAGGCGGAAGTGGGCGGCGGGCAGCGCGTCGGCCAGGGATTCGGGGTAGCTCGCCGTTCCCTCGACGGAAGCGCCGGCGTCCATGCTCAGCCCGTCGCGGTGCGCGGCCGGCGCGCGTAGCGCTTGATGATCTCGCGCAGACGCGGCGGGTCGATCGGCTTCTTGTAGACGACGTCCTGGAGCCCGGCGAGCTTGCTGCGCTTGATGACGTGATCCTTGTCGAAGTGGAACGCGGTCATGAGCACGACCGGAAGATTCGGATGGCGCTGCCGAACCTCCTGGTAGACCTCGTAGCCGTCGAGGTCCGGCATGACGACGTCGCTCAGCACCAGGTCGACGGGATGCGTCTCGAGCCGCGCCAGCGCTTCCTTGCCGCCGGTGGCGACGCTCACGTCGCAGCCTTCCTGCACCAGCAGATCGCGCAGCGACTGACAGACGCCGAGGTCGTCGTCGACCACCAGGATGCGGACGCCGCGCAGCGCCGGATCGATCATGCCGGCGGCCTTCGCCTGGGCGCGCGCGCGGACGACCCGGAGGTCGGTCATCTGCGTGCCGGGCAGGTACTCGCGCGTCGCGTACTGCGTGCCGTGCGCCATCTCGGTGAGCTGGTTCACGATGTCGCGGATGCGACCGATCGCGCCGTGCAGCGACTCGAGCCGCTCGCTCTCGACCACGAAATCCTCGTCGGAGCTCACCTTGGCGACGTGCGACTCGAGCAGGTTCAGATTGTTCACGATCACTTCGAGCGGATTGTTGATCTCGTGCGCCAGGCTGATGGCCACCTCGCCGAGCGTCGCGAGCTGGTCGTGGCGACGGATGTCACGCAGGTCCTTCGCGAAGCCGATCGAGCCCTGCTCGGTGCCCGACTCGTCGCGGATGATCGAGCCCGAGATCGCGACCGGAACGCGTGCGCCGCTCTTGGTGACGAACACGGTCTCGCAGTTCTTGATCTGCCCGGGGCCGCACTCCGATCCCGCCCGCATGGCCAGCATCACCTTGCGAGCCTCGTCCAGATCGGGATAGAGCCGGGTCACGTGCTGACCGAGCACCTCGTCGGTCGTGTAACCCAGGGTGCGCCGGGCGCCGTCGTTGTAGAAGATGATCGTCCCGTGGTGGTCGACGGCGACCACAATGTCGGGTGCGTTCTCGAGCAGCTTCTCGAAGTAGATCGACGGTAGGCGGGGAGCGGTGGCCATTCGGAGCTTGAAGTTGGAAATCGTAGGCCCGCGCGACCACAGGGTCAAGGCTACGCTTCTGTTGCTCATGGCCGGGTGCTTCTGGCGGTCCTATCCGTCCTTGGCCACGACGCACGCCGAGCTGCTGGTGGCCATGGCGCGCAAGGGGAGCGACCTGGTGTCGAGCGGCCGGTTCGGGGCCGAGAACATGCCCGAGCTGACCTATCCGCTCGAGCGGGCCGACGCTTTTGCCCATACGGCGCGGGCCCGGGCGGGCTCGGCGCCGCCGCCGTCCCTGGCGGCCTTCGAGGAGCTGTTGGCGCGGTACCGGGCGTTCATCGACGCCCTCGACCAGACCCGGCGGGCCGATCGGGGCGACGAGGCGCGGACGGCCCTGGCGCCGCCGCTCGCCGCGGTCGAGGCCGCGGCGGCGACGGTGCGGACGGCGCTCGCGTCCGAACGGGGCGGCTGAGCCCCGTTCAGCCGGCGAGGAAGGCCTGGTCTTCCTTGATGAGCGGGGCGAACGTCGGTCGCGCGTGCACCCGGTCGACGTAGGCGACGACCTTGGGCCAGCGCTTCGCGTCGGGCTTGTAGCCGGCGAGATAGAGGTTCACGAACTCGCTACCGACGGAGATGTCGGCGATCGAGAACGCGTTGCCGACCAGCCAGTCGCCCTTCAGCTGCGCCTCGAGGTAGTCGAACAACGGCGGCGTCTCCTCGACCCACGCCTTGTCGATCTCGGCCTGCTCGAACTTCTGGCCCATGAACTTCGGGCCGACCACCTTCTTGAAGAAGATCTTCGGGCCGAACACGCCGAGCAGCGCCGTGTCCGCGTACTCCTCGTACCAGAGCGCGCGGGCGAACTCGTAGTCGTCCTTCGGATAGAGCGCCGGCGACGGCTTCGTCCGCTCGAGATACTGACAGATGACCGACGAGTCGGAGAGCGGGCCGTGCTCGTCCTTCCAGCCGGGGATCTTCCCCAACGGACTGATCGTCCGGTCGACCGTGCCGGGGAACACGGGCTCGTGGTCGTACGTGATGCCCTTCTCCGCGCAGACCACGCGTACCTTGCGCACGAAGGGAGAGCCGCCAACGCCATAGAGTGTCGCCATGGCTGGCCCATCTGCGCCGTTCGGCGAGTTGACGCAAGGGTCGTGCGTCAGGGCGACGGCAGGAGACGCACCGTCTTCTCGTCGTCGACCGTCGCCAGCAGCGCCGCGATCGTTCGTCCGAGCACCGGATGGACGACGTCGGGTATCAGCTCGGCCAGCGGCGCGAGGACGAAACGGCGCCGGTGCATCTCCGGGTGCGGGATCGTGAGCGACGGCGCGTCGACGACGTCGCCATCCCACAGCAGGATGTCGAGGTCGATCAGGCGCGCCGCCCAGCGATCGCCGGCGACGCGTGTCCGGCCCATCGCCTGCTCGATGGCGAGCAGCGACGCGAGCAACCCGGCGGGCGTCGCCGTCGTGTCGATCTCGACGACGGCGTTCACGAACCAGCGCTCGGCGTCGCCCAGCGGCTCGGTTTCATAGAGCGACGACATCCGGATGACGCGCGTCTCGGGCAGCGCCCCGATCCGGGCGACGGCGCCCGTCGCGTTCGCTCGCCGATCTCCGAGGTTCGACCCGATGCCGATGTGGACGCGATGGGCCGTGGCGGACGCCTGCCTAGAGCTTCAGTCCCCGCAGCCGCTCGACTGCTTCGCGCAGCCCGTCTGTGGGGCTGCACAGCGTGAGCCGGATGTATCCCTCGCCCGCGTCGCCGAAGCCGTTGCCCGGGGTCACGACGACGCCCGCCTCGGTGAGGCAGCGCATCGCCAGATCCTTCGACGTGAGACCGCGCGGCACCGGCACCCAGACGTAGAACGTGCCGGCCGGCGGCTCGCAGGGCAGCCCGACGGTGCGAAGGCCCGAGACCAGCACTTCCCGTCGCTCGCGGTACATGGCGCGTAGGCCCTCGATCCACGCGGGATCGGTTTCGAGCGCCGCGATCCCCGCCTCCTGCACCGCCTGGAAGATGCCCGAGTCGACGTTGGTCTTCACCTTGCCGAGGCCCGCGATCAGGTCGGGATGCCCGACGGCAAAGCCGACGCGCCAGCCGGTCATGTTGAACGTCTTCGAGAGCGAGTGCAGCTCGATCCCGACCTCGCGTCCACCGGGAAGCTCGAGGATGCTCGCCGGTCGCTCGTCGAAGTACAGCTCGGCGTAGGCGGCGTCGTGGCAGAGGATGATCTCGTGCTGCGCGCAGAAGCGGATCGCATCTTCGAGGAACGCGCGTGGTGCGACGGCTCCGGTGGGATTGTTCGGGTAGTTGATCCAGAGGAGCTTCGCGCGCCGGGCGACGTCGGCCGGAATGGATCGGAGGTCGGGAAGGAACGCGTTCGCCGCGCGCAGCGGCAGGCGATGCGTGAGGCCGCCGTTGAAGACCGACCCGATGTGGTAGACCGGGTAGCCGGGGTCGGGCACGAGCACGACGTCGCCCGGATCGACGAAGGCGACGGCCATGTTGGCGACGCCCTCCTTCGAGCCGATCAGCGACACGACCTCGGTGTCCGGATTCACCTTCACGCCGTAGCGATCGAGCATCCACTTCGCGGCGGCGGCGCGGAACGACGGCATGCCCTCGTAGTCGGGATAGCGATGGTTGGCCGGATTGCCGGCCGCCTCGCGCAGGCGAGCGATGACGTGCGGCGGCGTCGGCGTGTCGGGATCGCCGATCCCGAGGCTCACGAGCTTCACGCCGCGTCCCGCGACCTCGCGCTTCAGCCGATCGATCTCGGCGAAGAGGTATGGGGGAAGCTGCTGGATTCGCTGCGCTTTTTTGATGTTCATCGCTGCTGGTCGGGTTCCTATACGAGTCGTCCGGTCTTGGCAACGTTTTTCCCGACCATTGACTCAGCCGACGCGTCGGAGATCGGTGGCCCGGCGTGGATCTCTGGTACTTCGGCTACGGCAGCAACCTGAACCGCACGATCTTCGTGGACCGCCGCGGCATGCGCCCGATCGACGTCCGTCGCGCACGGCTCGACGACTACGCGTTGCGCTTCAATCTGCCGGTCGGGCCGGGCGAGCGCGGCGTCGCCAACGTCGAGCCCGAGGTCGGGGCCTACACGTGGGGCGTCGCGTATCTGCTCCGTCCCGAGGAATGCGAGCGGCTCGATCGTTCCGAGGGCGTGCCGGCGGGTTTCTACGAGCGCATCGCGGTCGAGATCGTCGCCGACGGCAACCAGCGGCTGCCCGCGTTCACGTATCGGTCCTCGCGCGCCACCCACGGTCGCAGGCCGTCGGCGCGCTACATGGGACTCATCCTCGATGGGGCGCGCGCGCACGCGCTCCCCGTCGAGTGGATCGCATCGCTCGAGGCGTTCGTGCTGGCGGTCGACGAGCGCGAGACGACGTCGTAGCGGCTACGGCTGGCTCTCGAGGACCGTCCCCGAGATCGCCGGCGCCGCGAGCATCTGGGCGTAGTCGGGGTTCCCCGCCAGATACACCTCGAGGAACGGCAGGACGTATCGACGCACCAGCTCGTGCGCCTCGTCCTGGGTCAGCGTCGTCGGCGGATCGCAGTCGGGGCTCGGGAAGCAGAAGTCCGAGAAGGAGTAGTGGCCGGAGTCCTTGATCTCGACCAGGTACTTCGGCGGCAGCGCGTTCTGATAGGCGGTGCGAATGGCGGTGTCGTTGACGACGGCGTCGATCTGTCCGAGCATCGTCAGCGACGGCACGGTGAGCACCGGCGTGCCGGGCACGGCCGGCGCCATCGGCATCGCGACGATCGGGCGCGGATCGCTCTGCATCACCAGATACGTCGTGAGCCCGCCGAAGGAGTGCCCCGACATGCCGATGCGGGCCGGGTCGATCGTACCGAAGAAGGGCGAGCCGGAGTCCTGGTTCGCAGCCAGCATCTGGGTCAGCACGAACGAGATGTCGTTGGGCCGCTCGACGAACGACGCCGCCTGCGCCGCGGGCGTGCCGCAGTTCGGGAAGTCTTCGATCGTGTTCCCGGGATGCGGCGGCGCGACGACGATGAAGCCGTGCGACGCCAGGTAGGTCTCGAGGAAGATGCTCTGCGTCGCGTAGCCACACGAGCCGTGCGAGAACATGAGGATCGGGTAGGGAGCGTCGCCCTGATAGACCGGCGCGTCGATGAAGGCGCCGAACGCCGAGCTGATCCCGCCCGGTGCCGCCGGGTAGAAGATGTACGTGTCGAGCGGCCGCATCTGCATCGGATTCACCGCCGACGGCTTGGTGAAGGTGACGACCTGGTAGCCGACGGTGTACTGCCCGTCCTCGCGGGTGTCGTGGCAGGTGCCTGCCGTCCAGTCGACGACGTCCGCGCAGAGCGTCTCGGCCGAGCATGCGCGCGCCGTCGATCCGTGACGGCTCCGGCAATCGCCGCCGCGGCGGATCTTGCACGTGACCGGCGGCGACGCCGAGGGCAGCGTCTGGGCACAAGCGCTCCGATTCGTCCCGCACGTGCTCAGCTTGTTGCTCTTGCGGACCGTGGTGGCGCACTGCTTCCGGAGCGTCGTGGCATCGAGCGCGTCGAGCATCACCAGCTTGGCGCAGCGTTGATACTCGCGCCGCGTCCCGGTCGTCGCGCAGGGGCACGCCGTGTCGGTGGCATCGCGCAGGGCGGCGATGGCCCGGCGGTCGCCGAGCTCGGACGCGCCGGTGAGACAGGCGTCGTCGGCGGAGGCGGCCAGCGGGGCGGTGAGGGCGAGCACGAGAGCCACGAGGAGGGCGCGCATGGGGGCAGTGATAGCACCCCCGACCTGCCTCGCGGCAAGAGGCGACGGCGCGATCGGTCCCTGGAAGGGTGCGATCGGGCGGCGCTGGGCTCAGCGATCGTCGGGGGAAGGGGCGTCGACGGCGTTGGCGCGCCGCAGCCCTTTGATCGCGCGAGCGACCCCGATCCGCTCGGGCCGCGGGGTCACGAGCGGATCGAACGCCCCGGAGAGGAGCCCGGTATTGAGGTTGCCGAGGGACTTCGGCGCGCCGGCCACGTCGCCCGCCCGGGCGACGATCGTCTCCATCAGCGCCGCCAACGCCGGTCGTGCCTCGCGCACGAGGTCGAGCGACTGGACGGGCGGACGCTTGTCGCGGGGGATCGCCAGGAAGTCGGTCTGCGCGCCCCGCGCCGCCGCCAGCTGGGCGCGGACGAGCGCCTCGACCGACGCCGGGTCGAGCCCGCGATCGGTGCCCTGCTCGCGTGCCGTCTGGACGACGCGCGCCTCCTGCGCCGCGTCCTCGATCGGCTTGCCGGTTTTTTCCTTGGCCACCGCGACCGCCGGCATGAACGCGAGCCGCAGGTCGATGAAGGCGAGCAGCGCCTCGAGGTCCGAGTCGAATCCGGTGCGCGCTGCGGCACGGCCGAGCCATCGCCGCGCCAGCTCGTCGAGCGAGCCGTCGGCCGCGCGCGCGCGCAGCCACGCGTCGACCTCGTCGGCGAGGACCGGGTCCCTGGCGAGGTACGCCTTCCGATCGTGGGTGATCGGCCCGACCCGCTGCATGTAGGGAACGTCCGCGGCGAAGACGTCGGCCTCGACGTCGTCGGTGAGGACGGCGTCGGCGCCGCCGTCGCTGAGCACGCGCGGCAGCATGCGATTGTCGGGGACGGTCATGATCGACGCGGTCGGGAACATGCGGCGCGCGACGCGCTCGAGATGGCCGCCGGCGTTCACCGCGATCCGCACGCCGCGCCGATTGATGTCGTCGGCCGAGCGACCGAGCCCGCCGCGGGTGAGGACCACGGCGCCGGTCTGCGCGACCGGTCGCGTGAACCGTCCGACCAGCGCCCGCTCGGGTCGCATCGTGACGCCGCCCATCGCGACGTCGAACTTGCCGGCCGCCAGGTCCGACACCAGCTCCGGCCACGCGAACCGGACGAACTCGATGCGCCGCCCGGTGTCGCGTCCGAAGCGGCGTGCGACCTCGATGTCGTAGCCTTCGAAGGTGCCGTCGCGCTCGAGCGAGAACGGCGCGTAGTCGCCGCTGGTGCCGACACGCAGCGGCGGCAGGTGTGCGTCGTATCGGCGCGGGCAGCCCGCGGCGACGACGGCGACGAGCAGGAGTGTCGCGAGCCGGCTCAGAGGCCCAGCACGTCGCGCATCGCGTAGATGCCCGTGGGCTGCGTTGCGACCCAACGCGCGGCACGCAGCGCGCCGCGGACGAGAGAGTCGCGGCTCTGCGCCCGATGCGTCAGCTCGAGCCGCTCGCCGAGGCCACAGAAGTAGACCGTGTGATCGCCCACGGCGTCGCCGCCGCGCAGACCGAAGATGCCGATCTCGTCGGGCCGGCGCGCCCCGACGAGGCCTTCGCGCGCCAGCATCTCGACCTGCGCCAGCTCGCGTCCACGGCCGGCGGCGGCCGCGCGGCCGAGGGCGAGCGCCGTGCCGCTGGGCGCATCCTTCTTGGCGTGATGGTGCAGCTCGACGATCTCGGTCTCGAAGCTCTCGTCGAGCAGGCGCGCCGCCATCTGGACCAGCTCCGTCAGCACCGTCACGCCGACGCTGTAGTTGGCGGTGACGACGGAGCGCGTGCGCGCCGCGGCGGCGCGCATGTCGCGATCCTGGGTCGCGTCGAGGCCGGTGGTGCCGGCGACCACGCCGGCGCCGCGCTCGGCGGCGAGGCGGACGTGGTCGACGGTGGCCTGCGGCGCGGAGAACGAGATCACGACGTGCTCGGGGCGCACGACGGCTGCGGCATCGTCGGTGAGCTTCACGCCGCAGGGGCCGGCGCTGGCGACCTCGCCGGCGTCGCGGCCGAGCGCGGGATGGCCCGGCGCCTCGATCGCGCCCGCCACCCGCAGGCCGGCCTCGCCCGCGAGCGACACCAGGAGGCGGCCCATCCGTCCGGCAGCACCGCAGACGACGACGCCGATCGGATCAGACAAGGCCCTGCTCGCGCAGCACGCCTTCGAGCCTGGCACGATTCGCCGGGCTCATGGGAATGAGCGGCAGCCGGAACTCCTCGGTGCAGAGCCCCATCATTGCCGCCGCCGTCTTCACCGGGATGGGATTGATCTCGATGAACAGCACGCCGAGCAGCGGCATGAGCGACTGCATCGACGTACGGGCGCGCGCGAGGTCGTCGGCCATGAGCGCCTCCGCGAGGTCGGCCATGCGCCGCGGCACGATGTTCGACGTCACCGAGATCACGCCTTTGCCGCCGACGGCCATGATCGGCAGCGTGAGCACGTCGTCGCCGGCGTAGATCGCGAAGTCGGGGCCCGCGGCGGCGATCGTCTCCTGCACCTGCGCCAACGACCCGGTCGCTTCCTTCACGCCGACGATGTTCGGCACCTTCGCGAGCCGTGCGAGGGTCTCGGGCGCGATGTTCGACGCGGTCCGTCCCGGGATGTTGTAGACGATCAGCGGCAGCTTGGTTGCGGCCGCGACCGCGGCGTAGTGCTGATAGATGCCCTCCTGCGTGGGCTTGTTGTAGTAGGGCGAGATCAGCAGCGCGCCGTCGGCGCCGACCTCCTCGGCGCCGCGCGTGAGGCGAACGGCCTCCGCCGTGGAGTTGGAGCCCGTGCCGGCGATCACCGGGACGCGCTTGCGAGCCTGGCGGACGACCTCGCGGACGACTTCCAGGTGCTCCTGGTGCGAGAGCGTCGCGGATTCACCCGTCGAGCCGCACGGCACGAGGCCGTGCACGCCGCCGGCGATCTGCTGCTCGACCAGCTCGGCGAGGGCCTTACGGTCGATGTCACCTTCGCGAAACGGCGTGATCAGCGCGGTGAGACATCCAGTGAACGTCGTCATAGGTCGCTCATACCTCGATCCGTCCTTCGTACACTTCCACAGCGTCGCCCGTCATGAGGACGCGGTCGTCGGGCCGCCAGTCGATGGTCAGCTCGCCGCCGGGCAACGCCACGACGACGCGCCGGCCGGTCCGTCCCGTGCGCGCCGCGGCGACGGCGGCCGCGCACGCGCCGGTGCCGCAGGCCATCGTCTCCGCCGCGCCGCGCTCCCACACCCGCATCTCGAGCCGATCGCCGCCGACGACGCGGATGAACTCGGTGTTCACGCGCCGCGGGAAGAACGGGTGATGCTCGAAGCGCGGCCCGAGCTCGGCGAGCGGCAGGCCCGCCACATCGTCGACGAACACGACGCAGTGCGGGTTGCCCATCGAGAGGCAGGTGACGCGATACGTCTTGCCCGCGACCTCGAGCGGATGCTCGACGATCTCGCCGTCGGCGTCGACCGGAATGGCGCGTCCGTCCCAGATGGGTGCGCCCATGTCGACGGTGACGCGCTCGACGCGGCCGTTCATCGACTCGCACTCGATCGTCTTCACGCCGGCGTCGGTCTCGACGCGCAGCGGGTCGGCGCGTACGAGGCCGCGATCGCGGACGAACTTCGCGAAGCCGCGAATGCCGTTGCCGCACATCTCGGCGAGGCTGCCGTCGACGTTCCAGATGCGCATGCGACAGTCGGCCGTCTCGGACGGCAGCAGCAGGATGAGTCCGTCGGCGCCGATGCCGCGATGGCGATCGCAGAGGCGCGGCGCGAGTGCGGCGGGATCGCCGGGGAAGCCCTCGCGTGCGTCGACGTAGACGAAGTCGTTCGCCGTTCCGTGCAGCTTGGCAAAGCGCAACGTCGCCATCGACCTGCGAGGCTTATACCGCGGCGCGACGGAGCGTCAAAGACGGCAGCGACGGCCAGCGACCGCGACGCGCAATTTCGACGTCAGCCGAAGCGTCGCTGCAACCACTTTCCAGCACATTGGGATCCTAAGCTTAGAATTCCACGTGGACAAGTTGTCGCG